>LNFM01006548.1_pt1 | contig 39447 bp, 37 predicted proteins | sample 596031 | NCBI WGS metagenome assembly LNFM01 (sample SAMN04254537, study PRJNA301005) | activated carbon metagenome | isolation source: dual media filters at the Ann Arbor, Michigan drinking water treatment plant | place: USA: Ann Arbor | reverse complement strand
GTGGCCGGCTGGGTCGTCGTCGGCATGGTCGCGGCGATCGCCCTCATCTCGGCCGTCAGCGGCTTCTGCATCGGCTGCGAGGTCTACCGGCTCCTGCTGGCGTCGCGGCGCGGCGGCGAGGGCGACGTCCGCGCCGACCTCGGCCTGACCGGCGCCGGCCCCTGGCTGGTCGTGCTCACGGCGCCGGGCTGCGCGCGCTGCGAGCCGGTGGCCCGCGCACTGCAGAGCGCCGCCGGCGAGCGCGAGGTGGTGCGCGTGAACCTCGCCGAGCATCCTCGTGCGGCGGCCCTGCCGGTGCGCAGCGTGCCCGCCGCGATGGTCGTCGGCGCCGACGGACGGCTGCGCGTGGCCCGGGCCGGGCGCCTCGGATCACCCGAGCTCGACCAGGTGCTCGCCGCCCTCTGAGTTTCCGGCGGTTCCGCCCTGCCTGAAGGGGCGCGCGGGCCCTCGCCCGTGCCGGGGGCCATGGGTCTATACTCCACCGCCCCCGGCACGCCCGGTGCCCCGGTCCGTGCCCGGAACCATCACCCTTACAAGGACAACCACCCTAATGACGACTGACCAGCCCGACCTCGCCACGCCCGACGTGGAGGCCGCCGCGCCCGCCGCCCCCGTGGCCGAGATCGACCTCGACGCACCGGTGATCGACCTCGACTTCGACACACCCGTCCGCACCCTCGACGGCCCCGAGTACATCGAGGTCGACGGCGAGATGGTGCCGAACTACGACGGGACGCTGCCCCTCTTCTCGGAGGGCGACGTCGTCAGCGGGAGGGTCGTCCGCATCGACAAGGACGAGGTCCTGGTCGACATCGGCTACAAGAGCGAGGGCGTCATCCCGCTCCCCGAGCTCTCGATCCGCAAGAGCGTCAAGCCGGAGGACGAGGTCCAGCTGGGCGAGTGGGTCGACGCGCTGGTGATGCAGAAGGAGGATCCGGACGGCCGTCTGATCCTCTCCAAGAAGCGCGCCCGCTTCGAGAAGGCCTGGAAGCGCATCGAGGCCGCCGCCGCCGCCGGCGAGCACGTCGAGGGCACTGTGATCGAGGTCGTCAAGGGCGGCCTGATCCTCGACCTCGGGGTCCGCGGCTTCCTGCCCGCCTCGCTGGTCGACATCCGCCGCGTGCAGGACCTCGACGAGTTCCTCGGCCGCAAGCTCGAGTGCAAGGTCATCGAGCTCAACCGCACGAGCGGCGCGAGGTGCGCCAGAAGATCCTCGACGACCTGCAGCCCGGCCAGGTGGTGGAGGGCGTCATCTCCAACATCGTCGAGTTCGGCGCCTTCGTGGACCTCGACGGCATCGACGGCCTGATCCACATCTCCGAGCTCTCCTGGAGCCACGTCAACCACCCCTCCGAGGTCCTGGCCATCGGGGAGAAGGTCAACGTGAAGGTGCTCGACATCGACCGCGACCGCCAGCGGATCTCCCTGGGCCTCAAGCAGACCCAGGCCGACCCGTGGCAGAGCGTCATCGAGAGCTACCAGGTGAACGACGTCGTCGAGGGTCGCGTGACCAAGGTGGTCACCTTCGGCGCCTTCGTCGAGATCCACGCCGGCGTGGAGGGCCTGGTGCACATCTCCGAGCTCGCCGCCCACCACGTGGAGAACCCGCGCGAGGTCGTCAACCAGGGCGACCTGCTGGCGGTCCGGGTGATCGAGATCGACGCCGACCGGCGCCGGCTCTCGCTGAGCCTCAAGCGCGTGGCCGACAGCGACGAGATCCAGCACCACCTGCCCGACGACATCCGCGCTGCGGCCGTCGCCGACGCTGAGGCGAACGCCGGCAACGTGTACGTCCCGGAGGGCCAGGCCTACGAGCCCGCCGAGGGTGAGGAGGGCGGGGAGTACGCCGAGGGTGAGGAGTACGCCGAGGGCGTCGCGTCCGACGAGCCCGAGGCCGATGCCCCCGTCGCCGAGGAGCCGGTGGCCGAGGAGGCCCCCGCCGAGGAGCCGGTGGCCGAGGAGGCCCCTGCCGAGGAGGCCCCCGCCGAGGAGGCCCCCGAGGCCGAGGAGCCCGCGGCCGAGGCCGCGCCCGAGGCCGACGAGGCTCCCGAGGACGACGGCACCGCCGAGGCCTGACCCGGCAGGGGGGCGCCGCCCGGCGCCCCCCTGCCTCGGTCTCACCGGCGGCATCGGCGCCGGCAAGTCGGAGGCGCTGGCCGCCTTCGCGCGCTGCGGCGCCGCGACGCTCTCGAGCGACGCGGTCGTCCATCTGATCTACGCCGAGCCCGAGGTGGTCGCGGCGGTCCGCGGCCGGTTCGGCGACGGCGTGCTCGATGCCCGCGGCGCGGTCGACCGCGCCCTGCTCGGTCCCCGGGCGTTCGCCGAGGAGGGGGGGCTCGGCTTCCTGGAGGGTCTCATCCACGGACGCGTCGGTGAGCGCCGCCGGCAGTGGATCGCCGAGCAGGCCGCCGCCACGTCGCCGCCGGCGCTCCTGGTCTGCGAGGTGCCGCTGTTGTTCGAGGCGGGCCTGCAGGCCGAGTTCGATGCGGTGATCGTGGTCACGGCCTCCGAGCCGGTGCGCCGCGCGCGCGTGGAGGCCCGCGGCCAGGACTTCGGCCAGCGCAGCGCGCGCCAGACGCCGGAGGCCGAGAAGGTCGCCCGCGCCGACCGCGCCTACGTCAACGACGGCGGCGTGGCGGAGCTGCGCGCGTGGATCGCCGACCGGTACGCCGAGTACGCTGGACGGTCATGTCAGGAGCCTCCCGATGACGCGTGAGGGGTCGTCCGGCGGGCGGGGCGCCGTCGCCGACCGTCCCTCCGGGCGCGCCCCCGCGCCCCCCGGCGGACGCACGCGGCACCGCCGCGGCCGGCGCGCCGCGGTGCTCCTCGTCCTGGCCCTGGTCGGGGTCGTGGCGGGCGGCGCCTGGTTCCAGGTGCACCAGGCCATGCCCTCGTGGTACGCGCGGCTCTGGTATCCGCTCGACTACGAGGAGGCGATCCGGGCCGAGGCGGCGCGCAACGACCTCGACCCGGCCCTCATCGCGGCCGTCATCAACACCGAGAGCGGCTTCGTGGCCGATTCGCGCTCGAGCCAGCGGGCGGTCGGCCTGATGCAGGTGCTCCCCGAGACGGCGCGGTACATCGCGGAGGGCCCCGACCGCCCCAGCCCGCCTCCGGACCGCCTGGAGGACCCCGAGGTCAACATCGCCTACGGGTCACGCTATCTGCGCTACCTGATCGACCGCTACGGGACCGCCCCCCTGGCTCTCGCCGCGTACAACGGGGGGGAGACGAACCTGGCCGAGTGGCTCGACCTCGCGCGCCGGCGCGGGGAGGTTCTCCGGATCCCCGAGGACATCCCCTTCAGCGAGACGCGCGAGTTCGTCGCGCGGGTGCTGGAGGCGGTGCCCATCTACCGTCGCGCCTACGGCGACCGCCTGTTCGTCACCTCACTCGAGGGCCCCGGGGCCGGCGGGTGATCGACCCCCGGGGCTAGTTCAGGCCGCGCTCGATGAGCTCGATGCGGTAACCGTCGGGGTCCCGGACGATAGGCGGCGTACGGCTCCTTCTCGGGGTGGATGCCCTTCTCGGCGAGCGCCGCGAGCTCGGCGTCCATGTCGGCGAGGGTGAGCGCGATGTGGCCGTAGGCCTCGCCCTGCTCGTAGGGCTCGGTGCGTCCGTCGTTGACCGTCAGCTCCAGCCGGTCGCCGTCGCCCGGCAGGCCCATGAAGATGATCGTCGCCGTGTCATTGCCCACCCGCTTGCGGCCGCGGTCCTCGAAGCCGAGGGCCGAGTAGAAGTCCATCGAGCGCTTCTCGTCGAGCACTCGGATCATGGTGTGGATCAGCTCGATGGGCATGTGCGGCCTCCGTCGGTCGGGTGCGTGGGGCTCGGTGGGACACTACCGCCGGGGGCCCCGCCGAGCCCTGTCCGGCGCATGCCCGACGCGCGGAGCGCGGAGCGTGTACAGATCACCCTCGACGGTCGTGATCGGCGACCCCGACCATGGAGGAACAATGGCGAACCTGAGTGATCGCGAGCGGGGCGTCCTGCAGAAGCAGGCCTTCGTGCACCTGTCGACCCTCGGCCCCGACGGATCGCCCCACGGGAGCGTCGTCTGGGTGGACGTCGAGGGGGACGACATCCTCATCAACACCGCCGAGGGCCGCTCCAAGGTGGAGCACGTGCGCGACGACCCGCGGGTCTCGGTGTCGGTCGCCGACCCCGACAACCCCTACGACTCGGTCTCGGTGAGCGGCGTCGTGGAGGAGATCACCCACGAGGGCGCCGACGCCCACATCGACAAGATGGCCGGCAAGTACCTCGGCCAGGACACGTACCCCTTCCGCGCCCCGGACGAGGTCCGCGTCCTCCTGAGGATCCGCCCCACGGCGGTCAAGTCGCTCTTCATGTCCGACTTCATGGACTGAGAGACCCCGGAATGGGGGCAGCCGGCGGCGCCTGAACGGCGCCGCCGGCTGAGGTGCGAGGCCCCGAGTCCCGGTCTCGGGGCCCTGCGTGGTGTGAGGACGTCTCCCGTGTTGCCCTCACCTCACGACGTGGAAGATAGGCGGCGCCCCCGTGGCCCCACTTTGGCCCTGGCACCCAAGAATGGGGGTGGGGCTTTGGCCCGCCGGGCGGGGGACGGGGCGGCCGCGTGCGGCGCTACTCTCCCACGATGGCGACGACGCCCTTCCAGATCAGCCAGGCGTATCAGCCGACCGGCGACCAGCCCCAAGCCATCGCCGAGCTCAGCGCCGGCCTGGCGCGCGGCGACCGCTTCCAGACACTCCTCGGGGTCACCGGCTCGGGCAAGACCTTCACGATGGCGCAGGTGATCGCGAAGTCCGCGCGCCCCGCGCTGGTGATCGCCCACAACAAGACCCTGGCCGCCCAGCTCTGCAACGAGTTCCGCGAGCTGCTGCCCGAGGCGGCCGTCGAGTACTTCGTGAGCTACTACGACTACTACCAGCCCGAGGCCTACATCGCGGCCACGGACACCTACATCGAGAAGGACTCGTCGATCAACGACGAGATCGACCGGCTGCGCCACGCGGCCACGGCCGCCCTGCTGGCGCGACGCGACGTCGTGATCGTCGCGTCGGTGAGCTGCATCTACGGCCTCGGATCGGCGGAGGTCTACCGCGACCGCGTCCTGACCCTGACGGTGGGGGAGGAGACCCCCCGCGAGAAGATCTTCCGGCGCCTCGTGGAGACGCAGTACCAGCGCAACGACACGGTGCTCGAGCGCGGCCGCTTCCGCGTGCGGGGCGACACCCTCGAGGTGCAGCCGGCCGACGCCGAGACCGCCTACCGCATCTCGATGTTCGGCGACGAGGTGGAGAGCATCACCGAGTACGACCCGCTCACGGGGGAGGTGTACGGCGACCTCAAGCACCTCGCGATCTACCCGGCGACCCACTACATCACGCCGCCGGAGACGATCGACCGGGCGATCCGGGAGATCCGGGCCGAGCTCGAGGACCAGCTGCGGGGAACCGCCTGCGCCAGCGCACCGAGTACGACATGGAGATGATCCGCGAGCTCGGCTTCTGCTCGGGCATCGAGAACTACTCGCGGATCCTCGACGGGCGCTCCCCGGGGGAGCCGCCGCATACGCTGCTCGACTTCTTCCCCGACGACTTCCTCTGCTTCATCGACGAGTCGCACAACACGATGGGACAGCTGCGCGGCATGTACGAGGGCGACCGCTCGCGCAAGCTCGCGCTCATCGACGCCGGCTTCCGGCTGCCCTCCGCCCTCGACAACCGCCCGCTCCAGCTGCCCGAGTTCCTCGAGAGGGTCGGCCAGCTGATCTTCGTCTCGGCCACCCCGGGCGACTTCGAGCGGCGCTCGTCGGAGAACGTGGTCGAGCAGATCATCCGGCCGACCGGACTCGTCGATCCGGAGGTCGACGTCCGGCCGACGACGAACCAGATCGACGACCTCCTCGGCGAGATCCGCGACCGGGCCGACCGCGGCGAGCGCGCGCTGGTCACCACGCTCACCAAGAAGATGGCCGAGGACCTGACCGAGTACCTCACCGAGGCGGGGATCCGCGCCCGCTACCTGCACTCGGAGATCGACACCCTCGAGCGGATCCGCATCGTGCGCGCTCTGCGGCTCGGCGAGTTCGACGTGCTGGTCGGCGTCAACCTCCTGCGCGAGGGTCTCGACCTCCCAGAGGTCACGCTCGTCGCGATCCTCGACGCGGACAAGGAGGGCTTCCTGCGTGGGACGACCTCCCTGATCCAGACGATCGGCCGCGCCGCGCGCAACAGCGAGGGCCGCGTGGTGATGTACGCCGACCGCGAGACCGACGCGATGCGGACCGCGATCGGCGAGACCAACCGCCGCCGCGAGATCCAGATCGCCCACAACACCGAGCACGGCATCGTGCCCGCCTCGATCGTGAAGGGCGTCAGCGACATCGTGGCGCTGCTCGGCCTCACCGACGAGGCGTCGGCGCCCCGGCGGCCGCGGCGCGGAGAGGTGGACGCCCTGGCCGACGTCGACCTCGACGAGCTGGAGCGCATGATCATCGAGCGCGAGCAGGAGATGTTCGTGGCGGCCGAGGACCTGCGCTTCGAGCTCGCCGCCCGGCTGCGCGATGAGATCGCCGATCTGCGGCGCGAGCAGCTCGAGCGCACCGAGGCGGGGGAGGAGCCCGGCGCGGACCCGGGCGGCGCTCAGCCGTCGCGGGCCGCACGCGGCGCCCCGGTGCCGCGCAAGTCGGCCCGGCGGGCCGCGGGAGCGCGCCGGCGGTGATCGACCCCCGCGATGAGGAGACCGTCTTCCGGTCGCTCGCGGCCCCCGGCCTCGAGGAGGACGACCTCTTCATCGCGCTGAACGGACTCCCGGTCCCCGGCCCCTTCTGGGGCGACGGGTGGCCGGCCCAGCCGCGCACCGAGGGCCCCTGGGATGAGGCCGTCGAACGCCGCCGCAGGCACGAGGAGCTGCTCGAGAAGTGGCGGGAGGGCTCGGGCCCCCGTCCCCCGGACGAGCCCGCCTAGCCCTCGGGCGGAGGTCCCCAGTCCATCGCCGGGGTGTCGCTGACCTGCGAGCCCGGCACCCAGGCCACCTCCCAGATCACCCCGTCGGGGCTGCAGTAGTGACCCGACCGGCCGCCCCACCCACGATCGACGGGCTCGTTGACGATCGTGGCCCCCGCCCGGCGGGCGGTGTCGATGGCGGCATCGACCTCCTCGCGCGTCTCCACGTTGATCCCGATCGACGTGCGCGGCACAGGATGCCCGGCCGCGCGCATCGGCGCGCCGACCTCGGCCTCGGCCTCGCGGGCGGTCCACAGGAAGAGCGTGGCGCCCCCGAGGACGAAGATCGCGTAATCGTCGGCCGGAGGGCCCTGCGCCTCCCAGCCGAGGCTCTCGTAGAAGGCCCGCTGGCCGGGGACGTCGTCGGTGATCAGCGTGAGCACGGTGAGGCGCGGGGGGATCATGCGGGCTCCCTGGGGTCGGTGACCCCGGCAGCATCCCGGAGCGCACGAGCCCGTGTCACGCCCGTGCGTCCCGCGGCGCCCGGAAGGGCTACCAGGCGTCCCAGTGGACGAAGCTCTCCAGCGGCTCGCGCGGCCCGGCCTTGTAGTCGGTCCCGATGGAGTGGGCCAGGGGGATGAGCGCGACCTGGCTGATCTCCTCGTAGGGGATGCCGAGGATCTCGGCCGCCTCGCGCTCGTGGAAGAGGTGGATCGTCGTCCAGGCGCTCGCCAGGCCGCGGGCGCGCGCGGCGAGCATGAAGCTCCACACGGCCGGCAGCACCGACCCGAACGCCGACGCCTGGGCGATCAGCGGGCGGTCTTCGGTGCGGCCGGGGTGGCACGGGACCACGTGCACGGGGACCTCGGCCAGGTGGTCGGCCAGGTACTTGGCCGAGCTGCCGATCTTGCGCTGCAGGGTGCGCTTGGACGGGTCGCCGGTCGGCCTCGGGGGCCCGCCGAGGATGCCCTCGTCGAGGTAGCGGTCCCACCCCTTGCGGTAGACGTCGGCGAGCGCCCGGCGCCGCTGCGCGTCGGTGACGACCACGAAGCTCGCCCCCTGGCGGTTGCCTCCGCTCGGCGCCTGCTGGGCGAGCTCCAGGCACTCGACGATCAGCTCGCGCTCCACCGGCCGCGTCAGGTCGAGCCGCTTGCGGACGCTGCGGGTGGTGGAGAGGAGTTCGTCGGAGGTCAGGTCGAGCATCCGACGCATGATGTCACCACGGCAGCGGCGCCGCCGCCCATCGGGCGACGGGCCGCGCGATCAGACGATGGGCTCGCGGCGGCGGCGGCGGAGCCGGCGTGCCGTGGCTCCCCGCAACCGGGGCAGGGTGACCGCGTAGACGGTCGCCGCGGCGGCCTCCGCGCCCGAGCGGATGCGCCGGCCGCTCGGCAGGGAGGGGGCGCGCAGGCGGCGGCGGGCGGTGGCCTCCACGGGGGCCTCGATCACGGGCGGCGCGACGCCGGCCGTGACGGCCTCGATCGGGACCGCCTCCACCGGGACCGCCTCCACCGGGACCGCGTCGCGGCTGCGGGGGAGCGCGTCGGCCCGCGCGGGCAGGCGCCGGGCGCCGCCCGTCAGCCCGGCCAGGATCGCCTCGATCTCCCCGCGGTCGATCTGCTCGCGCTCGAGGAGGGCGGTGCCGAGGGCGGCGAGCTCGTCGCGGTGGTCGGTGAGCAGGGCGACGGCGTCGGCATAGGCCGAGTCGACCATCCGGTTGATCTCCTCGTCGATCAGGCGGCGGGTCTCGCCGGAGACCGCGATCTGGTGCGGGCCCGAGGAGGTGATGATCTGCCCGACGCGTGGCGAGAAGCCGAGCTTCTCCACCGCGTCGCGCGCCATCTTGTTGACCTGCTCCAGGTCGTTCGCGGCGCCGGAGGAGATCTCGCCGAAGCCGATCTGCTCGGCTGCGCGGCCGGCCATGGCGACCACCATGCGCTCGTGCAGGTGCTGCTGCGAGGTGAGCGCACGGTCCTGGCTGCCGTAGAGGGCGAGCCCGCCGGCGTCACCGCGGGCGAGGATGGTGACGCGCTGGGCCTTCTGGTGGGTGGGGCAGAGCTCGGCGGCGAGGCAGTGGCCCGCCTCGTGCCACGCGATGACCTCGAGCTCCCCCTCGGCGATGCGGCGATCGGCCTTCTGGGGGCCGGCGACGGCGCGCAGCAGGCCCTCGTCCAGATCGCCCCCGGTGATCACCTCGCGTCCGTCGCGGGCGGCCATGATGGCGGCCTCGTTGACGATGTTGGCCAGGTCGGCCCCGGCGAACCCGGCGGTGACGCGGGCGAGTGCCGCGAGCGAGGCCGGCTCGGCGATGGGCATGTCCTTCGAGTGGAGCTGGAGGATCGAGAGCCGGCCGGTCTCGGCGGGCAGGCCCACCTGGACGCGGCGGTCGAAGCGGCCCGGCCGCAGCAGGGCGGCGTCGAGCATGTCCAGGCGGTTGGTCGCCGCGATGACCACCACGCGGTCGCGGTTGCCGAAGCCGTCGAGCTCCACGAGGAGCTGGTTCAGCGTGCCCTCGCGCTCGGAGTCGGCGCCCGACATCCCGGCCCCGCGGGCGCGGCCGATCGCGTCGATCTCGTCGAAGAAGATGATCGCCCCGGTCTCGCTCTTGCGGGCGATGGCGAAGAGGTCGCGGACGCGCGACGCGCCGACGCCGACGAAGGTGTCGACGAAGTCCGAGCCCGAGAGCGCGAAGAAGGGGACGCCCGACTCGCCGGCGACGGCCTTGGCGAGGAGCGTCTTGCCGGTTCCCGGAGGGCCGTGGAGGATGACGCCGCGCGGCATGCGCGCGCCCACCTTCTCGAAGCGCTCGGGCTCGCTGAGGAACACCACGACCTCGCGCAGCTCCTCGACGGCCTCGTCGCACCCGGCGACGTCGCCGAAGCGCGCCGACGGGGGCTCGACCTGGGCGTTCTTGCGGATCTTGCCGTGGCCCGCGGCACCGGACCGCCCGCCGCCGGAGCGGCCGCCCGGGCTCCACCGGCGGATCGCCGCGATCCCTCCGATGATGATGACGGCCATGATGGCGACGCCCAGGGGTATCAGCAGGTAGCGCGTCAGGCCGCTCATGCCACCGGCCGAGGGCTCGGCAGCCGCCGGGCCGAGCACGGCGACGCCGTCCTCGCGCAGGTGGGTGGCCAGATCGAACGCGCCGGGCAGGCCCGTCTCGGCGCCCTCGGCGGGCGGGGTCGTGGCGGCGAAGTCGCGCCCGGCCTGCGGGCGCGGGATCTCCGAGGCGATGACCTTGCCCTCCCCGTCGATCGCGGCGACCCAGTAGCTCGAGGTGTCGACCACGGCCGCGTTCAGGTTCCGGGCGTCGGCGGCGCCCACCAGCTCGCGGTAGGGGACGACGGCCGGGCTCTCCACGCCGCCGAGCGGCGACACCACGTTCTCGGGCACCTGGGGCGCCGGATCGGCGGCCGTGGCGGCGGTGGCCCCGCCGAGCAGCGCCGCCACGGCGACGAGCACGAGCAGGAGGACGCGGCGGGGACGGGAGGGGCGGCTGGGCTGTGGCACCGGCGGGTCCTCGGGGTCGTCGTCGGTGGGATCGCCACGACGATTCGTCGGCCAGGGGCGTTCGGATCACGCTATCGGCGGTGTACTCACCCGCCTCAAGCGCAGGGGCGTCCACCAGATGTGCCGTTGAGGTGATAGCAGGACCGGCTCTCGGGGTGGGGGTACCCGGTTGGCCCGGCGGGCACGCCGGGACCGTGTCTACACTGGCCCGATGCCCTCCGGACGCCCCACGCCCGCCAACATCATCCGCGTCGTCGGGGCCCGCGAGCACAACCTGCGCGACGTCTCGATCGACATCCCGCGCGACGACCTCGTCGTCATCACCGGTCTGTCGGGCAGCGGCAAGTCGAGCCTGGCCTTCGACACGCTCTACGCCGAGGGCCAGCGGCGCTACGTCGAGAGCCTCTCGGCCTACGCGCGGCAGTTCCTCGGCCAGATGGACAAGCCCGACGTCGACCACATCGAGGGGCTGTCCCCGGCCATCTCGATCGACCAGAAGACCACGAGCCGCAACCCGCGCTCGACCGTCGCGACGGTCACCGAGATCTACGACTACCTGCGCCTGCTGTTCGCGCGCATCGGCGAGCCCCACTGCCCGATCTGCGGCCGCCCCATCGCCGGGCAGAGCGTCGAGCAGATCACCGACCAGGTGCTCGCGCTGCCCGAGGGCACCCGCTTCCTCGTGCTCGCCCCGCTCGTGCGCGGCCGCAAGGGCGAGCACCGGGACGTGCTCGAGCAGATCCGCGCCGAGGGCTTCACGCGCGTGGCGGTGGACGGGACCGCCTACACGCTCGACGAGGTGCCGCCCCTCGACAAGAAGTTCAACCACACCATCGAGGTCGTGGTCGACCGGCTCGTCATGAACGGCGACCTGCGCCGCCGCCTCAGCGACAGCCTCGAGACCGCCACCCGGATGGCCGACGGGCTGGTGCGCATCGAGGAGGTGCCGCGCGACGGCTCGGAGCCGCGCTCGTGGACCTACTCCGAGAAGTTCGCGTGCCCCGAGCACGGGGCCTCGCTCCCCGAGCTGGCGCCGCGGACCTTCTCGTTCAACTCGCCGCACGGCGCGTGCCCCGCCTGCACCGGCCTCGGCTTCACGCCGGAGGTCGATCCGGAGCTGGTGGTCGACGGGGAGCGGTCGTTGTCGGAGGGGGCGATCCTGCCGTGGACCGACCGGACGACCGACTACTACGACCTCCTGCTCGGGGTCATCGCGACACAGCACGAGATCGACCTGGACACCCCCTGGAACGATCTGCCCCAGGCGCAGCGGACGCTGCTGCTCGACGGCCCCCGCCGCCGGGAGCGTGTGTTCCTGGGCGCCGGCCGGCGCAAGGGCGGCAGCTGGGGCTGGTTCGAGGGCGTCATCCCGCAGCTGCGCCGCCAGCACGCGACCTCGATGTCCCAGGCGGTCCGCGACAGCGTCGAGCAGTTCATGTCGCTGCGCCCGTGCACGGCGTGCGGCGGCGCCCGCCTCAAGCCCGAATCGCTCGCGGTCACCGTGGTCGGCCGCAACATCCACGAGGTCACGCTGCTGTCGGTCGAGGAGGCGCTGGCCTTCTTCACCGAGATCGAGCTGGGGGACACCCAGGCGTTCATCGGGGCGAGGATCATCCAGGAGATCCGCGAGCGCCTGCGCTTCCTCTACGACGTCGGCGTGGGATACCTCGACCTCGCCCGTGCGGCCGGCACCCTGTCGGGCGGCGAGGCCCAGCGCATCCGGCTCGCCACGCAGATCGGGTCGGGCCTGGTCGGCGTGCTCTACATCCTCGACGAGCCCTCGATCGGCCTCCACCAGCGCGACAACCGCAAGCTGATCGGGACGCTGGAGCGGCTGCGCGACCAGGGCAACACCGTGCTGGTGGTCGAGCACGACGAGGAGATGATCCGCAGCGCCGGCCATGTCATCGACATGGGGCCGGGCGCCGGGCAGCACGGCGGGCGAGTGGTCGCGCAGGGCAGCGTGGCCGACATCGAGGCCGAGGCCGCCTCGGCGACCGGCGCGTTCCTGTCGGGCCGCCGGGCGGTGGGCGTGCCGGCGGTGCGCCGCGAGGCCCGTGGCTGGCTGACGGTCCACGGGGCGCGCGAGAACAACCTGCGCGGCATCGACGCGCGCTTCCCCATCGGCGCGCTGACGTGCGTCACCGGGGTCTCGGGATCGGGCAAGAGCACCCTCGTCAACGAGGTACTGCTGAAGTCCCTCGCCGGCCGGCTCGGCCGCCGGCCCCGCCGGCCCGGGGCGCACGACCGCATCGAGGGACTCGATCACATCGACAAGGTCATCGACATCGACCAGTCGCCGATCGGGCGGACCCCGAGGAGCAACCCGGCCACCTACACCGGGCTCTTCGACCACATCCGCCAGCTCTTCTCGATGACCCAGGAGGCCCGCGCCCGGGGTTACTCGCCGGGGCGCTTCAGCTTCAACGTCAAGGGCGGCCGCTGCGAGGCCTGCAAGGGCGACGGCACCATCACGATCGAGATGCACTTCCTCCCCGACGTCCACGTGCCCTGCGAGGTCTGCGGGGGGCGCCGCTTCAACCGGGAGACGCTCTCGGTGCGGTACGGCGGGCGCACCATCGCCGAGATCCTCGACATGAGCGTGGAGGAGGGGGTCGAGGCCTTCGCCGCGGTCCCCAAGATCCACCGCCGCCTCCAGACGCTGCACGACGTCGGGCTCGACTACGTGCGCCTCGGCCAGCCGGCGACGACCCTCTCGGGCGGCGAGGCGCAGCGCGTGAAGCTGGCGACCGAGCTGTCGAAGGTGGCCACCGGCCGGACCCTCTACGTGCTCGACGAGCCGACCACCGGCCTCCACTTCGCCGACATCGAGAAGCTGCTCGAGGTGCTCCAGCGCCTGGTCGACCAGGGCAACACGGTCGTCGTGATCGAGCACAACCTCGACGTGATCAAGTGCGCCGACTGGGTGATCGACCTCGGCCCCGAGGGCGGCTCGGGCGGCGGGCGGCTGATCGCCTCCGGCCCCCCCGAGGAGATCGCCGCCACGGCGGGGTCCCACACCGGCGAGTACCTGCGCCCGGTGCTGCTGTCGGCGCCGGGCCTGGTCGCGGCCGGGGGCGCATGAGCGGGCGGCGGCGCGCCCGCGCGCAGTTCGGGGCGGAGACCGACGACGACGGCCGCTTCGTCCGCCAGGACAGCCGCTTCCGCGACGTCGTCACGGCCGACGGTTCGTCGGGGTTCCCCGCCGAGCCCGGCCGGTACCACCTCTACGTGTCGCTGGCGTGCCCCTGGGCGCACCGCACGATCATCGTGCGCCGTCTCAAGGGCCTCGAGGACGTCATCTCGATGTCGGTGGTCGACCCGGTCCGCGACGAGCGCGGCTGGGCCTTCCGCGAGGGGCGCGGCCACGGCGCCGACCCGGTCAACGGCTTCGACTTCCTGTCGGAGGCCTACCTGGCCTGCGACCCGTCGTTCTCGGGCCGCGTGACCGTGCCGGTGCTGTGGGACCGGCAGACCGGGCGGATCGTCAACAACGAGTCGGCCGAGATCCTGCGGATGCTCAACGCCGAGTTCGACGCGTGGGGTGACGCGGGCCTCGACCTCTATCCCGAGGACCTGCGCGAGGAGATCGACGCGGTCAACGACGGCGTGTACCGGGACGTCAACAACGGCGTCTACCGGGCCGGATTCGCGACGACGCAGGAGGCCTACGGCGAGGCCTTCGACGTGCTCTTCGCGGCCCTGGAGGGCCTCGACCGGCGCCTGAGCAGGCGGCGCTACCTGCTCGGCGAGCGAATCACCGAGGCCGACTGGCGGCTGTTCACCACGCTGATCCGCTTCGACGCCGTCTACGTCGGCCACTTCAAGTGCAATCTGCGGAGGATCTCCGACCACGCCGCGCTCTGGCCCTACCTGCGCGACCTCTACCAGGTGCCCGGCGTCGCGGAGACGGTCGACTTCGACCACATCAAGCGCCACTACTACGTGACGCACGACAGCATCAACCCGACCGGCATCGTCCCGAAGGGGCCCGCGCTCGATCTGCTCCAGCCGCACGGCCGCGCCTGACGCCGCGGCGTGCTGGCGGTCGTCCTCGGCCTGATCTCGGGCCTGTCGTGGGGCGTCGCCGACTTCCTCGGCGGCATCGCGAGCCGCCGGGCCGCCGTCCTCACGGTGGTCGCCCTCTCGCAGACCGTGGGCCTGACGCTCGCCCTGGTGGCGCTCGCCGTCCTGCGGCCCGCGGTGCCGCCCGCGTCCGAGATCGCCTTCGCCGCGAGCGCCGGCATCTGCGGTGTGATCGGCCTGGTGGCCTTCTACCGCGCGATGAGCGTCGGCAGCATCAGCCTGATCGCCCCGATCAGCGCGCTCGGCGCCCTGGTGCCCCTGTCGGTCGATCTGATCGCCGGCAGGACCCCCGGCCCGCTCCCGCTGCTGGGCATGCTGGTCGCCCTCGGCGGCGCCGCGCTGGCGGGCCGGGCCCCGGGTCCGGCGTCGCGCCGGGGGGTCGGCCTGGCGCTCGTCGCGGCGCTCGGGTTCGGCGCCTTCTTCGCCCTGTTGGCCGAGGGCGCCGAGTCGAGCGCGCTGTGGGGGCTCGCCGCGGCCCGCGGTGGCTCGGCGCCCCTGGCGGTCCTCGTCGCGGTGCTGGTGGCCGGCGGCGGGCTGGCGGCGATGTCGCGCCGCACCCTGCTGCTCGTGGTCGCCTCCGGCGCGCTCGATGCGGCCGCGAACCTGCTGTTCGCCGCCGGCAGCCAACGGGGGCTCGTGAGCGTCGTGGCGGTGCTGGGCTCCCTCTACCCGGTGGTGACCGTGGCCCTGGCCGCGTCGCTCCTCCACGAGCGCCTCGGCCGGCTTCAGGCGGTGGGCGCGGTGGTCGCCCTGGTGGGCGTCGCGATGATCGCCGCCGGCTGAGCCTGAGCCCCGCGACCGACGCCGGGAGAGGTCGGGCGGGGCTCGGCTAATCTGCCCGAGGGGCGGGTCCGCTCCGACGACGAGGAGTACACGTGGCCGAGGTGCACCCATTCCCCCGCAAGCCCGGCCCGCGCCGCCCCGGCGCGGCCTGGATCGGTCCGGCGGTCGCCGGTGTCGTGCTGCTGCTCGTGGTGGTGTACCTGGCGCTCCGGATCTGGGCCCACATCACGGTCAACTCGGCGTTCTTCGACAGTCTCGGCATGGGCGGGGCCTACTCGACCCTGCTGCGCAGCTCGATCCTGCTCGGTGCGCTGGGCGTGGTGCTGGCGATCGTGCTGGCGGTGCCGATCGGCCTGGTGATCGGCCGCAAGGTCGGGCTGTTGCCGGTGCGGCGGCTGGGCTGGATCGTCGGCGCCGGCGTGTTCCTCGTCGCGGTGCTGGTGCTCGTGCCCTCCCTGGTCGCCCAGCGCGACACGATCCTCGCCGCCCGCGAGGCGGTGCCGTTCGGCGTCACCGATCCGGTGTTCGGCAGGGACGTCAGCTTCTTCGTCTTCACCGCCCCGGTGCTCGGGGACCTGGCCGGGCTCGTCCTCGGGGCCCTGATCGTGGCGCTCCTGGGCCTCGGCGCCGTCACGGTCTACGCCGTGGCCGCCGAGGCGCCGCTCGGCCTCAACGAGGCCCTGCTGCGGCGGACCGGGCTGCTCGGCGCGATCTACGGCGGACTCGCCCTGATCGCCCTCGCGGTGCTGGTCTGGTTCCGCCGGTACGAGGCCGTGCACGGAGGCGACGAGTTGATCGCCGGGGCACCGGCCGCCCTGCGCGACGTGGGCATCCCGACCACCACCGTCGCGGCGGTCGTCATCGGCCTGCTCGGCCTGGGCGTGCTCGCGCTCGCCCTCCCGGTCGTGCGGCGCCGTCTGGCCGCGTCGCGCACGATGACCCTCGCGCGCGCCGGCGTCGCGGTGCTCGCGGTCGTGGTGGTCGCCCTGGTGGTCTTCGCGACCCCGTGGTGGCTCGTGCTGCTCATCCCGGTGATCCCCCTGGTGATCGCGGTCCGCCCCTCGGGACAGCTCACCCGCGCGGTGAACCAGCAGGCGGCGGCGGCGCTGCGCGGCAACGACGCCCCCTACCGGATCCCGGTCTGGTCGCTCGGCGCCGCTGCCGCTGCGCTGTCGTTCCTGCTCCTGATCATCGCCCCGGTCGGCACCGCCCTCTACGACGCGGTCGGCCTGCGCGGCTCCACGCTGCAGGTGGAGCGGGAGAACATCGAGGCGACCCTCCTCTCGACGCGCACGGCCGCCGGACTCGACGACGTCGAGGCGACCCGTGCCACCTACCGCCGCGGCGGAGTCAACCGCGCGGCCGTCGAGGCGGCCCCGGCGTCGGTCGGATCACTCCGCTTCCTCGACCTGGAGGCCGCGCTCGCCGCATGCCGGAGGCTGCAGGCCCTCAATCGCTTCTACACCTGCCAGGACGCCGACATCGACCGCTACGAGCGCGATGGGGTGCCCCAGACCCTCTTCGTCTTCGGCCGCGAGGTCGATTACGCCGCGATCACCGACTTCCAGCGCCGGCACTTCTCCTTCACGCACGGTCGCGGGGTCGCCATGGCCCCGGTCAACCGCATCGACGCGTCGGGGCGTCCCTCGTTCGTCGTCGGCGGCCTTCCGACGCGCGGGCTCACGCCGCCCCTCGAGCGCCCGGAGATCTACCACGGCGCCCAGCGCGACATGCCCTTCGCGATCGTCAACACCGACCAGCCGGACGGGTTCACCGACGAGCGCCCCGCCACGTGGACCGGCGCGGGCATCGACGTCGAGGAGAACCGGCTCGCCCTGACCCTCGAGCTCGGCGGGCTGCCGTTCGTGGGCGGCGGCCGCCAGCTCTGGAACGCCCTCTCCCGGGTCGAGACGGCCGACGCCCAGCTGCTCATCAACCGCGACATGACGGCGCGCCTCGGCCGCCTCGCGCCCTTCCTGACGCTCGACAACGACCCGTGGTTCGTCGCCGAGGGCGGCCGCATGTACGTGATGCAGAACGCCTACACCCGTACCGACCGCTACCCGTACGCGGCCCACTTCGGGGGCGTCTCCTACCAGCGCCACGCGGTCACGGCGGTCATGGACGCCTACAGCGGCGAGACGCAGCTCTTCGTGATGGACGAGGAGGATCCGCTGATCGCGACCTGGCGCAAGGTCTACCCGGAGCTGTTCAGCGACCGGTCGGAGATCCCGCCCGGCATCGCCGCCCACCTGCGCTACGGCGAGGACCAGTTCGACTACCAGGCGGCGGCGCTCAACCGCTTCCACGTGACCGACGTTGATCGCTTCTTCTCCAACGACGACGCCTGGGCGCCCACGGTCGAGACCACCGGCCGCGGCACCGAGGGGCAGAGGATCGTCTCGCCGGCCCGCTACAGCTACGCCGTCCTCCCGGGCGAGTCGGAGGAGCGCTTCCTGCTGTTGCGCTACTTCAAGCCGGCCACCCAGGGACGCGGCATCGCGTTCTCGGCGTGGCTGACCGCCGAGAGCGATCCGGATCGCTTCGGTCAGCTGAGGCTGCTGCGCTTCGACGTGGCCGAGGACGCGCTCGACTCGGTCGACACGTTCGTGGCCAGCGTCGCCCGCGACGCCGACCTCTCTGCTCAGATCGGCCTGCGCCGCGACCAGGTGCTGCGCGGCAACACGATCGTGGTGCCGATCGGCGAGGGACTCCTGTACGTCCAGCCCCTGTACCTCGACACCTCGGCCGACAGTCTGCCGACCCTCTGGCAGGTGGTCGTCTCGCTGGGCGACGGTCGCATCTACTCCGGCGCGACGTTCCTCGACGCGCTCGAGCGCGCCCTCGGGGCCCAGTCGGGAGGCGACGGCGAAGGCACGCCGGGCGACCCCCAGACGCCGGCGAACATCCGCGACATCGTCCGCGACGCCGCAGCGGCCTACGAGGCGTACCGGGCGGCCTGGGCGGAGGGCGACTACACGACCGCCGCACAGCGGCTGGAGCAGTTCGAGCGCCTGCTCGAGCAGGCCCGGACGCGGGCCCAGACGGCGGGCTGAGGCAGCACCGGGGCGCGGGCGAGGGCCCGCGCATCCGGTGCTGCGCCGATTGGCGCATCGCGCGTGCGCCATTGGCGCGCCCGGACCCGGCGAGCGTCAGACCTCGCGCCGCCGCCGACGCCAGTCGGCGGCGCTCTGCCCCCAGATGACGACCTCGACCTCCTGCGGCGGGGGCAGGACGGCGGTCCGCAGTCGCGCCGCCCCGAGCTTCCGCGCCACGCGCTCGGAGGCGGTGTTCCCGTCCTCGATGCAGTGGATGACCTCGTGCCACCCCAGCCGGTCGACGGCGAAGTCGATGGCAGCGGCCGCGCCCTCGGTGGCGTAGCCGCGCCCCCAGCGCGAGTGGACGACGGCCCAGCCGACCTCGGTGCCCGGCCAGCCGTAGGGGTGGATGGCGCCGAGCCGCCCCACCCACTCGCCCGTCGCCCGCTCGAACACCGAGAAGAGCCCGAACCCCTGCACGTGCCATCCGCCGATCGCGCCCACGAAGGTGCGCCAGACGAGGGGCGCCGGCTGGACGCCGCCGAGGGTCGCCATCACCGCGGGGTCGGCGGCGAGCGTCACCCACGCGTGGAAGTCCTCCTCCCGCGGGGGCCGCAGCAGCAGCCGGTCGGTGGTGATCTCGAAGGTCGCGACGTCGATCCGTGGCACCGCCGTACACTGCCACGATGACGGCCTCCGAGATGGAGCGGCTCGAGGCCCTCCTGCGGGTCCCCAGCATCAGCGCGCTGCCGGGGCACGCGCCGGACATGGCGCGGGCCGCCGCGATGGTGGCCGACGAGGTCCGCCGCGCCGGAGGCTCGGCCGAGGTCCGGGCCACGGCCGGCCATCCGCTCGTGCTCGGCGAGGTCGCGGCCAGCTCCGGCGACGCCGGAGCGCCCCGCGTGATCCTCTATGGCCACTACGACGTGCAGCCGGCCGGCGACCCCGGCCTCTGGACCTCGCCGCCCTTCGAGCCCACCGTCCGCGACGGGAACCTCTACGCCCGCGGCGCGAGCGACGACAAGGGCAACCTGTTCATGCTGATCGCCGCCGTCCAGCGCCTCGCGGCGGCCGGCGCGCTGACGGTACGGGCCGCGTTCGTGGTCGAGGGGGAGGAGGAGAGCGGTGGCGACTCCGCGCTCGACCACCTCGCGGCCGACACCGAGCCGGCGCTGGCGGCGGTCATCTTCGACAGCCCGATGGTCGCGCCCGAGCGTCCGGCGATCTGCACCGGGGTGCGGGGCATGGTCTACCGGCGGATCCGGGTGCGCTCGGCCGGCGCGGACGCGCACAGCGGCCTCTTCGGGGGGGCGGCCATGAACGCCGCGCACGCCCTGATGGCCGTCCTCGCCGCGGTCACCCCGCACGACGGCCGCCTGCCCGACGCCCTCTACGCCGGAGTCGCACCGGCGGGGCCCGCGGAGGTCGAGGCCTGGGCCGACCTGCCGCCCGGCGGCGAGGCGCTCTCCGCCGCCGGGCTGCGCCCGGCCGACCCGGGCGCGGCCGAGGGCTTCCACATGCGCACGCTCGCCTCGCCCTCGCTCGACGTCCACGGCATCGCCTGCGGCGAGCCCGGTGCCGTGAAGACCAACATCCCCGGCGAGGCGGTCGCCACACTGTCGCTCCGGCTCGCCCCGGGGCAGGATGCACCGCACGTCGCGGCAGCTCTCGACGACCTGCTGCGCGCCGCGCTCCCCGACGGCGCGCAGATGGCCATCGAGGACCTCGGCGTCGCCCTGCCCGCGGCGCTCGACGCCGCCCATCCGGTGCTGGCGGCGGCAGCCGAGGGCATCGAGCGCGGCACGGGCTGGCGCCCGGTGGCCGTGCGGCTCGGGGGGACGCTCCCGGTGGTCGCGGTGCTCGCCGCGCGCGGGATCCCCACGGTGCTGACCGGCTTCGGGCTGCCCGACGACGGCATCCACGGGCCCGACGAGCACCTGCGGGTCGCGCACCTCGAGGTCGGCACCCGGGCCGCGATGGAGATGCTGGGCGCCCTCGGCGCTCTCGGGGGACATCCGACCTGAGGCTCCGGCTGTAGAGTCGGGCGTCGATTCGATGTCGAGCGAGGGGGATCTGGTGGCGGAGCTCTGGGGCGGGGAAACCCGTAAGGCAGTCGAGAACTTCCCGGTGTCGGGCGAGCGGGTGCCGTTGCCGGTCGTGCGCTGGCTCGGGAGGATCAAGGGGGCGGCGGCCGTCGTGAACGGCGAGCTCGGCCTCATCGACGCCGGTATCGCCGAGCGGGTCGCCACGGCCGCCGCCGCCGTCGCGGCAGGGGAGCACGACGACCAGTTCCCGATCGACGTCTTCCAGACGGGCTCCGGCACCTCGTCGAACATGAACGCGAACGAGGTCATCGCGAACCTCGCCGGCGAGGGCGTCCACCCGAACGACCACGTCAACTTCGGCCAGAGCTCCAACGACGTGTTCCCCTCGGCTGTGCACTGCGCCGCCCTGCAGGAGGTCGTCGACCGGCTCCTGCCGGCCCTCGACCACCTCGCCGACACCCTCGGCGCCAAGGCCGAGGCGTGGAAGGACATCGTCAAGACCGGGCGCACGCACCTGATGGACGCCGTGCCGGTCACGCTCGGCCAGGAGTTCGCCGGCTACGCCGCCCAGATCCGCCAGGGCCGCGACCGCGTCTCCGACGCCACCAAGCGCCTCGGCCAGATCCCGCTCGGCGGTACGGCCGCCGGCACCGGCCTCAACACCCACCCCGAGTTCGCCGCCCGCGTGCGCGACCGCCTGGTGGCCGACACCAAGCTGCCGATCGCCGCGCCGGCCGACGGCTTCGAGGCGCAGGGTGCCCGTGACGGCCTGGTCGAGGTCTCCGGCGCGCTCAAGGTGGTCGCCGTGTCGCTCACCAAGATCGCCAACGACATCGCCATCCTCGGCAGCGGCCCGCGGGCCGGCCTGGCCGAGGTGTTCCTCCCCGAGCTCCAGAAGGGCTCGTCGATCATGCCGGGCAAGGTCAACCCGGTGATCCCGGAGGTCGTCCTCCAGGTCTCCGCCCAGGTGATCGGCAACGACACCGCGATCACGATCGGCGGCATGCAGGGCAACTTCGAGCTCAACGTCCGCATCCCGCTGATGGCGCGCAACCTGCTGGGCTCGATCCACCTGCTCACCACCACGTCCCGCCTGTTCGCCGACCGCTGCATCGCGGGCATCGAGCCCAACCTGCCGCGGCTCGAGGAGCTGGCCGAGAGCAACCTCCAGGTCGCGACCGCCCTCAACCCGATCATCGGGTACGACAAGGGCGCGGCGATCGTCAAGGAGGCGACGGCCAGCGGCCGCGGCCTCCGCGAGGTCGCGCGCGAGCACGGAGTGGACGAGGCCGTTCTGAACGAGGCCCTCGACCTCCGCAAGATCGCCGCGGGCAGCTCCGCCTAGGCTCCGCCCGCGGGCACGCACCTCCGCCGACTCCCCGTCGCGGAGGCGCGTGCCCGCGTGTTCCTAGGATGCCTCGGGGCGCCTCTGGTCCAGGTCGGGGAACGCCGCGGCCACCCGTCCGATGGCCTCGACGGAGAACTCGCGCACCCGCCGCCGCACCTCGGCGGCCGGAGCGCCGGCCAGCACCGCCTCGGCCATCACGCGGTGGCGCTCGTGCATCACGGCCACGAGCATCATGGCCATCGCGCGGATGCGGGCGTCCCCGGCCGGGATGCCGAGCTCGTCCGAGAGCGTCGCGGCGAGGGTGTCGGCGAGCCGCTCCTGCACCAGCAGGTGGCGCGCCCGGAGGGCTGTCGACTCGTGCCAGGTGGTGAGGAACGCGCGAAAGCCCTCCCGGCGGCGCTCGTCGTCGAGCACCTCCCACCCCTCGCCGCCGCTGGGCACCCGCTTCTCCACCAGCAGCGAGAGGATGCCGCGGGTGATCGAGCAGCCCGCCGGACGCGCGGTGATCGCCGCCACGGTGGCATCCCGGGCCTCGGACTCGCGGTCGAGGAAGAGCTCCTCCTTCGACCCGAAGTAGTTGAAGATCGTCTTGATCGAGACACCCGCGGCCTCGGCCACCTCGGCCATCGTGACCGTGTCGAAGCCGCGCTCCAGGAAGAGGGCGGTGGCCGCGTCGGAGATCGCGCGCCGCCGTTCCTGCTTCTGGCGCTCGCGCAGTCCGGGGGGCAGTGGGGGGGTCACGGGCACCCCCCGATGTTACGCCAAGCTTTACCGACAGCGTAGTTTTACATCGGTTGTATCTTTGCGGACGGCGTGCAACGCTGCCGCGATGACCACACCGACATCTGCAGCCATCGAGGTCCACGACCTCGTCAAGCGCTACGGCGACAAGGCGGCGCTCGACGGCGTGTCGTTCGATGTCCCGCGCGGCACCGTCTGCGGGCTCCTCGGCCCGAACGGCGCGGGCAAGACGACGGCCGTGCGCATCCTGACCACGCTTGCCGAGGCCGATGCCGGCGTCGCGACCGTCGCGGGCATCGACGTCGCCGCCGACCCCGCCGGGGTGAGGCGGCGGATCGGCCTCGCGGCGCAGGACGCGACGGTCGACGGCCTGCTCACCGGCCGCGAGAACCTGATCATGATCGGCGAGCTCCACCACCTCGGCCGGCGCACCTCCCAGGCCCGTGCCGACGAGCTGCTCACCCAGTTCGACCTGGTCGACGCCGGCGGGCGGCTCGCCAAGACCTACTCGGGGGGCATGCGCCGCCGCCTCGACCTCGCCGCCACGCTGGTGGCCCGTCCGGAGATCCTCTTCCTGGACGAGCCGACCACGGGGCTCGACCCGCGCGCGCGCAACGAGTTGTGGGACGTGCTGGAGACCCTCGTCGGCGACGGCGCCACCATCCTCCTCACCACCCAGTACCTCGAGGAGGCCGACCGGCTGGCCGACGACATCGTCGTCGTCGACCGCGGCCGCGTGATCGCCCGCGGTGACGCCCGCGGCCTGAAGCGCCAGGTGGGCGGCGCCCAGGCGTTCGTGACCGTCATCGACCCGGCCCGGCTCGGTGCGGTCGCCGACATGATGCAGCGCGTCACCGGGGCGGAGCCCGGCATCGACCCGGAGGGGCGCTCGGTGACCGTGCCGACCGAGGGCGGGCCGCGGGTGATCTCCCAGCTGGCCGACGCGCTCGCCGACGCGGGCGTGGAGGTCGAGGACATCGGCCTGCGCCAGCCCTCGCTCGACGACGTCTTCCTGACCCTGACCGGCGAGCACATCGCCGACGACGCGCCCGTGGAGGTGCCCTCGTGACGACGACCAGCGTCGCAGCGCCCGTGGTGGTGCCGCCCGTCGCCGAGCGGCGGGGCAACTTCCTGGCCGACTCGTGGGTCGTCGCCAGGCGGAGCCTGATCCACATGCGGCGCCAGCCGGAGGCGCTCGCCGACGCGACGCTGCAGCCGGTGATGTTCGTGCTCCTGTTCGCGTACGTGTTCGGTGGGGCGATCGCCGTGGACGGTGGCGACTACCGCGAGTTCCTGATGGGCGGGATCTTCGCCCAGACGATCGTCTTCGGCGCCTTCGGCGTCGCGATCGCCCTGGCGTCCGACCGCACCAACGGCGCGATCGACCGCTTCCGCTCGCTGCCGATGGCACGCGGCGCGGTGCTGGGCGGCCACGCGGCGGCCAACCTGTTGCGCTCGCTGATCCCGATCGCCCTGATGTCCGTCTGCGGGCTGATCGTGGGCTGGCGGATCAATGACGGCTTCGGCAAGGCCGTGGGGGGCTTCGCCCTGATGATCGCCTTCTCGTTCGCGATGATCTGGGTCGGCGTGCTGATGGGCACCCTGCTGCCGTCGGTGGAGGCGGTGCAGGGCGTCGGGTTCACCACGATCTTCCCGGTGACCTTCATCGCCAGCACGTTCGTCCCCATCAGCACCCTCCCGGGGGTGCTTCGCACGATCGCCGAGTGGAACCCGGTCACCTCGATGTCCGAGGCGCTGCGCCAGCTGTTCGGCAACCCGAGCGGCGACTTCGGGGCCGACCCGGCCTGGTCGCTCCAGCATCCCGTCGCCTACACCCTGATCTGGATCGTCGGGATCGTCGCCGTCTGCGCACCGCTCGCGATCCGGGCCTATCAGCGCTCGGTCGCCGGCTGAACCGGCCCACCGGGGTGGGGGTCTAGTGGAGCGTCAACCAACCTTCGCCGGGTTCATAGCCTCAGCTATGCGATCTCCCTGCGTCCTTGCCCCGCGGGATTTTCGCGGCCAGAACACCAGCAACGTTGGTGGACGCTCCACTAGTCCGCGACCCCCGCCTCGGTGACCGTGTGCTCGGGGGTGAGGCGCACCAGCAGCTCGCCCGGTACGGCGTTGCGGCGCCCGTACGACTCGGCCAGCGCGGCGCCCATGTAGCGGCCGGCGATCCGCGTCGACCAGCCGAGCATCTCGTCGAGGTCCTCGCTGATCCTCACCCGCCCGTCGCAGCGGACGTACGCGAAGGGCGGGGCGTCGTCGTCGACGTACAGCGTGGCCCGGGGGTCGCGGCGCAGGTTGCGCCCCTTGAGCGTGCCGGCGCCGGTCATGAAGACGATGTCGTCCCCGTCGAGGACGAACCACACGGCCGCGACGTGGGGCCGGCCGTCGGCCCGCACCGTGCCGAGCTTGCCCGTGCGCGTCCCCTGCATCAGGAAGGCCCGGCGCTCGTCGTCGGCCATCCGGCGGCTCACACCGCCTTCCGCTCGGCGTTCGTCACGCCACGGACCTCGTCGGCGAACGCGCGACCGGCGGCGACCACGATGCCGTGGACGTCGGCCTTCGGCGCCACGAACCGCGGGGGGTTCGGCAGCTGGCCGAGCAGGTCGGTCGACACGAGGACCTGGCCGTCGCACTCGCTGCCGGCGGCGATGCCGATCGTGGGGCACGACACCTCGGCGGTGATGCGCTCGGCGAGGGCCGGCGGCACCGCCTCGATCACGACCGCGAAGCAGCCCGCCTCGTCGAGCGCGCGCGCCTCGGCGGCGATCCGGTCGGCCTCCTCGGGCGTGGTCCCCTCGCGCCGGTAGACGGCGGCGGTCTGCGGCAGCAGGCCGACGTGCCCCATCACCGGGATGCCGTCGGCGATGATCGCGGAGACCTGCGCCACCAGGCCGCCCTCGAGCTTCACCGAGTCGGCGCCCGCCTCCACGAGGACGCGGGCGCTCCCGACCGCCTCCTCGGGTGTGCGGTAGGTGCCCGCGGTCAGGTCGCCGCAGACGTGCGTCGCCGTGGTGCCGTTGCGCACGGCGCGCACGTGGTGGGCCATCATCTCCAGGGAGACGGCCCGGGTGCTGTCGTAGCCGAGCTCGACCTCGCCGAGGCTGTCGCCCACCAGCAGGATGTCGAGGCCGCAGGCGTCGAGCGCGAGCGCAGTGGGGTAGTCGTAGGCGGTCAGCATCACCAGCCGCGCGCCGCCCTTACGGGCGCGCAGGTCGGCGGCGGTGGGGGCGGTGGTCATCCCTGCTCCCAGAGCACCGGGACGCCGCCCGGGGCCTCGACCTCGACCTGGCGGTTGGACGCGTCGACGTGGACGACGGTCGGCTCGAAGCCGCGGGCCTCGGCCTCGTCGTACTGGGCGTAGGTCAGGACGATGACCAGGTCGCCGGGCTGCGCGAGCCGCGCGGCGGCGCCGTTGAGACAGATGTCGCCCTTGCCGGCGGGGCCCTCGATCGCGTAGGTCTCGAAGCGGGCGCCGGTGTTGATGTTGAGGACGAAGACCTGCTCGTACGGAAGGATGTCGGCGGCCTCGAGCAGGTCGGTGTCGACCGTGATGCTCCCGACGTAGTTCAGGTTGGCGTCCGTGACCGTGGCGCGGTGGATCTTGCTCTTCAGCATGGTGCGGGTGCGTGGCGGCACGTCGGCCCTCCGGGAGTGGGTGGGGAGCGGGGTGTTGTCGATGAGCCGGACGGGACCGACCCGGGCGGCGATGGCCAGGAGGGCGTCGCCCTCGAGGGTGGTGAGCGGCTGGAAGGTGTCGCGGTCGACGACCGTGGCGTAGTCGAGGGCGCAGCGGGGCTCGGCGGCGATGACCGCGCGCGCGGCCTCCTCGAGGCGGGCGCAGTCGCGCTCCCCTTCGATCGCGAGCGCCTCGGCGGCCCGCAGCGCCCGGCTGAGCGCGGTTGCCGCGGCCCGGTCCGCCGGCTCGAGATAGGCGTTGCGGCTGCTCATGGCGAGGCCGTCCGCCTCCCGGACCGTGGGGCCGACCACGAGGGCGATGTCGTCGAGGTGGAGGTCGGTCATCAGCCGGCGCACGACGGCGACCTGCTGGGCGTCCTTCTGCCCGAACACCGCCACGTCGGGCCGCACCATCAGCAGGAGCTTGGCGACGACGGTGGCCACTCCGCCGAAGTGCTCGGGCCGGGCGGCGCCCTCGAGGCCGGCACTCGGGCCGGAGACGGTGATGGCCGTGCCGAAGCCGTCGGGGTAGACCTCCTCGGGGCCCGGCGCGAACACGAGGTCCACCCCGGCGCCCGCGGCCAGCCCGAGGTCGCGGTCCTCGTCGCGCGGGTACCGCGACAGATCCTCCGTGGGCGCGAACTGCGTGGGGTTCACGAAGAGGGTGACCACGACCGCGCTGCCGTCCTCGCCCGCCTGCCGCATCAGTGCGAGATGCCCCTCGTGGAAGGCGCCCATCGTCGGCACCACGGCGATCCTGCGGCCCCCGGCCCGGAGCGCGGCGACCGCGCGGCGCAGCTCGGGCACCGTGCGGACCACGAGGGGGCGGGGAGGGGTGGACTCTGTTCGGGACGACGGCATGGGGAACCGCTTCGTTTCGTCGCCGGACATGCGGAGGGGAACCGCGGAGCGGCCCTTCCGTCCGGCGCCTCTGCTCCAACTCCCAGACGGGATGCCGGGCTGTGCGCGAACGACGTGCGGAGTGTAACCCCGTGTATCGCGGCGCCACAAGCGGGGGACGTTCCGGCCGACCACGGCGCTACCCTGCGCCCATGTCCGACCGCGCCGCCCGGGTCGCCGAGCTCGAGGCCTACCACCGCGACGAGGTCGCGGTCTGCACCCGGTGCCCCCTCAGCGAGGGCCGCACGCAGGTCGTCGTGGGCAGCGGCGACCTGGCCGCCGACCTGATGTTCGTCGGCGAGGCGCCCGGCTATCACGAGGACGTCCAGGGCGTCCCGTTCGTCGGCGCCTCCGGCAAGCTGCTCGGGACGCTGCTCGAGGGGATCGGCCTCACCCGGGACGACGTCTTCGTCGCCAACGTCCTCAAGTGCCGGCCGCCGGGCAACCGCGATCCCCAGCCCGCCGAGATCCGCGAGTGCGAGCCCCACCTGTTCCGCCAGGTGGCCCTGCTGCGCCCGCGGCTGATCTGCACCCTCGGCAACTTCGCCACCAAGCTCCTCTCCGGGAGGCCGGACGGCATCTCGCGCGTCCACGGCCACGAGCTCCCGCTCGAGATCGGCGGCCACGCGACGCTCCTGTACCCGCTCTACCACCCCGCGGCGGCGCTCTATACGCGCTCGATGCTCGCGACCCTCGAGGCCGACTTCGCCCGGATCCCCGAGCTGCTGGCCGGCGCGGTGCCGGCCGGCGGCCCGGTGGCGCCGCGCGAGGAGTCCCTGCGGCCGCCCGCGACGCTCTCCGCGCCGGCTCCGGCCGCGGCCGGAGCCGTCCCTCCGCCCGCCCGGGCGGCATCCGACGAGCAGCTCGGGCTCTTCTGACCCGCGAGACGATCAACTGGGAGAGCGACGGGCCCGAGGACACCGCCGCGCTCGGGCGGGTCCTGGCGGGGATGCTGGTCCCCGGGGACCTCGTGCTGCTGCGCGGCGAGCTCGGGGCCGGGAAGACGACGCTCGTGCGCTCCGTGGCGCGGGCCCTCGGGGTGGCCGGACCGATCACCAGCCCGACCTTCACGGTCGCCCAGCGCTATCAGGGCGACGTCGAGGTGGCGCACGTCGACGCCTACCGCCTCGGGGGGCCCGACGACGAGGAGGCCGAGCTGCTGCGGGCGGCCGTCGGCGACGATGCGATCGGCTTCGTCGAGTGGCCCGACGCGATCCTCGCCGCGCTCCCGGAGCCCCGCCTGGAGGTGGAACTGCGTCACAGGGGCGGCGATCGGCGGCTGGTACTGTTGACCGCCCGGGGGGCGGATCTCCACGCCGACCTCGGCCGCCAGCTTGCTGACCTTCGCGCTCGACACCTCAACGGCGAGTCCGAGCCTGGCTCTCGTTCGGGATGAGAGCCCCATCGCCCGACTGCGCCTCGCCGCGGAGCCGGGGTCCGGGCGCCGGGTGCTCGAGGCCTGCCACGGGCTCCTCACCGCCGCAGGGGTGCGCATCTCCGAGATCGACGAGATCGTCGTGGGCGTCGGGCCCGGTGGTTTCACGGGCCTGCGCATCGGCCTCGCGACGGCGCTCGGCCTCGGTCAGGCGCTCTCCGTCCCGGTGACCGGGGCGTCGTCGCTGGAGGCGCTCGCCCTCGGCATCGCCCGCGAGCGCCCCGAGGGCTCCCTGGTGGTGCCGGTGCAGGACGCGCGCCGGCGCGAGCTCTTCGCCGCGGTCTACCGCACCGGGGCCGCCGGGCTGGAGGAGCTGGTCGCGCCGGTGGCCATCGCCGCCGACGATCTCGCCGCGCGCCTCGTGGCGATCGGCGGGCCGGCCTGGGTGGGTGGCGAGGGGGTCACCGCGGCCGGTGGTGCCTTCGCGCGCGAGGGGCTGACGACCCTGGCGGCGGATGCGCCCGGCAACCGGCTGGAGGCCGCCGACCTGGTGCGGCGGGTCCGCGACGGGGCCGCGCTCCCCGCCCGCCCGGTGTACGCGCGCCTGCCGGACGCGGAGGTCAACCGGCTGAGCGCCCTCCCCGCCACCGAGGCGCCGGCGTGAGCCGCGGGCGCCAGGCGCCCCCGGAGCCGCGCGTCAAGGTCCGCCAGATGCGCAACGGCGACCTGCCGCAGGTGCTCGCGATCGAGGCCGCGAGCTCGAACACCCCCTGGACGCGGGCGATGTTCCAGTCCGAGCTCGGGCGCCCCGGCACCATCGACCTCGTGGCCGACCGCGGCGGCGACGTCCTCGGGTTCATCATGGTGTCGCGCTACGCCGACGTCTGGCACATCCTCAACGTCTGCGTCCGGCCGGGACAGCGGGGACAGGGGATCGGCGGCGGCCTGCTCGAGGAGCTCTTCGAGAAGGCCTCGGGCAAGCCGCACCTGGGCTTCACCCTCGAGGTCCGGGTCTCGAACGACACTGCGATCGGGCTCTACCGGCGCAAGGGCTTCCTCGACCACGGCATCCGGCCGCGCTACTACTCCGACAACGGGGAGGACGCGATCATCATGTGGCGCGGCGGGGGCCCCGAGGATGTCTGACGTGACCGCGACCGGCCCCATCCTCGCCATCGAGACCTCCTGCGACGAGACCGCCGCCGCCGTGGTGGACGGCCGCCGGGTGGTCTCGAGCATCGTCGCCTCGCAGGCCGAGCTGCACGCGCCCTACGGCGGCGTCGTTCCCGAGGTGGCGGCGCGGCATCACCTGGGCACGGTGAACGCCGTCGTGGACCAGGCGCTCGAGCGCGCCGGGCTGCGCCTGGGTGAGGTGTCGGCGATCGCCGTCACCCAGCGCCCCGGGCTGATCGGCGCGCTGCTGATCGGCGTGGCCACCGCGAAGGCGCTCGCCTACGCCGCCGGGCTGCCGCTGATCATGACCGACCACCTGCACGGGCACATCGCCGCGACCTGGCTCGATCCGGTCGCCCTCGACCCTCCCTACGTCAGCCTGATCGCATCGGGCGGGCACACCCGGCTCGATCTCGTCACCGACCTGCGGTCGCCCCGCACACTCGGCCAGACGATCGACGACGCCGCGGGGGAGGCCATCGACAAGGGCGCGCGCGTGCTGGGGCTCGGGTATCCCGGCGGCCCGGCGCTCGAGCGCCTCGCCGCCGGGGGCTCCCGCACGGCGCACCGCTTCCCGGTGGGCCTGCGGGGAGCGGGCACGCGCGACTTCTCGTTCGCGGGCGTCAAGACGTCGCTCCTCTACGCGGTGCGCGATCTCGGCGAGCCCCTCGCCGAGGACGTCCGCGCCGACCTCGCCGCCTCCTATCAGGAGGCGGTGGTGCGCCCGCTCGCCGACCGGTTGATCGCGGCCGCCCTCGACGAGGGCGTGCCCGCGGTCTCGCTCGGCGGCGGCGTCGCCGCCAACGGGCGCCTGCGTGAGCTGGTGGCGGAGGGCGCCGCGCGCGCCGGCCTCCGCCTGGCGGTGCCCGACCGCTCCCTCTGCACCGACAACGCCGCGATGATCGGCGCCGCCGCGCAGTTCACCGACGTGATCCCGTGGCCGGACTTCCTGGGGATGGACGCGGTCGCCACCGCTCCGTCGGGCGGGATCGCCGCATGAGGCCGCTGCCGCGCACGCTGCTCCTGGTGGCCGGCGCGTCGGTGCTCGCCGTCCCGGCGACGGGCGTCGGCCAGTCGCCGGCGGGCGCGCCCCCCGCTCCGGGCGACCTGCCCGCCGTGCGAATCGCCGCCCTCGACGCCGCCGCGGCTTGGCGCGACTCGCTCGAGGCGGTCCGCGCGCCACGCCTGCCCACGCCGGGGGACTCGGAGTCGGTCATCCTGATCCTCTCCGACCCGCCTGCCGCGTCGGCCGACCTCGCCGACCGCGCCGCCGCCGCCCGCGCCATCACCGAGCGCCAGGACGCGCTCATCTCGACGCTCTCCAGCCTGGGGGCGACGGTCACGTTCCGCTACCGGATGCTGGTGGACGGCCTCGCGGTGACGCTCCCCTCGGGCCGGCTGGAGGCCGTCGCCGCCCTGCCGGAGGTGGCCGCGGTGGTGCCGGTGACGTTCCTCGCCCCGGCGCAGGCGGACGCCGGCGCGGCGGGCCCGGCCGCCGCGGGGTCCGCGGCTCCCACCCCTGCCGCCACCGCGGGCGATCCCCTGCACATCGCGCTCATCGACGCCGGTGTGGACGTCTCCCACCCCTGGCTCGGAGGCGGGATCGGCCCGACCTTCCCGGTGCTGGGCGGCGCCGACCTCGTGGACGGCGACGGCGACCCGCGCCCCTCCGGCCCGGATCCGGCGATGGAGGCCCACGGGACCCAGATGGCGAGCATCGTGCTGCGCTCCCCGGCGCTCGCGGGCCTGCCCCCGGACCGGGTGCCGCGCCTGCTCGCCTACCGCGTCGTGGCGCCGGAGCCCGTCGGCGGCAGGCTGCGCCCCCTGGCGCGCACCGACCGCGTCCTCGCCGCCCTGGAGCGCGCCGTCGATCCCGACGGTGACGGCGACACGGCCGACGGCGCCGAGGTGATCCTGCTCGGGCTGGCCGACGCCTTCGCCGGCGGCGGGGTGGACCCGGTCGCGGATGCCCTGGAGGCAGCCGACCGGATCGGCGCGACGGTCGTCGCCCCGGCGGGCAACGACGGACCCACCTTCTCGCGCCCCGGCCCCGTCGGCGGGCCGGCGTCCGCACCGACCGTGATCGCCGTCGGCGGCCTGTCGGCGCCGGCGACGCCGCGCACCGCGACGCTCGACGTCCGGATCGGCCCGGCCGGGGCCCGGCTCGGCCCGCTGCCCCTGATGGGCGCCCCGCCGCCCGCCGCGGAGATGCGCGTCGTCGTGCTGCGCGACGACGCCGGCATCGCCACGGGCGGCGCCCCCGAGGCGTTCCTCGGCCCCGACGGCTCCTCGCGCGTCACCGGTGCCCTGGTGGTGCTGGTCCGGGGCGGTGGCCCGATCGCGGCCACCGCCGCCCGCGCGGCCGACGCCGGCGCCGCGGCCGTCGCGCTGTGGGACGACGGGGGCCGGGGCAGCTTCCCCGCCGTCCCCGGCGATGCGGGGATGGCGCTGCCGGTGGTCGGGCTGGGCGCCCGGCAGGGCGACGCGCTGGTGCGGCTCGCCGCGGGCGACCCGTCGCTCACCGTGACGCTGAGCGCGTCGCCGGTGGGCTACGCCGCCGCGACGGTCGCCTCGTTCTCGTCGTGGGGTCCGACCCCGGACGGCCGCCAGAAGCCCGACCTCGTCGCGCCCGCGGTCGATCAGGCCGCCGCATGGCCCGGGGGTACTGCCCCCGGCGGCGCCCGTACCGCCTCGCTGACGGGCACCAGCGCCGCCGCCGCCCACGTGGCCGCCCTGGCGCTGCGGCTGCGCGTCGACGACCCCTCGCTCGGTCCCCGCGCGGTCCGCTCCCTGATGATCCAGTCGGCGCGCGCGATCCCGGGCGTGGCGTCGCAGCGCCAGGGCGCGGGCGTGGCCGCGGCGCCCGCCCCCCGCGCCGTGCGCATCGAGCCGCCGATCGTGGTGAGCGAGCGCCGGCGGGACGCCACCCGCGCCGACGTGTCGCTCAGCGGGATCGCCTCGGGCGCGGGGGGGAGGTACACCGTGTCCTTCTCCGACGGCTCCCGCGAGACCGTCGTGGGCGAGGTGTCGATCGCCCCCGGCGGGGCGCGCCGGCTCGACCTGCCGCTGCCCTCGGTGAAGGGGAGCCTGATCGTCCGGGACGCGGCCGGTGCGACCGCGGCGACCGCTCCGGTGCTCCCGCGCCGCGCGGCCCGCACCCCCGCGGGCGCGGTGGGCGTGCCCGAGGTGAGCGCCGACGCGCGCCTGGCCGAGGTCCGGGTGCGTCTCGGCATCCTGCGCCGCGAGGACTCGCGGCTGCACAGCGTGCGGGTGCACGGCGTACGGCTGCACCTCGTCCCCTCGGACGGCGGCTCCACGCTCCTCGTGGCGGGCGCCAGGCAGGGCGGCGACTGGGCGGCCGGCACGTACCGCTTCCTCGTCGCGCGGCGCCTCGCCTCCGGGCTGGACGTGCCCGCCGGGCGGTACCGGCTGATGGTGACCGCGGCCGGACCCGACGGCACCGTGCTGAGGAAGCTCAGCGCGCCGTTCGCACTGCGCTGAATCGGCACGGACGGGCCGAGCCGCACACGATCGTGACGTCCTGCACTTGCGGATCGCATGTCCGAGGCCGTAACTTGAGCAAGATGTCACAAAGTACCGTCGAGGGGATCCGGATCGATGGCCTCTGACCGCCTGACCCTTGGCGTCGCCGCCAGGCTCTCCCGCTACCTGCAGGTGCTCACCCAGGCCAAGAAGATGGGCAAGAGCAGCATCTCCTCGCAGGCGATCTCCGAGTACACCAACGTCAACCCGACCCAGATCCGCCGGGACCTGTCGGGGTTCGGCAAGTTCGGCAAGCGGGGCGTCGGCTACGACATCGACTCCCTCATCGAGCAGATCCGCAAGATCCTGCGGACCTCGGGGCAGCACAACATCGCCCTCTTCGGCGCCGGCAACCTCGGCCAGGCGATCGCCACGTCGGGCGTCTTCGCCGACCACGGGTTCCGGATCTCGGCGATCTTCGACGTCGACCCGACCCGGGTGGGCACGATGCTCAGCGACATCCCCGTGCGCCACTACCGGGAGCTGCACGACGTCGTCAGCGAGGGCGACGGCGTGATGGTGGGGGTGCTGGCCGTCCCGGGCGCCGCGGCGCAGGAGGTCGCCGACGACCTCGTGGCGGCGGGCGTGAAGATCATCTTCAACTACTCGGACGCGCTGCTCACGGTGCCCTCGGACGTGACGGTCCACACCTCGAGCCCCGCCGTCGAGCTCCTCTACGCGCTCTACTTCTATCTGAGCTGAGCCGTCGCGCCGGACCCGGGGGGATTCCGGGGGACCGTTGCTATGCTCGCCCACGGATGGCTGATCGCGACGCCCTTCCCGGAATCCTGACCGGGTCCCGCGAACGATTCGACGCGTCGACCGACTTCACCGTCGGCATCGAGGAGGAGTACCAGCTCCTCGATCCGGCGACCCTCGCGCTGACCAACCGCTTCGAGGATGTGATCGCGGCCGCGCCCGAGCCCCTGCGCGAGCGCCTGGCCGGCGAGCTGATCGCCAGCGAGGTCGAGTTCCGCACGGGCCGGCACACCACCTTCGCCGACGCCGCGCGCGACCTCACCGAGGGGCGCCTGGCCACGCTGGCCCTGGCCGATTCGCTCGGGCTCAGCCTCGGCATCTCCGGCGTCCACCCGTTCAGCCCCTGGACCGAGCAGCGCATCATCGACACCCCGCACTACCGCAGGGTGGAGGAGGAGCTCGGCTACATCGCCTGGACCAACAACACCTGGTCCCTGCACCTGCACGTCGGGGTCCGCGGAGCCGACAGGGCGATGGCCGTCTCGACGGCCATGCGCAGCGTGCTGCCCGAGCTGCTGGCGCTCTCGGCCAACAGCGCCGTCTTCGGCGGGCGCGACACCCGGCTGCACTCCACCCGGACCCAGGTCTTCACCAAGAGCTTCCCGCGCTGCGGCCTGCCGGAGCCGTTCGCCGACTGGGACGAGTACGCCCGCTTCGTCACGCTGCTGGAGCGCACCGGCTCGATCGTGGAGAGCACCCAGATCTGGTGGAGCGTCCGGCCCCACCACAGCTTCGGCACCGTCGAGGTGAGGATCTGCGACGGGCAGACGGAGATGTCGCACGCGCTCGGCGTGGCCGCCCTGGCCCTGGCGTGCGTCGCCGCGTTCGCCGCCGACCACGACGCCGGCCGGCCCCTTCCGGCGCACACGCGCGGGCTCCTGGAGGAGAACATCTGGCGGGCCCAGCGTCACGGGCTCACGGGCCGCCTGATCGACCTCGACCTCGACCGGGGCGAGGAGCGCCCGACCGTCTCGGCCGTCGAGGCCCTCCTGGAGTGGAGCGCGCCGGTGCACGACCGCCTGGGCCTCGGCCCGTTCCTCGCCGCGATCCCCGTCATGCTGTCGGAGGGCAACGGCGCCATGCGCCAGATCGCCCGCCTCGCCGAACTCGGGGACGTGCGCGCCATGCACGCCGAGGTCGTCGATCGCACCCGCCGTTCCGCCGAGGAGGTCCTCGCAATGTCCACGGTCACCGCATGACCGCCCCCCAGGAGCCCCAGGACCCGCAGGAGGAGCGACCGCCGACGCAAGAGGAGATGGAGGCGATGCTCGCCGACCGGCTCGCTCGCACGCCGGTCCGTGACGTCCTGCTCCAGTGCATGGCGACCTTCGTCGACATGGCGGGCGTGCGACTCGGGATGGGCCCCGCGGGCGACCAGGCGCGCGACCTGCCCCAGGCCCGCCAGGCCATCGAGGCCCTCCGCGCGCTGCTCGCCGTGGCCGAGCAGGAGCTCGGGGCGGCGCAGGTGAGGCCCTTCAAGGAGCCGCTCGCCGTCCTCCAGATGGCCTTCTCGCGGGCAAGCGAGGAGCGCCTCGACCCGCCTGCCGAGCAGGCGCCTCCGCCGCCGCCGCCGGCTCCGGATGCCGCCTCGCGACTCTGGGTGCCGCCGGGCACTCCCCGCACGGAAGGCCCGCGTTAGGCGCTTCCCGGGCTCCGGACGTCTGAGCCGTGTGGTAGAAACCCGCCGTGGTCGTCCGAATCGGCACGAAGTCGGGCGATCGACGGAACCCGGAGCGCTGGCCCTGGATCGGGCGTATCGGCGCGTTCGTCTACACCCGATCTCGGAGGGATTAATTGGCCGACTTCCTGTCGGACAACACAGCATGGCTGGCCGTGGTGCTCGGCTTCATCGCCGTCGCCTACGGCATCGGGCTGACCGCCTACCTGCTCAAGAAGCCGACCGGCGATGAGAAGATGCGCGAGATCGCCGCGGCCGTGCAGGAGGGCGCGCAGGCCTACCTGAAGCGCCAGTACACGATCATCGCCGTCGTCGCGGCGGTCCTGTTCGTGCTGATCGGCGTACTCGGGGAGTCGGTCGATTCGGCGCTGCTCGGGTGGGAGGCCGCGATCGGCTTCCTGATCGGTGCCGCCGCGTCGGCCGCCGCCGGCTTCATCGGCATGAACGTCTCGGTGCGCACCAACGTGCGCACCGCCGAGGCGGCCAAGAGCGGCCTCCCGGCCGCGCTGGGCGTCGCCTTCAAGGGCGGCGCGGTCACCGGCCTCCTCGTCGTCGGCCTCGGGCTCCTCTCGGTCGCGGGCTACTTCCTGATCCTCGGCCAGGACATCGAGGACGTGAAGCCGCTCGTCGGCCTCGCCTTCGGTTCGAGCCTGATCAGCGTCTTCGCCCGTCTGGGCGGCGGCATCTTCACCAAGGGCGCCGACGTGGGCGCCGACCTGGTCGGCAAGGTCGAGGCCGGCATCCCGGAGGACGACCCGCGCAACCCGGCCGTCATCGCCGACAACGTCGGCGACAACGTCGGCGACTGCGCCGGCATGGCCGCCGACCTCTTCGAGACCTATGCGGTCACCACGGTGGCCGTCATGTTCCTCGGCTCGCTCTTCCTGACCGACTTCGCGAACGCCCTGATCTTCCCGCTCGCCCTCGGCGGCGTGTCGATCATCGCCTCGATCGCGGGGACCTGGTTCGTCCGGGTGAAGGACAACGGCTCGGTCACCGCGGCCCTCTACACCGGCCTCGGCGTCTCGGCCATCCTCGCGATACTCGGGTTCCTGCCCGTCACCTACTGGATGATGGACGGCGCGTCCGACGTGATCCCGGGCGCGGGTTCGTGGACCGACTACTACTGGTGCGCCGTGATCGGCATCATCGTCACGATCGCGCTGGTGGGCATCACCGAGTACTTCACCGGCACGATGTGGCCGCCGGTCAAGAAGATCGCGGCGGCCTCGGAGACGGGCGACGCGACCAACATCATCTCCGGTCTCGCGGTCGGCCTGAAGGCCACCGCCGCCCCGATCATCGTCATCTGCGGCGCGATCGCCGCCAGCTACGAGCTCGGCGGGTTCTACGGCATCGGCGTGGCCGTCATGGCCATGCTGTCCCTGACCGGTGTGGTGGTCGCCCTCGACGCGTTCGGGCCGATCACCGACAACGCCGGTGGCATCGCCGAGATGGCCGAGCTGCCGGAGTCGGTCCGCAACATCACCGACCCGCTCGACGCGGTCGGCAACACCACCAAGGCCGTCACCAAGGGCTACGCGATCGGCTCCGCCGGTCTCGCCGCGGTGGTGCTCTTCGTGTCGTACGTCGAGGAGCTCAGAGAGGCGATCGGCGCGGAGGCCGCGTCGGTCAACTTCAACCTCGAGAACCCGTTCGTCGTGATCGGGCTCTTCATCGGCGGCATGATGCCGTTCCTGTTCGCCGCGTTCTCGATGGAGGCGGTCGGCAAGGCCGGAGGCCAGGTGGTGGAGGAGGTCCGGCGCCAGTTCCGGGAGAAGCCGGGGATCATGGAGGGCACGGAGAAGCCCGACTACGCGCAGTGCGTGCGCATCGTGACCGCCTCGGCGCAGCGCGAGATGCTGCTGCCGGCCGCCATCCCGATCGTCTTCCCGATCGTCACGGCGTTCATCTTCGGCGTGAACAACGGCCGCGAGATGCTCGGCGGGCTCCTGCTCGGCGTGATCGTCACCGGCATCTTCGTGGCCATCTCCATGACCTCCGGCGGAGGCGCGTGGGACAACGCCAAGAAGATGATCGAGGACGGCCACCACGGCGGTAAGGGATCGATCGCCCACAAGGCGTCGATCACCGGTGACACGGTGGGTGACCCCTACAAGGACACCGCCGGCCCCGCGATCAACCCCATGATCAAGGTCGCCAACATCGTGGCCCTCCTGCTGGTGCCCTTCCTGAACTGACCGGCACCGCAGGCCGTGAATGTGCGAGGGCGCCGTCCGACCGGCGCCCTCGCCGTTTGCGGGCGGGTACCGCGGCCGAAGGGGGAAGGACGGCCGCGCACCCGGTCGGACCCCCTACCAGTCGGCCCCGGTGATGGTCTCCTCGTCAGGGGCGATGGCGGCCACCTCCAGCGGCAGGCCGGCGCGACGCAGCAGGCGCCGCGCCTCGGCGATCTGCCGCTCGTGCGCCGACGAGGCGCCCACGAGCACCACGCGCGCCTCGGTGCCCGTGAGGGCGAGGGTCCGCAGCCGGTTGACCGTGCTGCGGCGCACGAGGGTCTCGGGCAGCTCCACCTCGAAGCAGATCGGCCGCGCGTCCCCGCCGCGCTCGCAGAGGACGTCGGGGGGCTGCCCGGCGGCGGGAGGGGGAGGGGAGAAGCCCGACCCGCCCATCGCCCGGATGGTCCAGGGGGTGCGGGAGGCCAGATCGCGAGCCAGAGCCGCGACGCCCGCGTCGTGCTGGGCGAGTCGGTGGCGGAAATCGGCGAGCCATGCGTCGTAGGTGTCCGTCGGAACCCCGATTGCGAAGGTGGCTGCTGGTCGACGTTAACGTCGCCTCCGGACGGATCGGCCCGCGAGCCCCGGATAGACTGCCTCCGACCCCGGTCCATCGAGGAGTGGCGCCCACATGACGATCCGCAACTGCATTCACCGGCCGGCGGTGCTCCGCCATGGGTGAGCCGAATCGCAAGCTCCCCCGGCGGCCGCACGCGGACCGCCCCGGGCCCGACGAGCAGATCCTCAAGAAGGGGGGCGCGGACCTCCAGAACGGGTGGCTCGCCCGCCACGGCTCCCTCGTGGTGACCGACGACCGCCTGATCTTCGTGCCGACCGCCCTCGACACCCTGCTCGGGGCCAAGCGGCGTGAGATCCGGCTCGACGACATCTCGGAGATCGAGCGCTGGCCGGTCTCGCCCAACAGCGGCCTCCCGCCGGGTGGCAAGCGGCCGCGCATGATCCTCCACACGTCCGAGTGCGCCTACGAGCTGATGGTCGGCGATCTGGACTCCTGGATCGACAGCCTCGAGCGGGTCTACGTCCTGCGCGCCAAGAAGGGCAAGGCGCACTGTCCCACCATCACCCGCGACGGCTACGTCAACCTGCTCCTCGTGGAGGAATGACGGCCCGGGGCCTCGCGCTCGGCTAAACTCCCGATCACGGCACGGTTTTACGGGAGATTCCCCTGATCACGATCACCGAGAAGAGCCGCTCCGCCGTCCTCGCGTTGACCGAGCTTGCGCAGCGCGGCTCGTCCGGGCCGGTTCCGATCCTCGAGGTGGCCGAGGCGCGGGCGATCCCGCTCCACTTCCTGGAGCAGATCTTCGCGGGCCTGCGTCGGGCGGGCATCCTGCAGAGCCAGCGCGGGGTGAAGGGCGGTTACTCCTTCCGCCGCCTGCCGGCCGAGGTGAGCATCCTCGAGGTGGTCGAGGCCGTCGACGGTCGTCTGGCGCCCCCCGGGGGCGCCCACTCGGAGGCGCACGGCAGCGAGACCGTCTGGACCGAGGCGCGTGCGACGCTGTCGGAGCTCCTCGCCGGGCTCACGATCGCGGACATGCAGGAGCGGGAGGCGCGCTTCGAGAGCGCGCCGATGTTCCACATCTGACGA
>LNFM01010214.1_pt1 | contig 39448 bp, 47 predicted proteins | sample 596031 | NCBI WGS metagenome assembly LNFM01 (sample SAMN04254537, study PRJNA301005) | activated carbon metagenome | isolation source: dual media filters at the Ann Arbor, Michigan drinking water treatment plant | place: USA: Ann Arbor | reverse complement strand
GACAGGTCATTGGTGTTCTCGATCATCCGGGTGACGCTCTCGTAGGCGCGCTGGATCTCGATCAGATTGGTGATCTCGAGGATCGGATTGACGTTGGAGCCTTCCAGCATGCCCTGACGCACCTGGGCGTCGGTCGCCTCGATGGCGGTGGCGTTGGAGGCGTTGCGGTACAGGCCGTCGCCGCCCTTTTCGAGCGCCGCCAGGGCGTCGAAGCGCACGACCGCCAAGCGGCCGACCGGATTGCCGTTCTGGCTGATCGTGCCGTCGGCGGCCACGGAGGGCTCGCCCAGCGCGCGGTCCAGAATGATGTCGCCGCCATCGCCCTGGACGGCCGCGCCGCCCTCGGTGGTCAGACGGCCTTCGGGGTCAAGGGTGAAGGCGCCGTCGCGGGTGTAGGCCTCGCCTGCGCCGTCATCGAGCTTGAAGAAGGCGCCCTCGCCCTCGATGGCGAAGTCCAGATTGCGGCCGGTCTGCTCCAGCGCGCCCTGGCCGTAGTCGCGGCCGATCCCGTTATCCAGCACGAAGCTGACGCCGGGCCTGACGAAGGCGTTGCGGGCCCGCTCGCCGATCTCGGCGCCGAGCAGCAGTTGTGATGTTGTTGGCCACGATGTCGAGCTCGCGGCGCAGCGTCATCTGGCGTGACAGTCCGACATAGGCGGCGTTTTCCACGGGGCGGCTCCTTTCGGCCAGTCCCTCGCAACGGTCATGCCAAGAGGGTTAATCCAGTACGGGCGGGCCTTTCAGCCGAATTGGCGCCCCGCTGACCCGGCAGGATTTGCCGGTTCTTAGCGGCTCGTTAACCAAAAAACGCTCGTATGGGCCGAGAGATTCTCGGGGCGCGGTCCATGTTCAAATTCGGCAAGAAGAAGGGTGCCAAGGAGGGCGGCGACGAGGCCGCCGACCTGCCTGCCGTTTCGGAGGCCTCCGCCGCCGAGGGCGAAGACGGCGCTGCGCCGAAAAAGAAGAAGCTGCCGCTGCTGTTCATCGTGATCCCTGCCGCCGTGGTGGTGCTGGGGGGCGGCGGAGCCGCGGCCTTCTTCATGATGCAGCCCAAGCCGGCCGCTGCCGAAGAGGACGGCCACGGCGCGGAAAAAAAGGGCGGCCACGACAAGAAGGCCGAGAAGAAGGGTGGGGACCATGGCGCGCCAGCCGATGGAGCCGCGGACGCCTCGCTGGGCGTGATCGCGGAAGGGCCGGACGGTGTCACCTTCTTCACCCTGCCGGACATGGTGGTGAACATCCAGGCCCCGGACGGCCGGCCCACCTTCCTGAAACTGAAGCTGACGCTCGAGACCCGCGACGCCCATGTGGCGGAGCAGCTCCAGGCCGAGATGCCGCGGATGCAGGACATGTTCCAGGGATTCCTGCGCGAGCTGCGGCCTGAGGATCTGGCGGGTTCGGCCGGCAGCTTCCAGCTGCGGGCCGAGATCCTGCGTCGGGTCAATCTGATCGCGGCGCCCGGCAAGGTTGACGCCGTCCTCATTGAAGAAATGCTGGTGCAGTAGGCATGACCGACGCGGCCTTCGCTGAAAGCGCCGACCCGTTCGGGGAAGAAGCCGGAGCAGAGGAGGCGCGCCCGTCTTCGCTGTCCGAGCGCGTCCTGAACCAGGATGAGATCGACAGTCTTCTCGGTTTCGACCTCGGCGAGGGCGATGACAGCGAGCGCACCGGCATACGCGCCATCATCAACTCGGCGCTGGTCAGCTATGAGCGGCTGCCGATGCTCGAGATCGTCTTTGACCGCCTGGTGCGGTTGATGACGACCTCGCTGCGGAATTTCACCTCGGACAACGTCGAGGTCAGTCTCGACAACATCTCGTCGATCCGGTTCGGCGACTATCTGAACTCGATCCCGCTGCCGGCCATCCTGGCGGTGTTCCGGGCCGAGGAACTGGACAACTACGGCCTGCTGACGGTCGATTCGAACCTGATCTATTCCATCGTGGACGTGCTGCTGGGCGGCCGTCGCGGCACCGCGGCCCTGCGCATCGAGGGCCGGCCCTATACGACCATCGAACGGGTTCTGGTTCAGCGGATGGTCGAGGTCGTTCTGGCCGATGCCCGGGCCGCCTTCGAGCCCCTGACGCCGGTGCATTTCAGCCTCGACCGGCTGGAGACCAATCCGCGCTTCGCGGCCATCGCCCGCCCCACCAATGCGGCCATCCTGGTCAAGCTGCGCATCGACATGGAAGACCGCGGCGGCCGCATCGAACTTCTCCTGCCCTACGCCACGCTCGAGCCCATCCGGAAGATGCTGCTGCAGCAGTTCATGGGTGAGAAATTTGGCCGCGACAACATCTGGGAAGGCCACCTGGCCACCGAGCTCTGGACCACGGAAACCGAAGTCCGCGCGGTTCTGGATGAGCAGCAGGTGCCGCTCTCCAGGGTGCTGGACCTGAAGGTCGGCGACACCCTGATGCTGAACGCAACGCCGGATTCCGACATTTCGGTCCGCTGCGGCTCCATTCCGGTCACGACCGGCAAGATGGGTCGCAAGGGCCAGCACATCGCCGTGCGAGTCGAGGCCCCGATCAGCATCGAAGCCGCGACCAGTCTGACCAAGGGAAAGCGCTGATGACCGGAATGATTCTCGACGGCGTGCTGATGCTGCTGCTGGTGGCGGCGCTCGGCTACGGCGTGCGGCTGGAGAAGAAACTGTCCGCCCTTCGCGCCGGTCAGCAGGCCTTCGCGACCGCCGTCACGGAACTGAACGCCGCCGCCGGCCGGGCCGAGGCGGCGCTTGGCAGCCTGCGGGCCTCAGGCCAGGAAACCGACCTGCTGCATGATCGCATCGTCAAGGCCCGCGAGGTGAAGGCCCAGCTGGAAGCCCTGATTGCCCGTGCGCCGGACACCGCGCGGACGCCGCAGCAGGAAACGCCAAAGCCCGTTCTGGTCGCTGCCCGGGCTCCCGTCGCCGCCACGGCGGACGATGAACGGGCCCTGCGCATGGCCGCCCTTGCGGAACGCATCCAGGGCATGGCTCCGGCGACACGCGCCCCTGCGCCGGTGGCCGCCATCCTCGGTGCCCTGAGCGCCGGCCGCACCGCTAACCAGGCTGCGAAGCAAAGCCTCAACCAGTCCCGCCGCAATCTCGACGAAGATCTCTTCGCCGCCTGAACATCATCTTTGTGGCCCTGTGGCGAACGCGCAGCGTTCGCCGGCTTGAGGGCTGGAGTAGCCGACCATGAGCAATATCCCTCGCCTGCTGCCCCTGATCGCCGTCGCCATCGGCGGGGTGGTCCTGGTGCGCGCCGTCGGCGTGGCGCCCGGCCTGTTCGATGGCGCGCGGGCCTGGGCGGAGGAGGTCGCGCCGGCCGCCGGGGCCGCCGCGGCGCCCGTGGCCGTCGCGGCGGCGGTCTGCGCCCTGACGCCGGAGCAACTGGCGCAACAGGCGGGCATTTCGCCGGCCGAGCTGCGCATCATCCAGTCCTTGCAGGGCCGCCGGACCGAACTGGATGCGCGGGACGCGGATCTCGCCTCGATGCTGCCCCTGCTGGCCACGGCCGAGCAGAAGCTGGACGCCAAGGTCGCCGCGCTTGAGGCCGTGAAGGCCGAGGTGCGCGTCCTGCTGGGTCAGGTCAGCGAACAGGAGAAGGCCGAGAACGACCGGCTGGTGGCGGTCTATTCGGCCATGCGTCCCCGCGAGGCTGCACGTGTCTTCGCCACCCTGGACGACGATGTCCGCCTGCCGGTCGCCGCCGCCATGCGGCCGCGATCGCTGGCTGCGATCATGGCCCAGATGGAGCCCGCCGCCGCCCGCAGTCTGACCGAGAAGCTCGCCCGCCGCTTTGAGGCCCGCCAGCAGCTGGCCGCCCGGGCCGCCGCCGCATCGGCAGCGGCTGCGCCCGCGGCGGAGACCGCCGCGCCCGCCGCGACACCGGCTCCGCGTGCGGCTGGAGAAGCACCCGCGCCGGCTCCGGCTCCGGCAGCGGAGGCCCCGGCGCCCGCGCCGGCTCGCGCCGCCCGGGCGCCTGCCCGTCGACCGGCAGCCCGCCCGGCGGCCCGCACGCCTGCACCGGCGACCCCGGCTCCGGCCGAACCCGCCGGCGAGCGGCCCTATGCGGCCCCGGCCGCCGCCACGCCGGCCCCGCCGCGGCAGTCGGTCGAGTAGCGAGCCGGTCTTCAGGCCCTATTCGATGTCTTCGTTGAGCAAACCCACCTGCAGGAAGCCGTTGGCTTGCAGGGCGTTCATCACGGCCATGAACCGGTCGTAGGTTACCTCCGGCTGCGCGCGGACAAAGATCCGTTGTTCCCTGCAGTGATCTCCGCCGACTGCGGCGCAGACATCGGCCGGAAGGGTCTCCATCGTCGTGGGCCTGTCGGCGATGAACAGATCGCCGGACGTCTGGACGGTGACATAGACGGGCTCCTTCGGCTCCGGGATCGTTCCGGGGACGGGCGGCGGCAAGTCCAGCTTCAGGGATACGGTCGCCATCGGGGCGGCGACCATGAAGATGATCAGCAACACCAGCATGATGTCGACGAACGGCGTGACGTTGATGTCCGCGTTCTGCTCGATCGTCCTGCCGCCCTGGCCTGAGGGGCCGGAAAGTTGTGCGCCCATGACTGGTCTCTCCCGTGGATGATCGGGACAGTTCCAGCCCTGTCGGCGCCCTTTTCATGGCGGCCACGAGAAAGGCCGCGTCCCGGGGGACGCGGCCTCTGTTTCGTTCAGCGCGGCGTGGCGCCTATTCGATGTCTTCGTTCAGCAGGCCGACCTTGAAGTAGCCGCTCTCCTGCAGGGTGTTCATGACTTCCATGAACTGATCGTAGGTCACGTCCGGCTGGGCGCGGACGAAGATGCGTTCCTCGCGGCAGTCGGTGGCGACGGCGAGGGCCGTGCAGACGTCAACGGCGAGGGTTTCGATCGTGGTCTGGCGATCCGCCAGGAAGATCGAGCCGGTTTCCTGGATGGTGATGTACACCGGTTCCTTCGGCTTTTCGTTGTCCGCGGGCGGCGTCGCCGGCGGCAGGTCGAGGCGGATCGAAACCGTGGCCATCGGCGCGGCGACCATGAAGATGATCAGCAGCACCAGCATGATGTCGACGAACGGCGTGACGTTGATGTCCGCGTTCTGCTCGATGGTCTTGCCGCCCTGGCCACCCGGACCCGAAAGTTTGGCACCCATGCTTCAGTCTCTCCATCCGGCCCGGCGCAATGGCGGCGAGCGCAAGCTATGACGTTGGGATCGTCTCTTGGCGTTCCCGAACCGGCTTGTAAAGCGGGTTCGGGCCCCAGACGGTTCCCGCGCGCATCAGATCGCGAAAATACGCCTTTCAGGCGAGCCGATCACCCCTTCGCGAGCTTCAGGAAGCGATCCTTCAGCGCCGCGTCGGTCTTGAAGACGCCAGTGAACCGGGTGGTGATGGTCGAAACGTGGCGGTGATGCACGCCCCGGGTGGTCATGCACTGGTGTTCGGCGTCGATCATGATGGCGACGCCGGCCGGTTGCAGGTTTGATTCGATGGCTTCGGCGATCAGCTGGGTCAGTGTTTCCTGGGTCTGCAGACGACGGGCGAAGATCTCGACCACGCGCGCCAGCTTGGAGATGCCGACGACCTTCTCCTTCGGGATGTAGGCGACATAGGCCTTGCCGAGGAACGGGGCCATGTGGTGCTCGCAGTGGCTCTCGACCTCGATGTCGCGCAGCAGGACCATGTCGTCATAGCCCTGCACGTCCTCGAACGTCCGCGACAGCTCCTTGGCCGGATCGGCGTCATAGCCGTCGAACCATTCGCCATAGGCGTCGACCACCCGTTTGGGCGTGTCGCGCAGGCCCTCGCGGTCGGGATCGTCGCCCGCCCACGCCAGCAGGGTGCGGACGGCCTTGAGGGCCTCCTCGCGGCTGGGACGCCCGGCAGGGGGGCTGTCGCCGACCAGAACCGGCTTGACGGGGATGACGCTCATTCTTGATCTCGACGCTGTTCGCTTGTGCAGCAGGACCGCTATATGGGACGGCGGGCCAATCCATCAAGGATTCCGGGCCTGCAAGAAAACTGAAAGACGCCGCTTCCCAATGCCGCTGGTACTTCACGACACCCTTTACCGCGAAAAGCGTGTTTTCACGCCGCGCGACCCCGAGCGGGTGACCCTATATGTCTGCGGCCCGACGGTCTATGACTACGCCCATATCGGCAACGCCCGCCCGCCCGTGGTGTTCGACGTGCTCGTGCGGCTGCTGCGCCGGCAGTACGGCGCGGACAAGGTCATCTACGCCCGCAACGTCACCGACGTGGACGACAAGATCAATCAGAAGGCCGCCCGCGAGGGCACGCCGATCGGCGAGGTCACGGCTCGCTACGAGGCCGCCTATCTGGAAGACATGAGCCGGCTCAACGTCTCGCCGCCGGACATCGCGCCCCACGTCACCGACCATATGGACGCGATCGTCAAACAGATCGGCGCGATCATGGACCAGGGCTGCGCCTATGCCGCCGAGGGCCATGTGCTGTTCGACGTCTCGTCCTACGAGACCTATGGCCGGCTGTCCGGACGCAACCTCGACGACATGATCGCCGGGGCCCGCGTCGAGGTCGCCCCCTACAAGAAGAACCCGCACGACTTCGTGCTGTGGAAGCCGTCGAAGGCCGACGAGCCCTCGTGGCCGTCGCCCTGGGGCGAGGGGCGTCCGGGCTGGCATATCGAATGCTCGGCCATGATCGAGGAGACGCTGGGCCTGCCGATCGACATCCACGGCGGCGGTATCGACCTGGTGTTTCCGCACCACGAGAACGAGATCGCCCAGGGCGTCTGCGCCCACGGCCACGCCCATTCGCCGGACGCCCACGCCGAATACGCCCGCTACTGGATGCACAACGGCTTCCTGACCGTCGACGCGGAGAAGATGTCCAAGTCGATCGGCAATGTCCTGCTGCTGCACGATCTGGTTCAGAACATCCCGGGCGAGGTGGTCCGCTGGGCCCTGCTGAGCGCCCACTATCGCCAGCCGCTCGACTGGAACCAGGCGCTGCTGGACCAGAGCCGCAAGGCGCTGGACCGGCTGTACGGGGCGCTGCACCGCGCCGCCGGGGTCGAGGCCAATGGCGACGAGCCGCCCGAGGACTTCCTCAAGGCCATCGAGGACGACATCAACACGCCGGGGGCCATGGCGAGCCTGTTCGCCCTGTCCAGCGAGATCGAGCGCGCCATGACCGCAGGCGACCACGGCGTCGTCGCGCGCGCCAAGGGCGAACTGGTCGCGGCCGGGGCGATCCTGGGCGTGCTTCAGGCCAATCCGGCAGAGTGGCTGGAAGGCGAGGTGTCCAGCGATCTCCGCACCGAGGTCGAGGGCCTGCTGGAACAGCGCGCCGCCGCCCGGGCGGCCAAGGACTGGCCCGAGGCGGACCGCATCCGTGACCGGCTCAATGCGCTGAACGTCGTCGTCATGGACGGACCGCAGGGCGCGACCTGGCGGGTGAAGACCTGACGCCTGTCAGGTAATCCGCTTGGCCGATACCGGATCGCTGGCGGGGAAGGTCTCTTCGAGGCCTTCATCCAGCAGCGCCTCCTGCCGGTCTTCGGAGTCGCGTTCGGCCTCGCGCAACTGATCCGGCTTGCCGGTTTCGCGCGCGGCCTTGCGGGCGTGCGGTGTCTCGGGATCGCAGTCGTCGCGCGGGGACGGCAGGGTGTGGTCGGTGTGAGCAGTCATGTCGCCCTCCTTATTTCGCGGGGTGGTCTTCGTCGCCGTCGGGGCCGTAGCCGAGGCCGGCGATGTCATCGTCTGACAGGGTCTTGGCTTCCCAGTGGGCTGCGCTGGCCTGGGCGCCGCGGGCGTTGCGCATGAGGCCGGAGTAGACGAGCTCGACCTCGTCAGGACCGCGGCCGCCGGCGCTCTCGCCATCGATCTCGGTCAGGCGTTCGCCGTCAACGCCCAGCAGGGCGTCGGCTTCGGCCTCGATGCCGGAGGCACCCTGAATTTCGTCCAGGTCGTCCACGGCGTCTTCGTCGAACGGCTCTTCGTCCGCATCGCCGGCCATCTGCGTCACGTCCAGGACGAGCTCGGCCTCATCCGGCAGGATGTCGCCGTCGCCCTCATCGTCGATGTGGGTCTCATCATAGACCTCGGACTGGGCCTGGTCGTCTGAATAGCCGTCAATCTCGGGCATTGCGCCGCCTCCTGCTGGAAGACCAACGCCCGGTGCCTGTCCGATGTTCCGCAGAGCTGGTCGCGTCGGCGGGGCCGTACAACAGATGGTTAACCACGTTTGTTTAGCCTGTGTTTGGTCCCGGCTTCCTAACGTTGCCGGGAGCCTGTCAGGAGACGCTCCCGCAAATGCCGCTCAAGCTGTCGCTGAAGCCCGGCGAGAAATTCGTCCTCAACGGCGCCGTCGTCCAGAACGGCGACCGCCGCGGCGTGCTGATCCTGCAGAACAAGGCGTCGGTGCTGCGCGAGAAGGACATTCTCCAGCCCGAGGACGCCAACACCCCGGCCAAGCGCGTCTATTTCCCGGTCATGATGATGTACCTGGACGAGACGGCGGCGGCCAAGGTCTATGATGAGTTCGCCCTGCGCCTGAGCGAGTTCATGGGGGCGTCCCGCAACCCCGTGGTTCTGGCCGATTGCGTGGCGGCGTCCCGCCACGTGATGGCGCGCGAATACTACAAGGCGCTGATGGCGGCGCGAAAACTCGTTGAATATGAAGAAGGTCTGGCGAATGTCGCTGCAGGCGTACAAGACCGCAGCCACGCGGGCTGAGACCCCGCGTGAGATGGAGTATCGACTGTTCGGGCAGGTGACCCGGGCGCTGATGCACGCCGCCACGCTGGATCCTTCGGACATCGCCGCGCGCATCGACGCGCTGGACTGGAACCGCCGCCTGTGGACGGCCCTGGCGACCGACTGCGCAGACCCCGACAACGCCATGGCGCCCGGCCTGAAGGCCCAGATCATCTCCATCAGCCTGTTCGTCAGCCGTCATTCGTCGGCGATCATGCGCGGTGATGACGACTTTGAAGCCCTGATCGACATCAACCGGATGGTCATGCAGGGCCTCGCGGGACCGGGACCCGGCGCGCAACAGGCCGCCTGACACGCGAGAGTGGGGCGCTTCCGCCCGGTCAGCCGCCGAACAGGCCCGTCAGCCACGCCCAGGCGTCCGGCAGCAGGCCGTTGAGCCAGGCCCAGAAGGGCAGCAGGTAGGGCGAAACCCAGGTCCAGGCGAGCCAGATGATCAGCGCGGCGAGGCCGATCAGGCCGATCGCGCTCCAGCCGATGAGGATGGCCAGCCCGTCCCTCTGCAGAAGGCCGAAGCCGAAGGTCGAGATGATCAGGGCCGGGACGAGGTTCCCGCCCCACAAGGGCAGGACCAGAATGATCGCCATCAGGACGGTGGCCACGCCGATCAGCACCTCCGATACCTCGCTGGTCATCACCTCGAGGCGGGGCTTCGACAGCCGCTCCATTTTCCGGAGCCGCGGGAGGACCCGGGCAACCCCCGCCCGATAGGTCTCGCGGTCGATCCAGCGCTTCAGGGCCCACCGCGGCAACCACAGCTGGTCCTGGCGGATGGCCAGCTGAAGACCCATCAGAATGAGCGGGGTGCCGAGGATGGTGGTCGTGCCCGGAATGATGCCGATCGCGACGCTCAGCAGGCCGAAGAACAGCATGAGGGCACCGAAGCCGCGCTCGCCGAACGCATTGACCAGCTCGCCGAGATACAGTTTCGGGTCGTCCTTGACGCCGATGTCCTCGATCACCTGCGAGAAGGGCCGGGTGTCACTCTGATAATCGTAGTCAGGCATCGGCTACGGGGCGTCCGGTCGAGGGTGACTTGATCTAGGCATGAGGATAGCGCGGCGCCACTTAACAATCGTCAATCCCCGGCACCCCAGGCGACCCGCTCAGGCTTTGACGTGCTCCAGCTTGCCCACGCAACGGTCTTGGGGGCACGGGAAGGCTCTTTCCGTGAAACAGCAACCGGCTAGCGGGCGACTGGTTCCGACTCTCCGGCAAGGGAAATCGTGACGGACGGCGGGGCCGTCCCGACCGTTTCCGCTGAGGATCGCTCCCGTTCCTGCATGGCGAACGCGCTGGATATCAGAAGGCCGGCGCCGATCACGGGGAGCCAGCGGACCAGCATGACATGACGCCTGAAGCGCGGGCGTTCGGCTGATGTCTTCACGGACCAGATCAAACCCAACAGCCGGGCACCAGCCAGTTGGGAGTCTTGTGGATCCGGAACGGGCGACGAGATTTCACCCCGCCGCTCGCGCGTCCTCAGCTTGGGCAGCAGTTGGATGAGAGCCAGGCCACCGAGCGCGAAGGCGACCAACCCCGCCACGGCGAGAAGGGTCGACAGCGGCATCAGCTTCCCAGCAACTCCCGCCCGATCAGGAAGCGCCGGATCTCGTTCGTCCCCGCGCCGATGTCATACAGTTTGGCGTCGCGGACCAGCCGTTCGACGGGCCATTCCTTCGTATAGCCGGCGCCGCCGAGGGCCTGGACGGCCTCGAGGCTGACCTTCACCGCGTTCTCGGAGGCCAGCAGGATGGCACCGGCGGCGTCGTAGCGGGTGGTCTTTCCCTGGTCGCAGGCGCGGGCCACGGCATAGACATAGGCGCGGGCGCTGTTCAGGGCGACGTACATGTCGGCGACCTTGGCCTGCATCAGCTGGAAGCTGCCGATGGCCTTGCCGAACTGTTTGCGCTCGCGGACGTAGGGCAGGACCACGTCCAGCGCCGCCTGCATGATGCCCAGCGGACCGGCCGCCAGCACCGCGCGCTCATAGTCGAGGCCGCTCATCAGCACGCCGGCGCCGCCGCCGACCGGGCCCATGATGTTCTCTTCCGGGACCTCGCAGTCCTCGAACACCAGTTCGGCCGTGTCCGAGCCGCGCATGCCCATCTTGTCCAGCTTCTTCGAGACGCTGAACCCCTTCATCCCCTTCTCGATCAGGAAGGCGGTGACGCCGCCGTTGCCCTCGCCGGTGCGGGCGTAGACCACCAGGGTCTCGGCATGCGGGGCGTTGGTGATCCAGAATTTGGTGCCGTTCAGGACGTAGCGGTCGCCTTCCTTGCGGGCCTGGGTGCGCATCGACATGACGTCAGAGCCCGAGCCGGCCTCGGACATGGCCAGCGAGCCGACGTGCTCGCCCGAGATCAGCCTGGGCAGGTATTTCTGCTTCTGCGCCTCGGTGCCCCAGCGGCGGATCTGGTTGACGCACAGGTTGGAGTGGGCCCCGTAGGCCAGGCCGATCGAGGCCGAGGCGCGGGAGACCTCCTCCATGGCCACGACGTGTTCGAGGTAGCCGAGGCCGAGGCCGCCGTACTCTTCCTCGACGGTGATGCCGTGCAGGCCCAGCTCGCCCATCTCGGGCCAGAGCTCGCGCTTGAAGGCGTTGGTCTCGTCGATCTCGGCGGCCAGCGGCGCCAGACGGTCGGTCGCCCAGCGGGCGGTGGTCTCGCGGATCATGTCGGCGTTTTCGCCGAGGCCGAATTCCATGGATTGGGGGGCGTTGGGAATGCTCATGACGGCGGGGTTAGCACCGCCCGCCCTCGCCGGAAAGTCAGTCCGCCTTGCCCCAGCGCACATAGAGGTTCCACGACGACACGCCGACGCAGATGATGCCGATCAGGGCCAGGGCCCAGGCAATGACGGTGGTCTCCCCCATGGGCGACGGCTGTTCGACGGCGAGGCGGAAGGCGGCGGCCGAGGCCCCGCAGGCGGCGAGGCCGACCCCGCCCATGATCAGGAAGGCGCCGGTCTCGCTCCAGTCGAAGCGGCGCGGGCCGGCCGGTTCGACCTCGTGGCGCAGGACGGACAGCGTCGGCTCGTCCTCGAACAGGACGGTCTCCTCGACGGCGGGCGCGCGCTGGTCGGACGGCCAGACGGGGCGCTCGACCTCAACGAAATCGGCCTCGGTGGCGGGAGTCAGGACCAGCTCCGGATCCATCGCCGGGAAGGGCGACGGGATGGGCGCGGCGGACACCATGGGCGCGACGGGGACAGGGTCGGCGACGGGCTCGGGCGCTGATGCGGGCTCGGGTTCGGGCTCCAGCGCGGGCGCAGGCGCGGGCTCAGGCTCCGGCGCAGAAGCAGGCTCCGGTTCGGGCTGGGGCGGCGTGGTTTGCGGCTGGAACGTAAAGACCGGCTGCACCACAGGCGCGTCGGCAGGCTCCGCCGGGGCGAAGCCGGGCAGGGGGCCGATGATGGCGGCGGCGTAGGGCGAATAGCGGTCCAGATTGACCCGGGTGACCGCATCGACGGGCTGGAACGCCGGGGCCTCTTCGGCGGGCGTCGTCGGGCCTTCGGCAGGTTCGGGATCAACCGCTTCCGGCGCCGGCGGCGGCAGCGCGGCCCCGGGCAGGACGGATGTTTCACCGAGCAGGCTGGCCACAGCGGCGGCGCGCGCGTCGGGCGCGGGGGTCTCGGATTCCGGTGCCTCGGGTTCAGCCGGCGTCTCGACCGGCGGCGGGGGCAGGGGGGCGGCCAGCAGCTCGGCCAGGGTGACGGCCGAGGCCGGATCGGCGACGAACAGGGCGCGCTCGGCGGCGCGGCGGCGCAGGCGGGCGTCGGCGGAGGCGTCTTCGGGCCAGCCGATCAGGGCGTCGGCGGCCTGGCCCGCCTGGCCCTCGTTCAGCCTTTGCAGGACATCGGAGGCGAGGAAGCGGTCGACGCCGACGGAGACGGCGAAACTGGCGAGGGCGTCGAACTGGTGCTGGTTCAGCGGGCTGTGAACCTGTTCGTTCAGCGCCTTCACCACCGGCATCAGGTCGTATTGCAGCAGGAGCTCGGCGTCGGCCTCGGCGACGGTCAGGCCTTCGCGGGCGGAGGCGGTGTGGCCGTAACCAATGATCCAGCGGCCGTCCTCTTCCTGGACGGCGCGCGGACGGAAGCCCTCAAAGCTCTTGATGAGGACCATCCCCTCGCGGGAGACCTTCAGACGGGGCGTGGGCGTTTCGGACACGGATTGACCCAAATCGAGACGGGCGCGTTCGCCCGATCAGAGAGCCAGCAAGGGACGCGCCGTTCTACAACAGGACGATGGTGGCGAGACCGAGGAAGATCAAAAAGCCGAAGAAATCCGTCGTCGCCGTCACGAACACGGCCGAGGACACGGCGGGGTCGAATTTGAGCCTCGACAGGGTCAGGGGGGTCAGGACCCCGACCGTGGCGGCCACCAGCAGGTTCAGCACCATGGCCATGCCGATCACGGCGCCGATCCGCCAGTCCCGGAACCACAGGCCGGCCGCCGTGCCGATCAGGGGGGCCAGCACCAGACCATTGGCCAGACCCACGGCCAGCTCGCGGCGGAAGGTGCGGGCCGCGTTGGAGCTGTTCAGCTCGCGTGTCGCCAGGGCGCGGACCGTCACGGTCAGCGCCTGGGTGCCGGCGTTGCCGCCGATGGCCGAGACGATGGGCAGCAGGATCACCAAGGCCACGATCTGGGCGATGGTGACCTCGAACCACGAGATGACGATCGAGCCCAGCACCGCCGTGCCAAGGTTGATGGCCAGCCAGGGCACACGGCCGCGCACGATCTCGGACACGGACGAGCCGCGGTCCTCATCCGACACGCCGGCGAGGCGCAGGATGTCCTCGCGGTTCTCTTCCTGGATGATGTTGACGATGTCATCGACGGTGATTTGACCGACCAGCCGCCCCGCCGCATCGACGACGGGGGCCGAGATCAGGTGATATTTCTCGAAGATGTAGGCGACTTCTTCCTGGTCCTGGTCGACGGCGATCGCATTGATCGGCTCCATGATGTCGACGAGGGCGATGGTGCGGGCGGCGCGCAGCAGGCCGCTGACCGGCAGGCCGCCGACCGGCTTGTTCAGCGGGTCGCTTCGCCCTGCTTGCGGATGTGGTCGATGGTGTCGCCGACGTTCCAGAACGACGGCGCGGCCATGACCTCGCGCTGCATCAGGCGGCCGGCGGAGTCCTCCTCGTAGCGCAGCGAGTTCTCGATCGCGGCGCGGTCGACCTCCGGCATGGCCGCCAGCACCTTCTCGCGCTGGTCGTCCTCCAGGTCCTCGACCACCAGGGCGGCATCGTCGGAGTCCAGCTCCTGCAGCGCCTCGGCGAGGGTCAGGTGCGGTACACGCTCGAGCACTTCCTCGCGGATGTTGTCGTCCAGCTCGGGCAGGGTTTCGGCCAGCAGGTCCGGCGGCATCCACAGCACCACCACGGCGCGGTGCTCGGCGGTGAGGAAGCCCATGAGGTCGGCGACGTCGGCCGGGTGCAGGTCTTCCAGCAGTGAACGAAGCTTGAGCCCGTCCCCGGCGTCGGAGGCGTCAACGACCTTCTCGACGAAATTCGCGGTGAGGACATAGTCCTCATCCAGCGCCACGTGCTCGATTTCTGTCCGGGAGGCGACGGGCAGGGGGGCGTCTGCGATCTTGCTCACGCTTGGCCCCCCTGTTTTCAGATCAGCTGTTCGCCGATGTTTCGAACTTCCACTCCGGTTAAGGAACAGCGACCTCAACGCTGCGCGTCTACCAATTCCGCCACGACCGCTCGCATCGGAGGGGGGCTGATAGCGGAGGTCGGCGTGGAAGGGAAGAGGCTGAATAGGGATTAGGCAGTAGGCAGCAGGCAGTAGGAAACGGAGGCCGTCACCGCGCCGGATGGCTGTGCAGTTTGGAGATGAGGCCGTGGAGCATTCGGCCGAGTTCGTCGGCGGTGCCCAGAAGGTTGTCGGTCGATCCGGGAGCGGCCACGCCCACCCTCTCTGCGAGGATCAGATGCGTCTCCAGCTCTTTGAGTGAGCCTTGGGCGATCCGCAGGAAGTTCAGGTAGGCCGGCTTCGTCGATCGTCCATAACCCTCGGCTATGTTGGCCGCGATTGACGTTGCGGCCCGGCGGGTTTGTGAGGTCAAGCCGAACTGCTCATCACGAGGATAGGCCCGGCTGAGTTCCCAGGTGGCGGCCGCAAGGTCCATGGCCCGCTGCCAGACAAGAAGGTCTCGATAGCTGCGCACTTCGGCCATTTGACCCTCCGTTCCGCGCTACACCCTACTGCCTACTGCCTACTGCCTACTGCCTACTGCCTACTGCCTACTGCCTGCTGCCTCAGGCCGCTCCCGCCATGAAGTCATACACATCCGCCGCCCGCGTCACCGTGATCGCGATCCGGTCGTCGCGGATTTCGATCTCGCCGCGGGCCACCGGATGGTTGTTGGCGAGGATCCAGACCTCGTCGGTTTCCGAGGCGTCGAGCGGGATCACCGCCCCGCGGCCCATCCGCAGCAGCTGGCTCATCGGCAGGACAGAACGTCCCAGAACGACCGAAATCTCGATGTCGACGGCTTCGATCTGACTCACTGGGCACTCTGACTCTGACTCTGAGGAGACGGGTTTCTGGGCGATGTTGGCTTGCATGGCGCTCCCGGCCCCCACATTGGAGGCGTCATGCTTTCCCAAGCCTTAAGCGAAACCATATCCAAGCTGACCCGCGTCGACGGCCGCCCGGTCGAATGGGCGGTCTCGCAAGGCTATGTCGCCTATGATGAGGCGGTCGCGGCCATGGAAGCGCGGGCGGCGGCCATCGCGGCCGGCGAGGCGGTTGAGCTGGTGTGGCTGCTGGAGCACCCGCCGCTCTACACGGCCGGAGTGTCCTCGAAGGACGGCGACCTGCTCGATGCGGCGCGCTTCCCCATCCACCGCAGCGGTCGGGGCGGGCAGTTCACCTATCACGGGCCGGGCCAGCGGGTGGCCTATGTGATGCTGGACCTGAACCCGCGCGGCAAGGACGTGCGGACCTTCGTGCGCGGGCTGGAGCAGTGGATCATCGGGGCGCTGGCCGAGTTCGGCGTGCCGGCCGACGTGCGCGAGGGCCGTGTCGGCGTCTGGGTCGAGCGCAAGGGGCCGGGCTGGAGCCGGGAGGACAAGATCGCCGCCATCGGCGTCAAGGTGCGCAAATGGGTCAGTTTCCACGGCATCAGCCTGAACGTGGCGTGCGGCATCGCGGAGCACGGTGTGACCAGCCTGGTCGATCTGGGCGTGCCGGCGACGATGGATGAGGCGGACGCCGCGCTGAAGACCAGCTTTCGGCGGGTGTTCGGGGAAACGACGGCGGGGGCGGCTCCGGTCTGAGCGCAGGCCTTGGCCGCCGGGAGGTTCATCGCGAAGAACACGAAGAGACCGGGGACGGGTTCGAGGTCCTCGGGGTTGGTCTCCAGCAGGTCATGAGATTGCGGTCTCGCCGCGTTGATCCGGCGTATCGCGCAGCCGGTCAGGCTCCATCATGGGCTCAGATCCCTTTGCGCCCTTCGTGACCTCCTTCGTGTCCTTCGTGATGAACCACGGCTGGCCAGGGCTGGGGCGCGGCGGTGACCCGGTGAATCCTGCTTTCCCCGGCGCGGGATAAAACCCGATTGTCAGCATATGCCGGTTCGCCAAGCCGCTGACCCGCAAGGGTTTAAACGCCCGGACAGCGTCATTTGCCCGCCATAGCCGGGCCGTCGCCAATACTGTCGGCATGGAGACGCGCGACAATCAGAAGACCCTCGACGGGCCGCCGGCGGATGACCGGCCGCTGCGCCAGAGTCCAGTGGACATGAGCTGGGACGGCTGGCGGGCGGTACTGGAGCGCTATCTGGCGGGAGAGCCGATCCGCGCGCTGGCGGCGGAGGCCGGGGTCTCGGTCAGCTCGATCCATCGCAATGCGAGGAAATTCCGCATGCGCAAGAAGGACCGGAGGGAAGCGGTCCGTCTGGCCAAGGGGCCGCCGCGGGTGGTGATGACGCGTGACGGGCGCGAACTGTCCGTGGTCTGCGGCGAACTGGCCTTCGATTTCGACCCGGACGACCCGGCGCGGACCGAGCGGTCGCTGCTGGCGCGGTTCGGCGACGCGGCCGTGACCGGGGAGGCGCGTCACAGCGTCCACCTGGGGCGGATGGTGTTCACGGTCCGACGGATCTTTGGCGGAGGGGCGCTGTTCGGGGCGGCCGCGGCGGCGAATGACGATGAGACGCCCGGGGCGCCGATCGAACTGCGCCCGGCCCAGAGGCCGCCGGAGGGGGACTGGTCGACCTGGCTGTTCCTCGGCGGGCGCGGGGCGGGCAAGACCCTGGCCGGGGCCAGCTGGCTGGCCGACCAGGCGGAGGCGCTGGGGGCCGGCGGGCGGCTGGCCTTGGTCGGACCGACCCTGCACGATGTGCGCGAAGTGATGATCGAGGGGCCGTCGGGGCTGCGCTCCCTGCCGCGCTGGACCCGGGCGACGCGGCCCGTCTACGAGCCGTCGCGGCGGCGGCTGGTGTTCGCCAACGGCTGTATCGCCCACGCCTTTTCGGCCGAGGACCCGGACAGTTTGCGGGGCCCGCAGTTCAGCGGAGCGTGGGCGGATGAGTTCTGCGCCTGGCCCGCCGTGGGCGCGCGGGGGGCGGGGGAGACGCTGGCCTTGTTGCGGATGGGGTTGCGGTTGCCGCTGGTTTCGATGGCGGCGCGGCCCCCCTCCACCGCTACGCGGTCCCCCTCCCCATTGCATGGGGAGGAGACGGCGGACGCTTCCGTCTCCTCCCTGTCGCGCAGCGATGGGGAGGGGGACCAGGCGAAGCATGGTGGAGGGGTCGAGGCCGGCACCCCGAAACTCGTGGTTACCACCACACCCCGCCCGACCCGCGCCCTGATCTGCCTGCGCGATGAGCCCTCCTGCGTCATGACCCACGCCGGAACGGCCGACAACGTCGAACACCTCTCACCCGGCTTCCTTGACGAACTTCGCACCCTCTACGGCGGCACCCGGCGCGAGGCGCAGGAGATCGAGGGTCGGATCGTCGATCTCGCGGGTGCGCTGTTCACGGCGGAGATGATGGCGCAGGCGAGGGGTCGGGGGTTGGGGTCTGGGGAATGGGGGGCAGCCGGGTCGGCCGCGTCGCCCGAGACTTCACCCCAACCCCCAGACACCAGCCCCCATCCGCTCGACCGCATCATCATCGCCCTCGACCCCACCACCACCGTCACGGGCGACGCCTGCGGCATCATCGTCGCCGGCTCCCGCCGCCGCCCCGACGGCGTGCGTGAGGCCGTCATCCTCGCGGACCGCTCCGCCCATGGCCTCAGCCCCGACCAGTGGGCCCGCCGCGCGGTGCAGGCGGCGCGCGAGTTCAACGCCGGAGCCATGGTGGCCGAGGTCAACCAGGGCGGCGACATGGTCCGCGCCGTTCTCAAGACCGCCGGAAATGCGCTGCGGATCCGCGAGGTCCGCGCCACAAAGGGCAAGCGCGTCCGCGCCGAACCGGTCGCCGCCCTCTACGAACAGGGCCGCGTCCGCCACGCCCCGGCCGATGGCGTGCCCCTGTCGGCGCTGGAGGAGGAGTTGATGTCCTTCGCCGGCGAGATGGAGAGCGCGGGACCGCTGGACCGCGCCGATGCGCTGGTGTGGGCGGTCACGGACCTGCTGATCGACGCGCCGGAGGGGGAGCGGGGGCCGAGGGTGAGGCGGTTGTGAGGGCTCTTCGACCCCCTTCATTGACTGTTCATGGCTCAGGCGCGATAAAGGTAGCCAGTCACCCCTCGGAAGCTGTCATGCCCCCGATTGAAAATTACAACCTTGAAGCGCGACGGAGCCAAAAGCAGGCTTGGCGCGATCAGGATGATGCGAATCTGCGCGAAGGGCGTATTTCGCGCGGTGACTTGCAAGCTGAGAACAGCGCTTTTAGCGGCTTTGATATCGCAAACGCGATTATCCGTCGACGTCGCTGACAGCTAAAGCACTCGCTTGCTGACGCGTCCGATCGTCATCAAGCTCGCGTCCGTCCTGGGACTCGACGATGAAGCGTTTCTTGTAGGTGGCCAAGCATTCAACCTTTGGGCTGAACGCTACGCGAGCATGGACCCCCATCTTCTGGAATTTGGGCCGTTTACGTCGAAGGACGTAGACTATTTCGGTCATGCGGCGGCGGCCCGGAAGCTCTCTGAAGCCCTGAAGGGGGTTGTCAAATACCCCTCCGCCGATGAATTCACTCCAAATGCCGCGATCGTCCAGGCGGAGGTGGATGGCGTTTGGGTCGAGATCGACTTCATCACCGATGTGCTGGGAGTTCGCGTCGATCCCCTTAAACGATGGGCCGTTGAACTTCTGGTCCCCATGAATACGGCAGACGGCCCGGGCACCCTGACGATACCGGTGATGCACCCTCTCCACTGCCTGCAAAGCCGGATCGCCAACGTTGTCAGGCTCGGGCGGAGGGACGATACGGCGCTACGCCAATTGAATGCCGCACCGATCGTTTTGGACCACTATATCGACGAGCAACTCCGAAACGGCGACTTCCGAGAGGTCCAGGACACGCTTGCTGGATTGGCCGACCACCTGGCTCGGCACCCAGAAGGGCGGCAAGCGCATAAAGTATGCCGTACGGACCCCCTGGATATCATCAAAGGGTGCGCCGCCGACCATCGACTTGACACACGCTATCGCCTTTTCAACACCCAGTGGATGATCCGGCGAGTGCAGTTAAGCCGGCTTCACCTACCGTCCGCCAATTGAAAATGGCCTGAAGTGCCCGGACAGATAGCGACGGTGCTGACGTGGAACTCGGGCGACCACCGGCGGCTCTCGGAGATCTATGCCAAGGGGGCGGAGGCGTAGGCCCGCTTTCACCGAATGCTCAGGTTTCGCTCATGCCGCTCACCGGTCCGGCGGTCAGGATGCGGGCTCCGCTGACCGGGACGCCGCCATGCCGCCTGCCTTGCACGCCTACGCCGGATGCTACACCGGCGAGTCAGCCGCCTCCGCCGAGGTCATGGTCGCCGAAGGGGGCGTGGCGGTGCGGTTCGGGCGAGGGTCCATCGGGCGGCTGGAGCTGCCAGCGGCGTCGCCGGACGTGTTCCGCCGGGGTTCGATGATCGCGCGGTTCCATCGGAACGCGGACGGCGAAGTGACGGGATTCAGCTACAGCGACCCGCTGCTGCGCGGTCTGCGATTCGCGCGTCGAGCGGCTGTCTTCTGATCGGGCGGCGAACGCACGGAACTTCCTGGGCCAGTCGCTACGCAGTCTCGCCGGGCTCACTGAATGCCGGGCGTCCTTCGGCCTTGGGCGACGGCCCGAAGCGGTTCGGGCCGGGCGTACCGTCCTGGAAGCCCAGGGTGATCAGGAGGTAGAGCGAGGCTGCAATGTTCAGCGCACCCGCCAGCAAGAGCGGCCACGCCCAGATCGCCCCCTGATCCGCCAGCCTGCCCAGCGACGCAAAGCCATCGCCGGGCAGATAGCTCGCGACCGTCGTGGCGAGCACCAGCAGGATCACCAGCCGGGCGCTCTTGTCCCGGTCATGGGCCCGCTTGGCCGCCAGTGCGCAATGGATGAACAGCAGGGGCGCATGAATGGCGATCCCGGTCAGCAGCTCGTTGAGCGGATCGCCGAACTTCGGGCCGGGCAGAAAGCCGACGCTGTCCGGGAGCGCCATGTAGAGCACAGTGACGATCAGCACATAGACGGCTGAAACCGCGATCGTCAGCAGCCACCAGTCGAGACGCCTCAGGCGACCGTCGAAGCTGAACAGCTTGTCTTTCAGGCTCATGCCGCTCTCCCGTGAAGCCGGAATCCGCCGCCACGGGATCGCCCGCGGCGGCGCTGACGGCCTTCACCACGCCGTCACGCTCGGCCTTGAGGATGTTCTGCATCTTCATGGCCTCGATGATGGCGACAGTCTCGCCGGTCTTGACCTCCTGGCCGACGGTCACCGGAATGGCGACGACGAGGCCGGGCATGGGGGACTGGATCAGTTTCGAGGTGTCGGCGGCGACCTTCTCCGGCAGGCGGGCGTAGAGGGCGGCGACGGTGGGGCTGAGCACGCGGACGCGGGCGCGGGCGGCGCGGGTGCGGATGCTGAAGCCGTCGGCGACGCGGGCGACCTCTGCGGTGAAGGGGACGCCGTCCAGCACGGCGCGGAACTGGGCCAGGCCCGGACGCCAGTCGATGTCGCTGAGTTGCAGGGCGCGATCCTCGCCGGCGAGGTCGAGGGTCAGGGCCTCCTCGTCGTCATAGGAGAGGGAGACGCCGTGGGCCTCTCCCGCGCCGGATCCCGTGGCGATGAGGACGATCCAGTCGGTGCGGCCGGAGGGGTCACCGGAGGCTTCGGCGGCGATCTCGTTCATGGCGGCGGCCGAGGCGATCAGGATGTCGGTCTGGCGGCGGTCCGGCATCAGGCCGTGGAAGCCGTCGGGGAACTCGTCCTTGATATAGCTGGTCGAGATGTGGCCGGAGCGGAAGCGCGGCTGGTCCATGACGGCGGCGAGGAAGGGGATGTTGTGGCCGACGCCCTGGATGTGCGTGTCCTCCAGCGCCCGGGCCATGCCGTCGACGGCGGCGGCGCGGGTCTCGCCCCAGGCGCACAGCTTGGCGATCATGGGGTCGTAGAACATGGAGATCTCGTCGCCCTCGCGGACGCCGGAATCGTTGCGGACTGTATAGTCGCCCTGGTCGCCTTCCTCCGGCTGTTCGTAGCGCACCAGCCGGCCGATCGAGGGCAGGAAGCCGCGGTAGGGGTCCTCGGCGTAGATGCGGCTCTCGATGGCCCAGCCGTTGATGGCCAGGTCCTTCTGCTCGAAGGCCAGCGTTTCGCCCCAGGCGGAGCGGATCATCTGCTCGACCAGATCGACGCCGGTGATCAGCTCGGTGACCGGATGTTCGACCTGAAGACGGGTGTTCATCTCAAGGAAATAAAACGACTTGTCCTGACCGGCGACGAACTCGACCGTGCCGGCGCTGTCGTAGTTCACGGCCCTGGCGAGGGCCACGGCCTGGGCGCCCATGGCGTCGCGCGTGGCCTGATCCAGCAGCGGGGAGGGGGCCTCCTCGATGACCTTCTGGTTCCGCCGCTGGATCGAGCATTCGCGCTCGAACAGGTGGACGACGTGGCCGTGCTTGTCGCCCATCACCTGGATCTCGATGTGGCGCGGGTCGATGATGAATTTCTCGAGGAAGACGCGGTCGTCGCCGAAGGCGTTCAGCGCCTCGGCCTTCACGGCGGCGAAGCCCTCGGCCATGTCGGCGTCGGAGTGGGCGACGCGGATGCCCTTGCCGCCGCCGCCGGCCGAGGCCTTGATCATGATCGGATAGCCGATCTCATTGGCGATGCGGACCGCCTCTTCTGTCGTCTCGATCAGGCCCATGTGGCCGGGGACGGTGGAGACGCCGGCGGCGGCGGCCAGCTTCTTGGAGCTGATCTTGTCGCCCATGGCGTCGATCGCCTCGGGATTCGGTCCGATGAAGGCGATGCCCTCGTCGCGCAGGCGCCGGGCGAAGCCGGCGTTCTCGCTGAGGAAGCCGAAGCCGGGATGGACGGCTTCTGCGCCCGTTTGACGCACCGCTTCGACGATCCTGTCGGCCAGCAGATAGGACTGGGCGGCGGGGGCCGGGCCGATGAGCACGGCCTCGTCGGCCATTTCGACCGCCAGCGAGCCGGCGTCGGCTTCGGAATAGACCTGCACCGTGGCAATGCCCATGCGGCGGCAGGTCTTGATGATGCGGACGGCGATCTCGCCGCGGTTGGCGATCAGGATTTTGGAGAACATGTGTCTTTGAATCTGACCGCGATCCCACGGGAGTAAACCGAGGGGGCGTTCACCTGAGCCGGGTATGGGCTTGGCAAGGGCGGTTCCGATGGGGTTTAACCCGTTCCAGTTCCGTTCATCGCCGCTCTTCCAATCTTGATCCGTCCCTGTCCCGCTTACTGGCCTGGAGCCTGACCTGATGTCCCGACCGCTTACCTTTGTCGCCGCCGCCGCCCTGTCGCTCGTTGTCAGCGCCGGTGCCGCCTACGCCCAGGATTTCCGGGCCCTGGCGCGGCAGGATCTTCAGAGGTCGCACGACGAACTGGCCGCCAACCACCCCGCTCCCGCGGTTCAGGGCGCGGCCAGCCAGGGCTTCCGCGCCTGGCTGGACAGCGGTCTGCAGGAAGCGCTCGGTCTTGCGTCGCGCGTGAACAGCGGCGACAGCCACGCCTATCTGCTGCGCTATTACGCGGGCGGCTTCCGCGATTCGAACATCCGGGTCAGCCCGACCTTTGAAGGCATGGGCCCCTATTTCGGCATCAGCTGGCCGGGCTTCACCACCGGCTGGCGTGACGGCCGCTATGTCGTGACCTATGTGAAGGCGGGCACGCGCAACGCGCCGCGGGTCGGCGACGTGGTCACCGGCTGCAACCTGACCCCGATCGAGGAATTCGCCCGCGACAAGCTGGACCGCTGGGAAGGAAACCTCGAGACCGAGGCGGGCCGGGTCACCTCGGCACCCTATCTGATGTGGAACCGGAACAACCCGTTCACCACGGGCGTGCCGTCGCAGTGCAGCTTCCAGTCGGGCCGCAGCCGTCCGCGCGACATCCAGATCCGCCCGATCCCGGTCGTGCCTGGTGATCTCGAGGCCGCCTACCGCGCCACCGTCTATATGCCGCCCGCAACGCCGCTCGCCGTTGAGACGGTCAACGGTCGCCCGTGGCTGCATGTTCACTCCTTCGCCGACAGCGCCGGCTGGCCCGCCTTCAACGCGGCCGTCGAGGCCCAGGCCGCCACCCTGCGCGGACCGCAGGGCTTCGTGCTGGACCTGCGCGCCGCCTCGGGTTCGGGCGAGAACTCCTCGACCGCCCGCGGCTACGGCATGGCCAACCGCATCTGGACGCCGGAGTTCACGGTCAGCCGCCAGCCGGCCGCCGGTGACATCACCTACCGCGCCACCCAGGGCAACCGCGACTGGTACGCCGCCGCCCTCGGCCGCATGGAGGCTGATCCCTATTTCGTCCAGGAATCGATGTCGGTGATCGAGCAGACACGCGAGATCGTGGCCGCCTATGACGCCGCCATCGCCGCCGGCCGTGCGACCTTCACCCTCGCGGGCCGCCCGGCCGTGGCCGACACCGGCGCGCCGAACCCCGTCCAGGGACCGGTGATCGTGCTGGTCGACGCCGGTTGCTCGGGCGGCTGCCTCGACACGCTGGACCTGCTGTCCAAACTGCCGAACGTCCGCATCGCCGGCTCGACCACGGCGACCGACTCGATCTTCGTCGAGCCGACGCTGCTGCGCCTGCCGTCGAACTATTCGGACCTGAGCTACGGCCACAAGGCCTGGACCTCGCGCCCGCGCGCCAACAACCAGCCCTACACTCCCGCGCAGGGCCTCGTTTACACCGGCAACCCGGTGGATGAGACCGCGGTGCGGGCCTGGGTCGGAACGCTGTTCCAGTAAGCAGGACAGCCTCGAGAGACAGGAAAGGCCGGCCGGGACATCCCGGCCGGCCTTTTCATTTTTGCCGGCACTCCTGATGCCTGACCGTAGCGACGGATCGGGGACCATTCGCCGCAGACCCCGGGACATGGCAAGCGCCGGGCCGAACGTGCACTATTCCCATTCAATGCGGTGTCGAACGCCGGCCCGCCCCGACGAACGGATGCATGATGAGATCGATCAAAACCTTCGCCCTTGTCTCAGCCGTGATGGCGACACTCGCCGCATGCTCCGCCCCGGAGCCCGCAAGCCCTGCTGCCGAGGTGGTCGATGCGGCCAACAGCACCGTGAGGGTGCGCGGCACGGTCCAGTCTGTGACAGACGGCTCGATGACCGTTCAGACCTATGATGGCCGAACGGTCGCCGTGCCCATGGCGGCGACCACGCGTTTTGTCTGGGTCGTAGCATCCAGCCTTTCGACCCTCCGGGACGGCGACTTCGTCGGGACGGCGACAACCGGCCCGAAGACGGCCCTTCGTGCGCTTGAGCTGGTGATCTTCCCTGAATCGATGCGCGGCACCGGCGAGGGGCACTATCCCTGGGACGTGCCGGGCGTTGTCGCATCGCGCGGCGGTGGGACGGTCGAGTCGAGCGCCATGACCAACGGCACGGTTGAGAGCCAGAACGCGATGACCAATGGGACCGTCCAGGCCCAGAGCGCGATGACGAACGGCACGGTTGCCGGCAATGAAGCGTCGTCCGGCGGCCGCAGCCTGACCATCGCCTACGAAGGCGGCACGGCAAACGTCACCATTCCCGAGGGAACGCCGATCGTGCGTTTTGAGCCGACCGAAAGGCCTTCCCTGGCGGTGGGACAGAAGGTGTATGCCGTCATACCGAAGGGGACGACCTCTGCCGGCTTTGTGGCCATGGGCAAGGACGGCGTGACCCCGCCGATGTAGTCGGCAGGCGGTCAGGGTCGAGGGCGGGTTTCAGGATCGACTGGAACCCGCGCCGGTCCCTTCCTATTTCAGGGCCATGACCGATCCAGACACCGCCCCCGCCCTCCGTTCCCCGTCCGGCTTTGACCTGACGCCCCCCAGCGACAGCCAGCGGGTTGCGCTGGAGGCCGACCTGTCTCCTGAAGAGAAGCGCGTCCTGCTGGCGCACGGCACCGAGGCGCCCTTCTGCGGGACGTTGCTGGGCGAGAAGCGGGCAGGGGTGTTCTGCTGCCGCGAATGCGGCCTGCCGCTGTTCCGCACCGGAACCAAGTTCGAGAGCGGCACCGGCTGGCCCAGTTTCACCGAGCCGGTCGATCCGGCCCACGTCCGGGCGATCACCGACCGGTCGCACGGCATGACTCGCACCGAGACCCGCTGCGCCCGCTGCGACAGCCACCAGGGCCATGTGTTCCCCGACGGGCCGGGACCGGGCGGCCTGCGCTACTGCATCAACTCGGTGGCGCTCAGCTTCGTCCCCGAGGGCGGGCGGTTGCCCGACCCGCTGGGCCGCGGCGACGGGACGGCCTGACCTTGGCCTCATTTGAGGCTAGGGTGATGTTTCGAGTGGAGTTCCTTGCATGGCCGTATCCGGATTGATCCTCGCGGCCGCACTGCTGGCCATGGACCCTGACGGCGTCGTCGTCACCGCTCCGGCCACCACCGTCGATCTCGGAGCCACCGCACAGCCGGTCGCCGCCTCGACCGAGGGTGCGACCCAGGACGCCGTGCCGCACGGCCTGTCCACCGATCAGCAGATCGACCGCTGGATCGCCGGCCGCTCGACCGCCGACAAACCCTGGGCCGAGGCCGCCAACGAACTGGTCGACGATCGCAAGCCGCACGGCGAGGTCAGTGTCAGCATCGGCACCGGCGGCTATCGCGACTACGGCGTGGCCGTGTCCCTGCCGCTCGGCGAGAACGGTCGGCTGGATCTCCGCTATCGCCAGGTCGAGAACGGCTATCCCTACGGCGGCTACGGCGGCGGTTATGACCATTCGTACTTCGACGACAGCGGCTACGCCTTCCCCGGCTATCCGTCGCCGCAGGCCGCGGGGGACTATGAGAGCCGTCTCATGCGGCCGGGCGGACCGCCGCGGCGCTTTTCTCTGGTCCAGCCGAATCGCGCTGACGGGGACTGACGGTCTACCTTCCTCACACCTTGTCATCCCGGACGCCGCAAGGCGGCGATCCGGGACGGGGCGCACTTGCCTGCTGAACCTCCCGGAAATCGCCCCGCGATTGTCCGGGAGACAGGCGGCCACCGCACCTTCTGTCCTGACCTGTCGCCCGGATAGCCGCTGACGCAGCTTCCGGGCGGACGACGTGTGGGCCAGGACGTCCCGGCTCTTCCCCCGGCCTTCGCCGGGGTTCGGCCGGGATGACAAGGCTCGGAGCTTGGGCGGCGGGAGTGGCCTCGTGACGAGAGCCCCGAAACGGAAAAGGGCGGAGCTTGTAAAAGAACCCACGACCTCAGCCTTACCAAGGATGCGCTCTACCACTGAGCTACGGCGGCCTGTTCTGAGGAAGCGGCCCTATAGCCAACCGGGGACAAAGGGGGAAGCCCCCGAAGCACATTTGCTTCGCGATCGAAGCAAATGTGCTTCGAATGTATCGACGCGCGAAATCTGAGCCCTGAACGCGAGCGGCGTCCAGGGCCGATTTCGCGCGATGCACCCGCTTGCGGAAAAGTTCTGCAGCGGGTCTGATCGGGGCATGGATGAGTCCGAGACCGCCGCGCCCCGACCCGACCTGCCGGCGTCCCTGCCGGACCCGCTGGCGCCGGCGAAAACGCCCGCGACGGCGAGGGCCCAGAGGCTGGCCACGGCCCTGAGGGACAACCTCCGGCGCCGCAAGGCGGCGGGCCGGACGAACAGGCCTGCAAAGCCGAGCAACTGAATGTCATCGACCGGACCGATGTCGGCCTTTCGCCGGGGTGGTTGTCCGCGCTAGATAGCCGATCCCCCCTTGCGCCCTGCACGGGGCCGCAAGAGACGACATGGACAGCATCGCCATCACCGGCGGCGCCCGGCTGAACGGAAGCATTCCGATCAGCGGCGCCAAGAACTCCGCCCTCAAGCTGATGGCCGCCTCGATCCTGACCGATCAGCCGCTGCTGCTGACCAATATGCCGCGCCTGGCCGATACCAAGTTTCTCGGCCGGCTGCTCGAGGCGCTGGGCGTCCAGGTCAGCGAGCGTGACGGCGCAGACGGGCAGGAGACGCTGTTCCACGCCGCGGCCCTGACCTCGACCTTTGCCCCCTATGACCTGGTCCGGCAGATGCGGGCCTCGTTCAATGTGCTGGGGCCGCTGCTGGCCCGCACCGGCGAGGCCAAGGTGTCGACCTGCACCTGCAGGCCCTGACGGCCATGGGGGCCGAGATCGAGCTGGACGAGGGCTATGTCATCGCCCGCACGCCGAACGGGCTGAAGGGCGCCGAGATCGAGTTTCCCTTCGTCTCGGTCGGAGCGACCGAACATGCGCTTCTGGCCGCCGTGCTGGCCGACGGCGTGACCGTGCTGCGCAAGGCCGCGCGCGAGCCCGAGATCGGCGACCTGGCCCGCTGCCTGACCGCCATGGGCGCGCGGATCGAGGGGATCGACACGGATGTCCTGACCATCACCGGCGTCACGTCCCTGGGCGGGGCGAGCTGGTCGGTGATTCCCGACCGCATCGAGATGGGCTCCTACGCCGTCGCCGCCGCCATGACGGGCGGCGAGGTGCGGCTGACCAGGACCCGCCCTGAGCTGATGACGGCGCTGACCGAGAAGATGATCGAGGCCGGGGTCGAGGTGACCCCGACCGCCGATGGCGTGATCGTGAAACGTGACCCCGCTGTGCGGCTGAAGGCGGTCAATGTGGCGACCGAGGTCTATCCGGGCTTCGCCACCGATCTGCAGGCCCAGTTCATGGCCCTGATGACCACGGCCGACGGCGACAGCGTCATCCATGAGAACATCTTCGAGAACCGGTTCATGCACGCGCCGGAACTGGCGCGGCTCGGCGCGGACATCTCCGTCCACGCCGGCGAGGCGGTCGTCAAAGGGGTGCCCGTTCTGCACGGCGCCCAAGTCATGGCCACCGACCTGCGGGCGTCGGTGAGCCTGGTCATCGCCGGCATGGCGGCCGAGGGCGAGACCACGGTCGGGCGGGTGTATCACCTCGATCGGGGCTTCGAGCGACTGGAAGAAAAGCTGAGCGCCTGCGGAGCCGAGATCCGGCGGGTCAGGGACGATGCGAATGAGCACTGAAGCCGGCGAGGCGGAGACGGAGACGGGGGCGGGCGTGGGCGCGCGCGCGCCGGTCGAACCGCTGCGCCTGCTGGCCGAGGACGCCGACGACCTGCACATCATCTCTGCGGCCCTGCAGGACGCCATCCTGCGCCCGGTCGACATCGTCTGGGAGCCGGCGTCGCGGCGGGTGACGCTGAAGCTGAGCCGCTTCTGCTGGGAGTGCGGCGGGACGCGGGTGATGGCGGCGATGCAGTTCGGCGACGTCATCGCGGTCAAGAGCCGGCGCCTGCCGCGCCTGCCCGAGAGCGCGCTGGAGCTGCTGGCCATGGAGTTCGCGCCGGATGAGGCGCCGGGCGGGCGGGTCATACTGATGTTCGCCGGCGGCGGCGACCTGCGCATCGATGTCGAATGCCTCGACGCGGTGCTGACCGACCTGTCCGAGCGCTGGCCGGCCAGACAGGCTCCGAGCCATCTGTCGGAAGAGGCGGATCCCACGTGAGCGAGCACCGGCTGACCTCGATCGACCTGGACGCCGCGACGCTGCAGTCCGCGACCGCCGAGATCGAGCACGAGCGCCGGGTCGCCATCTTCGATCTGCTGGAGAAGAACAGCTTCGAGCCGGCGGCCGCGACGGGCGGCCCCTATGCGCTGAAGCTGTCGCTGGTGGACGGGCGGCTGGCCTTCGACATCACGGGGCCCGAGTTCCACCGGGCCCACGGCCTGTCGCTGACGCCCCTGAACAAGGTGGTGAAGGACTATATCGCTATCTGCGACACTTATTACGAGGCCCTGCGCGGGACATCACCGGCGCAGATCGAGGCCGTCGACATGGGCCGGCGTGGCCTGCACAACGAAGGTGCTGAAGTCCTGAAGGCCCGGCTGGACGGCAAGATCGCCATCGACCACGAGACGGCGCGGCGGCTGTTCACGCTGGTGACGGCGTTGTACCGGCGCGGATAGGAGGCAGGGATTAGGGATTAGGGATTGGTGTGGCCGCTTTGCGAGCGACGGCTTCGACGGTCGGAAGCCCCAGCGCCTAATCCCTAATCCCTCATCCCTAATCCCTACCTGCCTCGACTAACCCGCCATTTTCAGGCATACGCCCGCTCCTTAACGACGCGCGCTTTCGCCCGGCGCGCGTTCTGACTCCTATTTTCAGGGCGCGAGAGGCCGCATGGCTAAGGAAGAACTGCTCGAGTTTCCCGGCGTCGTCAGCGAACTGCTGCCGACACGAGATCATCGCCCACACCGCCGGCAAGATGCGCAAGAACCGCATCCGCGTGCTGGCCGGCGACAAGGTCCTGGTCGAGATGACGCCCTATGACCTGACCAAGGGTCGCATCACCTATCGCTTCAAGTAAGGGCGCGCGCTTGTCGCGTCCTGAACTCGTGCTGGCCTCGGCCAGCCCGCGCCGCATCGAACTGCTGGCGCTGGTCGGGATCACGCCCGACCGTGTCGAACCCGCCGACATCGACGAATCGCCGCTGAAGGACGAGACGCCGTCGCGCCTCGCCGCGCGTCTGGCTGTGTCCAAGGCCGAGGCCGTGGCGGCGGGAGCGCCCGACGCTGTGGTGCTGGCCGCCGATACAGTGGTCGCCGTGGGCCGCCGCCTGCTGGAGAAGCCCGCCGACGAGGCCGAGGCCGTCCGGTTCCTGAAACTGCTTTCGGGCCGTAATCACAGGGTCTTCACGGGCGTGGCTGTGACCGCCGGCGTGCGCACCACCCACCGGGTCGTCGACACCCGCGTCTCCTTCAAGGTCCTGTCCGATCCCGAGATCGCCGCCTATGTCGCCTCGGGCGAATGGAGGGGCAAGGCGGGCGGCTATGGCATCCAGGGCCGGGCGGGGGCCTTCGTGACCCGACTGGTGGGCAGCTATCCGGCCGTGATGGGCCTGCCGCTGTTTGAAACCGTCAATCTGCTGAACGGCGCGGGCTGGCGGTCGTGAGCCTCGAGGTCTTCCTCGACGACACGCCCGGCGAGGTCCGGGGCGTGGTCGTACGGGATGGCCGGTTCGAACATCTGCTGATCCAGCGCGAGGATGATGTTCCCGGGTATCGCCTCGGTGCCCGCTCCATCGGACGAATCGTCGACGTTCACCCGGGCCTGAAGGGCGGCTTCGTCGATCTGGGGACGATCGAGCAAGGCTTTCTGCCGTTCCGCGGGCAGGACCGGCTGACGGCCGGCCAGAAGGTCGAGGTCGAGGTCTCCGCCGAACCGCGCGAGGGCAAGGGGCCGACGCTGCGTCTGATCGGGGCCGGGGAGGGCGAGCCGCGCCTGCTCGCACCCGGTCCCACCATCGCGGAGATACTGGCCCGGCTGGCGCCCGGCGTGACGCCGATCACCGGGGCGGCGGCGATCCAGGCGAGCCGGGCCGCCGAGGAGGAGGCGCTCTGGCCCGGTGAGCAGTTCATGGACACCGGTCTGGACCTGAGGGTCGAGCGCACCCGGGCCCTGATCGCCGTCGATCTGGACCTCTCGCCGGCGCCGGGCGTGGCCTTCGGCGCGGCGGCGCGGACGCGGGCGAATCGGCAGGGACTGCACGCCGCGGCGCGCATGATCCGGCTGAAGCGCTGGGGCGGACTGGTGGCCATAGACCTGATCGGCGCGGGGCAGGACGGCGAGTCCGCCATGACGGCCGCGAAGGCGGCGTTCGGCGACGATCCGGACGTGGTCTTCGGTCCGGTCAGCCGGTTCGGCGTGCTGCAACTGGCCTTGCCGTGGCGGCGAACGCCGCTGGAAGAGGTGCTGAACGGCCCCGACCAACGCAGACGGCCCGGGCAGCGCGCGCAGGATATTGTCCGGAGCCTGGGATTCGCCCTGCTGTCCGACACCACGTTCGCCCGCCTCACGGTCCGGGCGGCGTCGGAGGATGCCCGACTTGCGGCGCCGCTGGTGGCGCGGCTGGGTCCGCGGGCCCATCTGGTGAGTGATCCGGCCGTCGCGCCGGGTGCCTTTGTGATCGAGGACCGGTGACCATGGCCCTGTGCCCGACCTGCCGCCGCCAGCCGGCCGACGCCAAATACAGACCCTTCTGTTCCAAGCGGTGCGCCGACGTGGATCTGCAGCGCTGGTTCACCGGCGGATACGTCATCCCCGGCGGCGCGGACGAGGTCCCGACCGCCGACCCGAACGAAGACTGATCAGACGGCTGGACACCCCCGAACGGCTCGCCTATAGACGCCGCCTCCGCGCCGCGACGTGTGCGCCTGGGTAGCTCAGTTGGTAGAGCAGTGGATTGAAAATCCACGTGTCGGTGGTTCGAATCCGCCCCCAGGCACCATCGCCCTTTCCCGATCGGGAAAAGAGACCGGTGTTTCATCAAAATGTCGTTTTCCGCCTGAATCTTTGGCTTCGGGCGTGCTGGCTCCCTTGCGAGGGGAAAAGCACCACCCCGCACTTGACGCTCTGGTATGCGTTCGCCAAAGGAGCTTGACCGCGTTCCTTTGCGGGCAGTTGACGGAGGCGGGGAAAACGGTTTCCCCAAGACCGCCAGCGCCGCGCCGGAAGCCAGCAGGCAACCGGAAGCGTTAGAAGGCGTTCCAAGGATCGGGGGATTTCCTCCGCATCGGCGGACTAGAATTTCATCGAGAGCGGTCGTCGTCTGCGGCCGTTTCTTTTGGGTTCCACAAGTCAGACCAAACAGCAGGAACTGGCGAACTATGTTCGATATCAAGAAGACCAACATCCTCCTGGCCATGGCCGCCGCTGGCGTCCTGATGGCCGGCACGCCGGTTCTCGCGCAGGATGCCCCCGCCGCCGATCCGGCCGCTGCAGCCGCCGCTCCGGCCGCTGCCCCGGCCGCCACTGAAGCCGCTCCGGCCGAAGCCGCCGAGCCCGCCGCCGAGCCCGCTCACGGCAAGCTGACCCCGGCCTCCATGTTCATGGAAGCCGACCCCGTCGTTAAGGTTGTGATGATCGGCCTGGTTCTGGCCTCGATCTTCTCCTGGGTCCTGCTGCTCATCAAGATGTTCGAGTTCGGCGCCCTGAACCGCAAGACTGACCAGTTCCTCGAGAGCTTCCGTCAGGCCCGCACCATTGCGGACATGCGCAAGGTCGCAACCGCCGACGAGTTCGACGGCAACCCGCTGGCCGACATGGCCGCTGCGGCGACCGACGAGATCGAACTGTCGCGTCAGGCGGGCCTCTCGGTCACCGGCGATCACGCTGACTCGGCCCTGATGCGCGCCCAGCAAGCCGTCGCCGCCGTTCAGGCCGGCCTGGCCAAGCGCCTCTCGGGCGGCCAGCAGTTCCTGGCCTCGACCGGTTCGACCGGCCCGTTCGTGGGTCTGTTCGGTACGGTTTACGGGATCATGAACTCGTTCATCGGCATCGCGAACACCAACACGACCAACCTGGCCGTCGTCGCCCCCGGTATCGCCGAGGCGCTGCTGGCCACGGGTATCGGCCTGTTCGCCGCTATCCCGGCGGTTATCTTCTACAACTACTTCAACACCCGCATCTCGGCGTACGGCACCCGTTCGGACGGCTTCAGCGCCGAACTGACCAACGCCATCTCGCGTAACCTCGACAAGGGAGCGTAAGCTCGATGGCCGCCAAACTTTCCGGCGGCGGCGGCGGCAAGTACCAGGTTGAGCAGAACAGCGACATCAACGTCACGCCATTCGTTGACATCATGCTGGTTCTGCTCATCATCTTCATGGTGGCGGCCCCTCTTGCCGCACCTTCCGTTGAGGTGAAACTGCCGCGTGCCGTTGCTCCGCTCGCCCCGAACCCGCCCACCCCGATCTACATCTCGATCACGGGCAACGGTCAGTCCTACCTCGGCGACGGTATCGTCGAGCTGGACCAAATCGGTGCGGAGCTGACTGCGCAGATCGGCCGTCGTAACCCCGCAGACGAGCGCATCTTCATCCGTGCCGACAAGACCACCCGGTACGGCGACTTCATGCAGGTCATGAATTCGCTCCAGGACAACGGCTTCTACAGCGTTGCCCTGGTCGGTGAAGATACGGACGTTCAGTAGGAAACGGTGAGATCATGACAGACATCGAATATCACCGGTCCAGATACGACGCGCCGAAGCCCAAGGGCCTGTTCGGGGTTCCCCCGGGCGTGCTTCTGGTCAGCGTTCTGGTGGTCAGCATCCTGTTCTCGATCCTGGCGATCTACTTCATCAACGCCACCTTCAAGCTGAAGGAGATCAACTACACCGACGAGTCGGTGGACGTTGAACTGATCGAGCCCATCCCGCCGCCGCCGCCGCCGCCTCCGCCGCCGCCGCCGGACACGCCCCCGCCGCCCAAGCTGCAGGTGCGTCCCCCGGTCGTCGTTCCGAACGCGCCGCCGCCTCCGGTGACGCTGCCGATCGAGCCGACGAAGAAGGAAGACCGCGTCGAGTATCGGGGTCCCCCGGTGTTCGTCCCCGGACCGCCTCCGCCTCCGGCACCTCCGGCTCCGCCGCGGCCGTCGGTCGTGACGAACCCGAGCTGGGGTCGTCAGGTCCTCCCGGAGTATCCGGAACGGGCCGCAGCACGCGGGTTCGACGCCATCGCCACGGTCCGCGTCAGCTGCGCCCTGCAGCCAAGCGGTAGCCTGGCGGATTGCCGGGTGGTTTCGGAAGATCCGACCGGTATGGGCTTCGGCTCCGCCGCTCTCGCCGCCGCTCGCCGCTCGCGGGTGACGCCGGGTACGGTTGATGGTGCCGCCGTCGGTGCACGGGTGGAGTACAACATCCGCTTCCGTCCGCCGCCGCCGGAGTAATCCGTCGGACAAAGACAAAAACGTCAGCGCCCCGGAGGTTCTCCTCCGGGGCGTTTTCGTATGTGGAGACGCGGCAGCTGGCAGCAGGCAGCAGTCAGCAGGGAGCAGGCACAACATACGGATCGACATGCGGAGCGCCGGCCCTGTTCCAGCATGGCGCCGGGGGACGTCGGTCATTGCTCCCCTGCTGCCTGTTGCCTGCTACCTGACCGCTGTTGCCTTCGCTTCCTGCTTCGCGAGAGCGCGCCGCCTTAGCTCAGTTGGTTAGAGCGCCGGTTTGTGGAACCGGAGGTCCTCAGTTCAAGCCTGAGAGGCGGTACCATCTCCCCCATGGGCTGGCGCGAAATCCGGGCCTCGGCGGACCGCGTCCGCCAGGACCGATTTCGCTCTGGAGGAGGCGTTTCCCGGCATGACCGACACGCCGCCCGCCTGGGACCCCCGACAGTACAGCCGCTTCGAGGCCGAGCGCGACCGCGCCGCCCTGGACCTGCTGCTGCGCCTGCCCGGCGATCTGGACCCGCGTGAGATCTGGGACCTGGGCTGCGGTGCCGGCCAGCACGCCGCCCTGCTGAAGCGGCGGCATCCCGGCGCGGCGGTTCACGGGCTGGATTCCAGCGTCGACATGCTGGCGCGCGCGCGGTCGCTCGGCGCGGATGTCGACTGGCGTCAGGGCGATATCGCAGACTGGAGCCCCGAGGTTCCTGCAGACCTGATTCTGGCCAACGCCTCCCTGCACTGGCTGCCTGACCATCCGGCCCTGCTGGGTCGTCTGGCGGAGTCGCTGGCACCGCGCGGCGCGCTGGCGATCCAGATGCCGATGGCCCACGAGACCCGGCACCATACCCTGATGCGCGCCGTCGCCGCAGAGGGGCCATGGGCCGCCGCGCTCGCCGGGGTCGAATCCATCGCACCCCTGCTATCGCCGGAGCGCTACCATGACGTTCTGGCCGGCGCCTGTGACGAGATCGACATCTGGGCCACCACCTATCTGCATGCGCTCACGGGGCCGGATGCCGTGCTGGAATGGATGAAGGGGACAGCGCTGCGTCCCTTCCTCTCAGCGCTGGAAGACCCGGCTATGCGCGCGGCTTTTCTTTCCGCCCTCGGCGCGCGGCTTTCTGAAGCGTTTCCGCAACGTCCGGACGGTGTGACCCTGCTGCCGTTCCCGAGACTGTTTCTGGTGGCGCGACGTCGCTGACGGCGCGTCGTCGCCTCAGACCCGTGACCGGCCCGTCCAGCTTCGCCAGGGTCTCCGCGGCGGCGAGATAGCCGGCCGAGACGCCGGCGTCGAAACCCTTCCAGTCACGGATGTCCAGCCCGTCCGGCGTCGGCTGGATCAGCACGTCGGTCGCGGCGCGAGAGCTCTCGATGTCCGCATCCGTGGTCAGGGTGGCGGAGCGCATCAGGATCGAGACGATCGGCGGCCCGCGCCGCCACGCGCCGGTGACGATCAGCCGCCAGATAGACGGCGGATGCTCGATCAGGGCCGGGTCGACGCCGCGGGTCTCGGACATGTCGATGCCGATGATCGGGCCGCTGTGCATCTGGCGCATGACCTCGGTCGGGAGGTTCTTCAACACGGCGCCGTCGACCAGCACCTGGCCATCGATGACGATGGGCGGGAGCAGGCCGGGGATGGCGATGGAGGCGCGCATGGCGCGTCGCATGAGGCCGCGCCGGTGCACCTCGATCTTGCCGCTGGTCAGATTGGTGGAGACCGCGAAAAAGGGCCGTGACAGGTCGGCCAGGTCGATGTCGCCATAGGCCTCCTCCAGCAGGCGGTCGACCTTCCGGGCCCGGGTCATGGCCAGCATGGGGAAGGTGATGTCCGACAGCGGGTCGCTGTCGACGAACGACTTGTGGATCCGCGCCTCGAGCTCTTCCTGGGACCAGCCGAGGGCCGGCCCGGCGGCGATGACGGCGCCCATGGATGAACCGCCCACGAAGTCGATCGGCACCTTCGCCTCACGCAGGGCCCTGAGCGCGCCGATGTGGGAATAGGCCCGCGCGCCGCCGCCGGACATGACGACGCCGACGGCGGATCCTGTGATGACCCGCGCCATCCGGTCGGCGTCCGCCTTCTCGCCTTCGACCGCCTGGAACCAGCGACCGGGCTGGATGGCGTCGAGCCAGACGGCCGTATTGGCCGGCCGTCCCATGCGCGGGTCGCGCAGCAGGATCAGGTCGGTCCGGCGCTGTGCGTCCAGCACGCCGGCGTGCGGCATGGGGCGGTTGGGCGGCGCCAGCAGGACATTGCCGACCACAAAGACGCGGTCGACCTGCCGCGCGCAGAGGGCACCCCAGGCGGGTTCGTCCATCTCGGCGACATAGAGGACGAAGTCGTGGGCGTCCTCGACCCGGCTGAACCAGTCGGCGGCCGAGGAGAGGGCGGAGTGGTCGATGACCTGACAGGTGAAGCCTTCCGCCTCGATGGCCGCGGCGATGCGTTCGACGAAGGCGCGGATGGGGCGGGGACGGGCGGAGATGAAGCCGAACACGCTGGGTTCGCCACCGCCGGAGCGCCGGTCGCGAGCGCGCTGGATCATCAGCCGGGACAGTTCGACCATCAGATCCGGCTCGGTCCGGGCGGCCTCGAAGAAGGCGTCGCGGGGCAGGGCGAGGACCTCACAATCGCGCAGGGCGACGACGTCGGCGGTGTGTTCGGTCCCGGCCAGCATGGCCATTTCACCGGCGGGTTCACCGGGCCGGATGACGCCGACAAACTGGGGCGGCCGGGCCTCGCCGTGATCGCGGCGGAACACGCCCAGACGCCCGCTGCGCAGCAGATACAGGGTGTCGGCGGCGTCGCCCTCGGCGAACAGGGTCTCGCCCCCGGTCAGGGCGAACCAGCTGGCGCGCGTGGTCTTGCCGCCCTCGAAGATGCGGTGAAGAGCGTCTTCCAGCCGGTCGGATCGGGGAGCGGGCATGGTGGGAGGTTAGCGGGAGTCGCGGAGGGTGATTAGTGGTTAGTGATTAGTGGATGGCCGGCGCCTGCGAGGAAGCGCGGACAGCGCCGCCCTTCCGCCGCCAGTGACGCTGCAACCACTAATCACTAACCACTAATCACCCCTACCAGGCCCCCATCTCGCGCAGCCGCTTCGCCAGATCCTCCGGGACCTCGCCGGCGTCGAGCGTCGACAGGTCCGGCGGGGCGTCCTTCGGCTCCAGATAGCGCCAGCCCTGGAAGGGGCGGCGGGCCTGGGGGGCGGTGCGGACGAGGTCGGGCGACAGTCTGATGTGGCACATCGAGGCCTTGCCCTCGCCCCGGGTGGCGATGTCGAGGATGGGCATGCGGCAGGTCACCGAACCCTTCATCACCCAGTAGAGCGAACCGCCGTCCTCCAGTTCCGCGGCCCGCTTGGGGGTCATGCGCGTATGAACCGTCAGCCACTCGCCCTTGGCGGCGCGGCGCTCCAGCGTTTCCACCTTCGCCACGCCGACGCACAGCTTGATCATATGAAGCGGCAATCGATCCTCTTTCTCGCAGTCCGGCCGGCGATGCCCTGTGCCCTGGGCGGAGATTGTTCTCGGACAAGGCGCGAAGCGCCGGGGCCGCCCAACATCGGTGAACACCGTGCGGGAGATACATCATGTTCAAGGCGAATGTCGGCGGTCTGGATCGAATTCTGCGGGTCGTGCTCGGGCTGGGCCTGATCGCGATTGTCTTTGTCGGACCGCAGACGCCGTGGGGCTGGGTCGGCCTCGTGCCGCTGCTGACCGGCCTGTTCGGCACCTGCCCGCTCTATACGCTGCTGGGCATCCGGACCTGTCCCCGGCGATAGGGTCGCGGCGGGTCCGGAGCGGAAGACAAGCTCCGGCGGCGGGCGTAAGGATTCGCGGTGCGACCTGGCGGCGGTCTGGTGATCCGCTGACCTCCGGGGCGCGGGAACGGATGGACGTGCCATGTACGGACTGATCGGCAAGATGACGGCCATTCCCGGGCAGCGCGACGCGCTGACGGCTATCCTGCTCGAGAACCTCGGGACCACGCCGGGCTGCCTCAGCTATATCGTGGCCCACGACCCCGCGGACGATCATGCGGTCTGGGTCACAGAGGTCTGGACCGACCAGGCCGCGCATCGCGCTTCCTTGCAGGTTCCCGAGGTGAAGGCGGCGATCCGGAGCGCCATGCAACTGATGGCGACCTTCGCGGACCCCAATGTGACAACACCGGTGGGCGGGATCGGCTTCCGCTGAGGTTTGGCGAGTGACTAGTGGTTAGTGGTTAGTGGCTGGCCGCCACCTGCGGGGCCGCATGGACAGCGCCGCCTTTCCGCCGCCAGAGACGCTGCAACCACTAACCACTAACCACTAATCACTCACCCGGCGTCCGCCGCCTTCACGACCGCCAACACCATGTCCGCCGCCACCTGATCGCCGACGGAGACGCCGATCTCGCCGACCACGCCGTCGAACGGGGCGACGAGGGCGTGCTCCATCTTCATGGCCTCGAGCACCACGACGGGCTGCCCCTTGGTCACCGTATCGCCGGCCCTGGCGGGCGTGGCGACGATCTTGCCGGGCATGGGCGCGCGGAGAGCGCCGTCGGAGGCGGGGCCGGAACCCGAACCGCTCCCGGCCCGGCCGAAGGCGCTGACGTCGAAGGCCGAGCCATTCTCGAACGCGATCACGCGCGTCGCTGACAGGCCGATCAGGCGCGTCATCGGATGATCGTTCTCGTCCAGCAACTGGGCGACGTGGGGCGCGCCGTCGACGCGGACGGACTGGGTGCGTTGATCGGGAGCGTTGGCGCGGAAGCCGATGGCCCCGTCGAGGTGATCCCAGGGGGATACGGTCCGGTCCGCCCGCGGCGACGCGAACTGGCGCAGCCTGTTGGCCGCGTCTTCGATCCCCATCTCCGACAGCGGTTCAGCGGCGAGATCGCTCTCCTCGGCGGCGATGAAGCCGGTATCGACATCACCGGCCACGAACCGGGGATGCTCCAGGCATTTCATGACGAAGGCGGCATTGGTCTTCACCGGCCACACCTCGACCTGACGGGCGGCCTCGGCGAGGTCCTCCGCCGCCTCTTCCCGTGTCTCCGCATGGACGATCAGCTTGGCGATCATCGGGTCGTAGAACTGGCTGACCTCGCCGCCCTCTTCGACGCCGGTGTCCACCCGAATGCCCTCGGGCATGACGAAATGGTCCAGCCTGCCGATGCTCGGCAGGAAGCCGTTGGCCGGGTCCTCGGCGTAGAGGCGGGCCTCCATGGCCCAGCCGTTGAGCCCGATCTCGTCCTGCTTCAGCGGCATGGGTTCGCCGGCGGCGACGCGGAACTGCCATTCGACCAGATCGACGCCGGTGACGGCCTCGGTGACCGGGTGTTCGACCTGCAGCCGGGTGTTCATCTCCATGAACCAGATGCGGTCGGCCTTGAGGCC
>LNFM01004242.1_pt1 | contig 39452 bp, 36 predicted proteins | sample 596031 | NCBI WGS metagenome assembly LNFM01 (sample SAMN04254537, study PRJNA301005) | activated carbon metagenome | isolation source: dual media filters at the Ann Arbor, Michigan drinking water treatment plant | place: USA: Ann Arbor | reverse complement strand
AATGGGTGCGGATCGAGTTCAGCGCGATGATCCCGGGCCTCGCGGCGCGGCGCTGGGACGTGATCAACAGCGGCACCTTCTTCACCCCGGCGCGCGCCGAGATCATGCAGATGCTGCGCTATGAGAATGCGGCCGTCGCCTTCTCCGCCGCCCGCGGCAACCCGCTGAACATCCGCAGCGTCGATGACCTGGCCGGCAAGGTCGTGGGGGTCGAGATCGGTGGCTTCGAGGAAGCGCGCACGCGCGCACTCAGCGCGGATCTGGTGGCACGCGGCAGGCCCGCCATCACCATCCGCACCTTCGACAACTTCGCCATCGCCTTCCAGGCGCTGCGCGTGGGCCAGGTGCAGGCGGTGACGAGCGTGGATGCGGTGGCCGCCGAATACGACCAGCGCGGCGATTTCCCCCGCGTGCTGCACGGCCTGTTCCCGACGCCGGCCAGCCTCGCCATGCGGTCCCGGCCGCTGGCGCTGGAAATCGCCAAGGTGCTGACGGAGATGAAGGCGGATGGCAGCTACGACACGCTGTTCGACCGCTACGGCGTCAGCAAGTACGAGGCGGGCTTCGAGGTCGTCGGCCCGCAATAAGCACGCCACAGCCGGGGCGGCTCGCGCCATTCGCGCGGGCCGAGGCCGCCGATGCGGCCCGCGCCCAGACCATCACACTTGCCAGGCACGACCGTGCACGGCGCGAAGCCAAGCGGCCACAGGCCGTGCCCGGCGTTTGAGGGCCTGAACCATGCATATCTGGTCCTGGCAGGGATTCTTCGAATACCTGTTCAACCCCTTCCTGCTGGAGGGTGCGGTCACCACGCTGTGGTTGACCGCGGCCTCCCTTTTCTTCGGCCTGATCCTGGGCGTGGTGGTGGCGCTGCTGCGGCTGTCCGGCAATAAATGGCTGGCGGCGCTCGCCAGCTTTTATTGCTGGATCTTCCGCGGCACGCCGCTGCTGGTGCAGTTGCTGATCATCTATACCGGCCTGCCGCTATTCGGCATCCGCTTCAGCGTGACGCAGGCCGCGCTGCTGGGCCTCGCGCTGAACGAGGCCGCCTATCTCAGTGAGATCGTGCGCTCCGGCATTTCTGCCGTTGGGCCCGGACAGCGGGAAGCCGGGCTGGCGCTGGGGCTGAAGAAGATCCAGGTCTTCCGCACCATCACCTGGCCGCAGGCGTTTCGCATCATCATCCCGCCGCTGGGCAATTCGGTGAACGGGCTGCTGAAGACGACGTCGGTGGCCAGCGTGATTTCCATGGAGGAATTGCTGCGGCGGACGCAGATCCTGATCCAGGAGCGTTTCCTGGTGCTGGAATTGTTCCTCGCCGCGGCCTTCTGGTACCTGGTGATGACCACGGTCTGGGACCTGGTGCAGCGGCAGTTGGAGAAGCGCTACGGCCGCGCCTACGTCACCACCGCCGCCGATCGGCGCTGAGCCTCAAGCGGTCTGGAGGGATCGCAGCAGGGCCGCCAGTTCCGGCTCCGCCACCAGCCCGGCGGCGGTGGCCGGCGTCACCAGCCTGCGTTCCCGCTGCCGGCGCTCCGGCCAGTCATGCAGCAGCCGGGCGACACGCAGGCGGTAGACCAGCACCTCGCAGGGCAGCAGCACGCCGCCCGCCTTGCGCTTGTGGTAGCCGAACCGGCCGATCGGCTCGGGATCGGCCTCGCCCACGATGCCGGCTTCCTCGAAGGCTTCGCGTGCGGCGCTGCGATGCGGCTGTTCGCCCGGCTCGATCCAGCCCTTGGGGATCACCCAGCGCCGCGTCTCACGGCTGGTCACCAGCACCACGCGTAGCGCGGCGCCCAGGCCGGTCAGCGGCAGGGCGGCGCATTGCTGGCGAAGGTCGACCACGGCATCGCCCGGCATTTTTCCCTTGGCCCCCCGGATCACGGAAAGGCGGCCTACCCGCCTACGAAATCGCATGTGATCCAGATGGACAATCCGTGGCCCCGTGTGAAGAGGTGATGAAACAGACCGGTCATTTCATACGGATGATTGAATGTGTCATGGATAATTCACAGATCGGGCAGCGCCGGCGTAACCGCACGCCGCCTCAATCCCTGCACCCTGCCGCTGGCCACCCTGCCGACCGATTCGAAACATTTGGCGATGGCCAGACGCCGCCGCGTGATGCGGCCGGCGATCCTAGCCGGTCCTACAGCACCGCATGGACGTCATAGACCGGGCCGCTCGGGAAGCGGTGGCCGACACCCACCGCCAGCACCCGGTTCAGCCATTCATGCGGCCCCGGCCCGGTTTCGAAACGCATGGCGACGCGCATGTAGTAGCTGCCCGGCTCCACCGCCTCCCCCGCCGCCATCCGCTCCGCGACATCGGGCGGGGCGTGGCGGATGCCCTGGTAGGTGAGGCCGATGATCTGGCCATCATCCGTCTGCAGCACGAGCCGCACATCCAGCCTGGTGCCGCCATCGGATTGCGTCACCAGCCAATCCGCCCCGCCCGGCAGGACCTTGCCCGCCAGCCCCGGCCCCGCGAAACGCCCGCCGGTGACCAGGAATACCCGCCGGTCGCCGATAGGGCCGGCGCCGATGGCCTGCGGGCCGTCCACCGACAGTTCCAGGCGGAACAGGAAGTCGGCGTGCAGTTGCATGCGTTCCACGATCATGGCTTAGCGCTGCCGCCAGGGCAGGCCATCGGCTTTCCAGCCGGCGACGCCACCGCGATGCCCATCCCCATCGACCGGCCCCTCGAAGCCATCGGCCACGTTGAAGGCGTGGGGAAATCCATGCTGCTGCGCCGCCTGGCCGGCCGCCAGGCTGCGGGCACCTGAACGGCAGATGAAATAGAGTTTGGACAATGGCGTGGCACCGGCCCGGCGCAGCTGTTCCACAAAGGTCCCGTTCACCTGCATGCTGGGATAGACCTGCCAAGGGATCAGCGAGACCTGCTTGCCGACCTCTGCGAGGTCCGGTAGTCCGACGAAGTTCCATTCGGCGTCCGTGCGGACATCCACAAGCATGGCGTCGGGATCCTCCGCCAAAGCCTGGTAGGTGGCGCGGGGGGTTATGTCGGGAACACCGGTCATGGCATCCTCTCCGTCGGGTTGGTTGACCGGCAGGATGGAGCCTTGGTGGCTACAGGACAACCATAGCGTGCCGCGTATCATCCTGCGCGGCGAGATGAAGGGAAGATCAAGCCATGTCCGAGACGCAGGGAAACAGCGCCACGCATGACCACATGGGCCGGAAGATCGTGGATTCGAAGGGCGCCGCTTTCAAGCAGGACATGCCCTGGATCATCGCCACGGCCGCGCTGACCGTCTTCACGATCATGGCGCTGGCCGGCTACTTCCGCCTGTAGGCCAGCCTCAGGCCGATTCGCGAAATATCTCCCGCCCGATCAGCAGGCGGCGGATTTCGCTGGTGCCGGCGCCAATCTCGTACAGCTTGGCGTCGCGCAGCAGGCGCCCGGCCGGGTAGTCGTTGATATAGCCATTGCCGCCGAGGATCTGGATGGCGTCCAGCGCCGCCTTGGTCGCGGCCTCGGCGGCGAACAGGATGGCGCCGGCGGCATCCTTCCGGCTGGCATGCCCCCGGTCGCAGGCGCGCGCCACGGCATAGACATAGGCGCGGCTGGCATTCAGCGCCGTGTACATATCCGCCACCTTGCCCTGGATGAACTGGAACTCGCCGATCGCCTGGCCGAATTGGTGGCGGGCGTGGATATAGGGCACCACCAGGTCGAGGCAGGCCTGCAATATGCCGATGGGGCCGGCGGCCAGCACGGCGCGCTCATAATCCAGACCGGACATCAGCACGCGCACGCCGCCACCGACGGCGCCCAGCACGTTCTCCTCCGGCACCTCGCAATCCTCGAACACCAATTCGCTGGTCGGGCTGCCGCGCATGCCGAGCTTGTCCAGCTTCTGGGCAGGCCGGAAGCCCTTGAAGTCGCGCTCGATCAGGAAGGCGGTGATGCCCTTGGCGCCGGCGGCGGGGTCGGTCTTCGCATAGACCACCAGCGTCTCGGCGTAGTGCGCGTTGGTGATCCACAGCTTGGTGCCATTCAGCACCCAGCGATCGCCGCGCTTCTCCGCGCGCAGCTTCATGGAGACGACGTCGGAGCCGGCGGAGGGTTCGCTCATCGCCAGCGCGCCGAGATGCTCGCCGGAAATCAGCTTGGGCAGATAGCGGCGCTTCTGATCCTCATTGCCGTTGCGGCGGATCTGGTTGATGCAGAGGTTCGAATGCGCGCCATAGGACAGGCCGACGCTGGCGCTGGCGCGCGAGATCTCCTCCACCGCCACGCAATGCGCAAGGTAGCCCATGCCGGCGCCACCATGCTCCTCCTCCACCGTGATGCCGTGCAGGCCGAGCGCGCCCATCTCAGGCCAGAGGTAGCGCGGGAATTCATCCGTGCGGTCGATCTCCGCCGCGATGGGGGCGACGCGATCCTCGGCGAAGCTGCGCACGCTGTGGCGCAGCGCGTCGATCTCCTCGCCCAGGTCGAAATCCAGCATCGGCATCTGGTTGGTGATCATTGTTGCGCGCCTTCCGCTTCCGCAAAGCGCGCCCGCAGCGCGCCGCGCATGATCTTGCCTGTCGCCGTCTGCGGCAGGGAGTCCACGAATTCCACCTGACGCGGATAGAGGTGTGCTGCGAGGCGGCGGCGGACCTGCGCTTGGATGTCCTTGGCCAGCGCCTCGCTGGGTCGCAGGCCGGGCTTCAGCACGATGACAGCGGTGACCCGTTCCGTGCGCAGCGCATCGGGCAGGCCGATGACGGCGGCCTGGGCGATGGCGGGATGGGTGAGGAGAAAATCCTCCACCTCGCCGGGGCCGATGCGATAGCCGGCGGAGGTGATCACATCATCGTCGCGACCGATGAAGGTGAACAGGCCGTCGGCGTCCCGCACCGCCTGATCGCCGGTGATGAGCCAGTCGCCGCGGAATTTTGCCGCCGTCGCCGCTGGGTTGTTCCAGTAGCGCAGGAACATCACCGGATCGGGCGCACGCACGGCCAGCACGCCCTGCGCGCCATCGGGCTGGGGCTGGCCCTCGGCATCGAGGATGGCGAGTTCGTGGCCCGGCACGGCGCGGCCCATGCTGCCAGGACGCACCGGAAACAGCTTTGCAGAGTTCGCGACGATAAGATTGCATTCGGTCTGGCCGTAGAATTCGTTGACCGTCAGACCGAAGGCGGCGCGGCCCCAGTCCAGCATTTCGGCGCCGAGCGTCTCGCCGCCGGAACCGACGCTGCGCAGCCTGTGACCAAAGCGCGTGGGGTTGGCGACGCCGCGCAGCATGCGCAAGGCGGTGGGCGGCAGGAAGGCATTTCGGACACCGTGGCGCGCCATAAGCTCGAAGGCGAAATCGGGATCGAATTTTGACATCCGATGCGCGAGCACCGGTACGCCGTGGAACAGGCTAGGCAGCAGCACATCCAGCAGCCCGCCGATCCAGGCCCAGTCGGCGGGTGTCCAGAACAGGTCGCCCGGTTGCGGAAAACCGTCATGCGGCCATTCCACGCCGGGCAAATGGCCGCGCAGCACGCGATGCGCATGCAGCGCGCCCTTCGGGCTGCCGGTGGTGCCGCTGGTGTAGATGATCAGCGCGGGATCATCGGGGCCGGTGGCGACGCAGATGTGACTGTCCCGCGCGCGGGCCATTTCGGCAGCCAGATCCAGCGCGCCGGACCCGCCGCCGATAGCGAAGATTTTTGTCAATTCCGGCAGCGTGGCGCGGAGGCTGTGGATTTTCGCCAACCCATCCTGGTCCGTGACCAACGCAACCGCGCCGCAATCGGCCAGGCGAAAGCGCAGCGCCTCTTCGCCAAACAGCAGAAACAGCGGCACGGCAATGGCGCCCATGCGATAAGCGGCCAGATGCGCCACCGCCGCCTCCGGCCCCTGTGGCAGCAGCACGCCGATGCGGTCGCCGCGCGCGATGCCATGCGCGAGAAAGATGTTGGCGAGGCGGCAGCAGCGGCGGTGCAACTCGTCGAAGCTGATGTGCTCGATGCGGTCGCCTTGCAGATGCAGCAGCGCCAGGCGGCCGCTGCCATCGGCCCAGCGGTCGCAGGCTTCCTCGGCGATGTTGCAGCGGGCGGGGATGTTCCAGGCGAAGCTCATGCGGGGCGCGTATCGTCGATCACCTTGCCATCATTCGGCAGGGCACCGGGTTCCAGCAACTCCACCTGGCCGCGCAGCCGCATGACATTCTGCAGTGTGGCCGCGAGGCTTTGGACCAGCGAGGCATCGCGCACCGGCGTCTCGACGCGCAAGACCATGGTGTCCCGCGTGTCGTCCAGCCCGATGACCAGCCGTGCACGACCCAGCCCCGGATGCACGCGCAGCACTTCGGCAACCTGTTCCGGCCGGACAAACATGCCGCGCACCTTGGCCGCCTGGTCGGCGCGGCCCATCCAGCCCTTGATGCGGGTGTTGGTGCGACCGCAGGGGGAGGCTCCCGGCAGCACGGCGGAAAGGTCGCCGGTGGCGAAGCGCAGCAGGGGATAGGTGGCGGAGAAGCTGGTGACCAGCACCTCCCCCACCTCGCCATCCGGCAGCGGATCGCCCGTGCCGGGGCGGACGATTTCGACCAGCACATCCTCGTCGCAGATCAGCCCCTCGCCGGCTTCGGATTCATAGGCGATGAGGCCGAGATCGGCGGTACCGTAGCTCTGCCGCACGGTGAGGCCGCGCGCGGCGTAGAAGTGGCGCAAGGCGGGCAGGAAGGCGCCGCCGGTGACATGGCCGCGCTTCAGCGACGACAGATCGAGGCGCAGCGCATCGCCTGTCTCCAGGATGGTCTTGAGAAAATCGGGCGTTCCGCTGTAGCAGGCAGGCTTGAGATGCGCCGCCGCCCGCGCCTGGCTTTCGGTATTGCCGGGGCCCGCGGGAAACACCGGGCAACCGAGGGCGCGTGCGCCTTCTTCCAGCATCATGCCCGCCGGTGTGAAATGATAGGCGAAGCAGTTGTGCAGCAGCATGCCGCGGCGCAGCCCCGTGGCGTGCAGCGCGCGCGCATAGCGCCAGGGATCGGCACCCGCGCCCTGCGGCTCATGAATCGGACCTGGCGAGGCGAAGACGCGTGGCACGTCCGACAAGGGCAGCGCCGTGAACCCGCCGAAGGGTGGCGCCTCCGCCTGCGCCGCGATCAGGTCCGATTTGCGGGTGACGGGCAGCGTCGCAAGGCGCGTGACCTCACGCGGATCGAGATCCGCCAGCAGTGCGGCATAGGCAGGCGCGTGGCGCTTCGCATGTGCGACCTGTTCGGCCAGGCGCTGCGCCATCGCGGTTGCGCGCTGATCCGCGCTGCGCGTCTCGCGATCGTCGAAAAAATCCGTCACAGCCACCGCTTCCGCCGCTTGTAGGATTTCAGGTTGCGGAAGGATCTGCGCTCCGCGCCATGGCCGCCAAGGTAGAATTCCTTCACATCCTCGTTGTTGGCCAGATCATCCGCACTGCCATCCAGCACCACCTTGCCTTGTTCCATCACATAGCCATGGCTGGCGACGGACAGCGCCATGCGCGCATTCTGCTCCACCAGCAGGATGGTGATGCCAAGGTCGGCGTTGAGCTGGCGGATGATGCCGAAGACCTCCTTCACCAGCAGCGGCGATAGGCCCATCGAAGGCTCGTCCATCAGGATCAGCTTCGGCCGCGCCATCAGGGCGCGCCCGATCGCGAGCATCTGCTGTTCGCCGCCCGAGAGATAGCCGGCCAGCCCGGTGCGTTCCTTCAGGCGCGGGAAATAGGAGTAGACCATCTCGATGTCGCGCCGGATCTCGGCGGTGTCACTGCGGGTGAAGGCACCAAGGCGCAGATTCTCCAGGCAGGTCATGTCGCTGATGATCCGCCGCCCCTCCATCACCTGGAAGATCCCGCGCCGGACAATCTGGTGCGCCTCCACGCCGTTCAGGCGTTCGCCGCCGAAGCGGATCTCGCCGCGCGTGATCGCCCCATCTTCCGACTTCAGCAATCCCGAGATCGCCTTCAGCGTCGTGGACTTCCCCGCGCCATTGGCGCCCAGCAGCGCTACGATCTTCCCGCGCGGCACGGCCAGCGACAGGCCGCGAAGGACCAGGATGACGTCGCTGTAGACGACCTCGATGTTGTTCACTTCCAGCAGCAGGTCCTCCGCCGGCGTCACCGCCGGCGGAGGAGTGGCGAGCGCCTGGCTCACCAGCCGAGCCAATCGCGGCGGCGCTCAAGCTCGATCGTCGCAATATTCTCGATCTTCATCGTGCCCGCCCGCATCAGGTCGCTGACGCTGCCCTGCGAGGTATCGCCGCTGACATTGGCGCGATACAGCGCAACGCGCAGCGTGCCGCGATGATCCTGCGCCGTGAAGGTGGAGGGGTTGCACACACCCTCGAAGCCGCGCGGCACCCAGTTCTGCCGTGCGTAGAAGCCATCGCGGATGCGCTCACCCGTCACCTGCCCGCCACCCTCCGCCGCCGTCTCCATCGCTTCCACCATCAGCATGGCGGAGCAGATGCCGGCGAGGTAGTGGACGGGGCGGTAGGATGTGCCGGCGGCGTCCGAGACGCGGCTGATTTCCCGCACCTGCGCCATGCCAGGCGCATCGCCGCCCCACACCGCACCGGTGCGCACCGGGAAGACCACGCCATTCGCCGCCGAGCCTGCGGCCTTCATCGCATTCTCATCCATCCCCCAGACATTGCCCATGAACTGCACCTGCACGCCCGCCGTCTGGCAGGCGCGCAACACGGATATGTTGGAGCCCGCGGTATTGCCGAGATAGGCGTAGTTGGCGCCGCCATTGCGCAGCGTCAGGCATTGCGCGGTGTAGTCGCCGGGCGTCAGCGCGAACTGGATGGCGGGCAGCACATCGAAGCCGAGCTCGCGCGCCAGCGTCTCACCCGCTTCCTTCGGCGAATTCGGATAGGGGTGGTTCGCGCCCATATGCACGTATTTCGGCCGCCCCTGCTGGCCACGCGCGCGCCAATCCTGCGCCGCCCATTGCAGCATGCCGCGCAGGGCGTCGGAGTAGGAGGGGCCATAGAAGAAGTTGTACGGCGCGGGCTCCACGCCCTGCCGCCCGGACTGCCCCGCCGCATCCGTCAGCGCGGCGGAGTAGGAGCCGCTGATGTAGGGAATGCGGTCCCGCGTCACGAAGCGCACCAGCGCCTCGGTATCCGCCGTGCCCCAGCCCTGGATGGCAACCACGCGCGTGCGGCCGGTCCAGGACTGGTACTGGCTGACGGCACGCGGCGCAGCATAGCCATAGTCGAAGCCGGAGACATTGACGGGCCGCCCCGCCACGCCGCTGCGCCGGCTGTTCACCCAGGCGAGCGCATCCGCGACGCCCTGGCCATAGGGCAAGCCGACATCGCTGGTGGCGCCGGAATTATCCATCAGGTGGCCGATGGGAATGGGCTGGGCTGCAACCGGCAGCGCCAGGGCCATCGTCGCGGCGCCGGCCAGGATCTGCATTTTCATGTCTTTGTTCCTCCCCTTTGGTTCAGTGCGAATATGGGTAGAGCTTCCAGTACGCCTTGATCAGGCGCCAGCGCCTTGCGAGCCCATCCGGCTCGAAGATCAGGAACAGGATGATCGCAGCACCCACCACCATCTCCCGCAGGAAGGAGATGCTGGCGCCGAGTTTCAGCGCGCGGTCGATGCTGCTGCCGGCGAGCAGATCCGCGCCCCATTGCGTCACCTCCGGCAGCATCACCATGAAGGCCGCGCCCATCAGGCTGCCCATGACGGAGCCCAAGCCGCCGATGATGACCATGCCGAGGAACTGGATGGAGAACAGGATGTTGAAGGCCTCGACCGAGACGAACAGCAGATAATGCGCGTAGAGCGCACCGCCGATGCCGGCATAGAGGCTGGCGATGCCGAAGCTCAGCGTGCGGTAATAGGCCAGGTTGATGCCCATCATCTCCGCGGACAGGTAGTGGTCCCGCACCGCCACCAGCGCGCGGCCGTCGCGCGACCGCATGAGGTTGGCGGCGGCCACGAACATGATGATGACCCAGACGAGGGTCAGGTAGAAATAGCTCTCGTCCCGATCGAAGGCGAAGCCGAACAGCACGGGGCTTTCCGTCATCCGCCCCGCTACGCCGCCGGTGAACCACTGCGCGCGGGCGAAGAAATCCTCCAGGATGAATTGCGCGGCGAGCGTCGCGATCGCCAGGTACAGCCCTTTCAGCCGCGCGGCCGGTGCGCCGAAGATCAGGCCGATAATTGCGGTGACCAGGCCGGCGATCGGGATGCAGAGCAGCACGGGCACATGATAACGCTCATGCAGATAGGCGGAGACGAAGGCGCCGAGGCCGAAGAACGCCGCGTGGCCGATGCTGATCTGGCCCGTGAACCCCACCAGGATGTTCAGGCCGAGCGCCGCAATGCCGAGGAAGCCGATATTGATCAGCAGCGACAATTCGTACCGCCCGAAGACCAGCGGCGCGCAGCACAGGATGGCGATACCCAGCAACAGCGCGATGCGGCTGTTGCGCGTGGGGAAGATGGTGGTGTCGGCGCGGTAGCTGGCGCGCCAATCGCCGCAGGGGGTGAGTGCGGTCATCTCACACGCGCTCGATATTTTTCGTGCCGAACAGCCCGTAGGGCTTGATCAGCAGGATCAGCACCAGCCCGTAGAAGGGCGCGATCTGGAACATGTTGCCCCAGTTGAGCCACTGGCTGTCGACGTAATGCGCCCAGTTCTCCAGCAGCCCGACGATGACGCCGCCGAGCACCGCGCCCAGGATGGAATCCAGCCCGCCCAGGATGACCGCCGGGAAGACCTTGATGCCGTAGAAGGACAGCGCGCTGGATACGCCATTCACCACGCCCACGACCACGCCGGCGACGGCCGAGACCACAGCGGAGATCGCCCAGGACATCGCAAAGACCTTGGGCACGGAAACGCCGAGCGATTGCGCCACCTGCTGGTCGAAGGCCGTCGCCCGCATCGCCAGCCCGTGCTTGGACGCTTTGAAGAACCAGCCAAACCCCGCCATGATCAGCAGCGAGACGCCCAGGCTCGCCAGGTACACCGTCTGCACCTCCAGCCCCAGCACCCGCACCTGCTCCATCGCGAAGATCGGCGGAAACGGCTTGGCAAACACGCCAAAAATCCACTTCATCAGCGCCTGGAAGAAGATGCCGAGGCCGATCGTCGCCATGATCACGCTGATCACCGGCTCCCCGATCAGCGGCCGCAGCACCACCACCTGCAGCACCAGCCCGAACAGCATCATGAAGGCCAGGGTGAAGGCGAATCCCGCATAGAAGGGCAGCTGCCATTCCGTCAGGAACCACCAACACACCCAGGCGCCAACGAGCAAGAATTCGCCCTGGGCAAAGTTCACCACCTGGGACGCCTTGTAGATCAGCACGAAGCTCATCGCGACCACGCCGTACAGCATGCCGACGATCAGCCCGTTCAGCGTGAGTTGCAGCAGCAGCGCCGTGTCCATGCGGGGTTCCTCTACGCGGCGGCGAAGACAGGTTCGGTGCGGATCACGGCGAGCGTGGTGCGGATGCGCTGCGTCGTGCCGTCCTGGAAGGCGATGGTGGTGTCCACCGGGATGCTGTCCGCGCCGCCGTAGATCGCATCGATGATGTCACCGTATTTTTCAGCAATCACGCCACGGCGAACCTTGCGGGTGCGCGTCAGCTCCCCGTCATCGGCGTCCAGTTCCTTGTACAGAAGCACGAATTCCCGCAGGCGCTGCGCCGGCGGCAGCTTGGCGTTGACCTTGGAAACCTCGTCCCGCAGCAGCTCCAGCACCTGTTCCCGCGCCGCCAGGTCGGAATAGGTGGTGAAGGCGATGCGGTTGCGCTCCGCCCATTTGCTGACGATGGGGAAGCGGATGCAGATCATCGCGGCCAAATGCGACCGCCCTGCCCCCAGCACCACCGCCTCCGCCACGAAGGGCGAGAATTTCAGCTTGTTCTCGATGTATTGCGGGCTGAATCGATCGCCGCCGTGGGTTTCCGCAATGTCCTTGATGCGGTCGATGACAACCAGCTGGCCAGCCTTGTCGAAATACCCGGCATCGCCCGTATGGAGCCAACCCTCCCGCATATCGGCCGGCGCCTCCGTGCCCAAATAGCCGGAAAACATGTTCGGGTGGCGCGTGACGATCTCGCCCACGCCATTCGCATCCGGCGCGTCGATGCGGATCTCGATGCTCTCGTCGAAGCCGACGCCAACCGTCTCGAAATCCACCTCCCCCGCCCGGTGCAGCGTATAGGCGCCGAGCAGTTCCGTCTGGCCGTACAATTGCCGCATCGGCACGCCCATCGCCTGGAAGAAGCGGAAGGTCTCGGGCCCCAGCGCCGCACCACCCGTGGCGGCGGACGTCAGATTGGAAAAGCCCAGCCGGTCGCGCAGCGCGCGGAACAGCAGCATGTCCGCCATGGCGGATCGCTTGCCATCCGCGATCTGCACGCCGAGGTCGAACATGCGACGCTTCAAGGCGGAGGCATCCATCACCCGCGCCCGCACCTCGGCCGCCAGCTGTTCCCAGACGCGCGGCGCGAACAGCACGAAGGTCGGGCCGATCTCGCGGAAATCGGCCATCATCGTCTCCGGCTCCTCGACGAAGTTCACCTTCATCCGGGCGATCAGGCCCCAGCCGAGGACGTAGATCTGCTCCATGATCCAGGGCAGCGGCAGGACGGAGACATACTCATCCATCGGCCCCTTGGGATCGGCCTTGAGATAGGCGCGGCAATGGCGGATCAACGCGCCCGCCGTCAGCATCGCGAGCTTGGGCCGCGCCGTGGTGCCGGAGGTGGTGCACAGCACGGCGATATTTTCTCCGTCTGTCGCGGCGACCAGCGCCTCGTACAGCCCGGGCTGCTCCGCCTCCAGCGCGCGCCCCGCCTCCAGCAGCGCCTCCAGCGACATCAGCCGCGGATCGTCATGCTTCCGCATGCCGCGCGGATCGGCATAGATCACATGCCGCAGCGTCGGGACGCTGTCGAAAATGTTGAGCAGCTTGTCGACCTGCTCCTCATCCTCCGCGAAGACCAGCTTCGCGCCGGCATGCGCCAGCAGATAGGCCACCTCCTCATCCAACGCGTCGCGATAGAGGCCCAGGCTGCGTGCGCCCACCGCATGGGCCGCGATCTCGCCCATCACCCAGTCGGGCCGGTTGTCGCCGATCAGCCCCACCACGTCGCCCGCGCCGATGCCCAGCACGCGCAGGCCGAGCGCCATGGCGCCGGTGCGGTCGTGGTACTGGCTCCAGCTGATGGAACGCCAGATGCCGAACTGCTTCTCCCGCAGCGCCACCTCCGCGCCATGCTCCCGCGCATTCAGCGCCAGCAGCTTCGGCAGCGTGTCCAGCGTGGGCGCCCTCATGCCTCCACGGGCTCCGGCTCGGGCATATCCTCGCCGAGATAGGCGCGGCGCACCTGTGGGTGCGCCATCACCTCATCCGGCTCGCCCTCGGCGATCTTGCGGCCGAAATCCAGCACCATGACCCGGTGGGAGATGTCCATCACCACGCCCATGTCGTGCTCGATCATCAGCACGGTCATGCCCCATTCGGCGTTGAGATCGGTGATGAAGCGGGCCATATCCTCCTTCTCCTCGAGGTTCATGCCCGCCATGGGTTCATCGAGAAGGATCAGCTTGGGCTTCAGCGCCACAGCGCGCGCCAGTTCCACGCGCTTGCGCAAGCCATAGGGCAGCGTGCCCGCCATCGCCTTGCGCACCGGCTGAATCTCGAGAAAATCGATGATCTCCTCGACCTCGCGCCGATGCGTGAGTTCCTCCGTCTGCGCGCCGCCCAGCCAATACAGCATGCCGCGCAGGAAACCGGCCTTCAGCAAATGGTGGCGGCCGACCATGATGTTGTCGAGCACGGTCATGTGACCGAACAAAGCCAGGTTCTGGAAGGTGCGGCCGATGCCGAGGCCCGCGCGGCGGTTGGGGCCGAGCCGCGTGATGTCGGCCCCGTCGAAGTGGATCTGCCCCTCGGTCGGCCGGTAGCGGCCGGAGATGCAGTTGACCATGGAGGTCTTGCCCGCACCATTCGGCCCGATGATCGAGAAAATCTCCCCCCGCCGCACCGCGAAGGAGACATCGGTCAGCGCCCGCACCCCGCCGAAGCGCAGGCTGACGCCATCGACCGCCAGCATTGGCGTGTCTTCATCCAATTGGACGCGCTCCCCAGAACGCCGATCTTGTTAAGGGGAGCCTAGGACGGGTTAGCGGCGCACCGCAACGCCGGGTTTTTGGATAGCTTCAGCGGCCTGCGCGCAAGGCGATGGCCAGCGGTGGATCGTCGGTTGCAAAGACATCGACGCCGAGCGCCAGCATCCGTTGGATACTGGCTGCATGGTTGGCGCCCCAGGTGCCGATGCCGATGCCGGCCGCCCGCAGCCCTGCCACCAGCTCCGCATCGATGGCGCTTTCATGCATGCCCACCTCGGGGAAGCCATAGGCCTGCGCCGTGGCCACCAGGCCGGTCAGGCCGAGGTCGCGCAGCACCGGTGTCTCCAGCAGCCAGGCCACGCCGGCCAGGCCGCCCGCTGCCTGCGCTTCCGCCATGGTGCCGGCGTGGAAGCCGATGATCCAGCTTCGCGCCCGCTCCCCCGCCTGGTCCAGCACGGCGAGGGTGGCCGGGACGATGCCCGGATAGGGCTGGCCCGTGGCGCTGGCCTTGATCTCGACCCGCGGCGCCACCGGCGTGCCGGCCAGAATGGCGAGGTACTGCGCGAGGGTCGGTGGGGCCTCCCCACACGTGCCGCGCACCCGCACGGTGGCGAATTCCGCGGCGGTCAGGGCCGCGACCGGGCCGCGGCGATCCGTGGTGCGGTCCAGCGTGGCGTCATGCATGACCACCACCTGGCCGTCCGCGGTCAGGTGGACGTCACATTCCGCCTGTTCCAGCGCCAGGGCGGCCGTGTTGTGGAAAGCGAGGGCGCTGTTCTCGGGCCAGAGGAACAGGCCACCGCGGTGGCTGGCGATCAGGGTGGGGTGGGGCATGGCGCGGCATTGTCATGCCACCGGCGCCCGAACGCCAGAGCCGGGAGGCCAAAGACGGGACGCTAGAATCAGGGCTCGAGGTTACAGTGGGAAATTTGCATCCAGTTGCAGGCAGGGCAAGCTTCAGCGCATAAGGGGTTCGGCCGAACTGAGGTCAGCAGCTTGCCGTGCGGAGGGCGCCTTGACCCTGTCCATCGTCATCCACCGGCCCGAATCCGGCCCCGACGCCCCCGCTGGCGGAGAGGCCGAGGCCGAGGCCATGCGCATGGCCGTGCGCGACGCCGTGTGGGAGATCGCCGATGCACATTGGACCATGGGCAGCGATGCCATCCTGGTATCCACGGACCTGTCCCCTGACTATGTTTTGAGCCATTTTCGCCGGGCCCTGGCCCGCCGCGGATTCGACCAGACCGGGCTGCTGCTGGTGACCGGCGTCGGCCCCCGCGCCGCCTGGTCCGGGCTGCCGGAGGAAGCGGAAGGCTGGCTGAAGGATGTGCTGGCCTGATCGCCTCCTCGGCGATGGCTTGATCGCCTCCGCGGCGATGGCCTGATCGCCTCCGCGGCGATGGCCTGATCGCCTCCGCGGCGATGGCCGAGGTGCCTCCCGCGGCGGCCGTGGAGAATAGACGCGATTGCTCGCTGGGCTCCTCGCGTTATGGTTGCTGCAATCGTTAATGAATTTGTTATAAGATACTCTTGTGGCGGGACGAACCGCCGCGGCCCGCTTTGTGCCGGGCCCCCTTTTCAGACAGGGACCCCAGCATGTCGTCGGCTCTTCGCCGCATCCGCCTGCTTACCGCGACCCTGCTGCTGGGGCTGGGCTTCGGCGTTGCGTCCGCCTTGGCGCAGACAACGCCGATCCGCCTGAAGATCGTCGGTGGCCTGGCGGATGTCAGCCAATATGTACGATATGAGGAGCCTTTCTGGCGCTCCCGGATCACGGAGCTGACGGGCGGCCGGGTCCAGGCGGAAATCGCCCCCTTCGATCGCAGCGGCATCCGTGGGCAGGAAATGTTGCAGCTGATGCGGCTGGGCGTGGTGCCCTTCGGCACCGCGCTGCTGGCTGTGGTTTCGACCGAGGAGCCGGAATTCAACGCGGTGGACCTGCCGGCGCTGGCGCCTGACATCAACAGCCTGCGCCAGACCGTCTCCGCCTTCCGCCCCCATATCGAACAGGTGCTGCAGGAGCGCTACCAGATCGAGCTGCTGGGCATCTACACCTACCCCGCCCAGGTCGTGTTCTGCACCCGCCCCTTCGGCGGGCTTGGCGACCTTGCAGGCCGGCGAATCCGCTCCTCCTCCGTCGGGCAGTCGGAAATGTTGCAGGCGCTGGGTGCCACGCCGGTGGTGATCCCCTTTGCCGAGGTGGCGCAGGCCATCCGCAGCGGCGTGGTGGAATGCGCCATCACCGGCACGCTGTCCGGCAATGCGATCGGCCTGCATGAAATGACCAGCCATGTGCATGCCATGGCGCTGGCCTGGGGCATTTCCATCTTCGGCGCCAATGCCACGGCCTGGGCCGCGATCCCGGCCGATATCCAGCAGGTGATCCGCAGCGGCGTCGCGGATCTGGAGCGGCAGATATGGGCCGCGGCGGACCGCGAGACGGGCGAGGGCCTGGCCTGCAATGCCGGCCTTCCCAGCTGCATGGCCGGACGGCGCGGCAACATGACCGTGGTACCCGTCAGCGTCGCGGATGACGAACGCCGCCGCCGGCTGCTGACCGAGGTCGTCCTGCCGCGCTGGGTCAGCCGCTGCGGCACGGATTGCGTGGAGGCCTGGAACCAGTACCTTTCGCCCACCCTCGGCATCCGGGCGCGGCCTGAATAGATGCAGACCGCGCGCCGCCTCCGCCTCGCCGTCCTGGCCGCCGTCATCCTCCTGCTGCTCGCGCAGGTGGTGGCGACGGCCATGCTGCTGGAACGGTCCAAGGAGGCGGCGCTGACCGCGGCCACCGATACGGCGGACCGGGTCGGACGCGCCGTGGAATCCTCCATCAACCGCAGCTTCGTGCAGGTGGATGCCATGCTGGCGGGGCTGCCCGCCATCCTGGCGCCCTATGCGCGCGATGGCCGCTTCGATGCCAATGCGGCCGGCCGGGTGATGCGGGAGCTGAACAACCAGAACTTCACCTTCCGCGACGTGCTGCTGGTGCGGGAGGACGGCATGCCGATCGCCACCTCCCTCGTCGTGTCGCGCCGCCGGCCGCTGCCGCTGCCGCTGGGCGCAGCCTTCACGGGGGCCGCGCCGAATGCCGGCAGCGTGATGATCGGCGGCCCGGTGCAGAACCCGGCCACCGGCGAATGGGCGCTGTTTTTTGCGCGCCCGGTGGTGATGCCGGTGCTGGGCGCCATCACCGCGGTGGCGGAAGTTCCGGTTCCGATGGTGGGCAGCCTGCTGGCCGTAGGTGGCAGCGCGCCGGGGCTGCGAATCACGTTGGAACGGGATGACGGCACGCTGCTGGCCGCGCTGCCGCATGACGAAACCCGCATCGGCCGCCGCCTGGCCCAGCCCTCCGCGGCCCTGGCCGGCGTGACCGAAACCCGCAGCCGTTTCAACGGGGAACAGGTGCTGGTCGCGGTGCGGCCGACGCTCTACCCCTCCCTCTCCATCGTCACCACCATCGAAATGCAAGCCGCGCTGCAGGGCTGGAGGACGGACCGGGAGCGCGCGCTGGTGGTCTCGGCCGCCTTCGCCGCGCTGGTGCTGGCCCTTGCCGCCGCCCTGATGCTGGGCCTGCGGCAGCGCGAGAGGGTGGAGGCGGAACGCGCCCGCTGGCGCTCCACCCTGGAGAATGCGCTGGAGAGCATGTCGGATGGCTTCGTCATGTTCGGGCCGGATGACCGGCTGATCGCCTGCAACCAGCGCTACAAGGAATTCTACGCCATCTCGGCGCCCTTCATCAAAGCGGGCGCCGCGTTCCGCGACATCATGCGCGAAGGGGCGCGCCGCGGGCAGTACCCGCAGGCGGTAGGCGATATCGAGGCCTTCGTGGACGAGATGGACCAGTGGCGCCACGCCAACAATCCGCCCATCGAACGGCTGCTGCCGGATGGCCGCTGGGTGCTGATCACCGAACGCAGCACGCCGGATGGCGGCACGGTGGGCATCCGCACGGACATCACCCCGCTGAAGCGGGCGATGGAGGAACTGGCCCAGGCCCGCGACACGGCCCGCGCGGCCGGCGAGGCGAAAAGCCAGTTCCTGGCCCGCATGTCGCATGAACTGCGCACCCCATTGAACGGCGTGCTCGGCTTCGCCCAGGTGCTCCTGCGCGACCCGAACCTGACCGAGGAACAGCGCGACCAGGTGCTGACGCTGCACGAGGCCGGACAGCACCTGCTGGAGCTGGTGAACAGCCTGCTCGACCTGTCCAAGATCGAGGCCGGCAAGCTCGACCTGCATCTGCGCGACATCGCGGTGCGCCCCCTGCTGGAAGCCTGCGCCGGGCTGCTGGCGCCGGAGGTGGACCGCAAGGGCATGGTCCTGACCCTCGACATCGCCCCCGGCACGCCGGAGGCGGTGGAGGCCGATGCCACGCGGGTACGGCAGATGCTGCTGAACCTGCTGTCCAATGCGGTGAAGTTCACCCCGGCCGGCGGCCGGGTGGATTTCCGTGCCGGCCCGATGCCCGAAGGCCGCCCGGGCCTGCGGATCGAGGTGCAGGATACCGGCCCGGGCGTACCGCCGGAAAAGCGGCATCTGCTGTTCGAGGATTTCTCCCAGCTTTTCCCGGTCGCCGGCCAGGAAGGCACCGGCACCGGGCTGGGCCTGGCGATTTCCGCCCGGCTGGCCGCCGCCATGGGCGGGCGGATCGGCTGCGACAGCGAATTCGACCAAGGCGCCCGGTTTTGGGTGGAATTGCCGCTGAAACACGTGCCGCTGCCCGCGCTGGTGCCGGCCTCGGCCCTGCTGCCAGCCGAAGCCGCGCAGGCGGCCCTGCCCGGCCGCAGCCTGCGGATCCTGGTGGCGGATGACGTGGCTGCCAACCGCATGGTGGCGCGCGCCATGCTGGTGGGGGCCGGGCATCGGGTGGACAGCGCGGCTGATGGCGCCGAGGCCCTGGCGGCCGTGGAACGGGATGCCTATGACGTGGTGCTGATGGATGTGCAGATGCCGGTGATGGACGGGCTGGAAGCCACCCGCCGCATCCGCGCGCTGGACAGTGCCCGCCGCCGCGTGCCGGTGCTGGCCGTCACCGCCTCCGCCCTGCCCGAACAGGTTGCTGCCTGCTACGCCGCCGGCATGGATGGGCACCTGCCGAAGCCGATCGACCGCGAATCCTTGCTTGCCGCCGTGGCGCGGCTGGCCGCCGGGGATGCGCTGCCGGGCACCACCACCCTGGCCGCCGCGGACGCCCTGCAGCCGCTGCTGGATGAAGCAGCGCTGCGGAACCTGGCGGCCGATCTCGGCCCGACCGCAGATGTGGTGATCACCGAATTCGTCGCCGAGATACGGCTGGGCTACGAAACGCTCTCCACGCCCGGCATTCTCCAGGACCTGCCCCGGCTGCGCCATGCCGCGCATCGCCTGCTGGGCGCGGCCCGCACCCTGGGCGCACGGCGCCTGGGCGCGGTGACGGAGGCGCTGCAGAAGGAACTCCACGCGGATCGGGATCCGGCGCCGCCGCTGCGCCTGGTGCTGGAAACTGCCGTCGCCACGCTGCCGCTGATCAAGGCGCCGGCGGAAGTCGCGGGCATCAGCGACACCACCCCGCGCAGCCGTCCGGTACGGCTGGCGCAGGGCGTGGCGGATTGATGCCTCAGCCCGGCGCCTGAGCCAACGGCGCAATCCGCATCGGTGCGATGGGCGGGCGGACGAAATAGGGCGGCAGGTCGCGCCACAGCCCACCGCGGCGCAGCTCCGCCGCGCCGAAATCGAACAGGCAGCGCATATAGACGGGGTCGAATTCCTCGGTCGAGGTGCAGGGCGTCGCGGGGGGAATCCAGGCGGCGCGGAAATCGATCTCGTCCCGCTCCGCGATCAGGAACAGCTTGTACAGGTCGCCCACGGCGCTGCTGCGGATCAGGGAGCTGACCGAGGCGCCGGCGATGGAGAAGATGCGCGGCCGCACCGGCGCGGCATTGGTCAGCACCTGGTTGTTCACGATCACCCACATCCGCCGTTCGATGTTGCGGCCGATCTGCTGGCGGGTCAGCGCCGCGATCGGCAGCTGCGGCGAAATCAGCACCACCTGCGACGTCGCGCCGCCATCCACATGCATCTCATCGAAGCGCCGCCCATCCGCGGCCTGCACCGGGATGAAGACCGGCGGGAAGGCGATGGGCACGGCGGCGGAGGCGCGGATCACGTCGCGGAACAGCTGCACGGCGCCGGGATGGCCCGATGCGGCGATGGCGCCCATGTTCCAGATCATCGGCCGGCCGTGATCCAGGTTGGTGGTGCCGACGAACAGCAGCCGCCCGCGCTGGTATTCCGCCGCCACCTTGGCCAGCAGCTCGGGCGTGACGTAATGCGCGATGCGGTTGGCAAGGCCGGTGGTATCGGTCAGCGCCACGCCCGAAACCAGGCCGCTGAGCACCGCCGGGCGGGCCACCTGGCTGGTGCGCAGCGTGGTGTAGATTTCCTCGATCACCGGGTCATAGGCGGAGCCCAGGAAGGCGAAGGGCGCGATGATGGCGCCGGTGCTGATGCCCGCCACGGCCGCGAAGGTCGGCCGCGTGCCGCTTTCGCTCCAGGCGCGCAGCACGCCGGCGCCGAAGGCACCATCCGGCCCGCCGCCCGACATCGCCAGGTAATGCAGCACCGGCATCTGCCCGGCCGCCGCACGGTCGCCATAGCGTTGCCGCAGGATGCCGGCCTGGCGGGCCACCAGCGCATCCAGCGCCTGCGGCTCCAGCACATCGCCCCAGACGCGCAGACCTGGAATGCCAAGGGGGTGTGCCTGGCCGGTCAGGTCGGCCGGCACCGCATTGCGGCTGACCCCGGCGCAGGCCCCCAGCAGGGTCAGCAGGCAGGCCGCGGCGAGCAGGCGGAAACGGTTCATCGGCGGCGTACCCCAGGTCCTGCTGCACACTGCGCCGCCAGGCATTGAACCTTCCTGAAGGGGTCCCCGTCAGGGCAGCGTGGCGATCCGGGCCGCCAGCAGGTCGAAGAAGCCGGGGGCGTCCAGCGTCTCCAGCAGGGTCAGGTTCGGCGGCCGGCCGAGTCGCTGCCAGCGGTCGATCACCGTGCGGCCGCGGCCCGGGCCGGGGCCGCAATCGACCTCCGCCTGCGCCTCCCGCGCGCCGAATAGCCCGGGCGCGACAAGCCAGGCCACCGCCGTCGGGTCATGCAGCGGGAACCCCCGAAAGCCCATGCGGCGAGAGGCCGGCAGCGCGCGCAGGATGGCGGTGGCGGCCCGCCAGCAGGCGCCGCCGGGCCGCGCCTCCAGCGCCGTCACCACCGCGGGCGTGACGAAGGCCTGCGCCGTCAGGTCGAGCGTCGCCATGGTCAGCCGGCAGCCGAGGCCGAGCAGGATCGCCAGCGCCTCCGGGTCGTTCCAGGCGTTGAATTCGGCGGCGGGGGTGATGTTGCCCTCGGACCAGGCGCCGGACATCAGCACGATCTCCGCCACCCGATCGACCAGCGCCGGCTCCGTCGCGAAGGCGAGTGCGAGGTTGGTGACGGGGCCGAGGCCGATGAGGGTGACGGAGGCCGGGGCGGCATCCCGCAGCAGGTCACGGATGGCATCCGCGGCGATGCCTGGCGCCAGCGGCGGACCCTCCGGCAGTTGCACGCCGCCCAGGCCGTCCTGGCCATGCACCGCCGTCTCGAAGCGGAAGGGCGCCATCAGGGATCGCTCGGCGCCGGCCACCACGGGAATGGCGCGACCGGTGAGCCCGATGATGGCGCGCGCATTGGCCGTGGTGGAGGCCAGGCCGACATTGCCGCCCGCCACCGTGACCAGCCGCACATCCAGCTCCGGCGAGGCCAGGGCCAGCCACAACGCGATGGCGTCATCGGTCCCCGGGTCGCAATCGATGATCGTCGTGCGGGTCATGCGGCCTTCCAATGCCTGCTCAGGCGGGCGGGATAGCATGCGCCGGGCCCCAGATCGCCTCCTCCGCAAAGCCGAGTTCCGCGAACTCGGCGGCCCGCAGCGGCGCCTCCGACGCCGGGTAGAATTCATCGAGCTGGGGCGGCCTCACCTGGGTGGAGGACAGCATGGCGTGGGCCTGGCCGCGATGGTGGATCTGGTGCTGGAACAGGTGCAGCAGCAGCCGGTCCCGCCGTTCCTCCTGCACCCGCGTGTTGCGGTTCACCCGCACGATCCCGGCGAGCCGTACCAGGTCCAGCCCCGCGCAATGCGCGACCAGCCGCCGATCCACCGCGGCCTGCGCCGCGTGCAGCCCGGGCAGGTCCGGATGCGGCACGCGGTTGGCCCAGGCGGCCGGGCCGAGCCAGCCGCCCTCCAGCGCATCCACATAGAACCAGTCGACGATCAGGATGTGGTTCAGCGTCGCGACCAGGCTGGGGAAGAAGCCGCTGCGGGGCGCCGCCAACTCCCCTGGCGCCAGCGCCGCGCAGGCCTTCAGCAGCCGGTGGTTCGACCAGGCGTTGTTGCAGGCCTGGGCATGAAAAAGATTGGGAGTCATGCGGGATGCGCTCCGCCGGTTGCGGGTGAAGGGCGGAGCATGGCATTTTGCCTTCCGCACACCCAGTGGAACCCGGATGGCGTATTGGCAGCAGTTTGGCGCGCCGCCGGCCTCGCGCGCGCCCTATCAGGATCGCTACCCCGCCCCCCTGCCCGATGGCACGGTGCTGGACCTGCCGCTGCGCGATTTTTCCGAATTTGCCGTGGCCGGGCTGATCGCCAACCAGGCGAGTTTCCCGGTGATGCGCCGCCTCGCCCATTGGATGACCGAGGCCGCCCGGCCTATGCAGGCGGAAGTCGTGGTGGGCCTGCCAAGCCTGGGCCAGGTCTTCGCACCCCTGGTGGCCGAGGCACTGGGCCACGCAAACTGGGTCGCACCCGGCTGGTCGCGCAAGCGCTGGTATGAGGACCGGCTCTCGGTGCCGGTCCATTCCATCACCTCCCCCACCCCGCGCCACCTGTGGCTCGATCCGCGCATCCTGGATCGCCTCGCGGGGCGGCGGGTGCTGCTGGTGGATGATGTGATCTCCACCGGCAGTTCCGCCCAGGCGGGGCTGGCGCTGCTGGCCGCTGCCGGTGTCACCCCCGTGGCGCTGCTGGTGGCCATGGTGCAGGGCCATCGCTGGCAGGATGCCTGGCCCGCCGCCATTCCCGTCCGCGCCGCCTTCGCCACGCCGATCTTCCGTCCCTCCCCCGCCGGCTGGGTGGCGGAGGACGGGACCGCCCCGCATCATTTGTGTCTGACGACCGTCAAGGACCACGCCGCATGATCCGCTCGCTTCGCGCCGCTTTGCTCGGCACGGCACTCCTCGCTGCCCCCGCGATGGCGCAGGAGAATATCCGCATCGGCGTGGAAGCCGGCCCCACCAGCCTCGATCCGCATTTCGCCAGCCTGATCACCAACATCGCCTTCGCCCGGCACGTCTTCCAGCCGCTGATGGAACAGGATGCGAAGCAGGATCTGCGCCCTGCCATCGCCCTGTCCCTGCGCGCGGTGGATGAGTTGACGTGGGAGGTGAAGCTCAACCCGGCCGCGCGCTTCCATGACGGCGCGCCGGTGACGGCGGAGGATGTCGCCTTCACCATCGGCCGCGCCGGCGACGTGCCGAATTCCCCCTCATCCTTCCGCTACGCCACGCGGCCGATCGCGGCGGTGGAGACGGTGGACGCAACCACGCTGCGCATCCGCACCTCGCAGCCCACGCCGCTGCTGCCGAATTTCCTCGCGCTGGTGATGATCGTCTCGAAGCGGCACGGGGAGGGCGCATCCACGGCGGATTACAATGCCGGCCGCAGCATGATCGGCACCGGGCCGTTCCGCCACGTCTCCTGGCAGCCCGGCAGCCCGGTGGTGATGGAACGCAACCCGGCCTTCGCCGGCCCGGCACCCGCCTTCCAGCGCGTGGAATTCCGCCCCATCGCCAATACCGGCGCCCGCGTGGCGGCCTTGCAGGCCGGCGATGTGGACATGATCGAGATCGTGCCGCCCGACCATTTCGCCCGTTTCCGGGCCGAGGCCGCGCGCTTCGCCACCGCAGAAAGCCCCTCCAACCGCCTGATCTTCCTGACGCTGGACAGCGACCGGGAAGACAGCCCGCATATCCGCGGCCGCGATGGCGCGCGCATCGCCAACCCGCTGCGCGATGCCCGCGTGCGCCGCGCGCTGTCGCTCGCCATCAACCGCGATGCCATCGTCTCCCGCATCATGCAGGGCCAGGCGACGGCGGCGGGGGACCTTGGCCCGCCCGGCTATTTCGGCACCTCCCCCGATCTGCGGCCGACGCCATTCGACCTGGACCAGGCCAAGCACCTGCTGGCGGAGGCCGGCTTCCCGAATGGCTTTGCGGTGCAGATCAACGGGCCGAATGACCGCTTCACCAATGACGAGCAGGTGGTGCAGGCCATCGCGCAGATGTGGACGCGCCTTGGCCTGGTGACGACGGTCGAGACCAAGACGCGGTCGATGTGGCTGAGCGAGGCGGCGCAGCTGCGCTATTCGGTGAACCTCGCCGGCTTCTCCCCCAACCCGGAACTGCTCGGGATGCTGGAGACGCAGATCCATAGCTGGGACACCACGCTGGGCCTCGGCACCGCCAATCGCGGCCGGTTCTCCAACCCGGAGATCGACGCGCTGATCCAGCGCGCCCGCACCACCATCGATGACGACCAGCGCCGCGCCCTGACGCAGCAGGCGACGCGGATGGCGCTGGTGGACCACACGGCGCTTCTGCCGCTGTACTTCCCGGTGAACACCTGGGCGATGCGTCGCGGCTTCACCTATGAGGCGCGGACGGATGAGATGACGCTGGCCTTCAGCGCCGGCCGCGCGGCCCGGTGAGCCAAGGGGTGAACCAGCACGTCGATCCCGCCCTGCGCGCGCGTGCCGTGCAGGCGGCGCGCGGCGCGGCGCCCTTCGACCTGTTGCTGCTGGGCGGCGTGGTGGTGGATGTCGCGACGGGGGAATTGCGCGCGGCGGATATCGGCATTGTCGGGCCGCTCATCGCCTCCATCCATCCACCGGGCGAGCGCGCGGATGCGGCGGCGGTGGAGGATGTGGCGGGGCGCTACCTGGCACCCGGCTTCATCGACAGCCACCTGCATTATGAAAGCAGCCTGATGGCGCCGGCGGATTATGCCGCCGTGGTGGTCCCCGCCGGCACCACCACCTGCGTCTGGGACCCGCATGAGCTGGCCAATGTGCTCGGCGTGCCGGGCGTGCGCTGGGCGGTGGAGGCTTCCCGGGATTTGCCGCTGCGCACCCTGGTGGCGGCGCCGTCCTGCGTGCCCTCTGCGCCCGGCCTCGAATTGGCAGGCGCCGAGATCGGTGCGGCGGAGATGGCGGAGATGCTGTCCTGGCCCGAGGTGGTCGGCGTGGCGGAGGTGATGGACATGCCCGGCGTGCTGCGCGGCACGGCGCATATGACGGGCATCGTCGGCGCGGGGCTTCGCGCAGGCAAGAATGTGAATGGCCATGCGCGCGGGCTGCTGGATGCCGATCTGCAGGCCTATGTGACCGCCGGCGTCAGCTCCGACCACGAAATCACCGCCACAGAGGATTTCCTCCAGAAACTGCGCGCCGGGCTGACCGTGGAATTGCGCGGCAGCCACGACCAGGTGCTGCCCGGCGCCGTCGCCGCGCTGGCCACGCTGCCGCTGCTGCCGGTGAACCTGGTGCTGGCGACCGACGATGTGTTTCCGGATGAGCTGGTGGCCAAGGGCGGGCTGCGCGACACGATTGCCCGAGTCATCGCGCGCGGCCTGTCGCCCATTTCCGCCATCCGGCTGGCAACGCTGCATGCGGCGATGCGGCTGAAGCGCGACGATCTCGGGTTGCTGGCGCCGGGGCGGCGCGCGGATATCGTCGTGCTGTCGGACCTTGCCACCGTCACGGTGGATCGCGTGCTGGTGGATGGCGCGGTGGTCGCGCGCAACGGCGCGCTGGTGACGCCGGCCGCGCGCCGTACCGAGGTACCTGCGAACACCATGAAGCTGCCGCCGCAAGCACCGGACGCCTTCCGGCTGCATGTGAAGGGCGTGCGGAATGGCCGGGCGAAGCTGCGCCGCATCATCGGCAATCGCTTTCCGGCCTGGGGCGAGGCCGAGGTCGCCGTGCAGGATGGCGTGGCGGCGGTTCCGCCCGGCCACGCCGTGCTGACCATCCTCCATCGCCACGGCCGCGCGCCGGCCACGCCGCGCAGCTGCCTGACGGAAGGCTGGGGCACGCTGCGCGGCGCCATCGCGACCACCATCGCGCATGACAGCCACAACCTTCTGGTGCTGGGCGATACGGCGGAGAACATGGCCGCCGCCGCCAATGCCGTGATCGCGGCGGGTGGCGGCATGGCGGTGGCGCAGGGTGGCGACGTGACGGCGCTGTTGCCGCTGCCGATCGCCGGCCTGCTCGCCGAGACACCGCCCGGCGTCACAGCCGCCAACTTCGCCGCGTTGCGGGCCGCGGCGGACCGTGTGTGTGACTGGCAGCCGCCCTATCGCGTTTTCCGCGGCATCACCGGCATCTCGCTTGCGTGCAATGCCGGGCCGCATCTGACGGATCTCGGCCTGACCGATGGCGGCACCGGGGACATCTTCGACCCCGCGGAGCCGCTGCCGGCCTAGGGCCTGTGGACAATTGGGCTGCGGGCCCGATGGATAGCCATCGGCTCCGCTGTCTTCCTTCCCAGCCCGAAAAATCCCTCGCCGGCCGCATCCCGGCCCCAACTGTCCACAGGCCCTAAATCCGCACCACGCGCCGCGCCGGCTGGCGCCGCCGGTCCAGCACGGCGGCAAAGCCGGCCAGCGCCGCCACGCCCGCCGGCACCAACACCAATTCCAGCCACCAGGCGCCGGACGGGTGCAGAGCCAGCGCATTGGCCACGCCCCAGGACAGGAACAGGCCGAGGCAGAACACATGCAGGCTGTGCTGGCCGATCAGCGCCAGGACGCGCTGCGCCATCCCATGCATCCAGGGCGCATCGCGCGGCACCAACACCGCCACCAGCCAGGCCAGCGCCAGCGCATGGGCCAGCCGCAGCGGGCCGAGAATGGGTTTCTCGGTGGCATTCTCCAGCAGCGCCGGTGCCGGCGGCACCCAGCCATAATGGCCGAGCTTCACCCACAGCCCCATCGCCAGCACCGCCCCCGCCACAGCGAACAGCGCCGGATGCCGCGGCAGCGGCGCCGCCCCCAGCAGCGCCCGCCGCCCGTGCCAGGCGCCGAGCAGGAACAGCAGCTGCCAGGCGAAGGGATCGAAGCCGATGATCGTGCCGCCCAGCCCCGGCGGCGTCAGCCCGAACAGCTGCGTGGCAGTATACAACCCCACCGGCAACAGCAGCGCCCGGTCGCCGACCCGTTCCAGCAGCCACAGGAAGGGCGCCAGCAGCAGCATGCAGAAGACGAAGAGCGGCAGGATATCCATGAAGGCCGGCTGGTACAGCAGCAGCAGCGTGCCGCCGATGGCGTGCAGCGGGTCCTGCGCCAACCAACCCCAGCCCGCAGCCTCCGGCGGCACGGGCGAGGTCATGCGCGCCCAGAAGACCATGGCAGCGAACAGGATGAAGACCAGCAGATGCGTCAGGTACAGCCGGCGGATGCGGCCGCCCAGGTCGCGCCACGCCGAGGCAAACCCATCCCGCGCCCGCTTCAGCGTGAAGACGGACCCCAGCGCCAGGCCGGACAGCAGCACGAATTGCTCCGAACTGTCGGAAACCCCCCAGCTCGCATGGATGCCCCAGAACCAGATCGCGCCGAAGGCATGGGCGATGAAGATGGAGACCTGCAGCCAGCCGCGCAGAACATCCAGCCGGACGTCCCGCGGCGGGCGCTTCAGCGTGACGCCGGCCACCGCTCAGGCCGCCTGCGGCAGGACGCGGCTGCGCAGCCGGCCCAGCAATGCGAAAGCCTCCTCGCGATGCGCGAACAGCACAAAGGCCGCCATGAACCAGGTGAAGACCGCTTCCTTGAACAGCACCCCGCCATCGCCATAGGGATCGATGCCCAGCGGGCTGGCCACATGGAAGAAGATGGCGCCTGACATGGTGCCGAGCGACAGCGCCGCGCCGATCATCCGCGTGCGCGGGATCAGCACGAAGACCGCGCAGAAGATTTCCAGGATCGCGACGAACAGTCGGAATGGCTTCTCGCCACCCGGCGTGCCGAGCCAGTCGGACAGGATGGTGAAGAGGTAGACCGAGCCTTCGTTGCCCGTCAGCTTGAACTGCTGGTACCAGGTCAGCTCATAGGCGATCCAGATCGCCGCCGGCCAGGCCAGCCATGTCAGCACGCGGTCGGTGGCGGGCGAGAGGGTCGGCATGGCGGGGGGCTCCGGGCGGTCGATGCCCCTGCTTCGCCTCGCCGGGCCGTGCGGTTACGGCGCCACCGCGCCCTCGGCCGGCCGGGCCTTTTTTTCGAAAATATTGACTTATTCGACACTTCGCCGCAGGCTGCCCCGGCAATGACGAGCCTGCCGGGGGAGACAATGGGAAGCGAACACCAACACGCATCGCGCCGCGATCGGACGCCGCGCGCATGATCCCCGCCAAGCGCCTGCGTCACCTCACCCTCGGGGTTGCCGACCTCGATCGGCAGCTGGACTATTATCGCGATGTCATCGGCCTGGCCGAAATCGGGCGCGAGCCGGGCCGCGTCTTCCTGGCCAGCGAGGCGGGCCAGCTTACCATCGTGCTGGAGACGGCACCGGAGCAGGGCCTCGCCCGCCTGGCCTTCGACCTGCCGCCGCAGGCCGAGATCGACGCCGTGGCGCGGGCGCTCAGCGCAGCCGGCCTGCCCGCGGAACGCTGTTCCGATGCCGCGCCGGGCTGCCCCACCGTGCTGCGTTCGCAGGATGGCGATGGCCGGGCGATCGAGCTGCATTTCGCGCTCCACTGCCACGACAACCGCCAGCCTTTGCCCGGCATCGCGCCGCTCAAGCTCGGCCACCTGGCCTGCTATGCGCCGGATCCGGCAGCGACCGCGCAATTCTACACGGGCCAGCTCGGCTTCCGGGTCTCCGACTGGATCGAGGACCGCTTCGTCTTCCTGCGCTGCAATCACGAGCATCATGCCGTGAACTTCACGCGCGGCCCGGATGCCCGCATGCACCACATGGCCTTCGAGCTCCGCGATGCCGGGCATATGCATCGCGCCGCCGATATCCTGGGCGGGCAGAAGGTCACCATCCTCTGGGGCCCGGTGCGGCACGGGCCGGGGCATAATGTGGCGATGTACCACCGCGACCCCGAGGGCAATGCGATCGAGCTGTTCTACGGCCTCGACAGCATGACGGATGAGCAGCTGGGCTTCTGGGACCCGCGCCCCTGGCATCGCGACCGGCCGCAGCGGCCGAAGGTCTGGACCGGCCTGCCGCGCGATGTCTGGGGCCTGCCGCCCTCCCAGGCCTTCCTTGAGATGCACCGGCTGCAATTGCCGGAGGCCGGCCGCTGATGGCCCCGGCCGAGGGCCCGAACCCCGATCCGGCCCTGATCCTTCGCCTGGAAGATGCGCGCTTCCAGGCGATGATCGCGAACGACCTGCCGGCGCTGGACCGGCTGATCGCCGATGATTTGCGCTTCGTCCACTCCAACGCCGTGGTGGAGGACAAGCCCGCCTTCCTGGGCAAGCTCGCCTCCGGCGAAAGGCGCTACCTGGTCTATCGCGCCCTGGCGCGGGAGGTGCGGCAGGAAGGCGGCTTCAGCTTCGTCTTCGGCGAAGCGGATGCCGAGATCGCGCGCCCCGTCGGCAGCCTGCGCACCCGCATGACCTACACCGCCGTCTATCGCAACGCGCCTGAGCCGCGCCTGCTGTTCTGGCACTCCGTGAAGTCGCCCGCCGCAAGCCCTTGAGAAGGGGGGAAGACGACGGCACATTAGGCGTCATCGCAGGAGTCTTCCCCTATCCATGTCCGCCCGGGTCGTCACGAAGAACGCCGCCCCGCCGGCGATCCTCGCCAGCCAGACGGTCCTGAACCGGCTGCTCGCCGATATCCTGGACGGGCATTATGCGCCCGGCGCCCGGCTGCGCTTCGCCGACCTCCAGCGCGCCTATGATGTCGGCATCGGCACGCTGCGGGAGGCGCTGTCGCATCTCGCCTCCGTCGGGATGGTGGAGCTGGATGCCAATCGCGGCTTCCGCGTCGCCCCGGTCTCGGAGGCGGATTTGCAGGATGTCGCGGGGCTGCTCGTCGAATTCGAGCAGCGCGCGATCCTGTCCTCCATCGAGCATGGCGATACGGCGTGGGAGGAGGCGGTGGTGCTGGCCTTCCATCGCCTGGCCGCCATCGAGTCGCGGCCGCGGGCGGAGCGGGCCGTGCGCTTCAAGGAATGGGTCGCGCTGCATCGCGACTTCCACCATGTGCTCGTCTCCGCCTGCAAATCCCGCTGGCTGCTGCATATGCGCGGCCTGCTGTATGACCACATGGAACGCTACCGCCTGCTGTCGCAGCGCCACCGGCCGCAGGGGCCGGGGCGCCTTGCGGAGCATGAGGCGATCAAGGACGCCGCACTCGGCCGGCGCGGCGCGGAGGCGGCGGAGCTGCTGCGCCGGCAATTGCAGTGGACGGTGGACAATGTCCGCCACTACGCGCCGCAATTCATCGCGGCAGGCACCGCGGCAGAGGGTCGGCCGCCACCCGCTTAATCGAAGATATTGAAGTTTTCGAAAATCCAGGCATCCTGCCCGCACTGCGGAGGAATGCCGGATCATGGATAGCGAAATCACCTTCACCTCGGACGGGTTCAGCCTGGCCGGAAGCCTGCACGTGCCGGATACCCGCACGCCGGACCAGAAGCTTCCGGCGGTGATCGTCCTGCACGGCTTCATCGGCGCCAAGGACAACTCCTATTCCGAGGTGGTCAGCCGGCTGATGGAAAGCTGGGGCTATGTCGTGCTGCGGATCGATTTCCGCGGCTGCGGCAAAAGCGAGGGCCGCCGCGGGGAGATCCTCTGCCACGACCAGGTGGCGGATACGCGCAACGCCCTGACCTGGCTGGCCGGACGGCCGGAGGTCGATCCCAAGCGCATCGCCGTCCTCGGCCATTCCTTCGGCGCCGCCATCGCCGCCTATACCGCCAGCACGGATACGCGCTTCGCCGCCGCCGTGATTTCCTGCGGCTGGGGCAATGGCGAACGCAAGTTCCGCGGCCAGCACCCGGGCGCCGAGGCCTGGGAGAAGTTCACCAACATGCTGGCCGAGGGCCGCGCGCATAAGCAGCGGACCGGCGAGCCGCTGATGGTCAGCCGCTGGGATGTGGTGCCGATGGCCGAGCATCTCCGCAAGAACCTGTCCCACCTGGCGCAGACCGTGGTCTCCGCCGATACGGCGCAGAGCATGTTCGACTTCAAGGCGGAGGAGGTGATCGGCCAGCTCAGCCCGCGCCCGGTTCTGTTCATGCATGGCTCGGACGATACGGTGACGCCGGTCGAGCAATCGATTCGCCTGTGGGAGCGTGCGCATCAGCCGAAGGATTTGGTGCTGATCACGGGCACCGACCACTTCCCCATCTTCGGCAAGGACAATCGCGGGCGGGAGATGCTGAAGGGCTGGCTCGACCGCTACTTCCCCCTGGTCGCGGCATGACCACCCGCATCACCGCCGAGGCGCTGCACGACTTCGCCGCGGCGATATTCAGCGCCGCCGGCGTGGGCGCGGAGGATGCGCGGAGCTGGGCGGAGACGCTGGTCTGGGCCAATCTCCGCGGCGTCGACAGCCACGGCGTGCTGCGCATCCCGCGCTACCTGGAACTGATCGGCACCGGCGCCATCAACCCGCGGCCGCGCATGGCGATGCGGGTGGCGGCCGGCGCCATCGGGCTGCTGGATGCGGACCAGGCGCCCGGTCCGGTCGCCATGAACCGCGCGATGGACGAGGCCATTTCCATCGCCCGGCGGCTGCATCTCGGCTGGGTGGTGGCGCGCGACATCACCCATGCCGGCGCGGTGGGGCACTTTGCCCTGCGTGCGGCGGAGCAGCGGCTGGTCGGGCTGGTGATGACCGCCTCCGGCCCGCTGATGGCCTGGCCGGGCAGCCAGGGGCCGGTGGTCTCCACCAACCCGCTGGCCATCGCCATCCCGGCCGCGGGGCGCGCGCCGCTGCTGCTGGACATGTCCACGGCCGCGGTGGCGCTCGGCAAGGTGATGGCCGCCAAGGATGCCGGCACGCCGATACCGGAGGGCTGGGGCGTCGATGCAAAGGGTCAGCCGACAACCGACCCCGCCGCCGTCGCCAGCCTGCTGCCGATGGCGGGACCAAAGGGCGCCGGGCTGTCGCTGATGATCGAGTGCCTGGCGAGCCTGACGGCGGGAAACCCGCTGATCACCCCGGCCCTGCTTGGCCAGGGCGCGAAGGATGGGCCGCGCATGAACGGGGTGGCCATCGCGCTGGATGTCGGCGCCTTCGGCGATCCGGCGGATTTCACGCGGGATGTGGATGCGCTGGCCGCCGCCATCGCCGCCGCCCCCGCCAGCGGCACCGCCCCGCTGCTGGCGCCCGGCGACCGTGGTGCGGCAGTGATGGTGAAGCGGCGGCGGGAGGGTATCGCGCTGCCCGCCGGCACATGGAACCGGCTGGCGAAATCTGCGGCCGCCCTCGGCGTGGCGATGCCGCCTACCCTCGAAGGGTAGGCGGCCACCCCCTCATTCCGGGGTGAGGTTCCGGCTGGCGATCAGCTCGCGCCAGCGCGAAATCTCGCTGGAGACCAGGCTGCGCAGCTCCTCGGGCGTGCTGGTACGCACCTTGCCATCCACCAGCGCCGCCAGCCGGTTGCGATGCTCCGGCTGCTCCGCCAGCGTCATCACGGCCTGGTGCAGCCGCTCCGCCACCGGCGCCGGAAGCGAGGCAGGCGCGGCGAGGCCGGCCCAGGTCGTCACCGCATAATTCGGCACCGTCAGCGCCACCGGCGGCACATTGGGGAAGGCGGGGGCCGGTTCGGGTGCCGTCACCGCCAGCGCCCGCAGCCGGCCACCCTGGAGATGCGGCCCGGCCGTCACCGTGGTGATCACGGCACAGTCGATATCGCCGGACATCAGGCTGGTGATGGCATTCGCCTCACCGCGATAGGGCACATGCACCAGCCGCGCACCGGTCATCGCCCCCAGCATCTCGCCCGCCAGGTGATGCGTGGAGCCAACGCCCGCGGAGCCGAAGGACAGCCCAGTCGGCCGCGCGGCCCGCTGCAGCAGCGCCGCCAGGTTCTGCGCCGGGTCATCCGCGCGCACGACGATGATGAAGCCGAATTCCACGACGCGGGAAATCCAGGTGAAGCCGCCCACCGGATCGAAGGTGATGTTGCGCCCGAAGGCGGCGGCCACCGCATGGCCACCGGTGATCAGGCCGAGCGTATAGCCATCCGCCGGCGCCCGGCTGAGCACGCCTGAGGCCAGCATGCCCCCCGCCCCTGGCCGAGGCTCGACCACCACCGGCTGGGCCAGCAGGCTGTTGAGCGAGGCCGCCAGCACGCGGGACAGCGCATCGGCGGACCCGCCCGGGGCGAAGCCGTGCAGCATGGTGATGGGGCGGTCCGGATAGGCCGCGCGCGCCGGCGTTGCGGCCAGCGCGGCCAGGCCACCCAGGAACAGCCGGCGTGGCAGGTACGCCGCCCCCGTCGCCGGGCCGGGCGCGCGCGAATCAGCATGGATTGGAGCTGTCACCTTGGTTTTTCCTCCCTGAGCCGGTGACGGACCCTCGGGGTCCGCCACGGCGCATCCGCCCGCACCAGAGCGGCGCCTTAAGATGGTCGGGAGCGTCTCACAACATCTTCGAAACTTCAACCGTCTTCGAATATGTTCGACGGCAGGTCGTCAGCCGAAATCCATCTCCAGAAAGATCGGCAGGTGGTCGCTGCCCTCGGCCTCGGTGCCGATCTGCGCGGCGCGGAAGGCAGGCACCAGGGCGGGGTGCAGCAGCGCGTAGTCGATCCGCGCCCCCTCCTGCCCCTTCCACTGCGCCATGGTGTGGCCGGATTGCTCCGCATGACCGGCCAGCACCCAGGAATCGACGAACTGGCCGCGCACCGGCACGCGGATGCCCCGCTCCGTCGTCTCACCCACCAGCATCGGGTATTCGGGGCCGTCCGGGCGCAGATTGAAGTCGCCGAACAGGATGCAGGGCTCGGGCGGCGCGGGCTCCGCCCAGCCTTCCGTCCAGTCATCGGCGCGGCCATTGGCCCAGGCCATGCCGTCCCGCGGCGCGCTGGCCACCATCGCCTTCAGCGCCTCCACCTGCGGGATGCGGGTGCCGGGCGTCAGATGCGACAGATGGATGGAGTAGATGCGGATCGGCCCGCCCGGCAGGTCGATCACCGCCTCCACCGCGCAGCGCTGCACATCCTGCTGGTCCGCCGGGGGCAGGAAGGGCAGCGGCAAGGTGCGGCTGGAGCGGATCGGGAAGCGGGAGAAGACGGCATTGCCGAAGCGCCGGCGCCGGTTCACCACGCGGCCGACCTCATCCCGGTAGCTGGCATCCACGTCATAGGTGGCGCCGAACACCATGTAGCGGTCCAGCCGGTCTGCGAACCAGGCGGCCTGGTCGACGAAATCATTGCGCGCGAAGCCGGTGGCCACTTCCTGCATCGCGATCACATCCGCCGCCTCGACCTCCCGCGCGATGCGCTCCAGGTCGTAGCGGCCATCCTCGCCCTTGCCGTATTGGATGTTGTAGCTGGCAAAACGGATTGTCACGGGCCTTGCTCCTTGGCGTTTGCCGGAAGCTGTAGCGGCGTCCCGGGCCGCGTCCAGGGTCGGAATCGTGACAGGGCGCGTCGCTATTCCGCGATCAGGTCCACGCTCACCGTCAGCTTCTGCCGCCCGCCGCCCAGCAGGATGCCGGTGACCGGGCTGACATCGGCGAAGTCGCGCCCCCAGCCCAGCAGCAGATGTTCGTCGGACACCACCAGGTCATTGGTCGGGTCCAGATCCACCCAGCCATGGCGCGGGCCGAGCCAGCAGCCGACCCAGGCATGGCTCTGGTCCGCGCCCTGCCGGCGCTTCTGCCCCGGCGGCGGCCGGGTGCGGACATAGCCGGAGCAGTAGCGCGCCGGCAGGCCGAGCGCGCGCAGCCCGGCGATCATCAGATGCGCGAAATCCTGGCAGACGCCGGCGCGCAGCTCCAGCACCCGCGACACCGGGGTGGAGATGGTGGTGACGCCCGCCTTGAAGGCGAAATCCCGCCGGATGCGCGCACAGAGATCGCGCACGCCCTCCATCACCGGGCGGCCTGGCGGGAAGGATTCGGCGGCATAGAGGCCGGCGGCGCGCTCGGCCGGGGCGTGGTGGCTGGGCAGGGTGAATTCGGCGGCGTCCCAGCCCTGCGGGCTGCGCGCGGCCTCGCGGACCTGTTCCCAGGGCAGCGTCGCCTCCGCCGCGGGCGGCGGCGCGAAATCCACCTCCACCCGCGCCTTCAGCGTCACCTCGAAGGCGTCATGCGTGGTGCCGATGAACAGCCAGGTCACGCCATTGCCGAAATGGTCCTGCCCATCGGTGCGGTGCCCACCTTCCGGCAGCACCGCGATCTCCGCCGCCTGCACCACCTGCCCCGGCAGCTTGCGGGGCGTGAGGTGCAGGAGGTGGGAGGCAAGGTCCACCGAACGGCCATAGCGATAGGCCGTGCGGTGCCAAAGCGTGTAGCGGGTCATCTACTCGGCGGTTCCAGCTTCGGCTTCGCCCGCGGAGGCTTCGCCCAGCGAATGGGTGCGGACATGGCTGACATAGCGCCGCGCCACCGCATCCGACAAAGCCGCCGTCTCCGCCTCCAGCGCATGCAGCGCCGCCGGCAGGGCCGCCGTCGCAGCCTCCCGGTCCACGGCCACCAGCACGGAATCGACCAGCGCCTGCGGCCGCGCCGCCAGCGAGGCGGCGGTGGCGGCCAGCGTGTCCTCCGCCCCCGCAATCTCCGCCAGCCTTTCCTTCACCGCGGCCAGCTGGAAGGCGAGTGCGCGCGGATTGCCCGGATCGGCCAGCACCAGGTCCAGCACCGGCGCCGGCTGCACCGCCGCCAGGTAGCGCGCGCGATAGGTCAGCGCGCTGTCGCACAGCTCCAGCGCCAGCCGCAGCCCGGCCTCCAGCCGCGCCGGGGGCTGGTCCAGCGCATGCGCCAGGTTGCGCGCGGTGGCGGTCGCGCGCTCGATGCGCCGGCCGAGGTCGAGGAACATCCAGGCGCCGCCCCGCACCATGTTCTCCGCCGCGATGCCGGACAGCGTGGCGCAGAAGCGGATGATGGCGGTGGCGGCCGGCGCCAGCGCGTCCAGCCCGTCAACCCCGGCCAGCAGCCGCGCCCGGCCTTCCTGGATCAGATGCGCGAAGGCGGCCCACATGTCATGCGTCAGCCGGTCCCGCACCGCCACCTGCGGCCGCTCCACCGCTTCCAGCAGGCCGAGCAGCGCGCCGCCCGGCCCGGCGGCGGCGCGCAGCGCGCGGGGCAGGACGGTGCCATCGGCGGGGCTGGCCGCGGCTTCGGCATCGATCAGACCGGCCGCGTGCAGGCAGCGGGCCAGCGCCCGGATTTCCGCGATTTACCGCGGCATCGCCGCGCCGCGCAGCAGGCGGGACAGCAGCGCGCGCATCAGCCGCGCCGCGGCATCCAGCCGTTCCACATAGCGGCCGAGCCAGTACAGGTCATCCGCCACGCGGCTCGGCAGGTCGCCGGAGGCGCGCTGGATGGTCAGGGAGGCGGCGCGCGGGGCGGAGGGGCCGACGATGTCATGCGTATCCTCCGCCAGCACCCAGACATCCTTGGCCGCGCCGCGCCGCGCCGGCGGGCCGGCAATGGCGCCGCTGCCTTCCAGCACATGCGCGAGGCCGCCTGGCATGGCGTGCCACTCACCGGCGGCGTCGCGCATCAGGAACATCCGCAGCACCACGGGCGCGGGCTCCAGCGCCTCCCCCGCCAATTGCGGTGCGGCGGAGGGCGCCATGGGGCGGGTCGCCGCATACATCCAGGGCGCCGCGCTGCCGCGTTCGGAGAAAGCCTCCAGCGCGCCCAGCGACGGCCCCTGGCCCTGTTCGAAGGCCGATCGCAGGCGCCAGGCCTCGGGGGCGGCCTGCACCCGTTGCTGCGCGGCCGGGTCGCCCAGCCACAGCGTCTCCAGCCCCTCCAGCGCCAGCGCCTCATCCAGCAGCAGGCGGGCGCAGGCCGGCAGGTAGGGGGCGGCGCCGGGCATTTCGGCCAGCATGGAACCGGGCGCATTCACCAGCCGCACGGCGCCGTCGCGCAGCACCCGCATCAGCCCGGGCACGCCGCCGCCACCATCGAATTCCAGCGGGTCCGACATCTCGCCCTTGATGCGGCGCAGGATGACATCCACGCGCTTCAACCCGCGCAGCGTCTTCAGGAACACCTCGCCGTCGCGCACCGTCAGGTCGCCGGTCTCGACCAGTTCCAGGCCCAGTTCGCGGGACAGGAACAGATGCTCCAGCCAGGTCTCCTGCTTGGCGCCAGGCGTCAGCAGGGCCAGGCGGGGGTTGTCCACGCCCGCCGGCGCCAGCGCCTGGAGCGAGTCGATCCAGCCATCGAAGAAGGGACGCAGGCTGCGCACCTGAACGGCGCGAAACGCCTCCGGCAGCACGCGGGCCAGCAGGTTGCGGTTCTCGGCCGCGAAGCCCACGCCATTGGCCCCGCCGGTGCGGTCCGCCAGCACCCGCCAGGCGCCATCCGGCCCGCGCACCAGATCCGCGCCATAGAAGGTCAGGCGGGGGAACGGGGCGGTGGCGGGCGCCCGGCAGGGGCGCAGGAAATGCGGGTTGCCGAAGACCAGCGTGGCCGGCAGCACGCCTTCGGAGAGCAAGCGCTGCGGACCGTACAGATCCTCCAGCATCGCCGCCATCAGCCGGGCGCGCTGCGCCAGGCCGGATGCGAGGGTGGCGAATTCCGCGGCGGAGAGGATCATCGGCACCGGGTCGCAGCGCCAGGGGCGGCGGGTGCGGGTGGCGGAATCCGCCAGCACGGTCGCCACCCCCTCCTCCTCGAAGGCGCGATCGAGCCGACGGCCGCGCTCGGCCACCGCGGCATAGCCGAGCGAGGAGAAGGCGCCGAGCAGGCCGCGCCAATGCGGCCGCACCTGGCCGCGGCCGTCCACCATCTCATCCAGTTGCGGCGGGGCGTGGTCCCCCTGGGCTGGTGCGTCGGTCAGGTGTGGCGCCTCAGGTCCAGGGTGCGCGGGGTGGCGCGGGATTGTAGCACGCGCGGTGGCGGCATGGCGCCCGGGGTGTGGCCGAAGGCGAAGAACAACGCCCGGCGACGGGCCTCGGCCTCATTCGCATTGACCGGGAAGGTCTGGTAGTTGCGGCCGCCCGGATGCGCCACGTGATGCTGGCAACCGCCGAGGCTGCGCCCCGTCCAGCTGTCCCACACATCGAAGGTCAGCGGCGCCTGGGCGCGCACCGTGGGGTGCAGGGCGGAAGGCGGGTTCCAGGCCTTGAAGCGGATGCCGGCGACGTATTCACCCTCCGTCCCCGTGGGCGTCAGCGGCACCGCGGCGCCGTTGCAGGCGAGCACGAAGCGCTCATCGACCCAGCCGGTCACCCGTGCCTGCAGCCGTTCCACGCTGCTGTCGACATAGCGCGTGGTGCCGCCGGCGGCGGATTCCTCGCCCAGCACATGCCAGGGCTCCAGCGCATTGCGCAGTTCCAACTCCATGCCACGCAGCGCGACATGGCCAACCTTCGGGAAGCGGAACTCGAAATGCGGCTCGAACCATTCGGCCTGCACCGGGAAACCGAGCGCCTGCACCTCCTCGATCACCTCGGCAAAGTCCTGCCGGGCGTGGTGGTGCAGCATGAAGTCGTCATGCAGGCGCGTGCCCCATTTGATCAGGCGGCGTTCATAGGGGCGCCGCCAGAAGCCGGCGACGAGGCTGCGCAGCAGCAATTGCTGGGCGAGCGACATGCGCCAATGCGGCTGCATCTCGAAGCCGCGGAACTCCACCAGGCCGAGGCGCCCGCCGGCGCGGCCCGGGTCATACATCTTGTCGATGCAGAATTCCGTGCGGTGGGTATTGCCCGTCATATCGACCAGCAGGTTCCGGAACATGCGGTCGGTCAGCCAGGGGGGCACCTGGGTGCCGCCAAGGGGATCGAATTTCGGAACCTGCGCCAATGCGGTTTCCAACTCGTGAACCGCATCGCCACGCGCCTCATCCACCCGCGGATGCTGGCTGGTCGGGCCGATGAACAGGCCGCTGAACAGGTAGGAAAGCGAGGGGTGGTTGTGCCAGAAGCCGACCAGCGACTTCAGCAGGTCCGGCCGCCGCAGGAAGGGGCTGTCCGTCGGCGTTGCCGCGCCCATCACCATGTGGTTGCCGCCGCCGGTGCCGACATGGCGGCCATCCAGCATGAATTTCTCGGCGGCCAGCCCGATCTGGCGGGCTTCCTCATACAGCGTCTCGGTGCGCGCGCTGGTCTCGGCCCAGCTGGCGGAGGGGTGGATGTTCACCTCGATCA
>LNFM01002391.1_pt1 | contig 39452 bp, 36 predicted proteins | sample 596031 | NCBI WGS metagenome assembly LNFM01 (sample SAMN04254537, study PRJNA301005) | activated carbon metagenome | isolation source: dual media filters at the Ann Arbor, Michigan drinking water treatment plant | place: USA: Ann Arbor | reverse complement strand
GCGGCACGCGCTACCACCTGGCGGGTGGCCCCGTTTCGGGCCACTAGTCGGTCGCGCGATGCCCCGTCGATGACGGAGCGCGTGCTGGTGGTCGCGCCGAGCTGGGTCGGCGACATGGTGATGACCCAGCCGATGCTGACTCTCATCAAGGCGCGGGCACCCGGCACGCTGATCGATGTCCTGGCACCGTCGTGGGTGCTGCCGCTCGCAGCCCGGATGCCGGAGGTCCACGCCGGCTTGGCGAGTCCGTTCCGGCACGGCGATTTTGCGTTCGGCGCACGCCGGCGATTGGCTGCCGAACTCGCCCCGCATCGCTACGATCACGCCATCGTGCTGCCCAACGCCTGGAAGTCGGCGCTGGTGCCCTGGCTCGCCGGCATCCCGCGCCGCACCGGCTGGATCGGCGAATTCCGTCACGGATTGCTGAACGACGCCCGCAAGCTCGATCCGCAGCGCCTCCCGCGCATGGTGCAGCGATTCTGCGCGCTGGCCCTCGAGCGGGATGCAACGCTACCGGCCGACCTGCCGGTCCCGCGTCTGACCAGCGACGGGGGCAAACGCTCAGCGTTGCTCGAACGCCTCGGCCTGAGGTCCGACCCGCCCGTCGTGTGTTTCTGCCCCGGTGCGGAATACGGGCCTGCCAAGCGCTGGCCCGCGGAACACTTTGCGACGTTGGCGCGCGCGCTCGCGCAACGCGGCCTCCAGGTCTGGCTGGTGGGTTCGGCGCGCGACCGCGACGTCACCGCCCCGATCGCCGCGGCCGCCGGCGCGGCCTGCCGCGACCTCGCCGGCGCGACGAGCCTCGATGAAGCTGTGGACCTGATGGCGGTGGCAGCGCTGGTCGTCACCAACGACTCGGGCCTCATGCACGTTGCCGCGGCTCTGGATCGGCCGACCCTGGCGCTGTTCGGTTCGAGCTCGCCGGATTTCACGCCGCCGCTGTCGGACCGTGCCCGCATCGTGCGCAATGTTGTACCTTGTAGTCCCTGCTTCCAACGCGAATGCCCGCTCGGGCATTTCGACTGCATGCGCAAACTCGAACCTGCCACCGTGCTGGTGCAAGCGAAGGTCATTCTCGATGGCACGTGACTTCGACACCCCGGAAGCAGCCGAGGCCGCCTTCTACGCTGCGTTCGAGAGCGGCGACCTCGAGGCGATGATGGCCGTGTGGGTCGATGACGACAGCATCGTCTGCATCCATCCCGGCAGCATCCGCCTGTCGGGCCCCGCCGAAGTGCGCGAATCCTGGCGGCAGATATTCGCCGGCGGGCGCCGCCTGCGGTTTCGCATCACCGATCTGCGCGCCACGCGCGCCGGCCAGACGACGGTGCACAGCCTGTACGAGTACGTGGCGGTGGCCGGGGTGGCCGGCGAAGCCGGACCCGTCATCGCGACCAACATCTACGTCGCCACTGCCGACGGCTGGCGGCTCTGGATGCATCACGCTTCCACGCCCGCCGCGATCGACGACGAACCGGAAGACGAAGCGCCGACGTTGCATTGAGCTCGTACCGCGCGCCCTGGTGGCTGCCCGGCCGCCACCTGCAGACCATCTACGGGGCCGTCGCCCTGCGCCGTGCCGCGCCGCCCTATCGCCGCTCCCGCTGGGAAGCGCCGGACGGTGATTTCATCGACTTCGATCACCTCGACGGACCCGCCGATGCACCGCTCGTGGTGCTGTTCCATGGCCTCGAAGGCAGTTCGCAGAGTCACTATGCGACAGCACTGATGCATGCGCTCGCAGGCCGGGGCTGGCGAGGCGTGATTCCGCATTTCCGCGGCTGCAGCGGTGCGCCGAACCGCCTCGCGCGCGCCTACCATTCCGGCGATGCGGACGAGATCGATCGCATCCTCGGGCAGGTCGCTGCAGGCGAATCCGTGCCGCCATTCGTCGCCGGCGTATCGCTGGGCGGCAACGCGCTGCTCAAATGGCTCGGACGCGAAGGGGCGAATGCCGGTGCCCGTGTGCGCGCAGCGGCTGCAGTGTGTCCGCCCCTCGATCTGGTCGCGGCCGGCGCAGCGCTGCGACGCGGCTTCAATCGCCTGTACACACGCGAGTTCCTTCGCACCCTGAAGCCGAAGGCGCTCGCCAAGCTCGAACGCTTCCCCGAATTGTTCGATCGCACAGCGATGCAGGCTGCCCGCGATTTCGACGCCTTCGACGATCTGTACACCGCCCCCGCGCACGGGTACCGGGGTGTGCTCGACTACTGGACCCGAGCGAGCAGCAAACCAGATCTCGTGCGCATCACCGTGCCGACACTCATCCTCAGCGCACGCAACGATCCGTTCCTGCCGGCAGCCCATCTACCCGGACCCCATGAGCTCTCCGACAGCATCATCCTGGAACAACCGGATACCGGCGGGCACGTGGGCTTCGTCGCCGGTTCGTTTCCAGGCCATCTTCGCTGGCTGCCGGAGCGGCTCATCGAGTTCTTCGAAGCGTCCGCGCGCCGTGCGGTGGCCGGACCGGTGTCCATCGAACCGCCGGCGATGGGATAATCGCGACTTCCAGGTTCCTGCCGGTAACGACCATGCCTGCCGTCCCCCACGAGATCTTCAAGGCCTACGACATCCGCGGCGTCGTCGGCCGCACGCTGACGCCAACGGTGGTCGAGCAGATCGGCCGCGCGTTCGGGACCGAAGCGCTGAAGCGCGGCACGCCGAGCGTTGCCATCGGACGGGATGGGCGCCTGTCGGGCCCGGAGTTGTGCGACGCCCTGGCGCGAGGGCTGCGTGCCGCCGGCGTCAACGTCGTCGACGTGGGCCGCGTCACGACTCCGATGCTGTACTTCGCCGCCTACCACCTCGGAACCCAGTCGGGGGTCATGGTGACGGGCAGCCACAATCCGCCCGAGTACAACGGCCTCAAGATGATGATCGCGGGTGAAGCGCTCGCCGGCGCCGCCATCCAGGGCCTGCGCGAGCGGATCGAGCGCGCTGATCTCGCATCCGGTGCCGGCACCTATCGCACCGACGACGTGAAGGAAGCCTACCTGCAGCGCGTCGTGGGCGACGTGAAGCTCGCCCGCCCCATCGATCTCATCGTCGACGCGGGCAATGGCATCGCCGGTGCCTTTGCCCCGGAGCTCTACCGTCGCATGGGTTGCAAGGTGACCGAGATGTTCTGCGAGGTGGATGGCACCTTTCCCAACCACCACCCCGATCCCTCGCAGCCCGAGAACCTCGAGGACATCATCGAAGCGTTGAAGGGTGCGGGCGATCTGGGCTTCGCCTTCGACGGCGACGGCGACCGGCTCGGCGTGGTCACCAAGCACGGCAAGATCATCTTTCCCGATCGACAGCTGATGCTGTTCGCGGCCGACGTGCTCACGCGCAATCCCGGCGCGCAGATCATCTTCGACGTGAAGTGCACGCGCAACCTGTTCCCATGGATTCGCGAGCGCGGCGGCGTTCCGCTCATGTGGAAGACCGGCCACTCGCTCATCAAGGCAAAGCTGAAAGAAACCGGCGCACCGCTTGCCGGCGAGATGAGCGGTCACATCTTCTTCAAGGAACGCTGGTACGGTTTCGACGATGGTCTCTACGCCGGTGCGCGCCTGCTCGAGATCCTCTCGCGCGTGGCTGACGTGAGCAAGCCGCTCGAGTCCCTGCCGGACTCTGTCAACACGCCGGAACTGCAGATCAAGCTCAACGAAGGCGAGAACTATGCGCTGATCGAGCGCCTGCAGAAGAACGCGCGTTTCGAGGGCGCCTCCGAGGTCATCACCATCGATGGCCTGCGGGTGGAGTACCCCGACGGTTTCGGTCTCGCCCGGTCGTCCAACACCACGCCGGTGGTGGTCCTGCGCTTCGAAGCCGAGAATGCCCAGGCACTCGCGCGCATCCAGGCCGATTTCCGCAAAGCCATCCTCGCGGCAGCCCCTGACGCCAAGTTGCCGTACTAAGGTGATGTCCCCCCCGATAGGCCTTGCGGCCTCTCCCCCCAGGGGGCCAGCCCTCTTGCGGGCTGAGGCCGGACACAGACAGTCCCTGCGGACTGTCTGTGCTGGCCGTTGGCCATCGGCCTCCGGCCGATGGCAGGCCGGCGAGGGCTGAAAGCGCGCCACCGCGCATGCCGGCACAGGAACTGTTTCTCGGGCGCCAGCCCATCCTCGATCGCGAGCAGAACCTCGCCGGCTTCGAGCTGCTGTTCCGCTCGAGCCATGTGAACGGTGCGCAAATCGAGGACGACCTGCTGGCCTCGGCCACCGTGATCAACCACGCGTTCTCGGAGATGGGCGTGGACCACGTGCTGGGGCGCTACGTGGGCTACATCAACCTGTCCGCCCCGCTCATCATGAGCGACGTGATCGAGCTGCTGCCGAAGGAGCGGGTGGTGCTCGAACTGCTCGAGACGGTGGAGGTGAATGCGCCCCTGGTCGAGCGCCTCAAGGAGTTGAAGGCCATGGGCTTCACGCTGGCGCTCGACGACTACCTGGGCGAGGAGGAGAAGTACGCCGACGCGCTCGGCGTGGTCGACGTCGTGAAAGTGGACGTGCAGGGCCTCGACCCAGCGCAGATCCGCCGCATCACCGAACGGCTCAAGCGCTGGCCGGTGCGGCTGCTCGCCGAGAAGGTGGACTCGCGCGCACAGGTGGATCTGTGCGTGGGCCTGGGCTACCAGCTGTTCCAGGGCTACTACTTCGCCCGCCCCACCATCATCACCGGCAAGCGGCTGTCCCACGCTGAGTCCGCGATCATGCGACTGCTCGGACTCGTGCTGGTGGATGCCGACACACCGGAGATCGAACAGGTCTTCCGGCAGAACCCGGATCTTTCGCTGACGCTGTTGCGGCTGGTGAACTCGGTGGCTGTGGGCGGCAGGACCAGGATCACATCGCTGTCCCAGGCGCTGGTGCTGTTGGGGCGCAGTCAGCTGCAGCGGTGGCTGCAGTTGCTGATGTACGCGATCTCCAGTTCGTCCGACGCGAAGTTTCCCAGCCCGCTGCTGGTGCTCGCCGCCACGCGCGGACGCATGATGGAACAGCTCGCCGCCATCTGGACCGGTGCTGGCAACGAAGTTCGCGAGCGCGCGTTCCTGACCGGCATCCTGTCACTGGTGAGCGCGCTGCTCGGCATCCCACTCACCGAAGTGCTGAAGACACTGCCGGTGCCCGAGGATGTCCGTGCGGCGCTGCTGGAACGCAACGGCACGCTCGGCGACATGCTGCGCCTCACGGAACTGGTGGAGCAGACCGACGCCGACGCCATCGCGGCCATGCTCGACAGCCGGCCGTTTCTCGACGCGAGCCGCGTCAACGCCGCCTACGTCGAAGCGATCGACTGGGCCAACCGGATCGGAGAGACGCCGGCCGGCTGAGCGGCAATGGCGGTCGTCACCGCTCGAGGTACTTCTTGCCCCCACCCTAACCCCCCCATCTGCGATGGGGGAGGGAGTGCGCTCCTTCCCCCACGTGAAACGTGGGGGAAGGCGGGGGATGGGGGCGGGCTTCCCGAAGCAGTAACGGGAAAAGCGCCGCCCTACTCTTCCGTCTCGACCTTCGCCTTCAGCATGGCTAGGCCGCGCTGATAGATGCCGGCGTAGAGCGCCACCAGCGCCGCCTCGTCCTGACCTTCCGGCCGATCGTCGAGCAGCTTGAACCGGCCGGTCCACACGACGTCGGATTCGCCATTGCCCGAAGCCTTCACTTCCATCGTCGCGAAATAATCCTTGGCGAGCACCTGCCCGTCCACGTAGGTGTAGGTCATCGTCATGCGACCCGGGTCGTACTCGACCAGCTTTTCACGCACCTTGGTCCCGTTGCCGCGCAGGAGCTCGCGGATGGCACCTTCCTCGTTCTTCGACCGGAGCACCAGCCGGCTCGCCGCGGTCGCGGTGAACCAGCGGGCAATGCCGCCGAAATCGCCGGCGTACGCCCAGACCTCGTCCGGTGACGCCTTGATATGGATCGTCTGCGTCGTCGACAACTCCTTGTCCTGCGCAACCGCAAACGCGGGCAGCGCAAGCAGCGTGGCCAACATGGTGACAACCGTCCTTCTGTTCATGATTTCTCCCCGGGAAAATGGATTGATGCGGCGCGGACTGCCGCGCCTTCCGTGGTCTGCGATCGACAAGCCCGATGTCGTCTTGAAAAAACCATCACCGCGAAGGAAGCGAAGGAAACCCCGTGTCCTCCAGTGGTGACGCCAATTCCGGGGCATTACTTCGCTGCCTGCGAGGGGAAGCCGGTCTACCTTCGCTCTACAGGCGTCCTCCGACCCACTCCGCGACGGACGCCAAAGCCGCCTCCAGCTTCGCCGGCTCGGTACCGCCGCCCTGCGCCATGTCCGGCCGCCCGCCGCCCTTTCCGCCCACCTGCCCGGCGATGTGGCCGACGAGTTCTCCCGCCTTCACCTTTGCGATGAGATCGGATGTGACGCCTGCAATCAAGGTCACCTTGTCGCCCTCGACGCTGCCCAACACGATCGCGACCGACTTCAATTTGTCCTTCAACTTGTCCACAGTCTCGCGTAGCGCCTTCGCGTCGGCACCGTCCATGCGCGCCGCCAGCACTTTCACGCCCTTCACCTCGGCCACTTGATTCGCCAGGTCATCGCCCTGGGACGAAGCGAGCTTCGACTTGAGCCGCGCCAGTTCCTTTTCCAGCGCCTTCACGTTGTCGACGATCTGCGAGAGCTTGACGCCGATCTCCTGCTGCGGCGCCTTCAGCGTGACCGCGATTTCGGCGAGCTGCTGCTCCTGCGACTGTGCCCAGGCCAGCGCCGAATCCGCCGTGATCGCCTCGATGCGCCGGATGCCCGCCGCCACGCCGGTCTCGGAGACGATCTTGAAGAACCCGATGTCGCCGCTGCGCCGCACGTGGGTGCCGCCACACAGTTCGGTGGAGAACGCGCCCATGCCGATCACCCGTACCTCGTCGCCGTACTTCTCGCCGAACAGCGCCATGGCACCGGCCTTGATCGCATCGTCGTACTTCATCAGGCGCGCTTCCACCGGCACGTTGTGCCGGATCTCTCGGTTGACCAGCGTTTCCACCTGCGCGATCTCTTGCGGTGTCATCGGCGCGGAATGACTGAAGTCGAAGCGCGTGTGGTGCGCGTCCACCAGCGAGCCTTTCTGCGTGACGTGATGCCCCAGCACCTGGCGCAGCGCAGCGTGCATGAGGTGGGTGGCCGAATGGTTGTACGCGGCCCGTTGCCGCAGAGCTGCATTGACCTGGGCCGTCACGCGATCGCCTACCGCCAGCCGCCCGGTATCGAGGCGGCCCTTGTGCCCGAACACTTCGGCCTGGATCTTCTGCGTGTCCTCCACCTCGAAGGCACCGTGACCTGACACGAGTTCGCCCGCATCACCCACCTGGCCGCCCGATTCCGCGTAGAAGGGCGTGCGATCCAGCACGATCACACCGCTCTCGCCGGCCTCGATGGCAGGCACCGACGAGCCATCCTTGTAGATGGCGAGGATCTGCGCTTCGAGCTTCAGCAGCTCGTAGCCATGGAATTCGGTCGGCTGGCCGCGGTATTCCACGCCCGACTGCATGGTGAACTTGGAGGCCGCGCGCGCACGTTCGCGCTGCTGGCCCATCTCGGCCTCGAAGCCCGCGAAGTCCACCGTGAAGCCGCGCTCGCGCGCGATGTCCGCCGTGAGATCGAGCGGGAAGCCGTAGGTGTCGTAGAGCTTGAAGACCGTGGAGCCGTCGAGCATGCGGTCTTCCTTCTTGAGCGCCACGTCGAGGACCGCCATGCCGTGCTCGAGCGTTTCCGCGAAGCGCTCTTCCTCCTGCTTCAGCACCTGCTCGACCTTGCCTCGCGCCGCCGGCAATTCCGGATACGCCTCGCCCATGACCCGGGCGAGTTCGGCGACCAGCGTATGGAAGAACGGCTGCTTGCAGCCCAGCTTGTACCCATGGCGGATGGCGCGGCGGATGATCCGCCGCAACACGTAGCCGCGGCCTTCGTTGCCGGGGATGACACCGTCGACGATGAGGAAGCTGCACGCACGGATGTGATCGGCGATGACCTTGAGCGAGTTGTCCTCGAGATCCTCGGCGCCGGTCGCCCGTGCCGCCGCACCGATCAGGTCCTGGAACAGATCGATGTCGTAGTTGGAATGCACGCCCTGCATCACGGCGCTGATGCGCTCCAGCCCCATGCCGGTGTCCACCGACGGCCGCGGCAGCGGATTCAGCACGCCCTTGTCGTCGCGATTGAACTCCATGAACACGAGGTTCCAGATCTCGATGTAGCGATCGCCGTCGGCGTCGGGCGATCCGGGCGGGCCACCCGCCACGTCAGGACCGTGGTCGTAGAAGATCTCGGTGCAATAGCCGCACGGACCGGTGTCGCCCATCTGCCAGAAGTTGTCGCTGGTGGGGATGCGTATCACCCGCTCCTTCGGCACCTTGATGTCCTCCAGCCAGATCTTCTCGGCACCCTCGTCGTCGGAGTGCACCGTGATCCAGAGCCGACCTGCGGGAAGGCCGAGTTCCTTGGTGAGGAACCCCCAGGCGAATTCGATCGCCTCGCGCTTGAAGTAGTCGCCGAAGCTGAAGTTGCCCAGCATCTCGAAGAACGTGTGGTGGCGCGCGGTGTAGCCGACGTTCTCGAGGTCGTTGTGCTTGCCGCCGGCACGCACGCAGCGCTGCGACGTGGTCGCCCGTACATAGGCGCGCTTGTCCTGGCCGAGGAACACGTCCTTGAACTGGACCATCCCGGCGTTGGTGAATAGCAACGTCGGATCGTTGCCGGGCACGAGCGGCGAGGACGCCACGACGGTGTGGCCATTGCGGCGGAAGAACTCGAGGAAACGGTGGCGGATCTCGCTGCTTTTCATACGGATGACGGATGCGATGCGAAGGTGGAAGAAATGGGAACGGCGCGCGCCGGGCCGCCCCAAGCGGGCCGGCCCCCTGGGGGGAGAGGCCGCAGGCCTATCGGGGGGGTAGTCACCTCTAGCCGAGCTCCTGCTCGATGGGGGCCCGTAGCAGCCGGCGGATCACGTCCAGGCTGAACCCGCGCGTCTGGAGATAGCGACCCTGCTTCGCCCAATCCTGCATGCTGGCGGGTGCCTGCGCGAACTTGCGGCGCAGCACGCGCTGCGCCTCGTCGTATTCGGTCGCGCGCGCGGCATCGAGTGTCGTGTCGACGATATCGTCGGCGACGCCGCGGCGGCGCAACTCGCGCTCGATGGTGAGCGGACCGTGCCGGCCACGATGGCGATGGGCAAGCTGCTCGGCGAAGCGCGCATCGGACAGGAAACCCAGGGACTGCAGCTCATCGAGCAATGCCGGCACATCGTCGTTCTCGCTGGCGTGGGTGGCCAGCTTGGCAGCCAACTCGGCGCGAGCGTAGTCGCGGCGCGCGAGCATGCGCACCGCCCGGGATCGCAGCGTGGGTTCGCCGCTCAATCCGCCTCGGCGAGCGCCGGTGCGGGCGCAATCACGCCGGCAGCCTCGCGAATCCTGGCCTCGATCTCCTGCGCGACGTCCGGGTGTTCCTTGAGGTATTCGCGGGCGTTGTCCTTGCCCTGGCCGATCTTGTCGCCCTTGTAGGCATACCAGGCGCCGGATTTCTCGACGATGCGATGATTGACGCCCATCTCGACGATCTCGCCTTCGCGCGAGATACCCTCGCCGTAGAGGATGTCGAAGTCGGCCACCCGGAACGGCGGGGCGACCTTGTTCTTCACCACCTTCACGCGGGTCTCGCTGCCGATCACTTCTTCGCCCTTCTTGATGGCGCCGGTACGGCGGATGTCGAGTCGCACCGAGGCATAGAACTTGAGCGCATTGCCACCCGTGGTGGTTTCCGGATTGCCGAACATCACGCCGATCTTCATGCGGATCTGGTTGATGAAGATGACCATGGTGTTGGAACGCTTGATGTTGCCGGTCAGTTTACGCAGCGCCTGGGACATGAGGCGCGCTTGCAGGCCGGGCAGTTGATCGCCCATCTCGCCTTCGATTTCCGCCTTCGGGGTGAGCGCCGCCACGGAGTCGATCACGACGATGTCGACGGAACCCGATCGCACCAGCATGTCGGCGATTTCCAGGGCCTGCTCGCCGTTGTCGGGCTGGGAAATCAGCAGATCTTCCACCTTGACCCCGAGCTTGCGGGCGTACTGCGGGTCGAGAGCGTGTTCGGCGTCGATGAAGGCAGCGGTGCCGCCGAGCTTCTGCGCCTCGGCAATGACCTGCAGGGTGAGTGTGGTCTTGCCGGACGATTCCGGCCCGTAGATCTCGACGATCCGGCCACGGGGTAAACCACCGATGCCGAGCGCCAGATCCAGGCCGAGAGAGCCGGTCGAGATGACCTGGATGTCCTGGGAGACGTCGTGTTCCCCCAGTTTCATGATCGAGCCCTTGCCGAACTGCTTTTCGATCTGCGACAGGGCGGCCGCGAGCGCCTTGCTCTTGTTGTCGTCCATGGGTTTACTGGTCTCCTGTAGGTATGGCCGCATTATGGCACAAGGCATGCACTCGAACGAGCCGGCTTTGTCCCTTTTATTCAACGACCTGCCCCTTGAATTTGGGCTGCGATCGGGGTCCGTTCCGGTTAAAGAACACGCCCCGTTTGCCGTTGACGAAGGCCATGGCCGCCCTCCCTGCCACCGCGTCGAAAATCGCCCGATTCGAGGTCCGGAAGGCTCTCGGCCGCGGCGCCCAGGGCGAGGTCTGGCTGGCCCACGACCCCCAGTTGCAGCGCGACGTCGCCATCAAGACCCTGAGCATGGATGGCCAGCGCGACGCCGGGCCGGTCAAGGCCCTGCTCGCCGAAGCGGTGATGGTGAGCCGCCTCGCGCACCCCAATATCGTGACCCTATTCGACGCCGGCCAGGACGGCCAGAAGCCCTACCTGGTGTTCGAGTTCGTGGCCGGCCGCACGCTGAGCGCCGTGATCCGCGCATCCGGCAAGCTGGCGCCAGCCCGGGCGGCCGAACTGGCTGTGCAGATCCTGAAGGCGATCCATTTCGCCCACCAGAAGGGTGTGGTGCACCGGGACATCAAGCCGGGCAACGTGATGATCACCGACGACGGCATCGCCCGCGTCATGGACTTCGGCATCGCCTCGCTGCTGTCCGGCGAGGACCCGGGCGATGCCGGGTTCCACGGCACCCCCGCCTACATGGCACCCGAATACGCCACCGACCGTGCGTTCACCGCCCGCTCCGACGTGTTCTCGGCCGGCATGGTGCTCTACGAGATGCTGGTGGGCCGGCCTGCGGTCAGCGGCAACACGGTGTTCGAGGTGCTGCACAAGCTGGCGAACATCCCCTTCACGCCGCCGTCGCAGATCGCTTCCGAAGTGGACGAACGCCTCGAGGCCATCGTGATGCGGGCAATCGCGAAGGACCCGCGTGAGCGCTTCGAGTCGGCGCAGCAGATGGCCGATGCGCTGGCCGCCTACCTGACACCCGAACCTGCGGCCATGGCCGGTGCCGAAGGCACCCAGGGCACGCTCGAGTTCCTGCTGCGCCGCATGCGGCACAAGAGCGACTTCCCGGCGCTGTCCAACACCATCAGCGCGGTCAACAAGGCGACCGCGTCCGACAAGGAAGGGGTGGCGGCACTGTCCGGCAGCATCCTCAAGGACTTCGCGCTCACCAACAAGCTGCTCAAGCTCGTGAACACGGCCTATTTCGGCCAGTTCGGCGGCACCATCAGTACCATCTCGCGGGCGATCATGGTGTTGGGGTTCGACCAGATCCGCTCGATCGCGCTGACATTGATGCTGTTCGAGCACCTGCAGAACAAGGCGCAGGCCTCGGACCTGAAGGACGAAGTCCTGTCGTCGTTCTTCAGCGGCGTGGTGGCGCGCGAGCTGGTGTCCAAGGCCGGCATCCGCGACGGGGAAGAGGGATTCATCTGCGCGATGTTCCACAACCTCGGCCGGCTGCTCGTGGCATTCTACTTCCACGAGGAGCACCTCGAGATCCAGAAGCTCACCGCACGCGGCACGGCAGCCAACGTTGCCGCGACCCAGGTGCTGGGGCTGTCGTTCGACGACCTCGGCATCGGCATCGCGCGCTCCTGGAATTTCCCCGAGAAACTGATCGGCAGCATGCGCACCATCGAGGACGCCAAGGTGCGCAAGCCGGCCAATGAGACCGAACGGCTGCGTGCGCTCTCGGAGCTCTCGACCCAGATCGTCGGTGTGATCCGCGACACCGCCCCGGAGGACCGTGCCAATCAGCTGAAGTCGCTCGTGGGGCGTTTCGGCGAAGGGCTCGGCGTGACCGATCAGCACCTGAAAGGTGCGGTGCAGAGTGCGGTCAAGGAGATCGCCCGGGATTCGGCCGTGCTCAACCTCAAGACCGCCAACAGTCCGTTCTTTCGCCAGGCCCAGCAGTGGTCCGGCGAATCGCCGCAGGACCGTGCCGGATCGGCCACCGACGATCTCGCCGCCGCGATGGAATCCACCATGCTGGTCGAGCCGGTGCGCGAAGTGCAGGCCGACAGCGCCCAGGACACCACCCAGCGCCAGGCGATCCTCACCGCCGGCATCCAGGACATCACCAATGCACTGGTGGGCGACTTCGCGTTGAACGACGTGCTGCGCATCATCCTCGAGACCATGTATCGCGGCATGGGCTTCACGCGCGTACTGCTGTGCGTGCGTGACGCGGCGAGCGGCGGCCTGAAGGGTCGCTTCGGCTTCGGCGAAGACGTCGACGCGATCATCAAGCGCGGCTTCACGATCCCGCTCACGGCGGCGAAGGACGTGTTCCACGCCTCCATCAGCCAGGGGGCGGACATCTACATCGAAGACGTGGACGGCGAGAAGATCCGCGACCACATTCCGGCGTGGTACCGCAAGAGCATCAGCGCACGCTCGCTGGCGCTGTTCCCGGTCATCGTCAACAAGAAGCCGGTGGGCATGTTCTACGGCGACAGCGCCGGTGCGCGTACGCTGCGCTTCGGGACCGAGGAACTGGCGCTGTTGAAGACGCTGCGCAACCAGGCTGTCCTCGCGATCAAGTCCCACGGCGGATGAGCGCCTCGGACTCGATCGCCGACCGCGCCGTCCTGTTCGCCGACATCGCCGGCAGCACTCGCCTGTACGAGGCGCTCGGCGACGCCGAGGCGCTACGGCGCGTGGAAGCCTGCCTTGCCGCCCTGCGCAGCGTCACTTCCCAGTTCGGCGGCAAGGTGGTGAAGACCATCGGGGACGAAGTCCTTTGCGTGTTCGGCGACGCAGGCACGGCCCTGCGCGCGGCAGCGGAAATGCAGGGCAGCGTGCGTGCGCTGCCTTCCAAGGACGATGTCCGCCCCGCGGTGCGCATCGGTTTCCACACCGGACCGGTGCTGGAGCGCGACGGCGACGTCTTCGGGGACACGGTCAACGTGGCAGCACGCATCGCCGGCCTCGCCAAGGCGCATCAGATCCTCTCGAGCGACAGCGCCTGCGAGACCCTGCCAGGATATCTCAGGATGAGCGTGCGATCGCTGGGCGAAGCCGCGCTCAAGGGTCGCAGCGAGGCGGTCGGCCTGTGTGAAGTGATCTGGGATCTGGGTCAGGACATGACCCTGGTTGAGGGTGTCGCGCCGGTGGCCAGCATGGCGGCACGAGAACTGACTCTTTCCTGCGGCGATCGCCAATGGCGCCTCACCCAGGGCGCGCTCGGCATCGGCCGCGATGCGGCCAGTGACATCGTGGTCGCGGCACCCCGCGCTTCGCGGCAGCATGCCCGCATCGAAGTGCGCAACGGCAAGTTCGTGCTGGTGGACTTGAGCAGCAACGGCACCTTCGTAAGACCGAACGGCGCCGACCTGGTGTTGCTGAAGCGCGAGGACTACGTGCTCGCGGGCCGCGGCCTCATCGGCTTCGGCGACGAGGTGTCGGACCCCGGACCGAACGTGCTCGTCTACGATTGCGTCAGCGTGACCGGGTCTGACGGCGCATAATCGCGGCATCCCTCATCGGCGTGCTGCGATGACCCGATTGCTGCTCGATCTCGCCTGGTGGTTGGCTGCCCGCGGCTGGCGCTTCGTCCGCGCCTGGTCGGGCGACGATGGCTACGAGCGCTACCTGGCAGCGCAGGCCTGGAGCGAAACGACAGCACCGCTGTCGCGCGCCGCATACTTCGACGCCTACCTCGAGGCGAAGTGGCGGCGCTATTCGGCCTGTGGCCGTTTCTCGCAATCCGACTGAAACGCCGCCTCAGCGGGCCGGGCCGCCCTCGGCCCAATGAGCCAGGAATTCGATGACCTCCTCCGGCGGCACCGGCCTGCTCACGAGATAGCCCTGCATCTCGTCGCACTCGAGGCGTTGCAGGAGTCCGGCCTGGCCTTCGGTTTCCACGCCTTCGGCGATCACCTTGAGGCCAAGCGACCGGGCAAGCGAGATGATGGCGCGGACGATGGCGAGGCTGTGTTCGTTCTGCGTCATGCCCACCACGAAGCTGCGATCGATCTTGAGCGCATGCACCGGCAGCCGTGCAATGTAGGCAAGCGACGAGTAGCCGGTGCCGAAATCGTCGACGGCCACGCGCACGCCATTCTCACCGAGTTCGCGCAGCATGCTCACGGTGGCGTTGATGTCTTCCATCACCATGCTCTCGGTGATCTCGAGATCCAGCCGCCCGCCCGCGCGCGTCATCTCGGCTGCCGCCGCGAGTACGCCCGCAACGAAATCGCGCTGGCGCAACTGGATCGGCGAGACATTGACCGCGATCCGCATGGGCGCGAGTCCGCGCGCGCCGCAGAGCCGGCAGTCGCGCGCCACCTGCGACAACGCCCAGGCACCTGCATCGAGGATCAGTCCGGTCTGCTCCATCACCGGAATGAACACCGCAGGCGGAACCATCCCGCTTTCCGGATCCTGCCATCGCATCAGGGCCTCGAAACCCGTCATCCGCCGCGTGGCGAGATCGATCTTGGGCTGGTACCACAGCACCAGTTCGTCGTTCTCGATCGCCCGCCGCAACTTGGTCTCGAGGCGCAACGACTCGGAGACCCGCGCGTTCATCTCCGGACCATAGAACAGGAACGGCGCGCTCTGTAGCTTGGCGCGACGCAACGCCGCTTCGGCGTTCGCGAAGACCGATTCGGCACCATTGGCGTCCGCGGGGTAGAGCGCGATGCCGGCGGTCGCGGCAATGCGCACCTCCTCGCCATTCAGGGTGAAACTGCGGTCGAAGCAAGCGCGCACGCGCGACTCGACGAAGTGGGCCGCGTCCGCGGCATCCGCGACCCCCGCAACCGCCAGCGCGAAGCGGTTCGAGCCGACCCGCGCCACGGTATCCTGGTCCCGGATCGATTGCCGGAGCCGCTGAGCGACAGCGTTCAGCAAGGCGTCGCCGGCATTGCGGCCGAGCGTGTCGTTCACCTGGCGGAAGCGGTCGAGATCGATCAGAACCAGGGCCACGCCGGTCGCTTCGCGTCCCGCCGCGCCCAGCAGGTAGGCCATGCGATCGAAGAACAGGTTGCGATTGGGCAGGCCGGTGAGCGGATCGTAGTAGGCGAGATAGTCGACCTTCTCCGAGGTGGCGATGAATTCGAGGCTGAAGGAGATGTCGGCAGCGAGTTCGTTCAGGAGGCGGAGCTCGTCGTCGTCGAAGAAGCCGCGGTCCGGCGCATACAGAACGAGCACCCCCACGGCTTCGCCGCCCACCATCAGCGGGAGCGCGATCACGGACTTGGCACCGACGCCGATGGCAGTCTGTCGCACGAACGAAACCTCCGGTGAGCTTTCGATATCGTTGTCGAAGGCCGCGGCATGAGTCCGCAGCGCCGTTGCGGCGGTACCGGCCGGTGTGTAAGTTAGGGGTGGCCCCGGGCCACCGGCAGTACCGGATTGCAGCGGCAAGCCCGCATTGGCGCGTGATATCAGCCGATCGTTGGCAGTATCGAGCAACGCCGCCCACGCGCTGCTGAACCCCCCGTGCTCCACCGCGATGCGACAGGCCTCCTCGAACAGCGACTGCCGTTCGCGGATGTGCACGATCGCCGAGTTGATGCCGCTCAGCACGGCGTGGATACGGCTCAGGCGCGCGATCTTCTGCTCGTGCTGGCGGCGCTCGGTCGTGTCTCGTGCCACCACCTGCGCCGCGGGCCGCCCTTCCCAGTAAAGCGGTGCCGCGCGCGTCTCGAGGTAGATCACCGAGCCATCCGGCCGCGTCATCTTGAGATCGGTGGGCTCGACCACTTCGCGATCCTCGTAGAGCCGCTTCCAGCGCGCCTGCACCTGTTCGTGGATGTCGGGATGCATGAAATCGAGCAGCGATCGGCCGATCAGTTGCGCCGGATCCGCGACACCGAGCAGGCGCGCCGTCGCCGCGTTGGCGAAGACGAACCGCCCCTCCTCGTGGATCGTGATCGCGTCGGGCGACAGGTCCACGATCTTGCGATAGCGCTCCTCGCTCGCCCGCAGCGCGGCTTCGGCGCGGGTGCGCCGCGTCACGTCGATCGCCACCACCATCCGCGCTGGCTTGCCCTCGAACGTAAAGTCGTGCGAAGCGATCTCCATGTCCATCAGCTCGCCGCTCTTCTTGCGGTGGAGCCAGAGGGTCGGCTCGGCGACACCCGACAGTCCCTGCGCGAGAAACGCCGCGAGCCGCGGCAACTCCGATTCGGGTCGGATGTCCTCGAGGGTCATCCGCGCGAACTCCTCGCGGGAGTACCTGTATTGCCGGACAGCGGCGGCATTCACCACGAGGAAGCGCCGCGTCGCGACCTCGTACACCCACATCGGGTAGGGGTTGTTCTGGAACAGCGTGAGATCGGTCTCGCTCATCGTCGATCGCACGCGGGTCGCTGCTACGCCGTCATCGGGCGCTCGGTCCACCCTATCGCGCCTTCGATGGCGGCAATCACGGACTGCCGGCGTACCGCTTCCCGGTCACCGGCGAAGCGGAAGGTACGCGATTCGCGGCCACCACCGAGGGTCCCCCACGCAATGCAGACGGTGCCGATCGGCTTGTCCGGCGTACCACCGCCCGGCCCCGCTACCCCGCTCACGGCCACCGCGAACTCGGCGCCGCTCAACCGCAGCGCGCCATCGACCATCTCGAGCACCGTCGCCTCGGACACCGCACCCTGGGCGAGCAGTGTCTGGGCCGACACGCCGAGCACCGCACGCTTGGCAGCGTTGCTGTAGGTGATGAAGCCGCGGTCGTACCAGCCCGAGCTGCCGGGCACCATCGTCACCACCTCGCCGATCCAGCCGCCGGTGCAGGATTCGGCCGTGACCAGCCGTGCGCCCAGGGCGCTCAGCGCCCGGCCCAGCCGTTCGGACAGTGCCAGCAATTCCGGATCGTTCATGGTGTCGACATTGTGATCTTCCACGCCGCCAGTACGAGCAGCGCGTAGAACGCGGCGATCAGATCGTCCAGCATCACGCCGAAGCCGCTGCGCACCGTGCGATCGTAGTAGCGGATGGGTATCGGCTTCACGATATCGAACAGGCGAAACAGCAGAAAACCGAACGCCTGCCATGGCAGGTCCTGCGGCAGCATGAACAACACCAGCAGGAACGCGACGATCTCGTCGAACACCATGCCGCCGTGATCGTGCACGCCGAGGTCCCGGCCGGTGCGCTCGCACGCCCAGACGCCGACCAGGAACAGGACGATCAACAGCGCCAGGAACCACGCATCGGGGATGCGGGGATGCAGGACCCAGAAGATCGGGAACGCCACGAGCGTTCCGACGGTCCCCGGCGCCGTGCGCGCGAGCCCCGAGCCGAAGCCGAACGCGACGAAGTGCGCCGGATGCGCCAGCAGGAAGCGCACGTCGGGGCGCATCGGGATGAGCTCAGCCGAAGTGGTCAAAGCCCGCCCCCACCATTTCAACGGCGCGACCTCCGCCATCCTGCACCTGCACGCCCGCGCCCGCCTCGACCTGTCCGATGCGGGTGACGGCAACGCCGGTGCGTTCACCCGCCGCCAGGATCGCGCCACGCGCGTCAGGCGGCGCGGTGAACGCCAGTTCGTAATCGTCGCCACCGCTCAAGGCTGCCCGGCGCATCACCGGGTCGTCGCGCAGTGCACTCGCCATCGTGGACAGCGGCACGCGCGACCAGTCGATCACGGCACGGACTCCGGAACGCTCGGCGATATGGCCGACGTCTGCGACGAGGCCGTCGGAAACGTCGATGCAGGCTCTGGCCTTGCCGACCAGAGCGCGCCCGAGTGCAACTCTCGGTGCCGGGCGGTCGAGCCTTGCGTCGGCGCAGGTGCGCTGTGCCGGACTCAAGGCGATCTCGCGGCGTCGTGCCGCCAGTGCGAGCGCAGCATCGCCGACGGTGCCCGACACCCACAGATCGTCCCCTGGTCCCGCAGAATCGCGACGCAGGGCCGCACCGACCGCGATCTCCCCCATGATCTGCACGCAGATCGTGAGCGGCCCGCGGGTCGTGTCACCGCCGATCAGATCGACGTCGTGCTGTGCGGCGAGGTCCAGGAATCCGCTCATGAACGCACCCACCCAGCGTTCGTCCGCATCGGGCAGCGCGAGCGACAACGTCGCCCACCGCGGCAGCGCACCCATGGCCGCCATGTCGGAGAGATTCACCGCAAGCGACTTGTGACCGACGCCGCCGGGATCGGCATCGGCGAGAAAATGGCGCCCCACCACCAGCATGTCGGTCGAGACCGCGAGCGCCTGCCCTGGCGCGACGGACACGAGCGCGGCATCGTCACCGCCCGCGAGCAAGGTATGACGGGTGGGTGGCGAGAAGAAGCGCCGGATCAGGTCGAACTCGGAAGTCACGCCGCCATTCTACCGGCGCTGACGATTCGACCCGTCCTTTTGCGCCAGCGGCCCATGCACCACGATGCTCTGGGCGCCACGCCGGCCGCACCACCTAGAAGTTGAGCTGCCCCGAGATGTAGATCGCGTTCTGGTTCTGCTTGTCGGCGATGGTCCCGAATTGCACATAGGCCGCGGAGAGCGAGAATCGCTTGCAGGGGAACCAGGCCACGAAGATATCCTTGAAGTCGTCCTCGGCGAACGCGCTCAGGTTGTCGGGCTTGACGCGATACTCCGCACCGACGGCGATGCGATCGGTCACCAGCACCGCCGCGGAAACCTCCGGCATGTAACGGCGCTCCCCGTTCAGGTCGCCGCCGAAGCCCAGCAACCCGAGCTGGTTCGCGCTCGTGGATCGCAGGGTGCCGTTCAGCAGCAGGCTGCGACCGAAAAAAGCGCCCAGCCAGACCTTCGTCGCCGCCACGTACAAGTCGACTCCGGAACCGTCCTTCGCACCCAGCAGGGTCGGCACGGCCATGTCGAGGTTGTGCTTGTACTGCGCGCCCACGGCGATCTGCGGATACCAGCGGTCCTGGTCGTAGACGGCATCGCCCAGGACCTTCACCTTGAGTCCGACCACGTCCATGGCGATGGACTGACCGGGCACCGTCGTGCCGAGCCCAAGTTCCTGACGGGCATAGGAAACCTCGACGCGGTCGTAGATGCCAACAGCCACGCCCATGGCGTTCAGGTCGAAATCGGTGGGGTCGGCACGCGTATAGAAGGCGGTGACGCCAACCTGCTTGTCGGTACCGTAGCCGGCGATGACCGCCCAGGGCGTCAAGCCGCCGCCGGCGGAGCCTTCGATCTGGGTCACGCCGCCGGTGGCGTAGAGCCGGTCGCCGGGTCCGGCAGCCAGCGCGTTCGAAGAGAGGATTGCACCGAGGAGGAGAAGGCATGGAGTTCGCATAGTCCCGGGCTTAACGGCAACGGGCTGGCGAGTTTGAGCGAAATCAAGATCACCCCCTGCATGCCGATAACGCCTGTACCTCGTGTCTCACCCTGCAGGATCGCGATGCTCCCGAAAAACAGCACTGAAACAAAAGTGAAATTCCAGGCGCTGCGAGTCGCCGCAGCGCTCGCCCTGGGCACCCTGGTGCCGGTTGCGCTGGCCGACAGTCCCACCACGCTGTGCGACCGTCTCGGCGGCGCGACGTTTCTCGCCCAGGTCGCCGACGAACTCGTGGAAGTGTCGCGGACCGACCCCGTGAGCGCCCACCACTTCGCCAAGGTGAACCTCAAGCGCCTGAAGGAGCAGATCGGCATCCAGCTCTGCGCCGTGGCCGACGGTCCGTGCGTCTACGACGGCGACGACATGAAGTCGGTGCATGCGGGCCAGAACATCACGCAGGCCGACTTCTACCGGCTGGTGGAGCACCTCCGCACCATCCTCGATGCCCACGGTGTAGCGGCGGCAGACAAGAACGAGCTGCTGAAGCGCCTGGCACCCATGAAACGCGACGTGGTGACCCAATGATCGCTGCCCGCTCGACCCTGGTGCTGGCACTGCTCGCAGGCGAAGCCGGCGCTGCGGCGGTGAACGCGATGGTCACGGACATGACCGGAGCAGCCGTTCCCGAGGCCGTGATCTACGCGCTGCCCGCGTCCGGCAAGCTGCCCTCGGCCGCGCCGCGGCCGGCGGTGATGGACCAGGTCAACAAGGAGTTCGTGCCTTTCGTCATTCCGGTGCAACTCGGGGCCCCGGTCACCTTCCCCAACAAGGACAACATCCGCCACCATGTCTACTCGTTCTCGCCGGCGAAGACGTTCGACCTCAAGCTGTACTCCGGAAAGCCCGCCAACCCGGTGGTATTCGACAAGCCGGGCCCGGTCGCGCTCGGCTGCAACATCCACGACTGGATGGTGGGCTTCGTGTACGTGGTGGAATCGCCGTGGTTCGCGAAGACCGCGAAGACCGGCGCCGCCAAGCTCGATCTGAGCGACGGGGAGTACGACCTCAAGGTCTGGCATCCGTGGCAGCGTGCCGAACTGCCGGCGCAACGGGTGAAGGTGAGCGGGGCCGAGACCCAGGCGAGCTTCAAGCTCGACCTCAATCCGCCGCCGAAGGTGGTGCCACACTAGGATGAAGCAACTGCTCGCACGCGATGTGCGTCGGTCCGCGTCGCTTTCCCTCACCCTCGGTCCCTCTCCCGAAGGGAGAGGGAAGCACACCGGCGCTCCAAGCCCCTCTCCCTCCGGGAGAGGGGTGGGGGTGAGGGAAACGGTAGCCAATAGCGCGCCGCACCCTAACCTAAACCCGCCGCACGTACGCTTCATCGCACGCGGATCGCGCACCGCGCGGTGGAAACACTGACATGGCCCTGCCGAGACTGCGCAGCCTGCAGGCGCGCATCGCCCTCTTCTTCGTGATCCTGCTGATCACGGTGCAGGCGGTGCTTGTCCTGCTCGTGAGCGTCAGCGGCGAGCGCATCGCCAAGGACCGCATCGCGCAGGACCTGCTGGTGGGCGAGCGCGTATTCCGTCGCCTCATCGAACAGAGCAATCGCCAGCTCGGCGACGCTGCGCGCATTCTCGCTGCGGATTTCGGCTTTCGCACGGCGATCGCCACGCGCGACTACGGCACCATCGTTTCGGTGCTTGCCAACCACGGTGCGCGCATCGACGCCAACGTCGTGATGCTGGCCGACCTCGACCGCAAGCTGCTGGCCGACACGCTGCACCGCGAACAACGTGCCGCCGAATTTCCGTTCCCCGACCTGATCGCGCTGGCGGAACGCGATCGCCAGGCATCCTCGATCGTGCTGATCGACGGCAAGCCCTATCAGGTCGTCGTGGTACCGGTGCTGGCACCGGTGCCGATCGCCTGGGTGGCGATGGGTTTCGTCATCGACGATCGCGTCGCCCTCGACCTGCAGGCGGTCGCCGCGCTGCACGTGACCTTCCTGTCGGAGCGCAAGGATAGCCGCTGGACACTCCATGCTTCGACCCTGCCGAGCCCACTGCGAGCGGCGCTGATTGAAACCGGCACCGGCGGCAGCAAACCGGGGTTGGGCTTCATGAATCTCGCCGGCGAGGAATACGAAACGCTCGCGCCGGTGCTGGGCAGCGGACCCGAAGGCCGGGTCGTCGCACTGCTGCAACGGTCGCTCCGTGAAGGCCTGGAACCGTTCGAGCGGTTACGCACCATCCTGCTCGTGATGACCCTGGTCAGCATCGGCATGACCATCGCCGGCAGCGTGCTGATCGCCCGCAGCGTGAGCCGCCCGGTCAACCGCCTCGCCACCATCGCGCGCAGCATCCGCGACGGCGACTACAGCCTGAAAGCCGAAGTCGAGGGCCAGGACGAGATCAGCGAACTCGCGGCGAGCTTCAACCACATGCTGGACGGCATCTCGACCCGCGAGCAGGAGATCCTGCGGCTCGCGTACGAGGACACGCTCACCACGCTACCGAACCGGGCGATGTTCCTCGACCGGTTGAAACAGGCGGTGCTCACCGCTCGCCGCACCAGCGATCCGGTGTCGGTCATGATGATCGACCTCGATCGCTTCAAGGTGATCAACGACAGCCTCGGCCATGCCGCCGGCGACCAGGTGCTGCGCGAAGTGGCGGATCGCCTGCGGGAATTGCTGCGCGATTCGGACACGGTCGCTCGCCTCGGCGGCGACGAGTTCGCCGTGCTGCTGCCCACCGGCACGGCCGACGGCGTGGCCATCGTCGCCCAGCGCATCCTGCGCACCCTCGAGGTCCCGATCATGCTCGAAGGGCAACCGGTCGACATCGGCGCGAGCATCGGCGTCGCAAGCTTTCCGGAACACGACGACGAAGGCGACTCGTTGCTGCGCCACGCCGATGTCGCGATGTATGTGGCGAAGCGTGCCAATTCCGGCTACGCCATCTACGACCCGCGCTACGAGGAAGGCCGGCAGACGCAGCTCTCGCTGCTCTCCGAACTGCGCCGTGCCGTGGAGAACGACGAACTATCCCTGTTCTACCAGCCCAAGATCGACTTGAAGACCGGTGCGATCCGCCGCGTGGAAGCACTGGTGCGGTGGATGCATCCGACGCGGGGTTTCGTCCCGCCCATCGAGTTCATCCCGTTCGCCGAGCAGACCGGCTACATCAAGCGCGTCACGCGCTGGGTCGTGGAGAAGGCGGTACAGCAGGCCGGCGAATGGCATCGGGAACGGCTCGACATCGCGATCTCCGTGAACATCTCCACCCGCGACCTGATGAGCAACGAACTGGTCGACCTCGTGGCAGCGCTGCTCCAGAAACATGCGGTCCCGGCCGAACAGCTCTGCCTGGAGATCACCGAGAGCGGCTTCATGGAAGATCCGGCGCGGGCACTCGAAACACTCGGACGCCTCCACGCACTTGGCCTGCGCCTCTCGGTCGACGACTTCGGCACCGGTTACTCGTCGCTCGCGTATCTCAAGAAGCTGCCGGTGCAGGAGCTCAAGATCGATCGCTCGTTCGTGATGCACATGGTGGAGGACGAGGACGACGCCACCATCGTGCGCTCGACCATCGAACTGGGCCACAACATGGGACTCGAAGTGGTCGCCGAAGGCGTCGAGGACCGCGCGGGACTGGAATTCCTGAAACGCCTCGGTTGCGACCAGGTGCAGGGCTACTACATCAGCAAGCCGTTGCCGACGCAGCAGTTCGTCGAGTGGCTCGCGGCGCGGCGCACAGCGGAACCGAGGCCCGAGGCGGCTTCGGCCTGAGGGTCCGGGGCTAGTCCCTGCCCCTCTCCGACAGCTCACTGCTTCGGCAGCTGCTTCAGAAACCCCTCGTACTCTTCGTCCTTCATCGTGAAGCTGTGCTCGGCCTGCGGGAAACCACCGGCCTTCACGTCGGCCTGGAATTCGCCGAGCGCCTTCTCGATGATCTCCCAGACGTTGGCATAGCGCTTCACGAACTTCGGCGTGAAACGGTCGAACAGACCGACCATGTCGTGCAGCACCAGGTTCTGGCCATCGCAATGGGGCCCCGCACCGATGCCGATGGTCGGGATCTGCAGCCGGTCGGTGATGACCTGGGCGACACGATCGGGAATCGCTTCCAGCACGATGGCGAAGCAGCCCGCCTTTTCCATGGCGAGTGCGTCCTTCAGCAGCTGCACGCCGGCGGTCGCGTCCTTGCCCTGCACCTTGAAGCCGCCCAGCTTCGACATGAGCTGCGGCGTGAGCCCGATGTGCGCCATTACGGGTATGCCGGCCTTCACCACCGCCTCGGCCATCGGTGCGAAATCCTCGCCGCCTTCCAGCTTCACGACGTCGGCCCCGCCCTCCTTCACCATGCGCATGGCGCTGTTGACCGCGTCGGCGGTGGAGGCGTGGTAGGCGCCGAGGGGTAGATCCCCCACCAGGATCGCCGACTTCGCCGCCCGCGAGATGGCCTTCGCGTGGTGGATCATCTCGTCCAGCGTCACCGGCACCGTGCTCGCATAGCCCAGCGCCGTCATGCCAAGCGAGTCGCCGATGAGGATGCAGTCGATGCCGGCGCGGTCCACCAGCTGCGCGGTCGGGAAATCCACCGCAGTGACCTGGAACACCTTCTCGCCGCGGGCCACCTTCGCCTGCAGATCGAAGATGCTGAGCTTCTTCGGTGCCTGTTGTGCCATTGCCTCTCCTCCCCCTTGTGGAAATTCAACCGCTTTCACCACGAAGGACACGAAGGAAAACCAGGACGGCCCTTAGTGTTCCTTCGTGCTCTTCGTGTCCTTCGTGGTCAAAGAGTCTGCCTTACCGCTTCACTTCCTGAGGCCGCAATTCCGCAGCCAGCCGATCCAGCACCCCGTTCACGTACTTGTGCCCGTCGGTACCGCCGAAGCTCTTCGCGAGATCGATCGCCTCGTTGATGATCACCTTGTAGGGCGTTTCCGGATGCGCGGAGAGTTCCTGGGCACCGATCAGCAGGATCGCGTGCTCGACCGGGGACAGCTCCGCCGGCGGCCGGTCCAGATGGGTCGCGAGACGCGCCCGCAACGAATCGGAATCGGCGATGACGCCCTCGACGATGCGATCGAACAACGCCGCATCGAGCCTGCGGAAGTCCGGATCGAGCCGTCCCTCGGCCTTGACGCTGTCGGCGTCCGTCGGATTCACCAGCCACCCGTACAACATCTGCAGCGCCAGTTCGCGCGAACGGCGCCTTGCCGACTTCGGCTTGGTGGTTCCCGCCGGTTGCACAGCTTCACTCATCGTCGATCGCCCGCAGCAGATTGGCCATCTCGATGGCGACCCGTGCCGCCTCGGCACCCTTTTCGAGCCGCGCCTCGGCCTGTTCGTCGGTATTGGTCGTCAGCACGCCGTTGGCCACCGGCACACCGGTATCGAGTTGAACCCGCTGGATCCCCGCAGCCGACTGCTCGGAGACGATCTCGAAATGAAAGGTCTCGCCGCGGATCACCGCGCCGAGCGCCACCAGCGCATCGTAGCGGTCGGTCTGCGCCATGGCCTGCAGCGCCAGCGGGATCTCCAGTGCCCCCGGCACCGAGACGATGGCGATGTCCTCGTCGCGCACGCCCAGTTCACCCAGCTCCTGGATGCAATGCTCGAGCAGCGCGTCCACCACCGCTTCGTTGAACCGGCTCACTACGACGCCGATCACCAGGCCTTCCCCGTCCAGGTCCGCATCGAGTCGCTTCACGCCGTCCCGTCCCATGATTGCTATTCCTCCCCGTCCGCACCGTCGGGCAGCACGTAACCGGCGACGTCGAGATCGAACCCGGTCATGCTGGGCATGCGCCGCGGATGCGCAAGCAGGCGCATGTGCTTGACGCCGAGATCGCGCAGGATCTGCGCACCGATGCCGTAGGTGCGCAGGTCCATCTTGCGCCTTCCAGCCGCCGGTGTGTCGTGGGTCGCCTGCAAGCGGGCCAGCACGTCTTCGCCGTTCTCCGTGCGATGGAGCAGCACGACCACGCCGCTGCCTGCGCGGGCAATGTGCGCGAGCGCATGATGCAGATTCCACGAATGGGTGGTGCTGCCCGCGTCGAGCGCGTCGATCACCGACAGGGGCTCGTGCACGCGGACCAGCACCGGTTCCTCACCCGTCAACGAACCGCGGATGAGCGCGATGTGCGTCTCGCGCGTGGTCTTGTCGCTGTAGGCGATGGCGCGGAACTCGCCGTGGGCGGTCTGGATCGTTCGTTCATGTACGCGCGTCACCAGCGACTCGGTGCGGCTGCGGTAGTGGATCAGGTCGGCGATGGTGCCGATGCGGATGCCGTGTTCGCGTGCGAAGGGCACAAGATCGGGCAGACGCGCCATCTCGCCGTCGTCCTTCAGCACTTCGCAGATCACCGCCGCGGGTTCGAACCCCGCCATCTGCGCGAGATCGCACCCGGCTTCAGTGTGTCCTGCGCGCACCAGCACCCCGCCCTTCTGCGCCATCAGCGGAAAGATGTGCCCGGGCTGCACGATGTCCGCAGGCTTCGCATCGCGCCGCACCGCCACCTGCACGGTATGCGCGCGGTCGGCCGCCGAGATACCGGTGGTGACACCTTCGGCCGCCTCGATGCTGAGGGTAAAATTGGTGCCGAGTTGGGAACGGTTCTGCGACACCATCAGCGGCAGGTCGAGCTGGCGGCAACGCTCTTCGGTGAGCGTGAGGCAGATGAGGCCGCGCCCGTGCTTCGCCATGAAATTGATGCTCTCCGGCGTCGCGAACTGGGCGGCCATGACGAGGTCGCCTTCGTTCTCGCGATCTTCCTCGTCCACCAGCACGACCATGCGGCCGGCGGCGATTTCGGCGAGGATTTCCGGGACGGTACTGATGCTCATGAATGTTCGCTTTCGGGGTCCCCGGTCAGCATCCGCTCCACGTAGCGGGCGATGAGATCGATCTCGATGTTGACCGGATCGCCCGCATTGAGGGCGCCGAGGTTGGTGACCGCCAGGGTCTGGGGAATGAGATTCACGGCGAACGTTTCGGCGCTCACGGCGTTGACCGTGAGGCTCACCCCGTGCACCGTCACCGAGCCCTTGCGCGCGACGTACTTCGTCAGCGCGGCCGGGATGCGGAAGACGAGTTTGCGATTGTCGCCTACCGGCTCGATCGACACCACCGCGCCCACGCCGTCCACGTGGCCGGTGACCAGGTGCCCGCCCAGGCGATCGTTGGCGCGCAGGGCCTTTTCGAGATTGACCCTGGCATTCGCCACGAGACCGGCCGTGCAGTCGAGCGTCTCCTGCGACACGTCCATCTCGAACGTACGCGCGTCACGTTGCACCACCGTGAGGCAGCAGCCGTTGACCGCGATGCTGTCGCCGACCGCCACGTCCGTCAGATCCAGCCCGCCGGCATCGATCACGATGCGCGCGCCGGGCCCGGCACGTTCGAAACGCACGACGGAGCCAAGCGACTGCACGATGCCGGTGAACATCAGCGCTGCCTCACCCGCGTGATCAAGCGCAAGTCCGGGCCGAACGCTCGCAGGTCCCGCACTTCGAGTTCCAACCGCTCATCCATCCGCTCGATGCCGGGCAGCCGGATCATGCCGCGCCCGCCATCGCCCAGCAGGTGCGGGGCCAGGTAGACGACGAGTTCATCCACGACATCGGCAGCGAGCAGCGCACTGTGAAGGTTGATCCCGGCTTCGACCAGCACCTCGTTCATGCCACGCTCGCCCAGCCGTCGTGCCAATGCCGCCAGTTCGACCTTGCCGGTGGTGTCCGGCAGAACCCAGACCTCGGCGCCCACCGCCTCCAGCGCACGCGCCTTGACCGGGTCATTGGTCGCAGTCGCGACGACCACGCCGCCGCCTTCGAGAATCCGGGCGTCGAGCCCGATGCGCAACCGGCTGTCGACCACCACGCGCATCGGCTGGCGCTCCGCCGGCACGTCACGCACCGTGAGGCGCGGATCGTCGTCCTTCAGCGTGCCGATGCCTGTCATCACCGCGCACGAACGCGCCCGCCAGCGATGCCCGTCGCGCCGCGCAGCAGGGCCAGTGATCCACTGGCTCACACCGTTGGCGAGTGCGGTCTTGCCGTCGACGCTCGCAGCGATCTTGACGCGCATCCATGGCCGGCCGCGCGTCATGCGCGACACGAAGCCCACGTTGAGTTCGCGCGCTTCGTCCTCGAGCAGTCCGACGTCCACCACGATGCCCGCAGCCCGCAGGCGCCGGATACCCTCACCAGCCACGCGCGGGTTCGGATCCTCCATGGCCGCCACGACGCGCGCCACCCCGGCGGCGATCAACGCATCCGCACACGGCGGCGTGCGGCCATGATGCGAGCAGGGTTCGAGGCTCGCATACACCGTGGCACCACGGGCGCCTGACCCGGCCACCTGCAGAGCGAGCGCTTCGGCGTGGGACTCGCCCGCCTTGCGGTGCCATCCTTCGGCGATCACCGCACCGTCGCGCACGATGACGCAACCGACCCGCGGGTTCGGCGTGGTGGTCGCAAGGCCGCGCGCCGCGAGCCGCAGCGCCCGCGCCATGTGGCGGTGATCGTCGGCCGAGAACGCCATCAGCGACCCGCGGACGTGCGGCGGCGTTTCGGCTGCGGCTTCGCGACTGCCTCGATGGCGTCGCGAAAATCGTCCACGTCCTGGAAACTCCGATAGACCGACGCAAAGCGGATGTAGGCCACCTTGTCGAGCTTGTACAACTCCTTCATCACCATCTCGCCGATGGTGCGCGAGGCCACTTCGCGCTCGCCCAGCGCCAGCAGCTTCTGGGTGATGCGCTGGATCGCCGCATCCACCAGTTCCGTCGCCACCGCCCGCTTGTGCAGCGCCCGGGTGAAACTGGTGCGCAACCGATCCTCGTCGAAGGCGGTGCGCGTGCCGCTCGACTTGATGACCTGCGGCATGCGCAGCTCCACCGTCTCCCAGGTCGTGAAGCGCTTGTCGCAGGAGAAGCAGCGGCGGCGCCGTTTCACGGCTTCGCCCTCTTCGCTCACGCGCGAGTCGACCACCTGCGTATCTTCGTGGCCGCAGAACGGGCATTTCATGCGAGGGGCTGCAGCGCGACCGGTCGGGCTCGAAGGGTCACGCCGCGACCGCAGCGCGCGGAGCCGCCGCCGGTGCGTACACCGGAAATCGCGCACACAACGCCTTGACATCGTGGGCCACGCGCGCGATCACCTTGTCGTCCTGGGGCGCGTCGAGCACGTCGGCGATCAGGTGTGCCAGGCGCTCGGCCTCGATCTCGGTGAAGCCGCGCGTGGTCATCGCCGGCGACCCGAGGCGGATACCACTGGTCACGAAGGGCTTCTCGGGGTCGTTCGGGATCGCGTTCTTGTTCACCGTCATGTGCGCACGCCCGAGCACCGCCTCCGCTTCCTTGCCGGTGATCCTCTTGGAACGCAGATCCACCAGGAACACGTGGCTTTCTGTGCGACCCGAGACGATGCGCAAGCCCCGTTCGGTCAACACCTTGGCCATCACCATCGCATTGTCGAGGACCTGCTCCTGGTAGCGCCGGAACGCCGGACTCATGGCCTCCTTGAACGCCACGGCCTTCGCCGCGATGACGTGCATCAACGGACCGCCCTGGATGCCCGGGAAGATCGCGGAATTGATCGCCTTCTCGTGCTCCAGGCCGGCCAGGATGATGCCGCCGCGCGGCCCGCGCAGGGTCTTGTGGGTGGTGCTGGTGGAGACGTGCGCCACGCCCACCGGATTGGGATAGAGCCCGGCCGCGATCAGCCCGGCATAGTGCGCCATGTCCACCATCAGCATCGCGCCGACGCTGTCGGCGATGGCGCGAAAGCGCTTGAAGTCGATGCGCAGCGAGTAGGCCGAGGCACCTGCCACGATCATCTTCGGCTTGTGCTCGTGGGCGAGCCTTTCGACCTGGGCGTAGTCGATCACCTCGTTCGCGTCGAGGCCATAGGCCACCACCTTGTACAGCTTGCCCGACAGATTGACCGGCGAGCCGTGGGTCAGATGGCCGCCATGGGCGAGCGACATGCCGAGAATGGTGTCACCCGGCTGCAGGAACGCCGTGTAGACCGCCTGATTCGCCTGCGAGCCCGAATGGGCCTGCACGTTGGCGAACTCGGCGCGAAACAGGGCCTTGCAGCGATCGATCGCCAGCTGTTCGGCGATGTCGACGTACTCGCAGCCGCCGTAGTAGCGCTTGCCGGGGTAGCCTTCGGCGTACTTGTTGGTCAGGACCGAGCCCTGAGCGGCCAGCACGCGCGGGCTCGCGTAGTTCTCCGAGGCAATCAGCTCGATATGGTCTTCCTGGCGGGTACGCTCGGCTTCCAGGGCAGCCCACAGGTCCGGGTCGAAGCTCTGGATGGTGTCGTCAGCGGTGAACATGGGCGCATTTCCTCCAGGGGCGAAGGTCGCGGATTCTAGCATTCGCGCCAAGCGCGACCTGCATTCACCGGCGCCCGCACCCGCCGTCAGCAGGAATAGGGCACCTGGTTCATCACGGTCCAGTAGCAGCCGGCCCGGGACACCTCGTCGACGAAACGCTCGAACTCGACCGGCTTCACCAGGTAGCTGTTCACGCCCAGTTCGTAGCTCTCGACGATGTCGCGCTCCTCGGCGCTCGAGGTGAGCATCACCACCGGGATCGATCTCAGCTGGTCGTCGCTGCGGATGACGCGCAGGACCTCGATGCCGTCCACCTTGGGCATCTTGATGTCGAGCAGTACCAGCTTGGGCAGGGTCGGCCCGCGGCCGGCGTACTGCCCGCCACGCTTCAGGTAGTCGAGCGCTTCGGCGCCGTCCTTCACCCAGACCACCTGGTTGGTGAGGTTGTTCTTCCGGAGTGCCCGCATCGTCATTTCCGCGTCCGCCTCGCTGTCCTCCGCCAGCAGGATCTCCACCGCCCCCAGTTCAGCCATGGGTTGCCACCTCCTCGACTGGCAGCGCGAAATGGAACGTCGCGCCTTCGTTGACCTTGCCCTCCGCCCAGACGCGGCCACCGTGGCGGACCACGATGCGCTGGACGATCGCGAGCCCCACGCCGGTACCGGGAAATTCCTCTGCACGATGCAGGCGCTGGAACACTCCGAACAGTTTATCGGCATATCGCATGTCGAACCCGGCACCGTTGTCCGCGATCCGATAAATGCACTCGCCCTCGACTCGCTCCCCCACCACTTCGATCCGGGCGTCCGGATTCCTGGCACTGTACTTGACGGCATTGGAGATGAGATTGGCCCAGACCTGCTTCAGCAGGATCGGATCCCCCACGGCTGGCGGCAGGGCGCCCACGGCACATGGCGGCAGCGCCGCAACCTGCGGCGCCCCGAGTTCGCTCAGGACCACGCCGACCAGCGCGCCCATGTCCACCGCGACGCGATTCATCGCCGTGCGGCCGATGCGTGCGAACGCGAGCAGGTCGTCGATCAGCTCGCCCATCCGTTGCGCGTTGCCGCGCACGACCCCGAGCAGGCGCTTGCCCTCCTCGCTCAGTTCGCCAGCGTGGTCCTCCGCGAGCATCAGGGCGAAGCCGTTGATCGCCCGCAGCGGCGCGCGCAGGTCGTGCGAGACGGAGTAGCTGAACGCCTCGAGTTCGCGATTGGTGATCTCCAGTTCGCGCGCGCGCCGTTGCAGCGCTTCGTTCAGGCGGACGATCTCGCGCTGGTCGAGCTTGCGCTCCGTCACGTCGTCGGCCACGCCGAGCAGATAACGCGGCTCGCCGCGCGCGTTCGGAATGACGACCTTCTTCTTGTGCAGCGTGCGCACGCCACGCCTGGCGCTCACGAACTGGTCGACTTCGAACTCGCATACACCCGAACCGGCGAGCGCGATCCGGTCCTCCTCGGCGATGATGCGAGCCTCCTCGGTCGCGAACAGTTCGCTGTCGCTCTTCCCAAGCAGGTCCCGGCGCGGGATTCCGAACATCTCCTCGTGGGCCCGGTTCACGCTGACGTAGCGCAGTCCGTCGACCGACTTCACGTAGACGATGTGCGGAATGGCCTCGATCAACTGGTCCAGGAAGGCCTTCGCATCACGCGCCGCCGCGGCGGTCACGGCGTGGTGTGCGCTCTCGCGCCGCAAGGCGAGGTAGGCCAGGGCGAGCAGCGCGATACCCGCGACGCCGCCGCCGATCACCAGGACCCGCGCGACTGCAGCCCCCTCCCGCGCGCTCTCGGACCGCTTGGCCAGCAAGGTCTCCTCCACTGCCAGCATGTCGTGGATGCCCGCGCGCACCGCCTCCATCATCTCGCGGCCCCGGCCCGACGCGATCGCACGGGCCGCCGCCGCGCGCTGGCCGCGCTCCACGAGCCCGATCTCGAAGACGAAGTTGTCGAGTTGACGGATGATGCGCAGGCGCAGGTCGTCGAGGCGTCGATGCTGGTCCGGATTGTCGGCGACCAACTGGTCGAGTTGCGTGAGGCCGACCGCCACGTCGCTCAACGCGTTGCCGTAGGGCTCGAGAAAGCTATCTTCCCCGGTGATCACGAACCCGCGCGCCCCGGTCTCGGCGTCCACGATGGCCGCCTGCAGCCGCGTGAGGGTCCGGATCGCCTGGTGCGTATGGGCGACCCAGCGCGCTTCGGCGGCGAGGTCATGCAGCTTGATCACGGACAATGCGGCCACCCCGACGACGATCACGATCGCCGCGGCGAATCCGGCCCGGGGCAACCACGCCTTGCCGCCGTCCGCTTCGAGCACTCCCGGTTCAACCGGTGCGGGCGGGTCGGCAGTGATCATGTCGACGCTCAGCCTCCGCCGGACGGACCGCGCCCCTGGGGTTTCAACGTAAAGCGCGCCACGACTTCGGTACCGCGCCCAGGCTCCGACTCGATCCGCACGATGCCGCCGGCGAGCAAGGCACGCTCGTGCAATCCGGCAACCCCCATGCTGGTGCCACGCAGGGCCTGCTCGCTCGCCGCCCGCACGTCGAAGCCGCGGCCGTTGTCCTGGACGACCAGCATCAGCGTATCGGCGTTGATCCGCAGCAGCACCCGGATGCGGTCTGCCTGCGCGTGCCGCAGTGCGTTCGTGAGCGATTCCTGCGCGATGCGAAAGCAGGCGATCTCGACGTCCGGATGCAGTCGCCCGATCTGTGGATCGGCTTCGAAACCGATATCGGTGGTCGCCGTCCGGGCCATGCGCTCCACGTGCGACCGCAATGCCGATACCAGCCCGAACTCGTCCAGCTGCGGCGGACGCAACCCGAGCGACAGGTTGCGGACCTGTGTCAGGGCGGAGCCCACGATTTCAGCACACTCGTCGATACGCACGGCGGTTTCGTCCGCGTCCTTGGCCCGGCGCAGCATCTCGAGCTGGATCTTGAGCGCCGTGAACGCCTGCCCGACTTCATCGTGCAACTCGCGGGCGAGGTCGGCACGCTCGCGCTCCTGCGCGCGGATCAGCCGACGCGACAACATGCGCTGGCGCTGGTGGGCTTCGGCGAGCTCGGCCTCGGCGCGCGCGCGGGCCGCCCGCTCGGCGGTCCGTTCCAGCGCTTGACGTACCGCGGACCCGAGCCGCGCCAGGTTCGTCTTGAGCACGTAGTCGCTCGCCCCGCATTTCAGCGATTCGATGGCCCGTTCCTCGCCGATCGTGCCCGAGACGAAGATGAAAGGCGTCTCCGGACTCAGGCCATGGACGAGTTCCAGGGCCGCCATGCCGCTGAAACCGGGCAGCGAGAAATCTGACAGCACCACCTGCGGCGCGAAGCTGGCGACGCGGGCAGTCAGAGCCGCCTCGGTATCGACCCGTTCGAACACCGCGTCGAAGCCGTCGCGCTTCAGGGCGTGCGCAATCAGCTCGGCGTCGGTCGCGATGTCTTCGACCAGGAGCACTCGCAGGCGATCAGGCATGGCCGTGCACCTGTGCGTCGGACGGACGCGGAGCGGGACAATGGGTCGGCAGGTCCGATTCGGCCCGTGAACCGGCCAGGGAGCGCTTCATCCTGAGACGACACGGGCCGAGGCCCGCGTCGATTGCATCGGGCATCGACCGTTCCGTAACCATCTCTGTCACTGTCGCGCAGTCTAATCCAGGTCGGAGCCGGAGCCGAGGTCGTTGCAACAGGGCCCATCGTCGTCCGCGCAAACCTACCCAGGGGACAGCTAGTATCATGGCGTCGATCCGCTACCTTTGGTTCAGGTATCGGCACTAGAACAACGAGATTGAGGGAGGGTTGGGCAATGCCTCGAAGCATCCTGTCGAAACTGGTCTGGCTCGCGATCGCCGTCATGGGGGCGTCGGCCATCGGCGGTATCGCGATCCACCGCGGCGAACACATCAACGCCCTCTGGTTCATCGCGGCGGCGGCCGGCACCTACCTCGTGGCCTACCGGTTCTACAGTGCCTGGATCTGCGCCAAGGTCCTGGTGCTCGACGAGACCCGGGCGACCCCCGCGGAGCGATTCAACAACGGCCGCGACTTCGTCCCCACCAACAAGTGGGTCGCCTTCGGACATCACTTCGCCGCCATCGCCGGCCCTGGCCCGCTGATCGGCCCGACACTCGCCATGCAGTTCGGGTACCTGCCCGGCACCCTCTGGATCCTGGCCGGGGCGGTGCTCGGCGGCTGCGTGCAGGACATGATCATCATGTTCTGCTCCACGCGGCGCGATGGTCGCTCGCTCGGACAGATGGCGCGTGACGAACTGGGCCCCGTAGGCGGGTGGGCGGCCCTGATCGGGTCGCTGATGATCATCGTCATCCTGATCGCAGTCCTCGGGCTCGTCATCGTCAAGGCCATGAAGCACAGCCCCTGGGCCACCGCCACGGTGCTGGGGACCATCCCGGTCGCCATGCTGATCGGCATCTACATGCGCGGCATCCGACCCGGCAGAGTTCTGGAGGGCTCCATCATCGGAATCGCCCTGCTGCTGGTGTGTGTATGGGGCGGCGGTGTCATCAACGGGTCGGAGTCGCTCAAGGGCTATTTCGACTGGAACGACATGACCTGCGCATGGTTCGTGATGATCTACGGCTTCGCCGCCGCGGCCCTGCCGGTCTGGCTGCTGCTGGCACCGCGCGACTACCTGTCCACGTTCCTCAAGCTCGGCGTGGTCTTCATGCTGGCCGGGGCGATCCTGATCCTCGCGCCGGAAGTGAAGATGCCGCCGCTCACCCAGTTCATCGACGGCACCGGACCGATCTTCAAGGGTGATCTGTTCCCGTTCGTCTTCATCACCATCGCGTGCGGTGCCATTTCCGGTTTCCACTCGCTCGTGTCCTCCGGCACCACGCCGAAGCTCCTCGCGAACGAGAAGGAGATCCGCATGATCGGCTACGGCAGCATGGCGCTCGAATCCTTCGTCGCCATCATGGCCGTGATCGCAGCCTGCGTGATGGAACCGGGCATCTATTTCGCCATCAACAGCCCACCCGGCGTTGTCGGCAAGGAAGCGGCCGATGCCGTCGCGAAGATCACCTCGTGGGGCTATCCGGTCACGGTCGAACAGATGAGCGCGCTCGCCACCGAAATGGGCGAGAAGACCCTCTTCGGGCGCGTCGGCGGCGCGCCGTCGCTCGCGGTCGGCATGGCCACCATCTTCAGCACCACCTTCGGCGGCAAGCTGCTCGACATGTGGTACCACTTCGCCATCATGTTCGAGGTGTTGTTCATCCTCACCACCCTCGATGCCGGTACGCGCGTGGGCCGCTTCATGCTGCAGGATTTGCTGAAGCACGTGTCGAAGCCGCTGGGCGACGTCTCGTCCTACCCGGCCACGGTCGTCGCCAGCGCCATCTTCGTCGCCGCATGGGGCTACTTCCTGGTGCAGGGCGTGCAGGATCCGCTGGGAGGGGTGAACATCCTCTGGCCGCTCTTCGGCATCTCCAACCAGTTGCTGGCCGGCATCGCGTTGACGGTGGCCACCGGCATCCTGATCAAGATGGGCAAGTTGCGTTACGCCTGGGTCACCGCCCTGCCGCTCACCTGGCTCGCCATCGTCTGCACGACGGCCGCGTGGCAGAAAGTGTTCAGCACCAACCCGGCCATCGGCTTCCTCGCGGGCGCCAACGATCTGGCGCAGAAGCTTGCCGCCGGTGCCCTGCCGCCGGAGAAGGTGGCGTCGGCCCCGGCATTGATCCTCGGCCAGCGCATCGATGCGGCACTCGCACTGCTGTTCGCGATCATCCTCTGGATCGTCATCGCCGACATGCTGCGCATGACCTACCGCTTCCTCAACGGCAAGCAGGTGCAGCCGCTGTCGGAAGCGCCGCACTCGCCGACCCAACTCGCCTGGGCGCGCGATTGAGCACTCCGCTCGGACTCCCCGGCAACCTCCGCGAAGATCTCCAGAAGCTCTGGGACTTCGTGCGCGAGGTGTCGGGGGATGATGCGTACGAGCGCTATCTCAAGCGCCACGCGAAGGTCCACCCGGACCTCGAGCCGATGACGCGTCAGGAATTCTTCAAGGCCGAGCAGGACCGCAAGTGGGACGGGGTTACGCGGTGTTGCTGACGAGCCCCCACCCTAACCGTCCCCCGGCAAAGCCGGCGCTGCGCTGCCCCCTCCCTCCGCCCTCCCCCGGCAAAGCCGGGGGAGGGGACGTACGGCTCCTTCCCCCGACGAAGTTGGGGGAAGGTTGGGATGGGGGCAATCAGCCCTCAAATCGCCCCCGCCTCCCGCAGCAACTTCGCCACCGCCTCCGCCATCTTGCGGTACCCGGCCGCATTGGGATGGATCGGGTCGGACTTGAACTCGTTCTTCGTCAGGATGTCCTCGAGCACGTCGCCCTCGAGCGGAACCTGTAGATCCTCGGCGATAGTCGCGTAGAAGCCGGCAGTGCTGGGCAACAGGCTCGGCTTCGGCACCCCGATCAGCACCACGGCGATCCCGCGATCGCGCAGCGTGCGCACCATGGCCCGCAGATTCGCTTCGATCATCGGCGGCTCGACCTTGCGCAGCAGATCGTTGCCGCCGAGGCACAGCAGGACGAGCCGCGGCCGATGACGATCCAGCACTTGCGGCAGGCGCTGCATGCCCTGCGCCGTGACTTCTCCCGGCACACCGGCGGCAACCACTTCGCGACCGATCAGTTCGCCGAGGACCGCCGGGTAACTCTGGGCCGGCTGGACTCCTGTGCCGTACGTCAGGCTGTCGCCGAACGCGACGATGACATCGTCGGGCCCGAGCCGCGGCAACGCAGGCGGCTTGCCGCCGCACGCCGCGAGCAGTGCCGCCATCGCGAGCAGGCATCCGGCACGCAGCAGCAGCGGATTCACCCAGCCCCCTCGGGGGAAGGGCCGCAGGCCCATCGGGGGGATGTCACTCCCCCGCGACAGTCATGCGCCCGATCAGCACCGACCCGCATTGCCGCGCGCCGCGAGCGATCACGTCCGTGCCCACGGCCACGATGTCCTGGAACATGTCCGCGAGGTTGCCCGCCACGGTGATCTCCTGCACCGGATAGGCGATCACGCCGTTCTCGACCCAGAAACCGGCCGCCCCGCGTGAATAGTCGCCGGTCACCATGTTGATGCCGTGGCCCAGCAGATCGGTCACCAGCAGCCCGGTGCCCAGCTTGCGCAGCAGCGTCTCGAAATCCTCGCCGGTGGAATCGAGCACCAGGTTGTGGTTGCCGCCAGCGTTGCCGGTCGATTGCATCTTGAGCTTGCGCGCCGAGTAGCTGCCGAGGAAATAGCCCTGGAGCACCCCGTCGGTCACGACATTGCGATCGTGTGTCGCGACCCCTTCGTCGTCGAAGGGGCTGCTCGCCAGGCCGCGCGGCACGTGGGCGAGATCGCGGATCACCACGTTGGGCGAGAAGACCGCCTCGCCCAGCTTGTCGAGCAGGAAGGAGGACTTCCGATAGAGGCTGCCGCCGCTCACGGCGCCGGCGAAATGGCCGAGCAGCGAAGCCGCGATCGGCGCCTCGAACAGCACGGGTACCTGGGTGGTCGCGATCTTGCGGCTGGCGAGGCGCGCGACACAGCGCCGGCCCGCCTTCTCGCCGACGCTGCGGCCGTCGTCCAGCGCGCCCGGCACCCGGGAGATGGTGTACCAGTCGTCGCGCTGCATGTCGTCGCCCTTGCCGGCGATGACCGAACAGGAGATGCTGTGGCGCGATCCCGGATAGCCGGCGTTGAAGCCGAGCGAGTTCGCGTAGACGAACTGCGACTCCTGCGTGTGCACCGAGGCACCTTCGCTGTTGGCGATGCGCGGATCCACGGCAAGCGCCACGGCTTCACATTCGCGCGCCAGTTCGATCGCCCGTTCCACGGACACGTCCCACGGATGGTACAGATCGAGATCCGGCACCTCGCGAGCGAGCAGGTCCGCGTCGGCGAGCCCCGCGCACTCATCGGTAGCCGTGTAGCGTGCGATGGTTAGCGCGGCGCGCACCGTGTCTTCCAGCGCCTTGGGCGACAGATCCGAACTGGACGCGTGGCCACGCTGCTGCCCCACGTACACCGTGACGCCCATGCCCTTGTCGCGGTTGTATTCGATGGTCTCGACCGTACCGTGGCGCACGGTCACGGCCTGACCGAAGCCCTCGGTCACGTCCACTTCGGCGCTGGTGGCGCCTTGCCCGGCCGCATGGCGCAGCACGTCGGCGGCAATGGATCGGAGCGTGGCGAGATCGTGGGAAAAGCGGTTGTTGTCGGACACGGGACGGCGAACTTTCTCGAAGAAGGGAACAGGCAAGGTCGATCGGCTATGATAGCCCGCCATGGCTCAAACGCAGGACACGGACGATCTCGACGAGCGTCCCAGCAAGACACGCGTGAAGCGCGACATGCTCGCCCTGCAGGCTCTGGGGGAGGAACTCGTGGCGCTGTCGGACGAGCGGCTTGCGGGCCTCGATATCCCGGACGACCTGCGCGATGCCGTGCGCGAAGCCAAGCGCATCACCAAACATGGGGCGCAGCGCCGCCAGTTGCAATACGTCGGTCGCATCATGCGCGAGGTCGATCCCGCGCCGATCCGCGCCCAGCTCGACGCGCTCGAGGGGCATTCGCGCGCTCACACGGCCTGGTTGCACCGCCTCGAGCGCTGGCGCGAACGCCTGCTCGCGCACGACGAAGCCCTGACCGAACTGCTGGCCGCCCATCCTGGCGCCGACGTGCCGAAACTGCGTGCGCTGATCCGCAACACGCAGCGCGAACAGGCGCAGGGCAAACCGCCGAAGTCCTTTCGCGAACTGTTTCAGGTGTTGCGGGAACTGATACCGGAGACGCCCACGGCGGGAGAGCCTTCATGAGTGACCAGGAATCCGTCACCATCGGCCTCGTCTCGGTGAGCGACCGTGCGTCGAAGGGTGTGTACCGCGACGAAGGCTTGCCGTCGCTGCGCGAGTGGCTCGAACGGGCGCTGCTGAATCCGGTGCGGTTCGAAGAGCGGCTCATTCCGGACGAGCAGCCGCAGATCGAGGCCGCCTTGAAGAGCCTCGTCGACGACTCGAAGTGCCATCTGGTGCTCACCACCGGCGGCACCGGCCCCGCCCCGCGCGACGTGACACCCGAAGCCACGCTCGCCGTCGGCGAGAAGCTGATGCCCGGCTTCGGCGAACAGATGCGACAGATCAGCCTGAAGTTCGTGCCGACGGCGATCCTGTCGCGGCAGGTCGCCGTGATCCGCAAGGGTGCGCTGATCATCAACCTGCCTGGCCAGCCGAAATCGATCCGCGAAACGCTCGAGGGATTGCGCAGCAGCGAAGGCGATCAGCTCGTTCCGGGCATCTTCGCCGCGGTGCCCTACTGCATCGATCTGATCGGCGGGCCCTATCTGGAGACGCGGCCCGAGATGTGCAAGGCATTCCGGCCGAAGTCGGCGATTCGGGCAGCGAAAAGCTAGCGAGCGGTACAGCCGGCCCCCATCCCGACCTTCCCCCACCGAGGGTGGGGGAAGGAGGCAATCGTCCCCTCCCCCGGCTTCGC
>LNFM01002390.1_pt1 | contig 39475 bp, 27 predicted proteins | sample 596031 | NCBI WGS metagenome assembly LNFM01 (sample SAMN04254537, study PRJNA301005) | activated carbon metagenome | isolation source: dual media filters at the Ann Arbor, Michigan drinking water treatment plant | place: USA: Ann Arbor | reverse complement strand
CGTCGCATCACCGCAGGGATCGACCGGCGCCAGCCCGGCGGCCGCCTGACCCGCCCGCTCGACGACGCCGGCGTCGGCGTGGACCAGGACGTCGGCGAGCGCCGCGAGCCCCTGTCGGCGCTGCGCGAGGCACTGCATCCGTCGATCGAACAGCTCGGTCGACTGCTCGCCGCGGCGGTGGGTCCGACAGGCGTCGTCATAGCTCGTCGACCACTGCTCGGCGTAGGCATCGAGGGCCGCGACCGTCCGCTGCTCGACCTGCGCCGCGTACGGCACCTCGATGGTCCCGAACAGCCCACGGAGCTCCGCCCGCCGTGCGTCGTCCCAGACCCCGACGAGCTGCTCGGCGCTCGAGCACTGCGACGCGCCCTCGTTGCGCGCCAGCCATCCGCCGGCGGTGGCGGCCGCCACGACCAGCGCCCCGGTGCCGACCACGAGCCAACGGCGGCGCCGCGAGGCCGCCGCGTCGAAGGTGATCGCGGCGACCAACGCCCGCATGTCGGGCCACCGCGCCGTGGGCTCGGCCGACAGCCCGCGGAGGATCGCGGCCTCCACGTGCGCGGGCACCCGGGCGTCCGTCGGCGGACGCCGCACGCTCCCCGATTGCTTGGCCAGGGCGAGTCGCTCGAGGTTCGGCGCGGAGAACGGCTCCTGGCGATACAGCGCCTGGTACAGCGCCACGCAGAAGCTGAACTGGTCGCTGCGCGCGTCGGCGGCGACACCCGCGTGCTGCTCGGGCGCCATGAACCGCGGCGTCCCCACGACCGCGCCCTCCATCGTGAGCGGTGAGTCCAGGACATCGGAGCGCCCGAGGTCGATCGCGCCCGCGCTCCCGTCGGGCTCCGAGGCCGCGCTCCCGTCGGGCTCCGCCGCCGCGTTCGCCCGGGGCTCCGGGCCCTCGCCGAGCGTGCCGGCGATCGGCACCGCCGCGAACGAGCTCGTCGTGTCGGCGCGCGCCAGGCCGAAGTCGAGGACGCGGGCGTGACCGTCGGCGCCGATGAGCACGTTGTCGGGCTTGAAGTCGCGGTGCACGATGCCCGCGCCGTGGGCCGCCGCGAGGCCGCGGGCGGCCTCCGCGTACATCTCGACGATCCCCGCGACGTCGGTGCGCTCGGCCTGCCACCGCGTGAGCGTCGGGCCGTCGACGAACTCCATCGCGACGAACACCGAGTCGCCGAGGGTCCCGACGTCGAACACCGAGATGACGTTGGGATGCGAGACCCGGGCGATCGCCTGGGCCTCGCGCAGCAACCGCTGCCGAGGCGGCGCGCCCTGGCGGGTCGCGCCCTGCTTGGGCCCGTGCAGCGCCTGGACCGCGTGGAGGATCTTGAGCGCGACCCGGCGGTTGAGCTCCGGATCGAACGCCGAGTACACCACCCCCATGCCGCCGTGACCGACGCGCTCGAGGATCACGTAGCGCCCGACCTTCGTCCCCGCCGGGTGGGGCTCGAGCACGCGCTCGTACTCCTCGCCGCCGACGACGGTCTCCTCGAAGGGCTCCGCAGCGGCCGCGGGATCGTGGATGCCCGTGCTCTCGAGTCGATCCACGGCAGCGTCCATCATGCCAAAGCGCCGCGTGCGGCGCGAGGCGATGGCTTCACTTCAGGAACCAGAACAGGTGCTCGTAGAAGGCGCGATCCCAGGGCGGGGTCTGGCGCGAGAGCACGCGGTGCTGCCAGCTGGCCTCGCCCGCGACGCACTGCTTGCCCTGGCCCTGGTTGCGGAAGATGGTCGCGCCACGGCACGCGACGTTCGTCGCCTCGGTGACCACGTCGTCGTACTTGCTGACGAGGCCGAGATTGGTCCGCTCCTCGCAGCGCGGGAACTTCCACCGGTTCTCGTCGGTGCGCGGCGCATCGCCCAGCGAGAAGTCGGTCTCGCCCTGCTTGCCGACGCAGACCTCGACGTAGCCGCGGCGGCCGTAGATCCAGAACTCGACCACCATGAGGCCGAGGAGAATCCACCACCACGGGATCCGGCGGCGCGTGGCCTCGGCCACCGGCGCGGTGGCGGCCGCCGCCACGTCGAGATCCCGGTCGTCGTCGGCCCGAGGTTCGGCCACGCTCCATGAGTACCAGCTGCGCACGGCCTGCGCGAGCGGGCACGACTCCGCGAGCCGCCCCGACTCCGCGAGCGGCCCCGGTGGTCTGGGACACGCGTGCGTCCTCGATCCACGGGAAATCCGCCCCGCGCCCACGCCGCCCCGGGAACGTCGTCCGCAGGCCTGTTCCCCCTGCCCCGCGCGGCGGCGGGTCGGTATAGTGCCGTGGACGGATCTCGACCAGGCCTCGAACGACCTGACGGGCGGTGCGCGCCGCCCTCGAAGATCCCGCGACGACGGAGCAACGGCGATGACGGCAACCAACGAGGCGTGGATCTCCGACTCTCTTGCACGGCTCGAGCAGCTCGAGTCGCAACGCGAGCAACTCGCGGCGAGTGGGCGCACCGATGCGCTCGCCGAGCTCGACGAGGAGATCAAGAGCCTCTACGAGGTCCTCGAGTCCGCAGCCGAGGAGGAGGCGTCCGCCGCCAACACCTCCCCGTCGCCGGCGACGTCCGCGGCGTCGAGCGTGCCGCACCCGGCCTTCGGGCCGACGCCGACGGCCGCGATGGTGTCGCCTCCCGCGGCGGCGTTCGCCCCCGCGCCCGTGGTGGTGCAGTCGCCGTTCGACGCCCCTGCGGCGCCGTCCGCCCCTGCTGCGCCGTCGATGATGTCGTCGCCGGGACCGATGTCCGCCCCACCGTCGATGATGATGGGCGCGTCCATGGACAGCGGCGACGACGACGTCTCGAGCGGCGGCAAGGGTGGCCTCATCGCCGGTCTCGTCGTCGTGCTGCTCGCGGCCGGTGGCGGCGGGTGGTGGTACATGAACCGCGCCCAGCCGGCGCCCACGGCCGCCGAGGCGCCGGCCGGTCCCGCGAAGGTGATCCAGGCCGGGGCGATCCCCGAGGACACGCAGGAGCCCGACGTCGCCAAGGGCGGTGAGGCCACGCGGACGCCGGGCATCACGATCAAGGAGCCGCCGCCCCAGGACGACCGTCGCTCCAGCGGCCCGCGTCCGAGCGGGAACACGGCGCCGCGCCCCGCGAGCAAGCCCGACAAGGACAGCCGCCCGTCGATCAACGTCGACGCGAGCAACGATCCCCTCGCCGGCGTGAAGTGACCGGCTCCGCGTTCGCCGTCAGTCGATGACGGTGAACGCGACGCGACCGACGAGCTGATCGTCGTCGGTGAGCACGTCGACGCTCCAGTGCCCGGCCTTGGCCTCGGGCACCTTGTCGGCGGCGAGCTTCGATTGCAGCCGGACCGTGTCCCACAGGCCCTGCGGGTGCGGGTCGACGTCATCGGAGCGCTGCACGACCTCGCCGTCCTTGAACCACACGTGGACGAGTCGGTCGCCCTTGCCCCCGGGGACGACGATGTCGGTCACCGCGTAGAGCTCGTGGACCAGCGAGCCGTGCAGGCTGCTGACCTCCAGCGCGAGCCGTCCGTCGTCGAGGAGCTTGGGCCCGACCGCCGCCGACGCGAGGTGCATCGCGACCGGCGGCACGACGCGGCGCCCGAAGTAGGCGCCGGCGAGGGAGCCCAGGGTCCACGTCACCAGCAACGTGGCCCCGAGCGGCCGCCCGAGCATGCGCAGCGGGACGTGCATGCTCCAGAACGCCAGGGCCGACACGGCGGCCGCGACCACCAGCGTGACCGCGGCCCGCGAGTTGGGCAGCAGCGCCGGGATCACCAGGTTGAGACACGCGAACAGCGTGAAGAAGTAGAAGATCGACGCGGCGACCTTCCACTTCATCAGCATCCGATCGAACACCACGTCGAGCGTCGACAGGAACGCACACGCGACCAGCGCGAAGAGGAACCACTGGTTGACCGAGTCGAACGTGACCGCGCGCCAGTAGAACGGCAGCAGGAAGAACAACATCCCCTGGTACATGTTCTTGAGCACGTAGGTCATGACGAAGAAGCGCATCTTGGCGCCCTTGCCCTCGACCTGTTGCCCGGCGCCGCTGCCGAAGAAGCGGAAGAACAGGATCAGCACCACCCACGCCAGCGCGAGCGAGATCGTCAGGAAGCGCGCGTGGGCGAAGCCCTTGGCCGCGAACAGCACCACGGAGATGCCGAGGCCCAGCGCGTAGAACGAGTGCAGCCACCACAACATGCGGCCGTACTTCGCGAGCGTCGCGCGGAGCTTGCCCAGGAACCGACGCGGGCCGGCGCCCGCGGGCTGCGTGGTCTCGGCCGGCACGGGCGGCGACCACTCGGGCTGCGGGGCCCACGGCCCGACCGGCGGTCCTCCCGGGGGCCCCGGCGGCGGCGTCTGCGGCGACGAACTCACGGGCCGATGGTAGGCCGGTCGGGTGACGCTGCGCCAGTCTCGTCCCGAGTCTCGATGACGAGGCTGGCCAGCGCGCGGCCGATCTCGCCGTCGCGATCGTGGAGCTCGCTCTGCGTCAGGCCGAGGCCGAGCGCGTCGGCGGTGGAACGCGCGTCGAGGGCGAACCACTCGCCGCACGGCGGGCGATCGAGGTGCAGCGTCAAGTCGGGGTTCACGAAGCTATACGCGCGGGTGTCGAGCACCGCGCAGACGCCGTTGCCCGCATCCGCGACGGTCACGAGCGCGGCCAGCGGCGACGTCGGCTCGTCGACGACCAGCGGCACGCGCAGGCGCATCCACGCGCAGGTCGGCCCCTTGCCCCAGACCCCGCGGCTCAATCGGACCTCGACGCCGGTGTGGTACGCGACGCGCTCGCGGAAGAACGGGAACACCCACGGCTCGAGCCCGGCGGGCCCCCGCGGCGCGGCGTGCCGCGGGCACCGCGGCGACGGCAACGCCACCGCGGCGCGACGGATCCGCAGCGCGTGCAGCCGCACCACCTCGACGCCGTCCTGCAGCAGGCGAGCGTCGATGCGCTGGGCCTTCTTGCCGAGTCGCACCGCTTCGGTCTCGATCGTGAAGGCGCCGAGCGGCACCGGGCGGAGGAACTCGAAGCTGAGCCGCGCGACGACGAACTGCGCCGCGTCGTCGCCGAAGCGCTCGACCGCATCGGCCAGCAGCGCGGCCGGGGGTCCGCCGTGCTGCAGCCGCGCGTCCCACGGCCCGCGCGTGTACTCGGTCGCGAACAGGCGCGCACCATCGCGGACGTAGAACCCCTCGGGCATCGTCGTCCAGGCTGCCACAGCGGCGTCGCGGCGGCTATCCTCGGCCGCGTGAAACACGTCATCATCCTCGGCTGTGGTCAGGTCGGTGCGACCATCGCGATGGACCTCGCGCACGACCGCAGCTTGAAGGTCACCGTCGCCGATGTCCGCCCGTCCGTGCTCGCCGAGGTCGCCCTGCGCTACGGCGTCCACACCCAAATCGCGGACCTCACCGACGCCGCGACGCTGGGCCGGGTGTGCTCCGAGGCGGATCTGGTGATCGGTGCGTTGCCCTCGCACTACGGCCTGCAGACCCTCCGCGCCGTCATCGAGACTGGCCGGCCCTATGTCGACATCAGCTTCATGGCCGACGACCCGCTCCAGCTCGACGCCCTCGCCCGCGAGCGGGGGTCGATCGCGGTGGTCGACTGCGGCGTCGCGCCGGGCCTGAGCAGCATCGCCGCGGGCTACGCGACCACGCAGCTCGATCCGTGCACGCGCCTCGAGGTGATGGTCGGCGGCCTCCCGGTCGTGCGCAAGTGGCCGTTCGACTACAAGGCCGGCTTCGCGCCCGCCGACGTCATCGAGGAGTACATGCGACCGGCGCGGATGGTCGAGCACGGCGAGGTCGTCGTGTACCCGGCGCTCTCGGGCATCGAGCGCGTCGACATCGAGGGCGTCGGTACGCTCGAGGCCTTCAACACCGACGGACTGCGCACGCTCATCGACACGCTGGCGATCCCGACGATGATCGAGAAGACGATGCGCTGGCCCGGGCACGCCGAGCTCATGCGGGCGTTCCGCGAGACCGGGCTGTTCGAGACCACGCCGATCGACGTCGGTGGCGTGAGCGTGGTCCCGCGCGACGTCGCGGCCGCGCTGCTGTTTCCCAAGTGGACCTACGGCCCCGGCGAGCACGATCTCACCGTGCTGCGCGTCGTGGCGTCGGGTCGCCGCGACGGCGCGCCGGTGCGCATGATCTGGGACCTGGTCGATCGCTACGATCCGGTGAGCGAGCAGCGGAGCATGTCGCGGACGACCGCGTTCCCGGCGACGATCGTCGCGCGGGCGCTGCTCGCTGGCCGCTTCGCCACGCCCGGCGTCCACCCGCCCGAGCAGCTCGGCAAGCTGCCGGGGATGCTCGCCCACGTGCTCGCCGAGCTCGAGGCCCGCGGGGTGCAGTGCCGCGCGTCGATCGAGCACGACGCGACCGCGGCGACTCAGTAGGGCTCGTACAACGTCGACGGATCCGCGTCGGGATCGTCGCCGACGACGATCGCGGCGATACCGGCGACCTGCGAGCCGCTGCCGGACTCGCGGTTGCGCAGGGTGAGCTCGACCGTCCCGGCCTCGTACACCTGCAGCACGATGTACGACGCCTCACAGGGCTGCGCCGCGAGGGCCGCGAGGCGCTGCCACGACAGGCCGCTCGCGGCGCCCGCTGTCTGGCAGCCGTAGCGCCAGGTCGACTCGGCCCCGCCGACGTCGAAGTAGAACGAGTCGGGATCCGGGTCGCCCCACGCCCCGGGCTCGTAGTCCCAGACGAGACCCCACAGCGCGTACTCGCCGGGGCACGCGAACTCGAGGGCGACGGTGACCTCGCCGCTCTCTGCGACGCTCGAGGCGGCGACGTTGGGGTTGTCGTTGGCGTCGGCGGCGACGAGCTGCATCGGCGCGACGAGCTCGCCGTCGTCGACCCACACCAGCTCGAACATCGGCGCGGGGCAACCGGGCGCATCGACGCCGCCGCTGGTCGCGTCACCGGCAGATCCGTTGCCGGATCCGTTCTCGGATCCGTCCTCGGAACCCTCGGATCCGCCGCCCCCGGGCGCACCCGTGTCGGTGTCGGGCTCGTCACCGGCGCTCGCGTGCGGGCCCCCGCCACCGTCGGTCATCGGGCTGCTCGACGCGCTGGGATCGGGGCCCTGGTCCGGACCGGGCGCTGGCGCGGGTTCGTCGCCGCCCTCGCTCGCCTCGGTGTCCGCGCCCGACGTGCCGCCGTCGCCGACCGACGCACCGGCGGGGAACCCATTGCCCGCGGTGTCGAACGAGCACGCCGACAGCACGCAGAGGGCCAACGACGGGACGCGACACGAACGGCGGACGACGGACGACATGGAGCCGGCGAAGCTACCACAAGGTAGTTTCGCGTAAACAAGCCGCCTACACCGCGATCCTAGGGTTGTGAACGTCGTTCCGCCGGCGGAGTCGAGGCTCGCGCGAAATCGCAAGCCAGCGGAGGGCACCGCCGCTGCTACGCTTGTCGGCACATGTCGCGCCTTGCCTTGTCCCTTCCGCTGCTGATGTCCCTGGCCTGCGGGTCGAAGTCCGAGTCCACCGGCGACGAGTCGTCGAGCACCACCGGGGACGGAACGAGCACCTCCACCGGCGCGACGACGACGACCTCCGCCGACGGGAGTTCCTCGACGTCGTCGACCTCCGAGGCCGCCGACACGACCGAGACCGGACCCGTCACGCTGAGCATCAGCGGCGAGGTCTCCGACTTCTTCGAGATGGGCCCGATCGGCTACGCCCAGATCTCGCTGCTCGACGAGAAGGGCAGCGAGACCGTCGCGAACCCCGACGGCACCTACGTGATCGAGGACCTCGAGCCCAACTCGTTCCACCGGATCCTCCTCGCCGAGAACGCCAACTACTGGGGTGCGATCGTCCCGGTGCAGCTCGAGGACGAGTCGATCGACAAGTACGATCTCTCGCAGGTGTCGACGGCGGTCATCGATCTGCAGGAAGCCGCGCTGCAGGATCAAAACCCCGATGTGTTGGTCGACGAGGACGCCGCGGTGCTGCTCATCGCCATCAACCAGAACACTGCGACCGGCGCGACGGTGACGCTCGACCCGCCGCCGGCGGAGAACACCTACTACGCGCCCGACGCGAACGGCGCCCCGATCCTCAACTCGAACCTCATCGAGTGGGGCCTGTTCCCGGTCGCGGTCTTCTTCAACCTCCCGCCCGGCGACGCGGGCACGTACACCGTGACGGTGACGCACCCCGATCGCGAGTGCACGGCCCTCGATCCGGAGCCGCCCACGCGCGGGCGCCACGTGAACCTCATCTACGTCGACTGCGTGTAGTCGCCTCCCGCCGTACGCGGGACCTGAACACGGGTACCGTCGTGCGCGCCGCCCTCGCCCCGTCCGCCGGGGGTGACGTTGCGTCGTCGGGCCCACGCGATCGCGGCGGAGGCGGTGATAGCCGGCGAAATCGGGCGATCCGTCGATCTGCCCTTGCACGGGCCACGGGGCCCGGGGAAGACTCGGGCGGCTTTTTCTCGCCGTGACCGAGCCGCGCGAACGACAGGTGGTCCACAAGGGATCGGTCGGCGAGGATGATCTCGACGATCGTTCCGCCGCCGAGGCACGCACCGCGGTCGACGACGATGTCCCAGACGCCGAGCTCGACGGCGCCGAGCCCGACGGCGCCGAGCCCGACGATGCCGAGCCCGACGACGACGACGACGCGGTCGCCGACGACGGCGGCGCGGACCGGACCCGCGTCGAGCACCACCCCGGCGGCCGCCGACGCGTCGCCCCGCTCCTCTTCATGGGCGCCGCGGCGCTGTGGATCGGCGTCATGGCCCTGCGCTGCCGCCCCGCCCACGGACCGAGCGCGAACGTGCCGAGCGCCGAGCCCACCGTCGCCGACGACGTCCCCGTCGCCCCGACGCCGATCGCCCCGGGCCCCACGCGGGCCGACGCGACGCCGCCCGATCCCATCCCGGCCGCGGACGCCGAGGCCCAGCCCGACGGCGGGCCCACCGACGACGCCCCGCCGGCCGAGGGCGATCGGCTGCCGCAGCGGCGCAACGACTGGGCCGAGGGCCTCGAGATCCCGACGAAGGTCCGCTACACGGTCCGCCGCGGCGGCTCGCTCGAGAACGTCGCGAACCTGTTCAAGATCTACCACCACGAGATCCTCGAGCTGAACCCGGGGATCGCCATCGATCAGGAGCTGGCACCCAACACCCGGGTGGTGATCTGGTCGCAGAAGCCCGGCGAGAAGAGCGAGTCGATCGGTTACCCGAGCGATGGCTCGCTCGCAGGCGCCATCCCGATGGTCGAGGGCCCGGGGCGTCGCATCCTCGCGATCGGCTGGAAGACGTGGGGCAAGGACACCTCCATCGCGATGCTCGATCGCGTGCTCGATCGCTGGGCCGAGCGCGGCAGCAACGTGCAGCCCATCCTCGTGGGCAACATCGCCAACCGCACGGGCGGCCGCCTCGAGCCCCACAGCACCCACCAGTCCGGCCGCGACGTCGACCTCGGCTACCCGCAGAAGCTCGCGGCCGGCGCGGAGCTGAACTGGCAGGAGATGACCGCCGCGAACCTCGACGCCGCCGAGACCTGGGCGCTGCTGTTCCTGCTCGGCGAGACCGGCGCGGTCGAGGAAATCTACATCGACCGCGAGATCCAGAAGCTGCTGCACGAGCACGCCCTGCGGCAGGAGCTGCTGTCGAAGTCCGCGCTGTCGAAGTGGATGGAGTACCCGCGACCGACCGGCACCGCCGGCACGCTCATCACCCACGTCGCCGGGCACACCGACCACATGCACGTCCGCTGGTCGTGCACGTCGGGCGACGGCCGCTGCAAGTCGCGGTAGCCGCGGTACACTGACCGCCGATGCGCGGTCTCGTCGTCGGAGCGCTGGGGACGATCGTGACGGCGTGCACGCCCGCGGGCGCCGCGGACGAGCACGCGTGGTCGCCCGACACGTCGAGCACCGGGCCCACGTCGACAGGTCGCGCGGAGGAGGACTCGGGCACCGACGGCTCGAGCACCGCCGATGACTCCGATGCGTCGGGCGACACCGGCACCGACGGGACCACCGGCGATCCCCCCGAGCCCGCGGGCCCCGCCCGCTACGGGCTGACCGTGCACTCCCCCATCACCGCCGATGTCGCAGCCTCGCTCGCGGCCATCCGCGCGGTCGACCCGGGCCTCGCCGACGACGTGTTCATGAAGGCCGGAGCCTCGAGCGACGTGAGCGTCGCGAACCTGCACTGCTTCGCCACCGACGAGATCGACCTCGGCGCCCACGCCGAGCTCGGCGCGACGCTCGACGTGTTCCTCGCCGGTGACGCCGCCGGCACGACCCCGTTCGATCGCGACAGCCTCGCGACCGAGGCCGGCCGCACGGCGTCGTGGGCGATCGACGGCGACCCAGCGCCGCTCCAACTCGAGCTCGACGCGGTGGCCCCGAGCCTCGCGTTCATCCACTTCGGCACCAACGACATGGAGCTCGGCATCGACCCCGGCGCGGCGCTGCCGGGGTTCCACACCGCCCTCGCCGAGCTGCTCGATCGCCTCGAGCAGCGCGGCGTCGTCGCGATCGTCGTCGGTCTCACGCGTCGGGGCGACGACCCCGACGCCGATCGCTGGATCGCGACCTACAACGCGGTGCTGCGGGCGATGGCGCAGCAGCGGCAGGTCCCGTTCGTCGACGCGCATCGGGCGATCGATCCCCTGCCCGGCCACGGCCTCGGGCCCGACGGCCTGCACCTCGAGTCGTCCCCCGACGGCGCCTGCATCTTCACCGAGGACGGGCTGCAGCACGGCTACAACATGCGCAACCTGATCCAGCTCGAGGTGCTCGATCGCGTCACGGCGGCGCTCGACGAGGAGCCCCCCGACGCCGACGACGGGCTGCCGGTGCTCGACGGTTCCGGCACCGCGGCGCTCCCGTGGACGATCGACGCGCTCCCGTTCGTGCACGACGCCGACACCACCGACGCGGAGTCCCTCGTCGATGTCTACGACTGTGGTGCCAGCGACGAGAGCGGGCCCGAGCGCACGTACGCGCTGACGCTCACCGAGGACACCGCCGTGCGGATCGTCGCGCTCGATCGCGAGGGCGTGGACATCGACGTCCATGTCATCTCGTCGCCCAGCAGCACCTGCACGGCGCGCGACGACGGGCTCGTGTCGGGCACGCTGGCGGCGGGAGCGTGGCGCATCGTCGTCGACACGTGGTCCGACGGCGCGATCGACTACCCCGGCCGCTTCGTGCTCGCGGTCGTGCCCTGCGAGGACGAGGATCCCGACTGCGCGGCCGCGCTCGGCGCATAGCCGGGGTGCGCGGCCATGCTCGGCACGAGCTCGGGCGCCGGTCGCTCACAGCGGGCGAGCACCAGCACCGCCGCGACGAGCAGCGCGATCGCGATCGCGACCTTGATCCGATCGAGCGGCGCGGCCCCGACGACCTTGCCGGTCGCGGCGTTGATCACCACGCGCCACGGCCGGTCCCGGTAGCGGAAGCTCCCGATCCACAGCGGCAGCGCGTCGAGATCGGTGCGGACCTCGTGCAGACGCGCGGTGCCGCCAGCGTCGGACAGGCCGCGGTCGAGGGAGAGCGCGTGCAGACGGTCGTCGACGAGCACGCCGTGGGCCACCGCGAGCGCGCCGGCCTCGCTCAGCGCCGGGACCTCGCACGGCACCTCGCGATCGCCGTCGGTCCACCGCCGCGTCGCCGCGGGGAAGGGTCGAAGCGCGGTGAGCTCGGCCAGGCTCACCGCCCCCGATGCGGGGACGATCGCCTCGGCGCGCCCGCGATCGATGCCGGTGCGCGGCCGCTTGCCGCTCGCGGTCGCCGCGGACACGAGCGCCGCCCAGTGGAGCTCGACGTCGGCGGCGACGCGCCACGCCGGGATCCACACCGCCTGCACCGCCGCCTGGGCCTCGCGCAGGGCCTTGGGGCGCCACCACGACGCCCGCACCCAGCGACCGAACGCGGCCTGGGCGGCGGCCTCGTCGAGGACGAAGGGCAGCACCGCGTGGGGCGATGGCGGCGGCACGATTGCGGGCACCGGGCGCAGCGCGACCGCGGCACAAAACAGGCAGCGCACCAATGCATGCGTCGGGTCGTACGCGACCGCGCCGCCGCACTCGTCGCACTGCACGACGATCCAGTCCGACGAAGCCACGCCCGGCGTCACGACCACGCCCCTCCCCACCACAGCAGCGCGAGGACGATCGCGGCGACCGTCATCGCGGCGAGCGAGACCTTCGCCGTCGAGATCGGCGGCCGCCCGACGCAGTCACCGCGCTGGCCGTGGACGAGCAGCCGATGCACGCGGCCGGCGTGGCGGTACGTGGCGACCCACACCGGCATGAGCACGACATCGAAGCCGCGGAGCGAGACCTCGCAATCGTGGGCGACGACGTCGTGGTGTTCGCCCGGCAGCACGTCCTTCGCCAGGCGGCGGAGCTCGGCGCGGCGGATCGTCGCGCGCGCGTCGGCGTCGAGCTCGGCGCGGGCCCGCGTCGGGAGCTCGGCCGCGAAGCCGGCCGCCAGCCGTGGGTCGAACCCGACGGCGAGTCCGAGGTCGAACCGGCCCAGGCGGGCGACCTCGGGCCCGGTCAGGGTCGTCGACGCGCACACGTGGTGGCCGTCGATCTCGCCGACCGCGGTCCCCTGCGCGTCGAACCACTCGGTCTCGCGCACGCGCCGCGTGACGGACTTGCCCTCGCGATCACGCGTCCGTTCGGTGCGCCACCAGTCGACGCCGATCCGCGCTCGCCACTTCGCCTGCGTGCTCGCGGCGTAGACGAAGTACGGCACGAGCACCCCGCGGAGCTCCTCGGGTCGCAGCTGGCCGGTGCGCGCCAAGAGGCGCACCGCCCGTGGGGCCCAGAACGCATCGGCGACGTGCGCGCGCAGCCGCTGCTGCGCCGCGCGGGCCGTGACGCGGAACGGCACCACGCGATCGACGGCCTGCGCCGTCGCGGCGTCGACGAGCCGCGAGCCGCACCAGGCACACGCGGTGGACAGCGCGGCCGCGTCGGCGACGAACGCGGCGCCGCACGACGGGCAGCGCGTCGCGGCGACGTTCGCGGGCGGGCGGTCCACGGTGGGCATGATACGGCGAAGCGGCCAAGATGCGCGGGGCCGCGCGGGGCCGCGCGGGGTCGCACGGGCCCCGGCGAGCGCGACGGGACCGAGGGGGCCCGGCGCCTATTCCGGATCACGGTATCCTCCTGCGCGACGCCCATGAGCCCGCCGCCCGACCGCGACCCCAACGGAGACGCCCCGGCTCCGGAGGCGACGTGGGGACGGCCCGCGGGCCGCGTCGCAACCGCGGACCCTGGGGTGACCGACTTCGGCGAGCGCTTCGCCGTCCACGAGTTCCTCGGCGCGGGCGCGCACGGGGCGGTGTACGAGGCCGAGGATCGCCTGCACGGCCGCCGCGTCGCGCTGAAGGCCCTGCTCGACGTCGACCCCGAGGAGATGGTCCGGTTCAAGCGCGAGTTCCGGGTCACGTCGCGCGTCGGCCACCCGAACCTCGTCGCGGTGCACGAGCTGTTCGTCGAGGGCGATCGCGCGTGGTTCACGATGGAGCTGGTGCACGGCACGGACTTCCTGTCGTGGGTCCGCAACGACCAGGGCTTCGACGAGCTGCGCCTGCGCGCGGCTCTCCACCAGCTCGCCCGCGGCCTCACGGCGCTCCACGCCTTCGACATCCTGCACCGCGATCTCAAGCCATCGAACGTGCTGGTCCGCGACGATGGTCACGTGGTGGTCGCCGACTTCGGGTTGGCCCGCGAGCTGTCCGCGACCAAGGCCGATGGCGTCACGGGGACGCCCGCGTACATGTCCCCGGAGCAGGCCGCCGCGCTGCCGCTCGGCCCCGCGAGCGACTGGTACGGCCTCGGCGTCATGCTGTTCGAGGCGCTCACGGGCCATCGCCCCTACGACGACGCGACCGGCATCGGCCTGATGGTGGCCAAGCAGATCGGTGATCCCGGCGCGCCGTCGCGGCACGAGCCGTCGGTGCCGCCGGATCTCGATCGGCTGTGCGTCGATCTGCTGGCGCGCGACCCCACGGCACGACCGACCGGCGCCGAGGTCCTGCGCTGCCTCGCCCGGGCCCCGAGCGGCGCCCCGGCCGAGCCCGCGCCACCGTCGATCGGCGCCGAGTTCTTCGTCGGTCGCGACGCCGAGCTCGAGCGGCTCCACCAGGCGTTCGAGCGCGTGTGCAACGACGAGGTCGCCGTCGTCGCCGTCGTCGACGGCCGCTCCGGCACCGGCAAGAGCGCGCTGCTGCGGCGCTTCGCCAGCGACGTCACCCACGAGCGCGCGACCGTCCTGTCGGGGCGCTGCTACGAGCGCGAGTCCGTGGCGTACAAGGGCCTCGACGAGCTCGTCGACGGACTGCGGGCCCATCTCATCGCGCGCGGCGGGATCATGGCGCTCGCCGGGGCCGGCGCGCTCGGCCGCGTGTTCGGGGTCCTGCGCGACGTGCCGGGCATCGGCGACGCACCGCCGCCGCGCACCGACGACCCCTTCGAGCTGCGCCGCCAGGCCGTCGACGCGCTGCGCGAGCTCCTGCGCCGCGTGAGCCTCGCCTCGCCCCTCGTGCTCGTCATCGACGACCTGCAGTGGTGCGACGACGACACCGCGGGCCTCCTGCTCGAGCTGCTGCGGCCGTCGAACCGCCCGACGGCCCTCTTCATCGCCTGCCTGCGCACCGACGACGGCGCGCCCGAGCCCGAGGCGCCGGTGCAGCGACTCGCGCGGGGGCTCGACGACTTCGTCAGCGCGCTCGACGTCGAGCACATCACCCTCGGACCCATCGACGACGCGGACGCGGTAGCGATCGCGGCGTCGGTGCTGGGCGATCACCCGGACGCCGAGCGGCTCTCCGAGGCGATCGCCGCCGAGTGCGAGGGCAGCCCGCTGTTCGTCGCCGAGCTCGCGCGCCACGTCGCCGACGCCAGCCAGGGCGCCGATCGACCGTCGCGGCCGCGGCTCGAGACCCTGCTCGAGGCCCGCGTCGCGCGGCTCCCCGACGAGGCGCTCGCGGTGCTCGAGGTGGTCGCCGTCGCGGCGCGCCCGATCCCGCTGCGCCTCGCCTTCGGCGCCGCGGGCGTCCGCGCGCGGGGCCTCGAGGCGATGGCGATCCTCCGCGGTCACACCCTCGTCCGCACCGACGGCGCGAGCGAGGCGACGCCGGTCGAGTGCTACCACGATCGGATCGCCATGCACGTGCGCGCGCGGATGGGCGCGGCCCACATCGCGGCCCGGCACCTGGCGCTCGCCACCGAGCTCGAGCGCGACATGGCCGATCCCGAGACCATCGCGTTCCACTTCAAGGCCGCCGGACAGCCGCAGCGCGCGATCGCCTACGTGACCCAGGCCGCCGATCTCGCCGCGCAGACCCTCGCGCTGCACCGCGCGGCGCGACTGTACGGCGTGGCGCTCACGCTGCTCGACGCCCACGATCCGCGGCGGCACGCGGTGCAGGTGGCGCTCGCCGACACGCTCGCCCGCGATGGACGCGGCGCGATGGCGGCCGCCGCCTACGAAGTCGCGGCCCGCAGCGCCCCACCCGAGCTGGCGATCGAGCTCGAGCGCGCCGCCGCCGAGCAGCTCCTGCGCAGCGGTCGGGTCACCGAGGGCATCGCGGCCCTGCGCGCGGTGCTGTCGTCGATCGGCCTGCGCATGCCGTCGAGCCCGCGCTCCTCGGTCGCGGCGCTGCTGCTCGCGCGCGCCCGCATCCGCCTGCGCGGCCTCGCCTTCGACGAGCGCGCCGAGTCCGAGATCCCGCGCCAGCGCCTGCTCGAGATCGACACCACGTGGACCGCTGCGACCGGTCTGCTGCAGTCGTCGGTGCTGCTCGGGCAGTACTTCCAGGCCCGCCACCTGCTGCTCGCGCTCGAGGGCGGCGAGCCGCGCCGCATCGCCCGCGCGCTCGGCCTCGAGACGCTGTACGTCGCCACCGGCGGCACCCACGACGCGCGCCACTGCGACGCGCTGCTCGAGCGCGTCGACGGCCTGTGCCGTCGCATCGACGATCCCCACGCGCGTGGGATCGCGGCGCTCGCGGCCGGCGCCGCCGACGTCTACCGCGGCCGCTTCGTCCGCGCGTGCGACCGGCTGCGCGACGCCGAGGAGATCCTCCGCACCGTCGACGGCAACCCGCAGTGGGAACTCTCGACCGCGCGCACCTTCATGGTGATGTCGTTGATGTACGTCGGCGAGCTCCGCGAGATGAGCCAGACGCTCGCGCGCTCGATCCGCGACGCGGTCGACCACGACGACCGCTACGGCGAGCTGATGCTCCGCGGCGCCTACGAGCCGCTGACGCTCCTGTTCGAGGATCGGATCGACGACGCGCGGGCCGTCGTCGCCGCGGTCGAGCGCGGCTGGCCAGAGGCGATCGAGACGGCGACCTACCGCTACGTGCTCGCGCTCACCCGCTCGAGGATCGAGCGCTACTGCGGCAATGGGGTCGCCTCGCTCGCGGCGATCGACGAGCAGCTGCGGCCCATCGAGCGCTCGCTGATGCTGACCAAGCAGCCGCTGCGGATCTTCATGAGCCACGATCGGGGGTGCGCCGCGCTGGCGGCCGCGTTCTGCGAGCAAGGCCGCGCCCGCGCTCGGGCGCTGTCGACGGCGCGGGCCGAGGCCGATCGCCTGCTCGCCGAGCCGACGCCGTGGGGGCGGGCGATGGCGTTGCCGCTGGTCGCGTCGATCGAGGCCGCCTCCGGCCGCATCGAACTCGCGACGCGCACGCTCGACGCCGCCGAGCGGGCGTTCCTCGAGCAGGGCATGCGCGCGTACGCCATCGTGGTCGCGCTGCGCCGGGCCGAGCTCCGCGGCGCCTCTCGGGCGGCGGCCGAGGCGGCCACGAACCTGCGCGAGCTCGGCACGACGGCGCCCGAGGCCCTCGCGCGGCTCCTGCTGCCGCCCGTCGTCGGCTGGTAGCCGCGCGTTGCCGCGCCGTCGGATCACCCCGGCGGCCGTGATACACCGCGGTTCGCCCATGGCCGACGACGCCGACGAGCTGCTGCTGCCCGACGCCGACGAGCGCGAGGCGATCCTCGACGCGCTCGCGGGGCTCGTGCACCGCCGCGGCTACGAGCACCTCGCGCTCGCGCCGCTGGTCGAGCCGGACGAGCGTCACTTCCCCGATCGCTGGGCGGGCGGCGAGGCCAGCGTGCGCCGCGTCGTGCAGCGCCTACTCGTCTACGCCGACCTCGAGGCGCTCGAGCCCGTCGTCGAGGTCGAGGACGACGTCGGCCTCGGACCGATGGCGCCCGTGGGCGTCGGCTCGCCGGGGTGGTTCCACAAGCTCGACGCGGGGCGACCGGTGATCCGCGTGCGGGAGTCGAGCCTGCGTGATCCGTTCGTGCTGGTGCCCGCGCTCGCGCGCGCGGTCGCGGCGGCCTTCCGCGCCCACCACGGGCTCGCGGTCCGCGAGCCGCTGATGGAGGAGCGCTTCGTCGATCTCACCGCCGTGTACCTCGGCTTCGGGTTGATCACGCTGCCCGCCCTCGTCCGCCACCACACGTCCCGCGCCGGGGCGCGGGTCCGCAGCGCGGTGTCGCGGGTCGGCGCCGTCGAGCCCCGCGCGCTGTCGTTCGCGCTCGCGGTCGTGCTCGCGATCCGCGGCACCGATGATCGGCGGCGCAAGGCGATCGCTGCGCTCGTCGGGGACAACCCCGCGGCGTTCATCGCCGCCGCCACCGCGTGGCTCGGCACGCTGTCGCCGCCGCTGGCGGATCGGCTCGGCATCCCGCCGCGCGCGTCGTGGCCCGAGCCGCCGGCGCTGTCGATGCTCACCGCGCCGCTGCCCGACGATGGCCCCGCGATGTCGCAGGAGCAGCGCCGCGACGAGGACAAGGGCGTCGTCGGCATGAACGCGGGCAAGCCGGTGTTCCGGGTCGAGCGCAGCAAGGCCCTGCGCATGGCCAAGCTGCTCGGGCTGCCGGTGCTGCTGCTCGGCATGCTCTTCGGTCGCGCCCAGCTCGCGGGCGGCGGCGGCGGCATGGGCATCGAGATCGAGATGTGGAAGGCCAGCCTGCTCGCCGGCGGGCTCGCGCTGGTCGGGCTCGTCATCGGCCGCATGCTCCCGGACGCGCGCTGCTCCGAGCCGCGCTGCGGCGAGTCGCTCACCGCCGACCAGACGACGTGTCCGCGCTGCGGTGGTCGCATCGCGGGCGTGATCCACCACCCCCGCGAACGACTCGCGGCCGAGGACGCCCTCGCGCGCCGATCGATCGTCGCCGGCGATGCCGACACCACCGCACCGTCGACGTCGACCTCCGAGCCCTGAACCCACACACGGACGCCACACGCGACCAGACCGGATCCACCGCGTCGCGCGTTGCAGGCGGGTCGATGCCCGACTCGGTTGGCTTGCGCGCCCCGCGGTGCCCTGGGATACTCGGGCAACAGCTCGGATCTGCGTGAACACGACGGCGCCCCTCACGATCACGCTCGCGATCGAACGGCCTGGCGAGTCCGTCCAGACCCACACGTTCCGTGGCGAGAAGGCGCTCGTCGGTCGCGAGACCGGTGAGATCGTCCTGCGCGACGCCGAGTCCTCGGCGCTCCACGCCGAGATCGATTGCACCCAGGGCGCCGTGGTCGTCCGCGATCTCGGCAGCAGCAACGGCACCTGGCGGGGCAAGGCCGCGGACGACGGCGTGATCACCTGGGAGCGCTTGCCTCAGTTCGCGCTGCTGCCCGGCGGGAGCTTCCGCTGCGGCGCCACGATCATCCGCCTCGTCGAGCTCGAGGGCGCCGCGTTCCAGGTGCCGGCGGGTCGCACCGTCGTGTCGGCCTCGCGCCCGGCGAGCGCTAGCCCGGCCGCCTCGCACATCACGGTGACGCGTGGCGGTGCCGTGCCGCCGCCGTCGAGCGCCGCGACGCTGCCCGGCAAGTCCGAGGGGACGATCGTCGGTCAGCCGCCGCCCGGCGGCGCGATCGAGCCGACCGAATCGAGCGTCACGCTGCCCTTCGGCGAGGCCGCACCGCGCGGCGAGCTGCTGACCTCCTCGTCGACGCTGCCCGCCACCGACGACGCGAGCACGACCATGCGCGCGCCGACCCACGTCACGGATCTCGCGCCGCCCACCGCGTCGACCAGCACCGTCGTTGCGCCTGCACCGATGCCCGACCTCGCGCCGCCGGTCGGATCCACCAGCACCGTCGTCGCACCGACGAGCCCCCTCGTGCCCGCGCCGCCCGTCGTGCCGCCGCCCGCCGCAGCGAGCCCCGTCGTCGGCCGGCCGCCGGTGGCCAACGCGCTCATCCGCCCCGGTGGGCGACCGATCACCGGACCCACCGCCACCGTGCCCGCGGGGCCGAAGCCCGCGCGCGCGTGGCTGCGCAAGGCGGGGATCGGCGCGGCGATCGTGGCCGTCATCGCCCTCGTCGGCGGCGGGATCTGGTGGGCCGTGCGGCGCTTCACCGGCGGCCCGCCCGCCCTCGCGGTGACCATCGCCCGCGAGCTCCCCGACGACGCCCTCGGCTTCGTCGCGATCGCATCCCCACGGGCGCAGCTGGATCTCGTCGGCGACGCCGCGCCCGAGCCGATGCGCAAGGAGGCCTCCGACGCCCTCGGCTTCGATCCGTTCACGCTCGCGTCGTGGACCGATCGCGGCATCGATCCCGACGGCGAGATCGGCGTCGCGCTGCTCGAGCTCGGCAAGCCGACGTTGGCCGTGTCGATGGGCCTCGGCGACGCGACCAAGCTCCGCGCCGCGATCCCGGCGCTCGTCGCCAAGCTCGGCGGCGTGCCCGAGCCCACGCTCTCCGAGCGCACCTTCGGCGCGGTGCCCGGGCTGTGGCTCGAGTCCCCGGTCCCCGCGGCGCTGCTGCTGCGGGATCGCCGGGTGATGGCGGTGATCGGACTGCCCGGCGCCGACGCGAGCACCGTGGCCCGTCACGCCGAGCGGCTCGCCGCGCTGGAGTCCGGCGCATCGCTCGCGGAGCGTCCCGGCTTCACGGACCTCGGCCCCGAGCCGGGCGCTCCGCTGATGGTCACCTACGTCGACGGCGTGTCGATGCGCAGCGCCGTGCCGGCGGGCGCCCCCGCACTGCTCGCGCTGCGGACCGGCTTCAGCGAGATCGACGCGTTCTCGTTCACCGTGAGCCGCGACGGCCCGCGGTTGCACGCCGCGTGGCAGACGGTGCTCCGCGACGGCTCGTCCGCGCTGAAGTACCTCGGCGACGTCGAGCGCACCGGGCGGGCCACCGCGCGCATCCCTGGGCCGGCGCTCGCTGGCATGGACTTCGCGGTCGCCGCGACGCCCGTACTCGAGACGCTGACCGCCTTCGCCACGCTCGCGGGCGTGCTCGGCCCCGCCGAGACCGAGTTCAAGGCCAGCACGGGCCTCGATCTGCGCGCCGACGTGTTCGACAACGTCGGCGGCGAGCTCGGGGTCGTCCTGGGCCGCCTGCCCTCGAAGAAGGACGGCCTCGACTTCGCCGTCGTCGGCTTCGCGTCGGTCAAGGACGCGAAGAAGGCCGCGACGTCGCTCCACACCGCGCTCGGGGCCCTGCAGCGCCACGTGTTCGAGAGCCCCGCGACCACCGAGTCGTTCGGCGAGACCGCGGTGCACACGTTCACGATCCCGGTGGGCGACGAGTCGTTCCCGGTGTCGCTCTTCGTCGCCGCCGACCACGTGTGGATCGCCGCGGGCAAGGTCGACGCGCGCGCGATCGTCGAAGGCTCGGGCAAGTCGATCCGCGACACCGCGCGGCACGAGGCGATCCGCGAGGCGCTCGCGCCGGGCGACAGTGCCGCGGGCTTCGTCGACCTCCGCGAGCTGCTCGGCGCCAGCGATCCGCTGATGTCGGAGGGCGACCGCACCGACAAGGCCACCGCGAAGCCGCTGCTGGATCCGCTCGAGGTCCTGACGCTGCGCGCACGCACCAAGGGCCGGGTCTCGCGCGTCGCCGTCACGCTGCACACCTCGGTCGACGACGCCGCGACGACGCTCGTGCGCGCGTCGTTCCAGGTCGCAGGCGACGCCCTCGCCGAGGCCGTCGGCCGCGAGCGTCGTCGTTCCCGGTGCGCCGAGCTGGTCGCTGCGCTCGAGGCGATCGCCAAGACCGACACCTCGCGCACGCTGCTCGACTTCTCGCTGCGCTTCGACGTCCGCGACGCGTGCGAGACCAAGGCCACCCCCGAGCAGGTGACGTGCGCGATCGCGGCGAAGACATTCGCCGAGGTCGAGGCCTGCGGGGGCGCCGAAGCGGGCCTGCTCCCACCCGAGCCCGAGCCGCAGGCGGTCCCTTACGTCGAGGACATCTGGCCGAACACCCGCGCCTCGCCGAGCGACGGCGCGGTGCCCAGGCCCGAGGTCAACTACGGCGTCGACGTCGGCGACGATCCGGTCGTCCGCGGCCGCGCCGACGCGCTGGTCACGATCGTCGAGTTCGGCGACTTCCAGTGCCCGTACTGCCGCGAGGTCACCGCGACGCTCGACGACCTCCTCGCGCGCCACGGCGACGACGTGCGGGTGGTCTTCCGCCAGAACCCCCTGGCGATCCACGCCGACGCCCGACCGGCGGCCAAGGCCGCGCTGGCCGCCGCGCGCCAGGGCAAGTTCTGGGAGATGCACGACAAGCTCTTCGACTCGCAGTACGAGCTGTCGTCGGGCAAGTTCCGCGACTACGCGATCGCGCTCGGGCTCGACGCGGCGAAGTTCGACCTCGACCTCGCCGACGCCGCGCTCGACCGGCGCATCGACGCCGACCTCGCGGTCGCCAAGCGCTTCGGCGTCACCGGGACGCCGGCGTTCTTCATCAATGGTCGGTTCCTCTCGGGCAATCAGCCGGCGGGCGTGTTCGATCGCGTGATCAACGAGGAGCTCTCGCGGGCGCGCACGTTCGTCGAGCGGCGCGGCAACACCCGCAAGCGCCTGTACGACGACATGATCGGCCGCTGGGCCACCGAGGTCGGCCGCTCGACCGCCGTGGCGCTGCCGCCCGACTCCGGCGAGCGCTTCACCTTCGACTTGACCGGCATGCCGCAGCGCGGCGCGACGGGCTTCTCGCGCGTGACGCTGGTCGAGTGCGGCGACTTCGAGTGCCCGTACTGTCAGCGCGCCACCAAGACCGTCCAGCGCATCCTCGCGGACTACCCGACCCAGGTGGTCTTCGCCTTCGCCCACAACCCGCTGTCGTTCCACCCCCACGCCGAGCCCGCCGCCCGCGCCGCCGCGGCCGCCGATCTGCAGGGCAAGTTCTGGGAGATGCACGACAAGCTGTTCGGCGACGCCGACGCGCTCGACGACGCCAGCATCTTGCTCTACGCCAAGGAGCTCAAGCTCGACGTCGCCAAGTTCGAGGCCGACCGTGCCTCGGCCGAGGTCACGAAGAAGGTCGCGGACCAGAAGAAGCTCTGCGTCGACAACGGCGGGTCGAGCACCCCGACGTTCTTCCTCAACGGGCGGCGCATCGAAGGTGCGCAGTCGTTCGAGACGTTCAAGGCGCTGATCGACGCCGAGCTCCTCGGCGGAATCTGAGGCGGTGCGCTACGGGCGGATCGGCCCGCCGAGCCCCCCTGCAACGCGCCGTGGAGGGTCGCGCCGGGCGCCGCGCAAACGGCTGCGCACGGCAAAAAACCGCGCACGAACGCGAACACCTCGGTGTAGGCTCAGCCCGCCCGCGGAAGGCACCGTCGCCAGTCGCTCGACGCCCGGTTCTCCGGGGTCGGCCCATGGCTCGACCGGCGGGCACTTCATTCCCAAGGATTCGTGAACTCATGATGCGCATCAAGCTTCGCCATTGCTCGCTCTTCGCGGGCTCGCTCCTGCTCGCCGCCTGCGGCGATGATTCCCCGGCAACCCAGGACACCGACGCGAGCTCGTCGTCGGGCAGCGCGGACAGCAGCGGCGGCCCCACCGATCCCACGATCGATCCCGACTCGTCGAGCAGCGGCAACCCGACGACCAGCCCCGAGACCACGGTCGACAGCTCGGGCTCGGAGTCGTCGTCGTCGTCCGGTGGCGGCACGTGCCTCATCCCGACGACGATCCTCGCCGACCCGAGCTTCGAGGCGGGCGCGGACGCCTCGGAGTGGGGCGAGGCCTCGTCTGCCTTCGGCACGCCGCTGTGCGACGCCGGCTGCGGCGGCCCCGATGCCCAGGACGGTAGCTGGTATGTCTGGCTCGGTGGCTCCGGCGGTGGTGACATCGGCGGTGTCTCGCAGGAGGTCACCATCGGTGAGGCCGACTCGCTCGAGCTCAGCTTCTACTTCCAGTACGGGCTCGAGGGGAACGGCAGCGATGTCTTCCAGCTGCAGATCGACGGCGACGTGCTCTGGGAGGTCACCAACGCCGACGTCGCCGACTTCGCCGAGTGGACGCAGGTGACCATCGACGTCTCGGCCTACGCCGACGGCGGCGACCACGACATCGACTTCACGGGCATCGCTTCGGGCAACGCGAACCTCTTCCTCGACAACATCCAGCTCGAGACCTGTGGCGCGGGCGCGGCGATCACCGAGTCCGACACCGTCGACCCGGCGATGACCGGCGGCGACACCGACGCGACCACCGACACCGGCGGCATGCTGACGTGCGAGGACATCGGCAACACCGTGCCCGTCGCGCAGGACGGCAACAACGGCGGCGCGGGCGACGACATCGTGCCTTCGTGCCTCATCGGCAACGGCGACGGCGCGGGCGAAGACGTCGGCTACACCTGGACGGCACCGGCCGACGGAACGTACCGCTTCGACACGCTGGGCAGCCCGCTCGACACGGTGATCGTCATCCTCGACACCTGCGACTCCGGCGGCACCGAGCTGGCCTGCAATGACGACGTCTCGGGGGACGTCTTCCAGTCCGTCGTGACCCTGCCGATGACAGCCGGCCAGACCGTCGCAGTGGTCGTGGATGGCTGGAACGCCGCCGCCGTCGACGACTTCACGCTCAACATCAACCAGCTCTCGTGCGATCCGCCGATCGATCTCGGCAACAACGAGCCGGTCAACCAGGACGGCGACAACACCGGCGCGGGCGACGATGTGGCCGCGTCATGCGGTGGCATCGGCGGCGAGGACGTCGTGTACACCTGGCAGGCCCCGGACGCCGGCATCTACAGCATCTCGGCGTCGAGCCTGGTGCTGGCCCCCGTCGTCAGCGCCTACTCGGGCACGTGCGGCGACCCCGGCTCCGAGCTCGGCTGCGCGACGGACAACAACCTCGCGGCCTTCAACGTGGTGGTCGCTGCCGATCAGCAGATCTCGATCGTCGTCGACGGCGTGACCGCGGACGACATCGGCGCGTACGAGCTGGCCATCACGCAGACCGGCATGCTCAGCGGTGATTGCTGCGCCGCCGACGACTCGGCTGGCTGCGAGGACGCGACCATCAGCCAGTGCACCTGTGCCTTCGACGCCTCGGATCTCGGCCCCGACGTCCCACTTGCGCCTGCTGACTGCTGCAGCGGACCGTGGACGGCGGCCTGCGCGAGCATTGCCGCGTCGCAGTGCGGCGCGGATGCATGTACGCTGACCGACGGCGGTAGCTGTTGCGTCGGCGACAGTGGCGCTCCCGGCTGCGATGTTCCCGAGGTCCAGGACTGCGTGTGCGACTTCGATGCGTTCTGCTGCGACGACAACTGGGACGCAGTGTGCGTCGCGAAGGGCCAGCTCTTCTGCTCGGCCCAGTGCGCCTAGTCGCCCTGTTCGTGCTGGCGATGCTGTCGTGGCCCTCGGGGGCCACGGCGGCGTCGGCCCCCCAGCCGGAGCGCGCGTGGGAGCACGCGCGTGCGTTGGTTCGAGACATCGGCCCGCGCCCCGCTGATTCGCAGCAGGCGCGGGCCGCCGCGCGTCACGTCGAGGACGCGTTCACCCGGCTCGGGATCCCGACCGAGCGCGTCCCGGCCGGCGCGCAGTTCGTCCCGGAGATCCGCGTCGGCGATGCCCTCGTCTCCGCGGGGCGCACGGTGACGCTCGACGACGACACGATCGTCGCCACCCTGTCCGCGACCGAGGGCGTCGGCGCCCCCGCGATCCTGATCCTCGCCCACGTCGACACCGTCGCAGGGGCGCCCGGCGCCGTCGACAACGCGGCGGCCGTCGGCGTGCTCCTCGAGCTCGCGCGATCGCTGGCCGACGAACCCGTCCGCCCGCACGACGTCATCTTCGCCGCGACCGCCGGCGAGGAGGTCGGGCTGGTCGGCGCGCGGGCCCTCGCCGCGCAGCTCGATCCCGATCGCATCGGCGTGGCCATCTCCCTCGATCTCATCGGACGACCGGGGCCGCTGACGCTCAACGGTCTGTCGGCGCACCTCGGCGCGCCGTGGCTCGATCGCATCGCCCGCGCGGCCGCGACGGCCCGCGTCGCGATCGAGGCCCCGCTCACCCACCAGGTCGTCAGCCGCCTGCTGCCGCAGCTCGAGCGCAGCGATCACGGCGTGTTCACCGAGCGCGGTATCCCGGCGTTCCACCTGTACCACCGCGGCCCGGGCCGCATCTATCTGCAGTACCACGGGCCGCGCGACGACCTCGATCAGATCGACGCCGCGTCGGTCGCCGCGGCGCTCGCGATGCTCCACGCGTTCGCGCTCGACCCCGCCGCGCTGCCGCCCGTCGGTGGGACCGCGGCGACGTGGCTGCCCTTCGGTGACGGGCTGATCCTCCGCGACGGCGCATGCAAGGCGATCGAGGCCGTGATGATCGCCCTGTGCGTCGTGCTGCTCGTGCTCGCGGCGCGGCGCGGCACGCCGTGGCGCCCGCGCGTGATGGCCTCGGCCCTCGCGTGCGCGGTGACCATCGTCGCGTGGGCCACCGTGCTCGGCATCGACGCCCTCGGTGCGGCCGCGCGCGCGCACCCGCAGCCGTGGATCCACGCGCCGGGGCGATGGATCGTCGCGACGCTCCTGCTGCTCGTCGGGTTGCTGACCGCGGCCGCGCCGTGGCTGCGGCGGTGGCCGCTCGACGCTGGGGCCGGCGTCCCGGCCGTCGTCCTCGCGATGATCCCAGGCGTGGTGCTCGCATGGTTCGGCGTCGTCGCGCTGGCCTGGATCCCGCTGGCGCACACGGTCGGCCTGTCGGCGCTGGGCTCGACCCGCCGCCCGCGGACCGCCGCGCTCGTCCTCGCGGTCGCGATGATTCCCGCGTGGGCCTGCATCGATCCCGATCTCCTGCGTGAGGCGAGCTTCCACGGCTTCCTACCCCGCGGCCTCGGGCTCGCGCCAATCCTCGCGGTGGTGCTGCTGCCGGCCAGCCTCGCCGGCACGCGCCTGCTCGCGACGCTGCCGCTGTCGCGTCGGGCGAGGGTCACCGCCGTGGCGGTGGGCGTCGCGGCGTGGCTCGCCGTCGCGCTCGGATCGGCGCTCGGCGATCGACAGTGCACCGCGTCGGCCTATGCGACGGCCGGGCTCACCTGTGAGCTCGGGCCCGCATCGCCCTGACCGCACGGCCGGGCGTCGACTGCGCGCGGCGCGGCCGCTGGAATCGCGGCGCGCGGCCCGGTCGAACGCCCGATGCCCTCGCCCCGCCCGACCTCCCCCGTGACGCTCGTCCTCGGGTTCGCGATCGCCTTGGGTGTCGGGCAGGCGTGCCACGGCGACGACGGCGACGAGAACACCGGCGAGGCGTGCATCACCGCCGAGGCCTGCTATCCCGACCTCGACGATCCCGAGAGCCTCCGCGGCGCGGCGTACTGCCTCGATCGCGTCGAGGGTGGCTACTGCACGCACGAGTGCGAGACGGACGCCGACTGCTGCGCCGTGCCCGGCGAGTGCGAGACCGACTTGCCGCAGGTGTGCGGGCCGTTCGAGTCGACGGGCCTGCGCCTGTGCTTCTTGTCGTGTGAGGGCGCGGATCTCGACGGCCTCGACGGCGACACCCACTGCCACGAATACGCGCACCCCGCCTTCGGCTGCCGGAGCACCGGCGGCGGCGCGGAGAATCGCAAGGTCTGCGTACCGTGAGCTTCACGGCCGCGTGCGCCCACGCTCGGGGAATTCGTCGGGGCGTGTGTTGGCGCAGTGGACAGCGCACCCGTGCGCGGCCAGTCTCCGCCCCGTGACGAACTCCGACGCGATGCCCGTTGTCCTCGACGAATCCACCGAGGCCAACCCGGCGCTGACCCCCGCGCCCGCCGAGGCGCCCGCTCCCGAGGCGACGCCCGCCAACGCGACACCGACCGAGGCGACGCCCGCCAACGCGACACCGACCGAGGCGACCCCCAGCGAGCCGACGCCGTTCGATGGGATCCCCGCGGCGCTGCGAAGGGCGATGCTCGCCCACGGGTTCGTCGATCTCACCGCGGTGCAGCGCGCGGTGCTGCAGCCGGAGGCCCGCGGTCGCAACCTGCGGATCTCGTCGCAGACCGGCTCGGGCAAGACCGTCGCCCTCGGCATCGTGCTCGCCGACGACCTCCTGGATCCGGCCGCGTGCACCGGCACCCGCGCGCTCGTCGTGACGCCCACCCGCGAGCTCGCGACGCAGGTCCAGGGCGAGCTGCGGTGGTTGCTCGCCGGTCTCCCCCACGTGCGCGTCGAGGCCGTCACCGGCGGCACCGACATGATCCGCGAGCGCCACGCGCTGCGCCGCGCCCCGACGATCATCGTCGCGACCCCGGGCCGCCTGCTCGACCACGTGCGTCGCGGGTCGGTCGACTGCAAGAACGTCCGGCACCTCGTCCTCGACGAGGCCGATCGCATGCTCGACATGGGCTTCCGCGAGGATCTCGAGGCGATCGTCGAGGCTGTGCCGGCCGATCGCCGCTCGCACCTGGTGTCGGCGACGTTCCCCGCCCAGGTCCGTCGGCTCGCCGACAAGGTCCAGGTCGACGCCGTCCACCTCCAGGGCACCGAACTCGGCGCCGCGAACGACGACATCGAGCACTCCGCGTCGCTCGTCGATCGCGGCGACACGTACGGCGCGATCGTCAACGCGCTGTTGCTCGGCCAAGGCGAGCGCGTCCTCGTGTTCGTCGAGCGGCGGGCCGACACCGCCGAGCTCGCCGATCGCCTCACCGCCGACGGCTTCGCCGTACAGGCGTTGTCGGGCGAGCTCAGCCAGTCGCAACGCACCCGCGCGCTCGAGGCCTTTCGCAGCGGCGTCGTCGACGTGCTGGTGTCGACCGACGTCGCCGCGCGCGGCCTCGACGTCCCCGACATCTCCCTGGTGATCCAGGTCGACCTGCCCAAGGATCCCAACGACTACACCCACCGCAGCGGCCGCACCGGGCGCGCCGGTCGCAAGGGTCGGTCGCTGTTGCTGGTGCCGATCCGCGCGCAGCGACACGCCGCGTCGCTGCTCGCCGCCGCGAAGGTCGAGGTGGTGTGGCGACCGCTGCCGACCGCCGACGAGATCCACGAGGCGCTCGGCGAGCGCACCCGTGCCCTCGTCAACGCCCGCCTGGGCGAGGCCGCCTCCACCCGCGGCCTCGCCCAGGCCGCCGAGCTGCTCGAGGGCCGCGACCCCGCGCAGGTCGTCGCGACCCTGCTGCAGCTCGCCGCACCGAAGCTGCCCTGCGCGCCCAAACAGGTGCGCAGCGTCACCGCCGACGCGGGTCGACGCCCGGCCGTCGCGGCCGCCCGCGCCAAGCACACGCGACACACCGGTCGGTTCATCCGCTTCTCGATCAACTGGGGTCACCGCAAGGGCGCGACCCCCAGCCGCCTCCTGTCGCACCTGTGTCGCCGCGGCGAGATCGACAGCGGCCTGGTCGGTGCCATCGAGATCGGACCCGGCTCGGCCACCTTCGAGGTCGCCGATCATGTGGCCGGGGGCTTCGAGCAGCGCGTGCGCGAGCCCGATCGCCGCGAGCCGTTGCTCCGGATCTCGCGGCAAGAGTCGACCGGCTGACGGCACTGCCGAGCCGGCTCCAGTCGGCGACCTCGAGGCCCGCGCGACCTCGCGCGGCCCGACGCCGCCGCAGCGCGTCAGCGCGACCTAGCCACGCGCAGTTGCGGCCCGACCGCGCAATGCAATAAGGCGTGACCGCACGTTCCGGCTTGTCCGCCCTGCTCGCCCCCGCTACCGTGGTCGCTTCGGTGAGGCGAAGGCGCGCGATGACGTTGGACGACGGGCGATGGATGCGGGTGGGCGTGGCGATCGCTTCGATCGCGATCGTCGGCTGTTCACCGGACGACTTCGGCATGGGGCTGGCGAGCTTCGGCTCGGGCTTCCCCGATCCGACGACGGGAACCCCGGAGGACACGGCGGGGAGCACCGACGGCTCCAGCGGGGGCTCGGCCGACGGCTCCGCGAGCGCGGATGGATCGTCATCGGCGGCCGAGGCCGGCACCGAGTCCACCCTCGACGGCAGCTCCGGCGCGAGCACCGACGCGACCGCCGAGGGCGGCTGCACGCCGAGCGCCGAGCTCTGCGATGGCATCGACAACGACTGCAACGGCACCGTCGACGACGACGACCCCGAGGGCGGCGAGGCCTGCGTCACCAACAACCAGGGCATCTGCGCCGACGGGACGACCGAGTGCCAGGACGGCGAGCTCGTGTGCGTCCAGGACGTCGCGCAGGGCATCGAGAGCTGCAACGGACTCGACGACGACTGCGACGGCGTCGTCGACGACGGCGACCCGGGCGGCGGCTCCGCCTGCAACACCGGCCTGCTCGGCATCTGCAGCGCGGGCACGCAGACGTGCATCGGCGGCGCGCTGGCCTGCGAGCAGAACTCCGCCGCGGGCGGCGAGCTCTGCAACGACAGCCTCGACAACGACTGCGACGGCGCCGTCGACGACGGCTGCGCCGGCGCCTGCGCCCACGAGGAGTGCGAGATCGGCGTCGCGATGGACGACGCCTGCAGCCCCTGCGTGACCGCGGTCTGTGCCCTCGACGCCTTCTGCTGCACCACCTCGTGGGACAACATCTGCATCCTCGAGGTCGCCACCGAGTGCGGCGTCTTCTGCATCGGCACCTGCGGTCACTCGCCCTGCGAGGCCGGCACCACCCTCGTCGAGGGCTGCGACCCCGGCGGCTGCGTCAGCGAGGTCTGCCTCAACGACGCCTACTGCTGCGACACCGCGTGGGACGCCCTGTGCGTCGACGAGGTCGCGACCTACTGCGGCATCACCTGCTGAGGCGGTTCGCCCGTTCACGCGGGGGATCCGACCGCCGATCTGGCGCGCCCGCGGTCATCCGGCGCGGGTGAAGCCCCGACGCGTCACGCGTCCGGCTGCGGGAGCTCGAAGAAGGCGCGCGCCGCCGCGGTCGTCTCGCGGGCGACCTCCTCGAGCGGCTTGCCGGCCGCGGCCGCGACGGCGCGGGCGACCTGCGGCAGCAAGCCGGGCTCGTTGCGGCGGTGCTTGGGCATCGGCTTCAGGTCGCGCGGCATCAGGTACGGCGCGTCGGTCTCGACCATCAAGCGGTCCGCGGGGATCCGCGGGACGAGCTCGCGCAGGTGGTGCCCGCGCCGCTCGTCGCAGATCCAACCGGTGATCCCGATGTACGCCCCGAGCTCGAGGTACGCGTCGAGCTCGTCCCCCGTCCCGGTGAAGCAGTGCACGACGAACCGCGACAGCGCGGCGCGGTGCTCCCGGAGGATCGCGACGAAATCGGCGTGCGCCGCCCGCTCGTGGAGGAACACCGGCTTGCCGACCTCGATCGCGAGCGCGAGCTGGGCGGCGAACGCATCGCGCTGCGCCGGCCGCGGTGAGAAGTCGCGGTCGTAGTCGAGCCCGCACTCACCGGCTGCCACGCACCGAGGATCGGCGAGCACGCGACGCAGCGCCTCGATCGCCGCGTCGTCGCAGTCCTTGGCGTGGTGGGGATGGATGCCCGCGGTCGACCACATCCGCTGCGGCTTGCGCCGCGCGATCGCGAGGGCCGCCTCGCTGCTCTCGACCGAGCTGCCGGTGACGACGATCCCGGCCAGGCCCGCCGCGAAGCCGCGGGCGATCACGTCGTCGAGGTCCCGGGCGAACGCCGAGTTCGCGAGGTTGGCTCCGATGTCGACCAGGGGCGCGTGCATGGGCGGGCCGGAGGGTAGCACCGCGACCGCCCAGGCTTCACGCCCGTACGAGCCGCAGCAGCGTGATCTCTGGCGGGGCGCCCACCCGCGTGGGCGGGCCCCAGTAGCCGGTGCCGCGGCTGACGTAGATCCACATGTCGTCGTGCCGCGCGAGCCCGGAGACGTAGGGCTGCGCGAGGTAGACGAGCAGGTTCATCGGGAAGTACTGCCCGCCGTGGGTGTGCCCGGAGATCTGCAGGTCGTAGCCGGCCTGCGCCGCCGCGAAGACGCTGCGCGGCTGGTGGGCGAGCAGGATCTTCACCGCGGCCGCAGGCGCATCGGCGCACGCCTTCGCCGGGTTCGACGCGTGGGCGGGCACCATCGATCCCGCCGAGTAGTCGTTGACCCCGGCCAGCACGATCGTCGCGCCATCCCGCTCGATCGCGACGTGCTCGTTGTCGAGGACCCGCAGCCCGAGCCGCGACACCTCGGCGCACCACGCCGGACCATCCCAGTAGTACTCGTGGTTGCCGGTGACGAAGTAGACCCCGTGCTTGGCGCGCAGGTCGCCGAGATGCGCGACGTCCTCACGCAGCTGCTCGACGAAGCCATCGATGAGGTCGCCGGTGACCGCGATGAGGTCCGCGCCCAGCTCGTTGCACACCGCGACGCAGCGCTCGAGGTACCCGCCGCGGATCGTCGGACCGACGTGGATGTCGCTCATCTGCACGATGCGGAATCCCTCGAGCGCGGGCGGCAGATCGGTGATCGGCACATCGACCTCGAGGACGCCCGGGGTCCGATCGATCTGCAGGATGCCGAGGCCCGCGACGCCGCTGGCCGTCCCGACGACGCCGAGGTTGGCGACCTGGCCGAAGAACCCGCGGCGGCCCGGATCGCTGGGCCGCTCGCTCCGCGGCCACCACGCCCGCTGCGCACGGCCATAGCCGTAGTGCGTCAGCCGGCCGAGATCGATCGCGACCAGCAGCGTCAGCACGATCGACGACAGCCCGAAGAGGAAGAACCCCGGCATGTACAGCGGCTTCAGCAGCGCCGCGGGCAGCCCAAGGCGCCCGCCGGAGAGCGCGAGGACCGGGAGGAACGCGCACACGGCGATGAGCGCCCGGGCGACCCGACGCCCACCGGGCCCCAGGGCCGAGTCGCGGACCAGCCGCCGGTCCATGTACACGTGCAGGCCGATCCACAGGACCGGCATCACGAACATGAACACGAGCAGCCGGATCCCCATGGCCTCCCGGTTAGTTGGCGCCCGCGTCGAGGACGTTGGCGAGGTCGGCGGCGACCTCGGCTGCGAGCGCGCGCTGCAGCTTGACCAGCCCGCGCGTGTGCTCGCTGCTGGCGTACCACTGGTCCTCGCCGTCGTCGTCGTAGCCGCGCTTGACGGCGACCGTGATCTCCTTGCGATCCGTCGTACGCACGCGGAACGAGAACACGTCCTCGAGCTGGCCGGGGTTGTCGGTCGCCTGCACGTAGCCCGACGCGCGCATGCGCAGCGCCTTGTCGATCCACGCCGCCGCGGCGTCGTTCTTCGTCGTCGATCCGACCGTCGACCAGTAGACCGCCTCGGCGTCGTCGGGGTTGTGCTGCTCGAACTCGGCCGTGGCCTCGCCGCCCTGCACCGCCAGCCCGGAGATGGCCTTGGTCTCGACGCCGACGAGCTCCCGATCGGGCAGGCTCTGCTTGCCGCTCTGGAGCGGCCGGATCACCTTGGCGTCGACGACGTACACCTTGCCGCTCGCGACCTCGCGAACATAGACGTTGGCCCCGCCATACACGTTACCGCCGATCTCGTAGACCGAAGGCTCGCGCCCGGTCCGGACGATCTCGAGCGTGGCCTCGGGCTCGGCGAGGCCGAGCTCCGCGAGCTTCTCGTCGGTGATGCCGTCGAGCTGGCGCTTGGCGCGGAACGGCATCAGGCCGTCGAGCGCCGCGGTGCCGTTCTTGCCCGCCTTGAACTCCGAGATGGCGCCGTCGTCCTTGGGCGGCGCGTGGGGGTTCTCGGGCTCGGCCGTCTCGGCCGGCTCGGGTTCGGTCGACAGCGGCTCGGCGCGCACCCAGCCGTACCGACCGAGCGCGTCGGTCTTCATCTCGACGACGAGGTCGAGCTTCTCGGAGCGGTAGTGGACGCGCTCGAGCTCATCGGCCTCGCCGGCGAGCACGACCACGTTCTCGCCGGTCTCGACCTCGCCGGGCGCGGTCCAGACCCGATAGGCCCCGCCCAGCGCGACGGCCAGCAGCACCCCGTACACGATGACTTGACGCCTCATCGCACACCTCCACGGCGGCGCAGCCGCATGCGGATGCCGCCGAGCAACAGCACCCCGAACGGGATGCCGAGCACCGTCATGTAGAACCAGGTCGTCTGGCCCTCCTTGGTGTGTTCGATCTTCACGTCTTCTTCGGTCTCCGTGGTCCCCGACAGCGCCTCGGCCCCGATGAGCCAATTGATGCCGTCATCGGCGAAGCGCTGGTTGCCGAGGTTGCCGATGCCCAGGTCCGAGAAGATCGAGGCGTCGGCGGTGACGATGGCGCGCCACGGCGCCGCGTCCGTACCGCCCTCGATCGCGGCCACGAGGTTCCGCGCGCTCTTCGACTCGCCCGCGTCGGCCTCGTACTCGCCGTCGAGATCGAGGTCGGCCCAGACGACCGCCAGCGAGCGCACCGTGAAGGTGACCTTGCTGGTGTGCTCGTCGACCTCCTCGAGGTAGCCGGCCGCCGGCGTGAACAGCACGTTCTTCTCGGCGCGCTCGCCCAGCGTGATCGTCGACGGGTGCTGGGTGAACGCGTCGGTGACGAGGTTCAGCCGATCGAGCTTGTTGTGCGACAGGGGCACGATGCCCTGCTCGGACGCCAGCACGCCGTCGCCCATCTCGACCCCGAGGTAGGCGAGCAGCTCGTCCATCGGGTCAGTGCCGACCAGCTGCTCGCGCCCGATCGCGGGCTCCATCGCCACGAGGATCGAGCCGCCGGAGTCCACGTGGGCCTTCAGCGCGTCGACCTCGGCCTGCTGGAGCTGCTTCATCGGCCCGAGGACCGCGACCAAGTCGGCGTCGTCGGGGACCTTCTGCGCGAGACCGTCGGCGATGCCGAGGGTCTTGACCTTGAAGCCGAGCTGCTTGAGCCGGCTCTTGAGCGCGGTGATCTGCCGGTCGACCGCGCCCTGCGATCCACCCTCCCAGGTCAGCTCGCCGTGGCCGGTGGTGAAGTACGCGACGCGCTCGCCGTGGCCCAGCTCGCGGAGGATCGTCTGCACCTCGCCGTCGAGCTTCTTGAGCGTGCGCTTGGCCTTCTCGAGATCGGTCGCGACCTTGAGCGTGCGCGTGACGGGCTTGGGCTTGGCCGGATCCTCCTCGGGCTTGGCCTCGGCCGCCTTCGCGTCGTCCTCCGGCAGCACCGCGTCGAGGTCGACCTCACCCTGCGTGATGGTGACGACGCCGTTGTCGCGGACCGCCAGCGCCTTGGCCAGGCGCGGCTCCGCGGCCTGATCGATCAGCTCGACGGTGACGTTCGGCCCCTCGAGCTTCTCGAAGTACGCCCGCAGCTCCTGGGCGACGTCGGACGAGGGCGGCATGAAGATGCGCACGTGCACCGGCTGCTCGAGCGACGACACGATCGCCAGTGTCGCGGTGCCGGGCTCGGCGGTCTTGAAGTACGCCAGGTCCCAGCGCTCGTTCTTCTTGGTCGCGATGAAGTTGACCGGGAACACCAGGGCGATGCCCAGGGCGGCGACCACCCCGTGGCCGGCCATGTCGCGGATGCGACGGGTCGGCATCATCACCGGCGAGCTGACGATCGCGTAGTCGACCACCAGCATCGGCACGGTGCCGAGCAGCCACACGATCGGCCACAGCGAGCGCCAGACCCCGAGCCAGCGATCCTCGGCCTGGGCGTCCAGGGTGAGCCCGCGGACCACCGTCTCGGTGGTCGCGACGTACATCACAAGCGACGCCAGACCGACGACCAGGCACGTCATCGCCACGCGGTGGCCGAAGCGCTGGCCCTCGTCGGTGGCGCCGCGGAGGCCCCGCAGGCGCACCACGGCGCCGAACAGCACCGCGACCAGGCCCGCGACGCTGACGAACCACTGCGGTCCGTCGTGACCGTCGAGCAGCCGCTGCCCGATGAACAACCCCGCCATGCCGGCGAGGTACGACAATGCCGAGACGCTCATCGCCACCTCCTGCCGGCCATGAACCGGCTGGCCAGCATCAGGAACACGAAACAGATCGAGAGATAGAACACGACGTCGTCGACGTTGATCTGCCCGCGCATGAACCCGCGGTAGTGCCGATCGAACAGCGAGAAGTACGAGAACACGTCGACGAGCGGCGGCTCGGCGACCTTCGCCAGCAGCCACATCACCAGGAACGCCACCGTGATGACCACGGACACGAACCCCGCCACGAGCTGCGAGCGCGAGATGGCGCTGGCGAAGGTGCCGATCGCCGCGACGGACGCCGCGACCAGCAGCAGCCCGGTGTACCCGGCGAAGATGTGCCCGTACGACACCTTGCCGTTCACGAACACCAACGCCGGCATGTACATCGTCGCCAGCACCATGGTCGCGAGCACGACCATCGCCGACAGGTACTTGCCGCCGATGAGCTGCCACGCGCCGAGCGGCGACGAATCGATCAGCACGATGGTGCCGGTCTGCCGCTCCTCGGCGACCAGGCGCATCGTCAGCAGGATCGACGCGATGACGGTGGTGCCGAACGAGAAGTAGAAGAACTCCTCGATCACCTTGGAGCTGTACTTCGGCTGGTTGCCCAGCGCGAAGGCGTTGAACAGCAACCCGTCGATGACGAGGACCGCGGCGATGACCGCGTAGCCCCAGTACGAGTTGAGATAGGCCGCCAATTCGCGGCGGGCCACCAGCAGCATGCCTCTCATGCGTCGGCCTCCTTCGGATCGTGCGACTCACGCCCTTGCGGCGTGCGCAACTGCTTGCTCTCCAGCGCGGCGGGTGCCCCCGCGGCGCGGGTGAGCTCGAGGAAGATCTGCTCGAGCTCCCCCATCGAGTCCTGGATCTGGCGCACGCCGAGCCCGGCGTCGACCAGCTCCTTCACGAACGCCTCGCGCTTGTCGCCGCGCAGCGTCACCGCGATGTCGACCAGCTCGCCGTTGGCGGTGAGCTCGTAGCCGTCGACCAGCTCGCTCTTGCCGAGCAGCTCCTCGCACGCCCCGAGCTTGCCGCGCACCACCACCGCCAGCCGAGCGCCGTCGCCCAGCGATCCCGAGAGCTGGGCCTCGGTGCCCTCGGCGACGATGCGGCCGCGGTGGATCACGAGGATGCGATCCACCGTCTGGGCGATCTCGGACAGGATGTGCGAGCTGATGAGCACGGTCGCGAACGACTTGAGCGCGCGGACGACCTTGCGCATCTCGACGATCTGCCGCGGATCCAACCCGCTGATCGGCTCGTCGAGGATCACCACCGACGGCTTGTGGATGATCGCCTGCGCGATGCCGACGCGCTTGCGGTAGCCGTGCGACAGCTCGCCGATGACCGCGTTCGCGGTGTCGGTGAGCTGGCAGGTCTCCATGACCTTGGGCAGCTCGGCCTCGACCTCGGCCCGCGTGCAGCCCTTGACCTGCCCCACCCAGCGCAGGAACTCCGCGACCCGCATCTCGCGGTACAGCGGTGGATCCTCGGGCAGGAAGCCGATGCGCCGGCGCAGCGCGTCGGGAGCGAGCGTGGCGTCGATCCCCCCGACGCGCACCGTGCCGGCGCTGGGCATCTGCAGGCCGGCGAGCACCCGCAGCATCGTCGACTTGCCGGCGCCGTTGAGGCCGAGGAAACCGACGATCTCGCGGTCCTCGATCTTGAACGAGGCGTCCCGTACGGCGGGAAAGCTGCCGTAGTAGCGCGTGAGTCCTTGGACTTCGATCACGTGTCCTCCGAAGTGAGTCGGGGCCCTGGCGTCAGGGCAATCATCCGAGATTGGATCAGTCGAGGAAGAAGTCGACCATCGGCTCGACCGACGGATCGACCGCGTAGGGACGGAAATCGGTCACGCCCTCGGCGCGCAACACGTCCTCGTCGACGAAGAAGTTGCCCGTGCACTCGCGCGCGGGTCGGGTGAGGATCGCGTGGGCGGCGTCGGCCATGATCTCGACGGTGCGGCTGTGCTTCATCATGGGGTCGCCGCCGAGCATCATCACCGCGGCCGTCGCGATCGCGGTGCGGGGCCACAGCGCGTTGAAGGCCACGCCGTCGCCGCGGAACTCCTCGGCCATGCCGAGCACGCACATGCTCATGCCGTACTTCGCCATCGTGTAGGCGACGTGGCCGGCGAACCACTTGGGCTTCATCGACAGCGGCGGCGACAGGTTCAACACGTGGGGGTTCGACGACTTCTTCAGGTGCGGCAGGCAGACCTGCGAGCACAGGTACGTGCCGCGCGTGTTGATCTGGTGCATCAGGTCGTAGCGCTTCATCGGCGTCGACAGCGTGCCCGTCAGGCTGATCGCGCTGGCGTTGTTGACCAGGATGTCGATGCCGCCGAAGCGCTCGACCGCCTTGGCCACCGACTCCTGGACCTGGGCCTCGTCGCGGATGTCGCACAGCACCGGCAGCGCCTTGCCGCCGGCCTTCTCGATCTCCTCGGCCGCCGTGTAGATCGTGCCCGGCAGCTTGGGGTGCGGCTCGGTGGTCTTTGCCGCGATGACGACGTTCGCGCCGTCCCGGGCCGCGCGCAGTCCGATCGCCAGGCCGATGCCCCGGCTCGCGCCACTGATGAAGAGGGTCCGGTTGTTCAGGGTCGCGGTCGTCGCCACGGGCGGGAAGATAGCCCATGGGCGCCGCGCGCAACCAGGCCCGCGGGCCCGCAACCCGACGGCGGCGCTCTAGGGCACGGATCGCGGGCAACGGCCTACGGAATCGACACGGCGCCGCACGGCCAGGCAGCGGAGACGCCGTGGGTCTGGCCGTCCTTCCAGGTCGCGCACGCCTCGCCGAGCAGCTCGATCGTCGACTCGTCGAGCATGTGCCAGTCGACCGGGCACGCCAGCTCGACGCCGTCGAGCAGCAGCGTCCCCTCGCACGCCTGGTCGAGATCGACGATGCCGTCGACGGGGATCTCGCAGCTGATGAAGCCGCCGATGATCTCACCGAAGGCGTCGACGAGGTCGCCGGCATCGAGCGCGACGTAGAACGGCGCCGGGTTGGCGTCGTCGACCGGCTTGCCGACGCCGGCGTTGGCGACCTCCTGCAGGTGGGCCTCGCCGACCTCGTTGCCCACGCTGATCACGAAGGTCGAGATGTCGGCCTCGAACGCCGCCTGCACCGCGGCGATCGACTCGGGCTGGCCCTCCTGCGGGTTCGGGACCGCGCAGGTGTCGGGCTCGCCGTCGGTCGCCAGCACGATGGCCTTGGGGCCCGGCTCGGCGAAGGCCTCGAGCGCCATCGCCACCGCCGCGAGCGACTCGCCCGTCGGCGTCTCGTCGATCGGCTCGGCCGGGGCGTAGACCGCGTCCATCGCGGCGTAGTTGTCGAGCGAAGGCGGCACCTCGGTGAGCTGCGGGCACTGGCCGCCCTCGTTGCCGTCCGTGCTCGAGTACAGCGTGAGGCCGAAGCGCACGTCCGACTGCAGCGTGATCACCGAGCCGGTGGGACCCATCAGCGTGTCGTAGAGGGCTTCCCAGCGGGTCTCACCGGCGAAGTCCTCGGTCATGCTGCCCGATTGGTCGACCAGCACGATGATCGTGGGGATGACCGGCTCGACCATGACCTGCACCTCGTTGCAGCCCTCGGAGGCGCCCTCGCCCGCGGAGGGATCGGTGGCGGAGGCCGTCGTCGCCGGGCCCATGTCGAGCTTGGGGCCCGAGCCGCCCTCGGCGGTGAGGTCGATTCCGCCGGTGTCGGTCGTCCCGTCGACGACGGGTGACGACTCGTCGGCACAACCTGACAGCAACACCCACGTCAGAGCGGGCACACGCGCGCGACGAACGATCATACGCCGCGGAGTGTAGTGCGTCGCGACGCTCCACGCACCAAGAGACGTCGTCGCGCGACGATGTCATCTCGGTGAGCGAGCACGCTCGATCGGCGGCGGCGAGGTGCGCGAGCGCCGTCGCCGATCGCCTCGGCCGACACGTGGCGTGTGAATGCGCGGATGCGGCGGCGGCGTTCTGCGCGACCCTCCGGTGACGAACGCGGCGTCCGCCGGTGTTGTGACCGGCAGCTCCCCCACCATGCGCACCGCAGCCCTGCTCGCCTCACTCCTGACCGTTGCGCTGCCCGCCTGCGGCGACGACGACCCCGATCTCGGCGACACGTCGAGCACGGGCGGCGGCGACCCGAGCGCGTACGCGCCGGCCCTCGACCACGTGATCGCCACGATCGACGCGGTCCATCACCACACCCTCGACGGCCGCTCGCCGGCGCTGGAGGCCGCGGTCGCCGCTGCTCGCGACGCGATCGGCGACGTGGACAGCGACGCGGAGTTCGAGCTGTTGGTCGGTCGCATACTCGTCGCGCTCGCCGACGGGCACAGCACGGTCGGCCTGCAGGCGAGCGCTCCCGTCGCGTCGATCGATCTGCCGATGCTCTGGCTCGAGGACGGCCTGGTCGTGGCGAAGGCGACCGACGTGCTGGTGCCGGGGGACGCGATCGTGT
>LNFM01002388.1_pt1 | contig 39486 bp, 39 predicted proteins | sample 596031 | NCBI WGS metagenome assembly LNFM01 (sample SAMN04254537, study PRJNA301005) | activated carbon metagenome | isolation source: dual media filters at the Ann Arbor, Michigan drinking water treatment plant | place: USA: Ann Arbor | reverse complement strand
CTAAGCGGCCATATCCCGAGGAGCGAACGGGATAAATCCGTTATCAATCAACGGGTTGGATGATTGGAACTGTTCCCTTCACCCGCTCCATTTCAACGGAGGTTGATATGGACGCAAGCGATTGTGATGTCGCCTCCACCAACTGGTCGCACTGGCACGAGATACCGTGGCAGGACGCGCATCAGGTGGTCGGCAGGCTGCAGGCACGCATCGCGAACGCAGCAAAGGCAGGCGACTGGCGCAAGGCCAGGCGTTTGCAGAAGCTCCTGACCCGCTCCATCAGTGCGAAAGCGCTGGCGGTCAAAAGGGTCACCGAGAACCAGGGTCGCAAGACCCCGGGCATCGACCGGCAGACCTGGAGTACTCCGGACGAGAAGTGGCAGGCCGTGCAGTCCTTGCAACACAAGGGCTACCAACCACGGCCGATGAGACGGGTCTACATCCCGAAAGCGAACGGTGATCGGCGCCCCCTGGGCATCCCCACCATGCGCGACCGGGCCATGCAGGCGCTGCACTTGCTGGCGCTTGACCCCACCGCCGAGACAACCGGCGACATCCACTCCTACGGTTTCCGCCGTGGGCGCTCGACGGCAGACGCGATCGTGCAGGTGCGCAATGCGCTTGGACGAAAGCACTCGCCGAAGTGGGTGCTGGAGGCGGACATCAAAGGTTGTTTCGACAACATCAGTCACGACTGGCTGATCGCCCACGTCCCCATGGACAAAGGCGTGTTGCGCAAGTGGCTGAAAGCCGGGTACTTCGAGGGGAACAACCTCTTCCCGACTGAGAGCGGGACACCGCAGGGCGGGATCATCTCGCCCGTGCTCGCGAATCTGGCATTGGACGGCCTGCAAGACGTGCTGGCGGGGCTCTTCCGCACGGTGCGCGAGGCACGGTCGGCCAAGGTCAACTTCGTTCGCTACGCCGACGACTTCATCATCACGGGCAGTTCACGCGAACTGCTGGAGGACCGGGTCAAACCGCTGGTGCAGGAATTCCTGCGCGAGCGCGGCCTGGAGCTTTCGGAGAAGAAGACGCTGGTCACGCATGTGACCGATGGCTTCGACTTCCTGGGGTGGACGGTCCGCTGGCAAGGCGGCATGCTGTTGACGAAGCCGTCCAGGAAGAACGTCAAGAACTTCCTGGCGAAGGTCCGCGGGACACTGCGGGACATGCGCACGAGCCGGCAGGCTGACGTGATCGACAAGCTCAACCCGGTGATACGGGGCTGGGCTGGGTATCACCGAAGCCAGATGGCGACGCGCACGTTTGCAAAAGCCGACCATGCGATCTGGCGGGCGCTGTGGCGCTGGGCCCGCCGCCGACATCCGAACAAGGGTGAACGGTGGATCAAGGCCCGGTACTTCCGGTGCATCAAGGGTCGCGACTGGCGATTCGCGGAGAAGGACAAGGCGTTGCTGACCTTGGCGAGCTTCCACAAGAAGCCGCACATCAAGGTGGATGGCAGCCGGAATCCCTACAGCCCCGACGACGAGGACTACTTCGACGCGCGCCTGGCGCGCAAGATGGAGTCGGACTTGAAGGGGCGCCGGAAACTGGCATGGTTGTGGTACTGGCAGGACGGGTTCTGTCCGAAGTGCGGCCAGAAGATCACGAAGGAGACGGGGTGGCACATCCACCACGTCATCAAGCGGTCGGCTGGCGGGTCGGATCAGATGAGCAACCTTGAGTTGCTGCACCCGAACTGCCACAGGCAGCACCATGTCAACGAGTGAGCTTCACAAACACGAGGAGAACGATGGCCAGTGAAGAAGAAGCCCGGGCGGCCCGGCATGACCTGCAACCCGTCGTCATCGACGGCGAGCGGGAAGCGCTGGAACGGCGGCTGATGTGGGCGATCCTGTTCGATCATCCGGACAAAGAAGCCCTCAGGCGACGCCTGACGCCTGCGGCCAACTCGACGTTGGTCCTGAATGATCCGAGTGAGTAAACTTTGCAGCGGCCGCCGAACCCGGAGTGGGTGGGCGGTTCAGGCTGCTTGAGCCGGATGCGGGGAAACCTGCACGTCCGGTTCTTAGGGGGGAGGGGTGCCGCGAGGTATCCTTCCTACCCGACTTCATACGAGGGTTCGATTCCCTTCACCCGCTCCATCACATGTCTCCGAACAACGGCCCTCTCTGGGCCGTTTTTGTTGCCCGTCGCGCGCCTGTCCATGAGTTCAAAGAACCTCTCGCCGAACCTCGACACCGACGAGGCGGTGCCGCATCGCCCGATCAAATCATTCGTGCTGCGCGCGGGTCGCATGGGCCCGGGTCAGACGCGGGCGATGAACGACTGGGGGCCGCGGTTCCTGGTGCCGTACGCGCCACAGCCGCTGGACGCCACGGCGGCCTTCGGTCGCAGCGCGCCGCTGGTGGTTGAGATCGGCTTCGGCATGGGGGACGCCACCGCCACCATCGCGGCCGCGCTGCCGGAGACCAATTTCCTCGGTATCGAGGTGCACGGCCCGGGCGTTGGCGCGCTGCTGAAGCTGATCGGGGAACGCAGCCTCACCAACGTTCGCATCGTCCGCCACGATGCGGTCGACGTGCTGGAGCAGATGATCGCGCCTGCCTCGCTCGCGGGCGTGCACGTGTTCTTTCCCGACCCATGGCACAAGTTGAAGCACCACAAGCGGCGCCTGATCCAGCCCGCGTTTGCCGCGCTGCTGGCGTCACGCCTTGCACCCGGTGGCTATGTGCACTGCGCCACCGACTGGCAACCGTACGCCGTCCAGATGCTGGAGGTGCTGACGGGCGAACCCAGCCTGGTCAACACCGCCACTGAAGGTGGCGACGGCTACGCCCCCAGGCCGGCGTACCGGCCTCTGACCAAGTTCGAGAACCGCGGGCTGAAGCTCGGCCACGGTGTCTGGGATCTGGTGTTCCGCCGCACCTGACCGCGCCAGTGCTTGCGCTGAGCGCTGCCAAGCAGGATCGCGCAAGTTTGGTTATCGTCTACGGGTTGTTACTGATCTCTGACCCACCGCACCGGCGGGGCTGGTGAGCAGAAACCCGTCATCCACCCGTATTTCTCCCCCACAGCGCCGTCCTGACCCGCGGGAGCGCTTCCACAACCTCGATCCAGGTCGGGCCAGCGCCAGACCGGTTCACTGCTCGCAAGCGCCCATGAAGACCGACACCTCGCGCTCTACCCTCGCCCTGGCGGGCGTCGCTGCCACGCTGCTGTTGACCCTTGTCAGCGGATGCTCGAAGCCCGGCCCTGCAGGTGGGCCACCCGGCGCCCCGCCCGTGACGGTAGCCGCAGCCGTGCAACGCACCGTCACCGACATCGAGGAGTTCACCGGCAGGCTCGAGGCGCCCCGTTCTGTCGAGATCAGGCCCCGCATCGGCGGCACGATCGACAAGGTGCATTTCCGAGACGGACAGCGGGTGGCACAAGGCGCCTTGCTGTTCACGATCGACCCCAAGCCGTTCCAGGCGGAGCTGTCGCGGGCGCAGTCGCAACTGACGTCCGCCCGCTCGCGCGCTGCGCTGGCGACAGCCGATCTCGCACGCGCCAAGAAACTGCTCGATTCGAAGGCTGTTTCAGCGCAGGAATTCGACCAGCTCACTTCAGGGGCTGCCACCAGCGGGGCCGACATCGCCGCTGCCGAAGCCGCGGTACGCGTGGCTCAGCTGAACCTGGGCTACACCAGCGTGCGCGCACCGATGGCCGGCCAGTTGTCGCGCGCCATCATCACCGAGGGCAATCTGGTCAACGACCAGAGCGTGCTGACCACGCTGGTGGCCACGCAGACCGTGTACGCCTACTTCGACGGCAGCGAGCAGACGTTCCTGCGGCTGCGCAAGGGCGATCCGGGCCAGCGCCTGGTGCACATGGGCCTGGCCGATGAACCCGGCTTCCCGCACGAAGGCCAGGTCGATTTCATCGACAACCAGCTGAACCCGCAGACCGGCTCGATCCGCATGCGTGCAGTGTTCGACAACCGCAAGGGCGAGTTCACACCCGGGCTGTTCGCGCGCATCCGGCTGGCGGGCGGGGCCGCCTATCCGGCGGTGCTGACGCCTGAACGCGCCATCGGTACCGACCAGAGCAAGAAGCTGGTGTTCGTGATCGGCGAAGGCAACATCGCGCAGCCACGCGAGGTGCAACTGGGCACCCTGATCGAAGGCATGCGCGTGGTCACGTCGGGCCTGAAGGCCGGTGATCTGGTCGTGGTGGACGGCTTGCAGCGGGTGCGCCCCGGCGCGCCGGTACAACCGATCCAGGCGGAGACCGACGAACGCGGCATGCCGATTCCGACACCGCCCGCTGGTAGGCCACCTGGGGCACCTGCCGCGGGTGCGGCGCCTTCGGCATCCGCCGCGTCCGCAGCGGCCTCGGCGACCCAGCCCTGATTCGCCTGGTGCACAGGGCCCACCCATGAACATCTCCCGCTTCTTCATCGACCGCCCGATCTTCGCGGCGGTTCTATCGGTCGTGATCACGCTGGTTGGCGCGATTTCGATCTTCACGCTGCCGATTTCCGAATACCCCGAAGTCACGCCGCCCCAGGTGGTGGTGCGTGCGCAGTTCCCCGGCGCCAATGCCCGGGTGATCGCCGAGACCGTGGCCACACCGCTCGAAGAGCAGCTCAACGGCGTCGAAGGCCTGCTGTACATGAACAGCCTGGCCACCGCCGATGGCGCGATGACGCTGACCATCAGCTTCAAGATCGGCACCAACCCCGAGGCGGCCGAGACCGCGGTGCAGAACCGCGTGCAGCGGGCCTTGCCGCGTTTGCCGGAGATCGTGCGCCAGGTCGGTGTGACCACCGAGAAGAGCTCGCCGAACCTCACCATGGTCGTGCACATGGTGTCGCCGGACAACCGCTATGACGCGCTCTATCTGCGCAACTACGCCGCGCTGAATGTGCGCGACCAGTTGCTGCGCATTCCCGGCATGGGTTCGGTGCAGACCTTCGGTTCGGGCGATTACGCCATGCGCATCTGGCTCGATCCGCAAAAGCTCGCGGCCCGCAACCTGACCTCGGGCGACGTGGTCGCGGCGTTGCGTGAGCAGAACGCGCAGGTCGCGGCGGGCGTGGTCGGCGCCACGCCGGCGCCTGCCGGCACCGAGTTCCAGTTGTCGATCAACACCCAAGGGCGGCTGGTCACGGAGCAACAGTTCGCCGAGGTCATCGTCAAGGCCGACACGACCGACCGCTCGGTGATCCGCATCAAGGATCTGGGACGCGTCGAGATGGGCCCGAACACCTATGCGCTGGGCTCGCTGCTGAACAACAAGGAAGCGGCCGCCCTGGCGATCTTCCAGGCACCGAATTCGAACGCGCTGCAGTTGTCGTCCGATGTACGCGCTGCGATGGAAAGACTGAAGGCCGACTTTCCCGAGGGCGTGAGTTACTCGATCGTCTACGACCCCACGCGCTTCGTGCAGACCTCGATCGAGAAAGTGATCCACACGCTGCTCGAAGCGATCGCACTGGTCGTCATCGTCGTGGTGATCTTCCTGCAGACCTGGCGTGCGTCGCTGATCCCGCTGCTGGCGGTGCCGGTGTCCATCGTCGGTACCTTCGCGGTGCTGCTGCTGTTGGGCTTCTCGATCAACACGCTGACGCTGTTCGGGCTGGTGTTGGCCATCGGCATCGTGGTCGACGATGCGATCGTCGTGGTGGAGAACGTCGAGCGCAACATCGAGGCGGGACTGAGTCCGCACGCAGCCAGCGTGAAGGCGATGCAGGAGGTGTCAGGGCCCATCATCGCCATCGGCCTGGTGCTGTGCGCGGTGTTCGTTCCGCTCGCTTTCGTGAGCGGTCTCACAGGGCAGTTCTACAAGCAGTTCGCGGTCACGATCGCGATTTCCACCGTGATTTCGGCATTCAATTCGCTGACGCTGTCGCCCGCATTGAGCGCCATCCTGCTGAAGCCGCACGATGCGCCGAAGGACCGGCTGACCCGCATCATCGATGCGATCTTCGGCCGCTTCTTCGCCTGGTTCAATCGCTTCTTCAACCGCAACGCAGGCCGCTACAGCGGCATGGTCACCACCACCGTCGTCAAGCGCAAATCGATCTCGCTGGTGATCTACGCCTTGCTGCTCGGGCTGACGGTGTTCATGTTCACCCGCGTGCCTCCTGGCTTCGTGCCGCAGCAGGACAAGCAGTACCTGATCGGTATCGCACAGTTACCCGATGGTGCCAGTCTGGAGCGCACCACCAAGGTCATCCGCGAGATGAGCGACATCGCGCTGTCGATCCCCGGCGTGCGCGACTCGGTGGCGTTTCCGGGCCTGAGCATCAACGGCTTCACCGCGGCATCGAACTCAGGCATCGTGTTCTTCGGCCTCGATGAGTTCGAGAACCGGACCTCGCCGCAGACCAGCGCGAACGCCATCGTCGGGCAGGTGAACCAGAAGCTGGGCGCGATCCAGGGCGCCTTCCTGTTCGTGCTGAACCCGCCGCCGGTCAGTGGCCTCGGCAATGCCGGGGGGTTCAAGCTGCAGGTGCAGGACCGTGAGGGCGCTGGCGAAGCCGCGCTCAATGGCGTGGTGCAGCAGTTGATGGGGCGCATCTACGGCGACCCCAACAGCAGCATCACGCAGGCCTTCAGCAACTACCAGATCAATGTGCCGCAGCTGTTCGCCAACGTGGACCGCACCAAGGCCAAGCAGATGGGTGTCAACCTGAACGACATCTACGACACGATGCAGACGTACCTCGGCTCGCTGTACGTGAACGACTTCAACCGCTTCGGCAAGACCTACCAGGTGATCGTGCAGGCCGATGCCAACTACCGTGCGAAGGCGGAAGACATCAGCAACCTGAAGATCCGCAACAGCGCCGGTGCCATGGTGCCGCTGGGCGCCATGATGACGGTGGAGCCGACCTTCGGACCGGCCGCCGTGGGCCGCTACAACAGCCTGTACACCGCCGACTTCAACGGCGCGCCCAAGCCCGGGTTCAGCTCGGGTGAGGCACAGGCCGAGATGGAAAAAATCCTGAAGGAAACGCTGCCTCGCGGCATGTCCTACGAGTGGACAGAACTGGTCTACCAGGAAAAGATCGCCGGCAACACGATGGTCTACATCTTCCCGCTGTGCGTGCTGCTGGTGTTCCTGGTGCTGGCTGCCACGTATGAAAGCTGGACGTTGCCGATGGCCATCATCCTGATCGTGCCGATGTGCATCTTGAGCGCGGTCACGGGGGTGTGGATCAGCGGGCTGCTGGGCATGCCGGCTGACAACAACATCTTCACGCAGATCGCGTTCGTGGTGCTGGTGGGGCTGGCCTGCAAGAACGCGATCCTGATCGTCGAGTTCGCGCGTGAGTTGGAGTTGCAGGGCCGCACACCGGTACAGGCCGTGGTCGAGTCGTGCCGCCTGCGTCTGCGCCCGATCCTGATGACCTCGATCGCGTTCATCGCCGGCGTCGTGCCACTGGTGCTGTCCACAGGCGCCGGGGCCGAGATGCGACAGGCGATGGGCATTGCGGTGATGAGCGGCATGATCGGCGTCACCGTGTTCGGCTTGATCCTGACGCCGGTGTTCTATGCGGTGCTGCGCAAGCTGTCGCCGGCCAAGCTGCACCACGCTGGTCGCACGCCAACACCCCCGCCGCCCGCCCTGTCTGCAGGCGCCACCGGAGACAGCCATGCGTGAACCCGTTTTCAAGCAGAGGCCGTGCGCCAAAGCGTCGGTGGCACTGATGCTGGCGATGCTCACATCGGGCTGCGCCTGGGTCGGGCGCGACTACCAGGCTCCGCCTGCAACGCTCGACACCAGCTTCATTGGCGCAGGTGCGGCCAAGGTCAACAGCGAACCGGTGAGCTCCGAGATCGCCGCCTTCTGGCGCGGCTTCAACGACGCAGAGCTGAGCGCACTGGTCGAACGCGCCTTGCAGGCCAACGGCGATGTGCGCATCGCCCAGGCGCGGCTGCAGGAATCGCGCGCCAACCGCAGCGAGATCGACACCCAGACCCTGCCCAGCATCAGCCTCGATGCCAACGCGCAACGATCGGTGTCACCTCCTTCGTCGGTCTTCCAGTCGACCCGCAGCCAGCGCACCGGTGCGAACTTCGATGCGGGCTTCGTGGCGAACTGGGAGCTGGATTTCTTCGGCGTGGAACGCCGCGCGAAGGAGTCGGCCAGCGCGCTGGTCGGCGTCAGCCTGGCGAGCCTGGGTGCGGCACAGACCAGCGTCGCGGCCGAAGTTGCGCGCAACTACCTGGAAGTGCGCGGGCTGCAGCTGCGCTACGGCGTCACGCAGGCCTCGCTGGCAAATCAGCGTGAATCGCTGACCATTGCGCAGGCTCGGCTCGATGCCGGCCGCGGCACGCAGCTCGACCTGGAGCGCGCACTGAGCCTCACCGCCAGCACCGAAGCCGCGCTGCCCAGCCTGCAAGCAGCGATCGACCTCGGCATCTACCGCCTCGCCACACTGACTGCGCAACCACCGGCCGGACTGCGCGCTCGGTTGACCACTCCTGCACCGCTGCCCGGTCTGCCGGTGACCGATCTGGCCGCCCTGCCCGTCGGCACGCCGCAGCAGTGGATGGCACGCCGCCCCGATGTCGCCGCAGCCGAGCGCCAATTCGCCTCGGCCACTGCGGAGATCGGCGTGACCGAGGGTGAGCTGTATCCAAGCATCAGCATCAGCGGACTGCTCGGTTTGGCCTCGACAAAACTCGCCGACCTGACCGACAGCCAGTCGCGCCGCTACTCGATCGGTGCGGGTATCTCCTGGACCCTGCTCGACTTCGGCCGCGTCCGCGCCCGCATCAAGGCCAGCGAGGCACGCACGCTGCAGGCACTGGCCAGTTACGAGCAGACGCTGGCCACGGCATTGGAAGAGACCGAGGGTTCATTCGCCCAGTTCAGCCGCAACGCGCAGCGGCGCGAGAGCCTGGCGCGGGCCGAACGCAGCGCCTCGGAAGCGGCTCGGCTCGCGCGACTGCGCTACGAGGCGGGCGTCACCGACTTCCTGGCCGTACTCGACGCCGATCGTGAGCTGCTGGCAGCTCGCGATGCGCTGGCCCAGGCCGACACCGCCAACGCCACCTCGCTGGTCGCCGTGTACCGCGCGTTGGGTGGTGGCTGGACGGTTCCAGCACCCACCACGGCCAGCGCAGGCACCGAGGCCGCGCCGCGCTGACGGCGCGGGCTCAGCGCCGGATCGGCAGCCGCAGCATGCCCGTGGCGAAGCCGATGCCGGTCAGAATGACCGCGCATCCGCCGAGCATCGTCAGCGTCAGGGCCTCGTCCAGAAAGAGCGTGCCGAACAGCATCGCAAACGCCGGGATCAGGAAGGTCACGGTGATCGTGCGGGCCGGGCCCACGTTGGCAATCAGGCGGAAGAACAGCACATAGGCCAGCGCGGTGCAGGCCAGCGCCAGGAACGCGGCGGCACCCCAATCGGCCATCGACAGGGGTGCCGAGGGCCAGCAGATGATGGCGGGGATGCACAGCAGCACTGACGCCGCCAGCAGGCTGCCGGTGGCCACGACCAGCGTGGGCACCCCGGTGAGGTAGCGCTTGGTGTAGCTGACCGACACGCCGTACAGCAACGGCGCCCCGAGGCAGACCACGACCGCCCACCCGGTGCCTCCGGGCTTGAAACTCGCCCGATCCCAGACCATCCACACCACGCCGGCGAACCCGATGACCAGGCCGGCCACGCGCTGTGGAGACAGCCGCTCATGCAACCACCACCAGGCGATCACTGCAGCGAACAGTGGCGCCGCCGCATTGAAGATCGCCGACATTCCCGCGGTGATCGACAGGGCCGCGTAGGTGAAGCAGATGAACGGCAACGTCGAGTTCGTCAGCCCGACCACCACGAGAGGGCGCCAATGCCTGCGCAGTGCCGGGAGCTCGCCGCGCAGCGCGAGCACCGGGAGCAGGCACAGCGAGGCACCGATCACACGCACCGCCGACAGCGGTATCGGGCCGAAGGCGGGGGTGACGACCCGCATCAGCATGAAGGACGCACCCCACAGGGCGGCCAGGATGGCCATGTCGATGGCGTCGGAGAGTTTCAAGTCGGGGACAGCAATGGGTTCACGCCATGAACAGCGAGCTACATTTTCGCCCGGGCGCGAAAGACAGGATGACTGCCGCCTGCCTCTCAGCGGCGGGACAATAGGCCGCGATGCACCTCCTGATCCCCCACGCCAGCGCCGTGTCCGACGCCAGCATCCACACGCTGCGCGACCTGAGCCTGCCGAACCTGAGTCGGCTGCTCTCGGTGCTGCAAGCGGGCCCGGCGCACATTGCCGATGAGTACACGCTGTCGCCGCCACACGAGCACGCGCTTGCAATGGCCCATGGCTGGCAGGGCGGCGACGGGCGCTGGCCCTGGGCCGCGCTGCAGGCGCAGGCCGACGGCTGCGATCCCGGCACGGCGCCCTGCGGCCTGCTGACGCCGGTGCACTGGCACATCGGGCGCGAACACATCACGCTGGCCGACCCCACCGCGTTCGCGCTGTCGGTCGACGAGTCGCGCGCGCTGTTCGATGCGGTGCACCCCCTCTTCGACGACGACCAGGGCGCACTGACCTGGGCCGCACCGCTGCGCTGGTACCTGGTGCATGAGTACCTGACCGATGTGCCCTGCGCATCGATCGACCGGGTGATCGGGCGCAACGTGGACCTGTGGCTGCGCAGCGACCCACAGGCGCCGGGCGAACAGCTGGCGCACACGCGCTGGGTGCGGCGGTTGCAGAACGAGGTGCAGATGCTGCTGCACCAGCACCCGGTGAATGAGGCCCGCGAGGCCCGCGGCGATCTGCCCGTCAACTCGTTCTGGCTGAGCGGCTGCGGTCGGGCGCAAGCGGCCGCCGCAGTGATCACGGTGGACGATCGATTGCGCGCGCCCCTGCTCGCCGAGGACTGGGTCGCCTGGGCCGATGCGTGGCGCGCGCTCGATGCCGAGGTGCTTGCGCCGCTGGCCTCGCGCGTCGCACAAGGCGAGCCGATGTCGATGACCCTGTGCGGCGAACGCGGTTGGCAGCGTTACGACACGGCCCCGCGTTCGCTGTGGCAGCAACTGATCGACCGCTTCAAGACGGTAGAGCCACACGCCGTGCTGAGTGCCTTGTGATGAGTGCGCCCACATTGACCTTGCGCCCCGCGGCTCCGCGCAGCGCCTGGTCGCTTGAGCAGGCTGGTGTGCCGCCCTTGCTGGCGCGGCTTTTCGCAGCGCGCGGTGTACGCAGCGCCGATGAACTCGACGACGGCTTGGCGCGACTGCTGCCGCCGTCTGATCTGCTGGGCGCGGCCAGGGCAGCCTCGCTGCTCGCCGATGCGCTGCGCGACCGGCTGAGGTTGTGCGTCGTGGCCGACTACGACTGCGATGGCGCCACCGCCTGCGCGGTCGCCCTGCGCGGCCTCGCGCTGCTGGGGGCGGCACCCGACCGGCTGGGCTACGTGGTGCCCGACCGCGCGGTGCACGGCTATGGCCTTACGCCCACCATCGTCGATCTGGCGCTGGCGCAGGGCGCGCAGGTGCTGCTGACTGTCGACAACGGCGTCGCCAGCCTTGTAGGCGTGGCTCACGCACGCGCCAACGGCCTCACCGTCATCGTCACCGACCACCACCTGCCGGCCCAGGTGGATGGCGAGATCGTGCTCCCCGAGGCGCAGGTGATCGTCAACCCGAATCAGCCGGGCTGCGGCTTCGCGAGCAAGCACCTGGCGGGGGTGGGTGTGATCTTCTATGTGCTGCTCGCACTGCGCAGCGAGCTGCGGTCGCGGGGCGTCTATGCCGATGCTTCAAGCGGAAGCGCCTCGGCCCCCGCACAGCCCAAGCTCGATGCGCTGCTCGACCTGGTGGCGCTCGGCACGGTGGCCGACGTGGTGCGCCTCGACGCCAACAACCGACGGCTGGTCGCGCAAGGTCTGAAACGCATCCGGGCAGGTCGGATGCAAGCTGGCATCGCGGCCCTGTTTGCTGCCGCCGGGCGCGATGCGTCACGTGCCGCAGGCTTCGACTTCGGCTTTGCGCTGGGCCCGCGCATCAATGCGGCCGGGCGCCTGTCGGACATGACGCTCGGCATCGAGTGTCTGCTGACCGATGACCCCGCGCGGGCGGCTCAGCTGGCGCAGCAGCTCGACGCGATCAACCGCGAACGGCGACAGGTGGAATCCGGCATGCGCGAGCAGGCGGAATCCTTGCTGACGACCCTGCTGCAAAAGCACGATGACCCGCAGTCCATCCCGCCCGCGTTCGCGATCTACGACCGCGACTTTCATGAAGGCGTGGTGGGCATCGTGGCTTCGCGCCTGAAAGAACAGGTGCACCGCCCGACCTTCGTGTTCGCGCGCGGACAGGACGGGTTGCTCAAGGGCTCGGGACGCTCCATCGAAGGCTTCCACTTGCGGGATGCCCTGGACCTGGTCAGCAAGCGCCACCCGGGGGTGCTGAAGAAGTTCGGCGGCCACGCGATGGCGGCAGGCTGCACGCTCAATGAGGCCGACTTCACCACCTTCCAGGCCGCATTCCAGCAGGTCGCGCGCGAGGGGCTGGATGCTGCGACGCTGGAGCGCCGCCTGCTGAGCGACGGGCCGCTGGGCATTGAACATTTCAACTTCGACACCGTGCAAGCGCTGAACGCACAGGTGTGGGGGCCTTCGTTCGAGCCGCCGCTGTTCAGCGATGAGGTCGAGGTCATCAGCCAGCGGCTGGTCGGCGAGAAACACCTGAAGCTGAGCATCAGGCATGCGGGCGCCTTGCGCGACGCGATCTGGTTCGGCCATGTCGATCCGCTGCCGTCGCGGGTGACGCTGGCCTACCGGCTGAGCCTTGACGAGTACAACGGCCGACAGCGGCTGCAAATGATCGTGGAGGCAGCGCAAGCGGTGGACGATCGACCGACAGCCCCCAGGTGACCGGTGCACCCCGTGTCACCCATGCGACCCGCGCGCCGCAGGCTGGCGACCGACACACCTGGCAACGCCCAGCGCAGGGGAGATCGTGGCCCACCCGCCATACTCGCAACGAGCCAGAAGGACCTTCCATGTCGCACCCCGCGATGTTGTATCCAGAGATGTTGCCAACACCCGCCGCCGCACCTGCTGACAGCCATCGCCGAGCGCTGATCGGCATCGCGTGGAAATGGGCCGCGCTGGCCACCACCGGCCCCGCCATCGTGGTCGGGATGTCGGCGTGCGGCAGCGGTGATGGTTCGGCCAATGCCGCGCCGACACCGAACCCGCAAGCCCTCGGGCGCGCTGTGGTGTTGACCAGCGCACTGTCGTCTCCGTGGGGCATGGCCTTCCTGCCCGATGGCCGCATGCTGGTGACGCAAAGAAGCGGCACCCTCGTCATCGTCGGTGCCAACGGCAGCACGGTGTCATCGCCGTTGAGTGGTGTACCCGCCGTGGGGTCGGTTGACGAGGAAGGCGGCCTGCTGGATGTGGCGATCGACCCCGATTTCGAGACCGATCCGTGGGTGTACTGGACCTACTCGGAAGCGGGCAGGGGCGGCAGCGGCACCGCCGTAGCGCGGGGTCGGTTGTCGGGCACGGCGTTGACCAACGTGCAGGTGATCTTCCGGCAGCTCCCCAAGGTGTCTGGCAAAGCGAACTTCGGCTCGCGGCTGGTGTTTCGCAGCGACAAGACCTTGTTCGTGACCCTGGGCGAGCGCGAAGAATGGAGTCCGGCACAAGACCTGACCACGCACCTCGGCAAGGTGGTACGCATCCAGCGCGATGGCAGCGTGCCCGTCGGCAACCCCCACCTTGGCGTATCTGCGCGGCCCGAACTCTGGAGCTTCGGCCATCGCAATCCGCAAGGCGCCGCACTGCACCCGACCACCGGCGAGCTGTGGCTGGTCGACCATGGGCCGCAGGGCGGAGACGAATTGAACCGGGTGATGCCAGGCGGCAACTTCGGCTGGCCGATCAAGAGCTATGGCTGCAGCTACGGCGCCCCGGTCGGCACCGCCTGCCGGATTGGCGGCGGCACGCACGCGCCGACCTACATCGAGCCGGTGTCGTATTGGGTGCCCAGGTCAATCGCACCGTCGGGTCTGGTGTTCTATACCGGGGTGGGGTTTCCTGAATGGCAAGGCAACGCCTTCCTCGGTGCGCTGGCAGGCACAGCCTTGTGGCGGGTGGAGCTGAGCGGCGCGACAGAGGTGTCGCGCGAGCGGCTGTTTGCCAACCTGGGCGAGCGCATCCGTTGCGTCCGACAGGGACCCGATGGCTGGCTGTACCTGCTGACCGACAGCGGCAAGCTGATCCGCATCGAACGCTGATCGCAGCCGCACGTGGCGGTTCGTGAAGCAGTGCGCCGATGCCCCTGCGGCGCGTTGGATCGGCTGGTCGGTGCCACAACCCCCTTGCCTACAATCCGCCGGTGAACCCCTCCGCCTGGACCAACGCCGACCTGCACTGCCATTCCTGCGTGTCCGACGGAACGCTGGAGCCCGAGGCACTGGCCGCGCGCGCCAAGGCCAACGGCGTCGAGTTGTGGGCACTCACTGACCATGATGAGGTTGGCGGACAGCACCGCGCACGCCTGGCCGCACAAGCGATCGGGCTGCCCTACCTGAGTGGCGTCGAGATTTCGGTGACGTTCGCAGGCGTGACGGTGCACATCGTCGGACTCGGATTCGACCCCGACCACCCGACACTGGTGCAAGGTCTGGCGGCCACACGCGATGGCCGCATCCTGCGCGCTCACGAAATGGCCGCGGGCCTGGCAAAGGTTGGTATCCCCGATGCGTTCGAAGGCGCGCTCAATTACGCCGGCAACCCCGAACTGATCGCTCGCACCCACTTTGCCCGCTACCTGGTGGAAACCGGCTACTGCGCCAGCACCCACGAGGTGTTTCGCAAGTACCTGGTCGAAGGAAAACCGGGCTTCATCGAGCATCGATGGGCGAAGCTCGGCGACGCGGTCAGCTGGATCAAGCAGGCCGGTGGCATCGCCGTCATCGCGCACCCGGGTCGCTACAAGTTCAGCGTGAACGAGGAGTTTGCGCTGTTCACCGAATTCAAGGCCCACGGTGGTCAGGGTGTCGAGGTGGTGACTGGCAGCCACACCAGCGCCGACTTCGCCAAGTACGCCGACATGGCCATCGAGCTCGACCTGCTGGCCTCACGTGGCAGCGACTTCCACAGCCCCGAAGAAAGCCGCACCGACCTCGGCACCCTGCCCGCACTGCCCGTGCGGCTGTCGCCGGTGTGGGAATCGCTGATGGACCGGGTGCAGCGTTCCGTTTGACACATCCTACGGGCGCTCCCTCGAGTGATGATCCGCGGAAGTTTGGATGACTGAGTCCAAAGTTAGATCACACAAGCCAGCAGCAAAATGATCCGCCGTGGAATCGAGTTTCTCAATCAAGATCAGTTCAGGCCATGAGTGGCCAAACGGCAAGCCCGTTGAATCTGTGCAACTCGACGACGGGAAGACTCGTCACCTGATGGAAGACGGTCGCCTGGTAACGGTCAGCAAGCCGACATACAGGTTGGAGTACCTGTCAACTTGGGTCGGTGCTGAACCGGATGAGACGTACCCGGTGAACATCGCCATTGTTGGAAACTCACGGACCGAGGGCTTCTTCGAGGCTTGGAACTTCGACATTGGGGAAATGCGAAATTACTCCTTCAAGAAAACCGTGCGCATCGTCCATCTTCAAACTGGCGAGTCGTTCACCGGCTCCGAAGTGAAGGAATATTTGAGCCCCGCTAGTAAACACGTCCCCTAGTAGATTGAGCGCCATCGGCGGCAGACACATCATTCAGCCCAGCAATTCGACGGGCAGTGCGATCGCAATGCCCACAGCACGCTTCACCCGCTTGGCCAGCCGTTGATCGAACGTCGCAAACTCCGAAGCACGTGAACTGCGCGCCAGATGCAGGGCATCGGCAAAGTCGAGTCCCTGATCGAAGGCGTCGAGCGCTGCCATGACCGCGCCGCGGTCTTCCAGAGTGAGGTGCTCGATGCTGCTGAGGGCGCGCAGAACGCGTGAAATTTCTTTCTGCGAGAGGTCGTAGAACCCGCGCATCACCCACTCGAACTCAAGCAACACGGTAACCGACACGAAAGCCCGTTCGGACATGGCAACGACGGCAGCAGGCCGCTGTTTGACGGCCTGGACGTCGTCAGCGTCGTCAATGAAGAAACGAGCCAGGACGTTGGTGTCCAGCGCCCTCATGGCTGGCCCTTGCGCAAACGAGCTAGCAGCGATGCCGGATCGAAATCCTCCAACCGGCGAGGTGAGCCGCGCGACTTCGCCTTCACCATGCCTGCCATTCCGCTCAAATCAACAGTGGCCACGGAGCGGACAACTCGCAGTTTCAGGCCGTCCGACTCTTCGAATACTTCAATCTGAGCGCCCGCCCCCATGCCGAGTCGGCGCCGCAGCGCCGCAGGGAGAACGATCTGGCCTTTTGATGAGACAAGTAAGGTAGACATTTCAATTCTCCAGGCAGACGATAAGTCACCATATTTTATTTTGGCTTACGTCGTAAGGCAATCTATCTGTGATCGACCAGAAACCGCCCATTGCCAAGCGTCGTTGACGCCCCCGCCGACAATCCGCCGATGTCCCAGCACTTCGAACTCCACCCCGACAACCCACAGTCGCGTCTGCTGAAGCAGGCCGCGCAGATCCTGCACGATGGCGGTGTGGCGGCGGTGCCTACCGATTCAAGTTACGCCCTGGTGTGCCGGCTCGACGACAAGGCGGCGGTCGACAACCTGCGGCGCATCCGCGGTGTCGATGACAAGCACCACCTGACGCTGCTGTGCCGGGACCTGAGTGAACTGGCCAGCTACGCGCGCGTCGACAACCGGCAGTACCGGCTGTTGAAGCTGGGCACACCAGGGCCCTACACCTTCATCCTCGAAGCGTCCAAGGAAGTGCCACGCCGCATCTCGCACCCGTCACGGCGAACCATCGGCCTGCGTGTGCCGGACCACAAGATGCTGCAGGAGCTGTTGGCGGTGTATGGCGAGGCGCTGGTCGCAACCACGCTGATCCCGCCCGGCGAGACCGACGCGCTGAACGACCCAGACGACATCCGCGAGCGTTACGAAAAACGGGTGCAGGCGGTGGTGGACGCCGGTGCGTGCGCGGCACAGCCGACCACCGTGGTTGACCTGACCGGCGACACGCCGGTGCTGGTGCGCCTGGGGCGTGGCGACCCCTCCTTGCTGGGCCTGCAGACCGACGCCGACTGACTCGGCCGCATCGCGCGGGAAAAAGCCGCGCCTCAGGCGCCGCCCAGCACCTGGGCGATGCGCTGGGGGTCGAAGCCGACCAGCCTCTGACCACGCACCAGCAGTGTCGGCGTGCCCGGCGCCTGTTGCGCGCGATAGCTTTCGGCGCAAGCGGCATCGGTTTCGATGAAGCATTCGCTGAAGGGGATCTGGTGCTCGGTCATGAACCGGCTCGCGGTCTTGCAATAGGCGCAGGTCTCGGACGACAGCATCACGATGTCGCCGGGCTTGGCCAGCGCCGCCAGCGACACGCCCGATTGGCGGGCGCTGTACGACTGCCAGCTCTGCAACAGGACCCAGACAGCCAGTGCGATCAGCAGCGGGCGCAGCCAGGAGCGGCGGCGAAAGGGTGTCAGCAGGGCGGGTGTGGGGGTGGGCTCGGTCGGCATCTTGGCTCAGGCTCCCGCTGAAACAGCTGCAGTGATGACGATCTCGATTTTCCAGTCCGGCTTGGCCAGGCGTGCCTGCACCGTGGCACGCGGCGGCGCATCGCCCGGGGGCACCCAGTCGTCCCAGACGGCGTTCATCGCGTCGTAGTCAGCCAGATCGGCGAGGTAGATCTGGGCCATCAGGATGTGCGCGCTGTCGGTGCCGGCCTCGGTCAGCAGGCGGTCCACCATGGCCAGCACCTGACGTGTCTGACCGGCAATGTCCTGCGTGGCATCGCTGGGCACCTGCCCTGCGAGATACACCACGTTCTGGAACACGGCCATCTCGGACAACCGGTCGCCCACATGAAAACGCTTCAGGCTCTGGGACATGGCATGGGATTCCTCAGCAAGTGGGATCGTCAGCGCTTCGCACCGCCCCGAGGCGGGCCTGCCGGCGGCGATGAGCTCGATTTCTGCCCCAGCTTGCTTTCCGTGCCGTTGAGCAGCTTCTGGATGTTGGCGGCATGTCGCCAGATCAGCAACACCCCCATCACGCCTGCGGCGATCGCCGTCGGCCCGGGGCCCCAGATCAGCAGCTGATAGAACGGGGCAAACAGCGCCGACACCAGCGCGGCCAGCGACGAATAGCGAAAGAAGTACGCAATGATGAGCCAGGTCAGCAGCGTGGCGATGCCCAGCCACGGGTTCAGGCCCATCAACACCCCCGCCGCCGTGGCCACGCCCTTGCCACCCTTGAAGCCGAAGAACACCGGCCACAGGTGACCCAGGAATGCCGCCACGCCGACCAGGGCTGCAGTGCCCTCGCCCAGTCCCCAAGGCCCGCCGAAGGAAGCAACGGCCCACACCGGCATGAAACCCTTCAGCGCATCGAGGGCCAGGGTCAATGCAGCAGCACCCTTGTTGCCCGAGCGCAGCACATTGGTCGCGCCGGGGTTGCCCGAACCGTAACTGCGGGGGTCGCCGAGCCCCATCGCACGGCTGACCAGTACCGCGAAGGAAAGTGAGCCGATCAGGTAGGCCGCCAGCGCGGCCATGAGAGGGAAAAAGTTCGCCATGCAGGATGCGTTGTGGGCAGATCAGTCAGTGACAGCCCCTGATTTTGCGCCCTCGCCTCGCCGTGGCTGACTCAGCGCTGCGATTTCAACGGCCCCTGCGCCACCACGGCGCCGCCGGTCGCACACTGGACCGGGCGCGCGCCCAGCAAGGTGACCAGGGCCTTCGGGTCGATGCCGACCAGATAGCCGCGCTGTCCTCCATTGATGTAGACGCGCGGCAGCTCCAGTACCGTCGCCTCGACGTATATGGGCATCGCCTTTTTCGTGCCGAATGGTGAGGTGCCACCGACCAGGTAACCGCTGTGGCGTTGCGCCACCTCAGGCTTGCAGTTCTGCACTTTCTTCACGCCGATCTGACGCGCGAGGTTCTTGGTGCTGACCTGCAGATCACCGTGCATCAGCACCACCAACGGTTGCGCGCGCTCGTCCTCCATGACCAGCGTCTTCACGACATGGTGCTCGTCGACACCGAGCTGCCGGGAGGACTCCGCCGTGCCTCCGTTCTCCACATAGTCGTACAGGTGCTCGGTGTAGACCACCGCGCGGCGCTTGAGCAGCTGAGTCGCAGGGGTTTCGGAGGCGTGTTCTTTTCGGCTCATCGGGATTTTTCAGGCTTTGCGGCGAGGCTAACGTGTCATGCACTCAGACCGCGAAGCGCTGCAGCGCATCCCCCGTGACTCGGCAGATGCGCCAGTCGGGCATCACCGTCGCGCCCATCTTTTCGTAGAAGCGGATGGCCGGGGCATTCCAGTCCAGCACACTCCATTCGAAGCGGCCGTACTCGCGTTCCACGGCCAGGCGGCCGACGCGGCTGAGCAAGGCCTCGCCGACACCGCGCCCTCGCTGATCGGGCCGAACATACAGGTCTTCGAGGTACAGCCCGGGTTGCGCCAGGAAGGTCGAGAAATTAGTGAAAAACAAGGCGAATCCCACCACTTCGCCCTGGCTCTCGGCGACCAGTGCTTCCACCAGCGCACGTTCGCCAAACAGGTGCGGGCGCAGTTTCTCGGGCGTGACTTGCAACAGGTGACTCAGGTGCTCAAAGTCCGCCAGTTCGCGAATCAGCTGAACGATGGCGGTGACGTCGCGCAGTTCGGCGGCGCGGATGGAGAACGATTCAGAAGCGTCTGGGGTCATGCGGAATCTTGGTGGTCTTCTGCCACTCCGTGCTGGCGATCGAGTCGTTCCATGTAGCGAGCGTAATAGGCGACGATGATGACGTACACCAGCGGTGTGCCCAGCGCGGCCACCCAGAAGCTGAACGGACCGCCGAAAAAACTGAAATTCAACTCCCGTGCAAAGAACGTCAGCACGAACGTCACCACGAACCAGATCGCTAGCAGCAGTGCAGTGATTCTCTGGTTTCCGCGCCAGTGCGCTTCGTGTCTGTCGGTCCATGGCATCGGTCAGTCTCCCGTGTGTGGGCTGGGCAGCGTGCGCCTCCAGGCGAAGGGTCGCATGAGAGAATCGAACCCTGAAATTTAAACAGGGTTGTCACTCCATGGACGTCGAACACATCAATGCCATCGGCAATCGTCTGGCCGACCTGAGCCAGCGCACGGTCGACCTTCGGGGGTATCTTTGACTACGACCGCAAAGCACTGCGGCTGAACGAAGTCAACGCGGCACTGGAAAACCCCAGCGTCTGGAACGAGCCGAAACGGGCTCAGGAACTGGGGCGTGAGAAGCGCACGCTGGAGGCGGTGGTTCAGACCATCGACCACCTCAACAGCAACCTGGCCGACAACACCGAGCTGTACGACATGTCGAAGGCCGACGGCGACTTCGACGGCCTGCTGGCCATCGAAGCCGACGCGGCCAAGCTCGAGGAAATCGTGGCCCAGCTCGAATTCCGCCGGATGTTCAACAACCCGGCCGATCCGAGCAACTGCTTCATCGACATCCAGGCGGGTGCCGGTGGTACCGAGGCCTGCGATTGGGCCGGCATGCTGCTGCGCCAGTACCTCAAGTACTGTGAACGCAAGGGCTTCAAGGCCACACTGGAAGACGAGACGGTTGGCGACATCGCCGGCATCAAGAGCGCCACGATCAAGGTCGAGGGCGAGTACGCCTTTGGTCTGCTGCGCACCGAAACCGGCGTGCATCGCCTGGTGCGCAAGAGCCCGTTCGATTCGGCCGGCGGTCGCCACACCTCGTTCGCCAGCCTGTTCGTCTACCCCGAGGTCGATGACACGGTCGAGATCGAGATCAACCCGTCTGATGTGCGCACCGACACCTTCCGCGCCTCGGGTGCGGGCGGCCAGCACATCAACAAGACCGACTCCGCCGTGCGCCTGACGCACATCCCGACCGGCATCGTGGTGCAGTGCCAGGACGGCCGCAGCCAGCACAGCAACCGCGATGTGGCCTGGAAGCGGCTGCGCTCCCGGCTGTACGACTTCGAAATGCGCAAGCGCATGGAAGAGCAGCAGAAACTCGAGGACACCAAGACCGACGTCGGCTGGGGCCACCAGATCCGCAGTTACGTGCTCGACCAGAGCCGCATCAAGGACCTGCGCACCGGCTACGAGGTGTCGGCCACGCAGAAGGTGCTCGACGGCGACCTCGACCCATTCATTGAAGCCAGTTTGAAGCAAGGTGTGTGATGCGTGAAGGCACTGCTCCCCTGATCCGCCGCGAGGACTACAGCGCGCCGGCGTTCTGCATCAAGACCGTCGACCTGACCTTCGACCTCGACCCGGCGCGCACGCTGGTGACGAGCCGCATGCAGCTCGAACGCAATCCGGCCGTTACGGCGCAGCCGCTCAAGCTGCACGGGGAAGACCTGTCGGTGTTGCGGGTGCTGGTCAATGGCGAGAGCGTGTCGTTCCGCCACGAGGACGGGCTGCTGGTGCTCGACAGCCTGCAAAACATGCCTGAGGGTCCGTTCACGCTCGAAATCCGCAACACATGCGCCCCCGAGCGCAACACGCAGCTGTCGGGCCTGTACACCTCCAACGGCGGCCTGTTCACCCAGTGCGAGGCCGAGGGCTTCCGACGCATCACCTACTTCCTCGATCGCCCCGATGTGATGGCGGTCTACAGCGTGACATTGCGCGCCAACAAGACTGCGTATCCGGTGCTGCTGTCGAACGGCAACCTGGTTTCGCAGAGCGACCTCGACGGTGGCAAGCACCAGGCCGTGTGGCACGACCCCTTCCCCAAGCCCAGCTATCTGTTCGCGCTGGTGGCGGCCGACCTGGTCGCCCGCGAGCAGCACGTGCGCACGCGCGCTGGGCGCGATCACCTGCTGCAGGTGTATGTGCGCCGAGGCGACCTCGACAAGACCGAGCATGCGATGAATTCGCTGATCGCGAGCGTGGTGTGGGACGAAGCCCGCTTCAAGCTGCCGCTGGACCTCGACCGCTTCATGATCGTCGCGGTCGGTGACTTCAACATGGGCGCGATGGAGAACAAGGGGTTGAACATCTTCAACACCAAGTTCGTGCTGGCCACGCCCGCCACCGCCACCGACGTCGACTATGCCGGCATCGAGAGCGTGGTTGGCCACGAGTACTTCCACAATTGGACCGGCAACCGCATCACCTGCCGTGACTGGTTCCAGCTCAGCCTGAAGGAAGGCCTGACCGTCTTCCGAGACCAGGAATTCAGCATGGACATGGCGGGCAGCGAGAGCGCCCGGGCGGTCAAGCGCATCGAGGATGTCCGGCAGCTGCGACAGCTGCAGTTCCCGGAAGACGCGGGCCCCATGGCCCACCCGGTGCGCCCCGACAGCTATCAGCAGATCAACAATTTCTACACCGCCACCGTCTACGAAAAAGGCGCCGAGGTCGTTCGCATGATGCAGACGCTGGTCGGCCGCGACGGCTTCGCCCGCGGCATGACGCTGTACTTCGAGCGCCACGACGGTCAGGCGGTCACCTGCGACGATTTCGCGCAGGCGATCGCTGATGCCAACCCGGGCAGCGCCTTGGCTGAGCACCTGGTCGCCTTCAAGCGCTGGTACGCACAGTCCGGCACGCCACGCCTTACTGCGACCGGGCACTTCGATGCGCAGGCGCGCCGCTACACCCTCACGATGGAGCAGTCGCTGGCGCCGGGGCAGGAGCCCTTCGTCATTCCACTGGCCATGGGGCTGATCGCTCGCGACGGTGCCGCCCTGCCCTTGCGCCTCGATGGCGAGGCGGAGGCCACCGGCCACCACCGCGTGCTGGTGATGAATGCCGCCCACAGCCGCTACACCTTCACAGACATCGACCATGCGCCGGTGCCGTCGTTGCTGCGCGGGTTCTCGGCGCCGGTGATCCTCTCTGACGATCTCACCGACGCTGACCTGCTGGTGCTGCTCCAGCACGACAGCGACCCGTTCAGCCGCTGGGAAGCTGGCCAGCGGCTCGCGCTCAACCGTCTGCTGGCGGCCACCCGCGGCGATGGTGAATTGACGCTCGATGACGCCTTTCTCACCGCGATGCGCCAGATCCTGCGCCATCCAACGCTGGACGCGGCCTTCAAGGACCTGCTGCTGACGCCACCGAGCGAGGCCTATGTGGCCGAGAAGCTCACAGTGGTCGATCCGCAGCGCATCCACAGTGCCCGCGAAGCGATGCGCGTGCAACTCGCAGCCGCGCTGCGTGATGACTGGGCATGGGCCTACGAACAGCACCAGGTCGCAGGCGCCTACACGCCCGATCCGGTGTCCGCCGGCAAACGCTCACTGGCCAACGTGGCCTTGTCGATGCTGTGCCTCGATGCCGTGTCGCAGGGCGATGCGGTCTGGCCCGGCCGCGCCTACCAGCGCTTCAAGGACGCCGCCCACATGACCGACCGCCTCGGCGCGCTGGCCGCACTGGTCAATGCCCACGCCGAACTGGCCGAGCCCGCACTGGAGCGCTTTCATGCCCTGTTCAAGGGCGAGGCACTGGTCATCGACAAGTGGTTCGCGCTGCAGGCCACTGCGCCCGAGGTCGAGGGTCGGGTGTTCGCGCGGGCGCAACAGCTGCTTCAGCACCCGGACTTCTCCATCCGCAACCCGAACCGCGCGCGCAGCCTGATCACTTCGTTGTGCATGCTCAATCCAGCCGCATTTCACCGCGCCGATGCTGCAGGGTACGCGTTCTGGGCCGACCGGGTGCTCGAGCTCGATGCAGCGAACCCGCAGCTGGCTGCGCGTGTCGCTCGCATCATGGATCGCTGGAGTCGCTTGGCCGAGCCTTACCGCAGCGCAGCACACCAGGCCATCAGCCGCGTCGCGGCCAAGCCCGACCTGTCCAGCGACGTGCGAGAGATCGTGTCACGGGCGTTGGCCAGTTGAAGGAGCAAGCATGAGCAAACGAATCAGCCTGACGCAGTACCTGGTCGAACAGCAACGCCAGCACGGCAACATCCCGGCGCAACTGCGGCTGCTGATCGAGGTGGTGGCACGCGCCTGCAAGCGCATCAGCATCAGCGTCAACAAGGGTGCGCTCGGTGACGTGCTGGGCAGTGCCCACACCGAGAACGTGCAGGGCGAGGTGCAGAAGAAGCTCGACATCATCGCCAACGAGGTGCTGATCGAGGCCAATGAATGGGGTGGTCACCTGGCAGCCATGGCCAGCGAGGAGATGGAAGACGTCTACGTCGTGCCCAACCGCTTTCCTCAGGGCGAATACCTGCTGCTGTTCGATCCGCTGGACGGCTCCAGCAACATCGATGTCAACGTCAGCATCGGCACCATCTTCTCGGTGCTCAAGCGCGACGACTCCGGGCGCCCGGTCAGCGAGGCCGATTTCCTTCAATCCGGCCGTCAGCAGGCGGCAGCGGGCTACTGCGTCTACGGACCGCAGACCACGCTGGTGCTCACGGTGGGCGACGGCGTCGCGATGTTCACGCTCGATCGCGAGCAGGGCTCCTGGGTGCTGACGCAAGACGGCGTGCAGATTCCTGAAGACACCCAGGAATTCGCGATCAACATGAGCAACATGCGCCACTGGGCGCCACCGATGCGCCGTTATATCGACGAGTGCCTGGCGGGTACCGAAGGCGCGCGCGGCAAGAACTTCAACATGCGTTGGATTGCGAGCATGGTGGCCGACGTGCACCGCATCCTGACCCGCGGTGGCGTGTTCATCTACCCCTGGGACCAGCGCGAGCCAGGCAAGGCCGGCAAGTTGCGGCTGATGTACGAGGCCAACCCGATGGGCTTCCTCGTCGAGCAAGCCGGCGGCGCAGCCACCAACGGGCAGCAACGCATCCTCGACATCGCGCCCGAGACACTGCATCAGCGCGTCAGCGTGATGCTCGGCTCCAAGAACGAGGTCGAACGTGTCACCCGCTACCACCAGGAGGCGGGCTGGACGGCCTAGCCAGGGGGCTCCCGGCTATACTCGTGGGCTGCGCCGGTGTAGCTCAGTTGGTAGAGCAGCTCATTCGTAATGAGAAGGTCGAGGGTTCGATTCCTTTCTCCGGCACCAAGGAATGACATGGGTTAGCAGGTTAGGAACTGCTAACCCCTTTCTCTTTCTGGCAGCCGATGTAACGGTGGATGTAAGACGATTTCTTGCATCCAGCGCCAAAACGGCTCACGGCTAGCCTATTGCTTCAGTTTGGCCGCAACTTCGACAAAGCAGTCTGTAAACGACTCCACGGCTTCTCTTGAACGTTGACGGGAAGCCGTCCCGTCAGGGTTAATCGTGGTTGAGGCCGTCATCAGGTCTAGCGGGACCAGCAGGTCTACTGACCCGCCCTTGCGTGTCATCCCTAGCGTGACAGACTCTCCCTCCAAAACATCCGCCAGCAACTGGGACACGCTTGTATCCGCTGGCATGACCCACATTCGAAAGCCCGGGGTGTCCGAGTCAGTAGCCACTGCCTTGGTCTTGGCAGTTGTGGCCTTCTTCGACTGAAGGTAGGCAAATGCTGGTGCCTCGACCTTGTCCTGCGCCGCTCCTACGTCCTTCAAACCAGCTTTGAGGGTCAAGAACGCAGATGTCGAGTCACGGACGTAAAAAGTGAAGTTGCCAGCCACTAAGACAAGTTGTCCTTTTCGGTAGACGTTGTCATTGAACGCAACGCGGAAGACCATCGAACAGCCTTCCAGCTCGCCCCGACTTTGCTGGCGTTGGTGCTCAACCTCCATCGTGCCGGCCAAGCCACTTTGCTGGGCAAATGCCGGAACAGCGGCCAACATGCCGAGTAAGAAACGAACGAACATTGCAGCCACCTCTCCACTCTTGATTTCACCGTACACGATAGCGTTGCATGGCAGCGGCCGAACTCAGCACCCGCGAGATTTCACGCAGCACCTCTCGGTGTCCCCCCTTCCACGCATTGCGAGACGCTGCTGCTTTCCCTTCATCGCTTCGCGGGCCGGTTGACTGCTCCCACGGCTTCCACGTCTTGATGCGCTCCGCCTGTTGCCGTCGATGCTCTGGTGTCCGCAAGTAGCTCATGGCTGCCCCCTGATAGTTCGTTCGGCTCAAAAGCGTTTTCTCCCGCATGCGCGCTCGCGGGCGTACTGTTCGGCGCTGTCCCGTTATTCACCTGTTGCTGCCCGCCGTTGTTGATGTTCGCTTGCCGGGCATAGACCACGGGCGGGTTCTTGATGGCGGCCAGCGTTTCGAGCGTCATCCGGCATTGGTTCTGTGCCTTCATCGCCATGCGCATGTACGTGTCCCACTGCTTGAGATATTCCTGATTCGTTGCTCGGCGCGCGAGGCTCGTGAAGATGCCGTCCAAGGTGTGCGCCTGGGCAATCAGCATCCCCTCTGCGCGTCGAAGGTCACCGCCATTCACCGCTTCGACCTGCCTGCCTAATTCAGCGGCAAGCGCGTTCACGTCGTGCGTGTCTTTCTGCCAGTTCTCTAGTACCGCTGCTGCATTGGTCTGAGGCAGTGTGAGCGTTTGCGCTACGGTGGCAGCAACATCGGCGGGAGTGCTGCCCGGCTCGAAGGCGATACGGAACGTAGCGTTTGTGTAGGACGTGCCGCGTGCCGTCCTTGATGCCTTCGGCTTCGTCATTGCGTCCAGTCCTCGCCGTTCGCCCGTCGGTCGGCATCTTGGCCGAACTGAAACAGCAACCCCGCGTCAGCAGCGATAGCCCGCAGCAGGCCCCGCGCCGACTCTGGCAGCGAGTAGCCGGTCGCCACCATGTGCGAAGCGGCCTGTATGCGCATGCAAGCAGCGTCGAAGTCGTCCGCTGTCGATTCATTCATCATGGTTTGATTTCCTTTGATTGTTTTTCAACCTCGCGCAGCACGTCGCGGCAATCGCGAGCCATGAAGGCCACGCCTCCGGCAGCGCGGATGCGCTCCAGAAACAGCACCTGGGCGGGGCGCAGTCGGCCGGTCGGCCCCTTCACCTCCACACCCAAAAGGCGGCCGTCTTTGAGTTGCCCCAAAACGTCGGGACAGCCGGGCCAGCCGAACCGCACAAAGCGGGCACCCATTCGGGCGGCACCGGAGTTCATCCGCTCACACCACGCGACGGCGGAATGCGTGCGCAGGGCTTGCAGTACCTCCAGCAGCGCGGCGGCTTCCTTGCGGTCGAGGATGCGCGGCGTCGATTGCTCCATGCCGAAAAGGTCGGCGCTCATCGGAGGGCCTGCCACTGGGTGCCACCTGAAGCACGCCCACATCGAGGGGCTACCGCTGTGAGTCCAAACACAAGGTTTGCTGTCGCCGCAGCCGCCGTCCTTCCTCCCCTATAGGGGGAGGGGAGGATTTCGGCGTCGAGAGTCTCCGTTTTCGGCGTTTCTGGAGAATTTCGGCGTGAGGTCATGCAGTCCATAACCACCCCTCATTCAGGCCCAACACACCACGCGCAATAAGGCCCGTAATCGCCTCTCTGGCGCGTGATGTCCGCTTGTCGGTGGGACAGGTCAGGCGGCTCGCACCAGCGCTGACAGCGGCCTCCAATTCGATGCAGGGGCGCAGCGGTGGGGCTCCAGGCTTGCCGGTCAATCCACCTTTGAACAGGTCGCGGATGCCTTCATACACAAGGCGCTGATTGCCACCCTGCGGCACCTTCACCTGTCTGACCTCGGTGGCGCTCTCATCACGACACACCACGCACGATGTCACCGGCTCGCCGTCGCTGTCGGGTGCCAGTTCAACCACTCGCAGCTTGAAGGGGTGTGCCTCACCATCGGCACCGTCCTTGGCCTTCGCCACCTTCCATTGCCTGCGGTCGCCGTCGCGTGTCACCTCTACGGCAGCATCCAATGCAGCGAACAGCGATGAATGTCCGCGCAGGCCCTTGGTCGCATCTTTCCCGCTGTGATGAACCGCCACCACTAGGCCACCCGTGAGGCGTTGCAGTTCCTTGGCAGCCTCAAGAATTCGGCCCATGTCTGCCGATGCGTTTTCGTCTGCCTCTGGCGCGGCACGGTTCAAGGTGTCGAGGATGGTGACGGCACCATTGCCAGCGCCACACACGGCAGCGGCCATGTCCGCCACGTCTTGCGGCTCGGTCAGCTTGAAGGGTTGCAGCACTAGGCGCAGGCCATCGGGCAGCTTGCGGCGGTTCGCTTGCTCCCATGCTTCCACGCGCAGCCGAAACCCGGCTTCACCTTCCAAGGCGCAATACACCACGGGTGCGGCGTTCACGCGGTAGCCGAACCATTCGCGGCCCTCGGCAATCGCAGCGGCCATGTCCAGGGTCAGGAATGACTTTCCCGATGAACTGGGGCCGTAGACACTGCCAAGGCCCAGCGCAGGCAGCACACCCCGGACACACCACGCTAGCGGTGGCAGCGCGTGGAGGTCGGCACTGCCCAGCAGCTTGAAGCGCGGTTCGGGCTTTGAGGGTTCACGCGCATTCGAGAGCAGCACTTCGAGCACGTCGTCCCCGTCACGCTGCGCAAGGTCGTTCACGTCTGAATTGACGGGCCAGCCCTCGGGTATCGTCACGTACAGAGCGCCTACTTCGCGGGCGATGGCTTCGGCGTCCTTCTCTTTGCCCACGTCAGGCACCAGCACCAGCCGCGCCGATGCGTCACGCTGGCGCAGTTCGGCGGCAACCCTGCCAACCCGTCCGCAGCCAAAACAAACGACAGCAGCGCGGCCTGTCGCACGCCAGCAGGCCCAAGCTGCCGAGATGCCCTCGCAAAGGTAGGCCGTCCCGCCTTGCTCCAGTTCGCCCACGATGAACACGCCAGCCATCGGCGCGTCCTTGTGGTTTTGCTTGCCGGGCTTGCCCTCTGCCTTCAGCTTTGCAGCAACGTCGGGCGGAGCTATGTACTGCAAGCTCACCGGCTCGGTCTGGCCCAGTGGCACCACCGGCACCACCAACCACCCGGCTCGATAGCCTTGCTTCACTACTCGCAGACCATCGGAGCGGCCTTGCTTGGCGACGATGTACGGATGCGATGCTGTAGCGGTTGCGCAGGCTGCCCATGCGTCGGCAGGGGATAGAGCACGGCGGCCCGCATCGGCCGTCTGGGGCACGCTGACGGGCCGACTAGGCCGGATGTGCCGGTGAGTGCTTTCCGGGCCGTGCTGACCCTTCCAGCCGGCTGCGCGGGCCATGTGAATCAACGTCCCCGCGCCGATGCCGCCCTCCGGCTTGATGCTGCGCCACACGCTGGCAACATCTCGCTCGCTTTTGAAGTTCGGCGCGTTTGCGCTCCAGCTAATGGCGTCGTCTTCCGACAAGCCGGCTGCTTTGCCGGCCATCAGCACTCGCACCCAGCTTTCCCGGTCGGTCCCCGGGTCCAGAAACTGGAGCGCTTCGCGAGCGTCCTGTGAGGTGTACGGGGTGCCGTTACGCATCGGACAGCCTCAAGGTGCGGAGCATCCAAAAGGCCACGGCGGGCGGCAGCCATCCCCAGCAAGCAAGGGTCACGATGAATTGCTTTGTGCGTGTCTTCATCGCGCACCCCGCATCAGTTCGCGGCCCTTAGCGATGGCCTCTTGCGGCAAGCGATAGCGCGAGATGGTGCGGTCGGGCTTGTGCGCTGTCGGCGCCATTTCCGGCAGTGACAGCACCGGCCAGTCGAGGTCCTTGAGTTGCTGAACGGTCGCAGCCAGTCGCCAGGACTGAGTGATGTCCTGCCACTCCGGATGAATGAAGCTCTCACCCTTCAGAAACTCAGCCAGCAGGCGGTCGGCGAGCGTTGCGCGATTAGGCAGCCCAGGCGAAAATTCAGGCGGGTCGATGAACGTCAGTTGCTCACCCAAGGCCCCGGCAGCCGGCAAGTTGTTCGGGGCCTTATTCATGCCGAAACTCCGCACAGTTCGCGGAGCCTTGAAGTGGGCCACATCAGGCGCCCATGCACCCTGAATGCCTTGATTGGTCCCGACTCGTAAACCGCCCAACACCGAAGTGTTTGAGGCTGTCGATTCAGGTGAAATGCGGCAGTCGCGGTATCGACAGCGGCGCGGGTTTCACGGTCGAGGGAGACAAAGGCCGGGCCTGTCACGCCCTCCCTTACTTCCGGGCTGTGATGCGTTGTTGATTGCATTCGGAACCATCCTTTCGCCAATAGGCAAGTTGATGGACCGAAGTCTGAAAAGCCCCTGTCTGAGTGAAGAACCCCGGGGTTCCAGAATCAAGCGTTCATGCGGCTTTGCAGGCAGTGAACCCCTGAAGCTCGGGGTCCACTCCCGGGGTTATCGCCTGCTTGGCATGCCCCTATTCGGGGTCGAAGTTCTCCGCCTCATAGTCCTGCCACAACTCCAGCCACGGCTTCAGCAAATGGTGCGCTTGGAACCGTGCTCTGACCGTTCGGATGGCGATGCCCTTTTGGCGATGGAGCGCTGCGCCAATGCAGACCGGATTCCATTCAGTCTCGCGCACGCCCCGCCTACCCTCCACCTCGACGCACGATTGAAGCCATTTCGGCTTGTCAGCAAGCGGCTTTTTCCACCCCTTCTCGTCCCACCCCAGCCCATTGAAGCAATTAGCAATGTGGCCCGTGGTCAATGGTTCTGGGCGAGTCGCTGCTATGGGCGGCAGCGCATCGGGAGGCTGCTCGCCTGCCTTAGCTGTAGTCGAAGGCGGCAGCAGGTCCACTAGCTGCAAGGGAATGCCGGGCCAATCGCCTGCGATGAAGTACGCCACCACCTCCCGCAGCGACACCTGCGCCTCGCGCTTATTCATCCCCACAGCGAGCCCGGTGTTCAAGTGAATCGGCCCAGTGACATTCGCTGCGCGCTCTGCGAATTCCAGCGCAGTATTGAAGTCATCGCGGCTCGTGGCACTCGGGAAACTGTGCGGCTCAAATATCGGCCCGCGTCCAGGCCCAGCCATCCACGCCAGCCCAGACCGCTTCAGGCTGCTCGGCTCGATGTTTAGAACCAGAGCTACTGCTTGCCAAAGTTGGACGTGCGGCACGCTCGCCCACAGCTTCCACGGAATCACAGAGCGCGTTATTGCACTTGCTTGAACGGCGCCAGCTTGGGCGGCAGCGCACGGGAATTCATCGGGCAGGGTGTAGCCGTTCGCCCTCGCCCAGCGACCGAGTTCCGCGAGGTTCAGACCGTGCAGCAGCGGCTCGGATATGTTCAGCGTGAGCGGGCCGAACCATTCACGATTGGAAAGCGCGTCCAGCAGCAGACGCATGCGTTTCCTGTACGCAGGGCTTTCATCGTCAGCGTCCGGGCAGTCCTCGGGCGGTTCCTGCCCATCGAGCAGGGCCAGCGCCTCATACACCCTGACCTTACGGAGGTTGGCCCAATGGCCCCAATCAATCCCCTCTGATTTCGACTTTGCCATGCACACCCCTTCAGGTGTCAGCCTTCATAGGGAGCCCCTGCCATGCCGGTGAAGGAATCCGGCTTTTCCCTCCGTCGAGGTAGGCAGGGGCGAACGGGTCAGACTTTTAGCGCTAGGCCGGCGGCTGCAATCAAGGTCAGGAACACTGCGGCGCACCCTTGTCTTCTTTTGGCTTGCGTCCCCGCTTCGGCCGGGTCAGCCCGGGAACCAAGGCTTTGAAAGCCTGAAACTGCTTGTCCCTTTCCGCCCTCCAGTACCGGTTGAATTCAGCCGCCCATTGAGGACTACCCGCAGGGGTGAGGCGGTGGCACTCGGCGCGCAGCTCTTCGGTCTTGCGTTCAAGGCGGCGATGCGCGGTCCAGCGGTAATCGCGCCCGACCACTCGCAAGCTCAAATGCCAGTTGTCCAGCACCAGCCATGAGGCCATAGGCCCCTTGTGTCGGGCGGGCCTCGTGCGACGCAGCGTGCAGTTAAACCCGTTCGCGCTCCAGCACTTTTGCGCAGCACCCCGAGGCCATTCAAAGTCATTCGGAATCAGGCCCTCGGCGATGAGTTGCGCGGCAGTGCCTTCAAACATCACCACTTCGTCAGGCCAGATGTCGATTCGAAGCTCGCGCTCGGCGGTGGTGGTCTCGGGTGGATTTACAGTGTCATCAGCCATTTCTCATCTCTCCAGTAGATGGTTTGTGGTTAGGGTCGGTCGCTGCCTCTACAGCTTCCGGCCCGCTTTGCCTGAAACCGTCAGGCGGCGGAAACCAACCGAAGGCCAGCAGTCGCGGCCGTTGTCGGGTCAAACTTAATCCCAGCCTTGTCGAGAATGAAGGCTTCAATCTGCGCGAGGTAAGGGCGCAGCGCGTCAATCGAGCGGGGCCGGTAGCCTTCAGCAATCGCGCTCGGCTTGTGTCCCATAACCTGCGCGATGGCACCCGCTGGGGCACCTGCCGCTTCACCCAATAGCGAAAACGTGCGGCGCAGGCCGTGAATGGAAACGTGAGGGATGCCAGCATCGGCCAGCACATCGGCATGTGGTGCGCGAGGCTCCGCGATGCGACCCGATGCGCTCATCGGAGAGGCAAAGACATATGGGTTTAGCGTGCCGTCCTTGAACTTCGCTTTTGGCAAACCGGCCAGCAGCGAAGCCACATAAGGCGTCAGGGGGATAACGCGTGTCGCGTCCACCTTGTCTGCGATGGTCAGTTTTGACCACTGAAAATCCACGTCGTCCCAGCGCAGCCCTGCCAGTTCTTCGCGTCGTGCGCCAGTGAGCAACAAGGTCCGAAGGTAGGCGGCGGCGGCACGGCTACGCAGCTTGTCAGTTCCTGCAAACCACGCGGGCAATTGGTCAATCTCCAGCGCGTCGCGGCGCTTGTTGACCCCCGGCAGCACGTCGCCTAGTTCGCTTGCTCTGGCAGCGTCCTTCTGCACCAATGCGCGAAGGTCCTTCTTCGTAGCGCACCAGCCAAGAAACCCGGAAAACATCGCCACTGCGCGGGCGGCTTGAATCGGCGCCGTCTTGGCTTCACTGGCGTACCACTCACGAATAGTGTCTTGGTCAATCGAGGCGAGCGGTCTCGGCATCAGGGCTGCAAGCGGTCCGGGCTTCGTCGTGCCCTTCCCTCGCTTCTTCTTCTCACCACCCATCGATGCGGCCCTTTTCAGGTCGGCCACATAGCGCGGCTTCCATGCTGCTCGGCGCTTAGGCTTACCCTCAGCCATATAGCGAGGCCAAACCTCGGCAACCGTCAGCACAGCGCCAATTTCAGCGGTGCGCTTCGCCACGTCGGCAGCGATGGTCTCGGCCTTCACTTGGCGGGGGTCGCGGCCTTCGTCTATCTGGCGTTGCAGTTCGCGAGCCCGTTCCTGCGCCTGCGGGATGCTCCAAACGGTGGGGCTCCCGATGGTTGTGCGAAGGGTGCGGCCCTGAAATTCACTTTGGAAAACGTATGACGGCTTGCCCGTAGGCGTCACCCGAAGCCCAAGCCCAGGCGTCATCGCGTCCCACATGAAGGCTTGCGCCTTGTCGGGCGGACAAACAAAGCGCGCCACCTTCGGCGCAGTGAAATTGACTTTTCCCATGCAGCACCCCTTGCCCGGTCTTACATCGGGGCCGGATGTAACGGTTGATGTAAGACTTTTTGCCCTGAACCCCTGAACTCACATCAACACCAGCGGTGGCATGTAGCGGCCTAAAGTGTTGATTCGTATAGGTAACGGGGCCAGTCTATCAACGCGGATGGATGCTGGCAAACACTATTTCACGCTCATTCGTAATGAGAAGGTCGAGGGTTCGATTCCTTTCTCCGGCACCAGCTGATTTCACTGCATAGCCCCGTTCGAAAGACGGGGCTTTGTCGTTTTTGCCCCCTTCGCCCGGCCATGATCGGGCTCTCGCCAGTTTGACGGCCACCGCAGCGGCCCGATGTCAGGCCCTCAAATTGCAAACATCACGGCCATGAACGACACCGACTATCCCGACGACGACGAAGCCGACACCGCGTTGCTCTACAACGTGGTGTATTGCAGCCGTGCGTCAGCAGATGTGGATGACGCTGCGGTGGCGCGCATCATCGAGACCTCACGGCGGCACAACCGCGAGCGCAGCATCACCGGCTTGCTGGTGTTCGGCAGCGGCATCTTCTTTCAGTGGCTGGAAGGGCCACGTGAGCAGGTTGTGCAGCTGATGGCGCTGCTGAAAACCGACTCCCGCCATCGCGAAGTCGTTCCGTTGAGCGAGAGCGAAGAAGTGCGCGAACGGCTGTTCTCCGATTGGGACATGGAGCGGGTGTCGCCCGACGACATCCGCCATGTTCTGGAGGACGCGCTCGAATCGGCCGAGGACCCACGCCACGCCAAAGTGTTGGCGCTGCTGCTTGAGCATCTCGATTCCGGCCAACTGCGCGAACTCAGCGCCGCCTGAGCGGCTGTCGTCAGCACCTCAGACGGCAGACCCTGACATCGCCGCACGCTCCCCGCGTGCCATGTCGACTTTGGCCAACAGCAACAGCCCCGCGATGAAGAACACCGCGGTGCTGGCCATGGCCAGGCGCTGGTTGCCGTCGGTGAGCCATGTGATCAGGCCGAACGTCAACGGACCGACGATGCTGGAAGCCCGCGTGGCGAAGGTCCACAGGCCGAAGAACTCACCGCGGCGATCCGCGGGGGTGAAGAGACCGGCCATCGCCCGACCTGCGGACTGGCTCGAACCCATGCACAACCCGGCGATGAGCGCGGCGACCCAGAACAAGCCCGGGCTGGTGGCCAGCACGGCCAGCACCGTCATCACGATCCAGCCCACCAGTGTGAGGGCCAGCGCCAGCCGATGGCCGATGCGGTCCTGCCCGTAGCCGAAGGCAAACGCACCGGCAGCCGCCGCGATGTTGACCAGGAAGATCAGCAGCATGGTGTCGGCCTGCTTGAAGCCCAGCGCCTGCTCGGCGTAGATCGCCGCCAGCGTGATGACCACCGCGATGCCCGCCTGATAACAGGCACCACAGGCCAGCAGCCAGCAGAAGTCGCCGTAGCGACGCGCCGAACGCCAGGTGTCGGCCAGCCGCGCCAATGAAGCCCCGAGGCCCGTGCCCGTCGATGTCTGCGCTGCCTTGTTTTGCGGCACGGCCCGCTCGCGCAACAGCGTGAAGGTGGCCAGCGAGGCCAAGGCATACACCGTGGCGGTGATCACCATGGTCACCGGAACAAATGAAGTGGCTGGCTCACCGCGCTGCTGCGCAGCCAGCACATAGGCCAGGCTCAGCCCGAGCGTCAGCATGCCGCCCAGGTAGCCGAAGCTCCAGCCCCAGCCCGACACCCGACCCAGCGCTTCGGGCCGCGCCAGTTCGGGCAGGAACGCAGCGGTGAGCGATTCGCCATACGAATACGCGACATTCGACACCACGATGGCCAGCACCGCCCACCACAGGTCGCCAGGACCCGCCCCCGCGAGGGCGAAGGTACCCAGCACGCAGGCCAGCGTGCACCCCATGAGCACACGCTTCTTGGACGCACGCAGGTCCGCATGTGCCCCAAGTGCGGGCAAGGTCAACATGACGATCAAGCTCGATGCCGCGATCGCCAGTGTCCAGGCCAGCGTGGCCCAGGGTGCGCCTTGCGCAACCACGCCGACGAAATACGCGTTGAACACCGCCGTCAGCACGACGGTGGTGTAGCCCGAATTGGCGAAGTCGTACATCGCCCAGCCGAACACCTCGCGCTTGCGCACGCCGTCGTTGAGCAGGCGCTGGGAAAAGAGATCCACCCGGGATGGGGCTGTGGTCAGCGGTCGTGATCGCCAGTGGGCGACAAGCTGGCCAGCACCTTGTCGACACGCTTGCCGTCGAGATCGACCACCTCGAAGCGCCAGCCTTCCCACTCGACGCTGTCGGCGGTGCGCGGCAAGCGACCGAGCAGCAACATGATCATGCCGGCCAGGGTGTTGTAGCGGCCGCGGCCCTCTTCGGGCAGGTCTTTCAGCTCGAGCCGGTCCTTCAACTCAGGCACCGGAATCAAGCCATCGAACAGCCAACTGCCGTCGTCGCGACGCACCGCCCAGGCATCGTCGCTCGGCGTGGTGAACTCACCGGTGATGGCTTCGAGCACATCGCGCACGGTGATCATGCCCTGCACCTCGCCGTACTCGTCGACCACGAACACCAGTTGCGCGCTCGACGCGCGAAACTGATCGAGCAGCTCCATGCCCGACAGCGTTTCGGGCACGAACACCGCCGGCTGCAGACGCTCGGTGATGTTGAGTGCGGCGCCACCGATGGCCTGCTGCAGCAGGCTCTGCGCCGACACCACGCCCACCACATCGTCGAGCCCGCCTCGGCACACCGGGTAGCGCGAATGCTCGTCGGCCGCAATCACCTTCAGCACCTCTTCGGCCGGCGCGGCGGCCTCCAGCCAGACGATTTCGCCGCGCGGAATCATCATCGAGCCCACCTGACGGTCATCCAGGCGAAACACATTGCGCACCATCTGGTGCTCCTGCGCCTCGATCACGCCCGCATCCAGCCCCTCTTCCAGGCTGGCTGCAATTTCCTCTTCGGTCACGCTGCGGCTGGGTCCTCCGCGGATACCCATCAGCCTCAAGGTGCCCTCGGTACAGAACGACAGCAGCATCACGAACGGCCGCGCCGCCATCGACAGCCAGTTCATCGGCTGCGCCACGAGCCGTGCCACCGCTTCCGGGTACATCTGGCCCAGCCGCTTGGGCACCAGTTCGCCGAAGATGATGGTCAGAAAGGTGATGACCACCACCACCATCGCCGTGGCCGTGATGTCGGCCGCCTGGTCGTGCATGGCGAAGGTGTGCTCCAGCCACAGCGCGAAGGGCGCCGAAAACGCGGCATCGCCCACGATGCCGTTGAGCACGCCGATCGAGGTGATGCCGATCTGCACCGTGGACAAGAACTTGGTCGGGTCGTCGTGCAGTTCCATCGCGGCCTGCGCGCCCGCGTCGCCGGTTTCCACCATCACCTGGAGCCGCGCCTTGCGGCTGGCCGTGAGTGCCATCTCCGACATCGCGAACAAGGCATTCAACACGATCAAGAAAGTCAGTAAGACAACGTCCATGCGGGGCGTGAGTGCGGCAGATCAGTCCAGCGTAGCAGAATCGTCCGATGGTCTATCTGATTGGCGATGTGCAAGGCTGCTGCGGCGCGCTGAAAAGGCTGCTCGACACGCTGGCTTTTTCGCCCTCGCGCGACCACGTGATCCTGCTGGGCGACCTGGTCAATCGCGGCCCCGACAGCCTGGGGGCACTGCGGCTGCTGCGCGACCTGGGCAACGCCGCCACTTGCCTGCTCGGCAACCACGACCTGCACTTCCTCGCCGTGGCACACGGCATCCGCAAAGCGCACCGCAGCGACACGCTCGATACGCTGTTGAACGCGCCCGAGCGCGACGCCTGGGTCGACTGGGTACGCCAGCGCCGCATGGCACTGCACGAGCACGGCTGGCTGATGGTGCACGCCGGCGTGCCACCGCAGTGGACTCTGAACGCCACACGACAGCTGGCAGCCGAGGTCGAACAGCAGTTGCGCGGACCGGACCTGCACGCCTTCCTGAGCGTGATGTACGGCAACCAGCCCGACCTTTGGGGCGACGAACTGCGAGGCACTGACCGCCTGCGCTTCGCCATCAACGCGCTGACGCGCACCCGCTTCGTGGCCGCCGACGGCACGCTGGATTTCGGCACCAAGGAAGGCGCTGGCAGCGCCCCGCCCGGCCTGGTGCCATGGTTCGAGCACCCACAGCGCCAGACTCAGGGGGTGCCGATGGCATTTGGCCATTGGTCCACGCTGGGGTTGATCCAGCGGCCCGATCTGCTGGCGCTGGACACGGGCTGCATCTGGGGCGGAAAACTCAGCGCCGCACGCCTCGCGCCCGACGGCAGCACCGAGATCCTCCAGATCGATTGCGAGCAGGCACAGCGCCCCGGCTGAGCACCGCGACCCGCGCGGCCTGGCCAAAACCGCCCCCTACAATTCACGCATTGGAAGCGTGGCCGAGCGGTTTAAGGCTGCAGTCTTGAAAACTGCCGTGGGGGTAACCCCACCGTGAGTTCGAATCTCACCGCTTCCGCCAGACAGCTAGGAAAGATGGGCCTTTATGGCCCGTTTTGATTCCTACCCATCAAAGAACCCATCAAAGACAGAATCGTTGGAGACCGTCGGATCGACCCCAGCGCCCAACGTTTGAATTCAGGGGGTGCCAAAGGCACTCCGTTGGAATGATGGGTTAGCTGACGCTCTGCACAGCTACCCATTACCACTCCATACGGTCAATGAGGTCAGTGCCAGGAACATCGACAACGCCGGACAGTGCACGCTCCGCAGGCCCAAGGCACTTAATCGCGACGCGAAAGATTTGTTTGCCACTGTCTTGCGTATGTCTCGCAACGGCCAAAGCAATTGCCTTCTCTTCGGATTGCCAAGAAGTCACACCGTATTCCGATCGCTCTCCCTCCACCGATGACAGGGTGACGATGTATCGATCAGGCCAAGACTTTGCGCTGGTATTCACGGGCCAGCTAACGTTTGCGTTCAGCCGACGCAGAGGGCGGTCGGCTGGAACGCTGGGTTAGCCCTCCATTCGTGCACGATTGAGGCACTCGCGCAGACAACTGTTGAACACGATCCACCCTGAACACAGCGTCGTATTCCTCTGCAAAACCGCCAGACGTTATGTCCTTGCCTTCGTTGCGCCCCACGACTTGCACGAACAGAGGTGGATACGGCTGTTCGCTAGTGCGCAACTGATCCACTTTGCGTCGCAGTGTTCGCAGCGCGCGTTGGCTCCCGACTACCCAGTACGCCTTGTCGGAGCGGCACGGATAGAGCGACTCAGTTTCATGCCCGTAAAAGTACACGCCGTTGGTTGCCTGAGCCGGGACAGACCCAGCGGCAGTACAAAGCATGATGGCAGCGAAGGTTGTGCGCATCTGAGGGCTAACGTTTGAGGTAAGCGGCTTGCCGTAGGCAAGTCCGCTTGACCGAATGGTTAGAACGCGTCATTGGCGAGGGAGCCGTTTGTCCAGCATTTCGCGGAGACCTTTGACTTCTTCGGCAACTGGATGATGAACGACTGAGCTATGAAGCATTGGCCGAATGTCCAGAGTGGTGTCTTCTGAGTAGTTCCGCCCTGCGTGTGCGTAGGTTGCGTGAACGTGAAACACCTTCGGGCAGAGTTCGTCGTTGGCCTTGGTGCCGAAGATGGTGCCACCCACTCCCAGAATGAAGACCAGTCGGGCATTTGGTGCGAGGCTCTCAATCGGCTCTGTGAACGCCGGGAGCTTGGCGATGTTCTCTTCCTCTCGACGTTCTGCGTGAGGATAGAAGTCTCGATCCATGCGAAGGCGCAGGCCGACAGCGGGTGAACGACCGGTGTTCTGAATTTCGAGGCAAAGGAGCGTCGTTCCGGTTCGCACCGAAATCGAAGCCGTGACGTAGGGGCGAAGCTGCGCCTCCGTTTGCTCGCGCATTGCAGCAACCACGCCCTCATTTGCTCGAAGGATCTTGAACGTGGCCCAAGCGTAAAAGCCCGTGATGACCACAAGCGCAAGAGTTAGCCAATCTGTGGTGGAGAGGGTGAACGGCATGGCGCAAGCGTTCTAACTACTAGTTTATGCAGCACGCACTGCTGCTTAACTCGGCGGGCTGCCGCTTAACCAAGCCCAAACTGCGAACTCCAAGCTGTTGATCGG
>LNFM01002385.1_pt1 | contig 39516 bp, 33 predicted proteins | sample 596031 | NCBI WGS metagenome assembly LNFM01 (sample SAMN04254537, study PRJNA301005) | activated carbon metagenome | isolation source: dual media filters at the Ann Arbor, Michigan drinking water treatment plant | place: USA: Ann Arbor | reverse complement strand
GGGAGAAGGTCAGCCCCGTATTGCGGCCGGACATCGCATGCCCGGCCTCGTCCAACTGCCATCTGTCGTCCGGCAAGGTCGCGAGCGGAACAATTCCGCTGGCGCCGTTCTCCTGCACGGTGACGAACAGGCCGAAGCGTGTCATCCCGGAAATCCGCGCTTCGAAAACTTCTCCGACACGTGTTGCCATGAAAGCAGCAAGATACCGATCGATCGCGTCACGTTCCGCCATCGCAGCGCGTCTTTCGGTCTGCGTGATGTGTTCCGCGGTATCCGGAAACCGCGCAACCTCGGCGACGGCGAGCCCATTCTTGCCGAGATTGAGACCGGCGATCAGCGCGCGGTGCACCAGCAGGTCGGCGTAGCGGCGAATCGGGCTGGTGAAGTGCGCGTAGCGCGCCAGCGCCAGGCCGAAATGGCCGATATTGTCGGGCGAGTATTCGGCCTGGGACTGGCCGCGCAGCACCGCCTCATTCACCAGCCGGTCCTCCGGCTTGTCCTTCACCGCGGCGAGGATCCCGCCGAAATCGCGGGGGTGGATGCGGTCCCGTGCCGGCAGCTTCAGGCCGAGCGATTCCAGGAACTGCCGCAGCCCCTCCAGCTTCGCGTCGGATGGCCGGTCATGGATGCGGTACATGCAGGGCTGGCTCAGCCGTTCCAGCTCCTCCGCCGCGCAGACATTGGCGGCGACCATGAATTCCTCGATCAGCCGGTGCGAATCCAGCCGCGCGCGCGGCACCACCGCCTGCACCTTGCCCGTCTCATCCAGCAGCACGCGGCGTTCCGGCACGTCCAGCTCCAGCGTGCCGCGGCGGGCGCGGTCGGCCAGCAGGGCTTCGAAGGCGCCGTAGAGATGGTTCAGCAGATCGGCCGGCACGCCCTCCGGCACCGTCCCTTCATCCTTTGCCGCCTGCACCTGCTCATAGGTGAGCCGGGCTGCGGAGCGCATGATGCCCCGCCCGAAGCGGTGCGCCGTCTTCCGCCCCGCGCGATCGAAGCGCATCTCGACGAACAGGCAGCCGCGCGGCTCATTCGGGCGCAGGCTGCACCAACCATTGGACAGCGCCTCCGGCAGCATCGGCACGACGCGGTCGGGGAAATACACCGAATTGCCGCGCGCCCAGGCCTCCCGGTCCAGCGCGCTGTCCGGCTTCACGTAATGGGCGACATCGGCGATGGCGACCAGGCAGCGCCACCCCTCCTCGATCGGTTCGGCCCAGACCGCATCGTCGAAGTCGCGCGCATCCTCGCCATCGATGGTGACCAGCGGGATGTCGCGCAAATCCTCCCGCCCCCGCTTGGTGACGCCCTTCGCATCCTCCGCCTCCTGCACCGCCTCGGCGGGGAAGACATCGGGGATGCCATGGGCGTGGATGCAGATCAGGGAGACGGAGCGCGCCTCCCCCATCCGCCCCAGCACCTCAATGATCCGCGCCGGGCGGGGGCCGAGGCTGTGGTGGCTCGGCATCGGTTCGGCCAGCACTATGTCGCCGGGCCTGGCGCCATTCACCTCCACCACCCGCCAATCGGCGCGCTGGCGGCGGTCGGTCGGGATGATGCGGCCTTCCTCGAAGACGCCGAGGATGCGGGCGGGCACGTCGCGCGCGATGCGCTTGAAGGTGCGGCCTTCATACTTGTTGCCGCCGATGAATTTCAGCCGCGCCAGCACCCGCTCACCGGGCGCCAGCGCCGCCTGGCCCTTGGCCTCGCGCTGCATGAAGATGACGGGCGGCGGGCCGCGGTCGCGGTCCCATTGCAGGGGGCGGGCGATCGGGTCGCCATCCGGGTCGGTGCCCACCACCTCCACCGGCAGCATCTCCGGCAGGCGTTCCGGCGCGGCGAGGCCCTTGCGGCCGACCGGCGTGGCCTGGCCGGTCTCCTTCAGGCCGCGCAGCAATTCGCGCAGCGCCGGGCGCTGGTCGGTGGACAGGCCGAAATGGCGCGCGATCTCGGTCTTGCCGACGCGGCCCGGCGCCGTGCGCAGGAAGTCCCGCAGCTGCACCAAAGTGGGCAGGGCGGAGGGCGCGCCCTCCGGAATGTTGGTGCGGTGGTTCGGCGCCTTGCCGGCGGATTTACCCGGCGGGCGCTTGCGGGCGGCGTGGCCCTTTGCGGGGGGACCGCGCCGCACCATCCTAGCTGGCCTTCCGCGCCGCGGGCTTCTTCGCCGCGGGCTTGGCGGCGGCGGCCTTCGGCTTCGCAGCCGCCTTCTTCGCCGTGGCCTTCTTCGCGGCCGGCTTGGCCGCAGCGGCCTTCTTCACCGGTGCCTTCTTCGGGGCCTCCGAATCACCCTCCGTCTTTGCAGCGGCCTTTTTCGGCGCCGCCTTCTTGGCGCCCTTCTTGCCCTTGTTCAGCGGCGGCAGCTCCTTGCCCTTCTCCGCCAGCAGCTTCACCGCCTCATCCAGCGTCACCGTGTCGAAATCCATGGTCTTCGGCATGGAGGCGACGCGGCTGCCATGCATGACGAAAGGCCCGAAGCGCCCGCGCCGCACATCGACATTGCCGCCGGAGGGATGGTCGCCCAGCGCCCGGCCACGCGGCTTCACATCCGCCAGCAGCGCCATGGCGCGGTTCAGGCCGATGACCAGCACGTCGTCATCCGGATCCAGCGACTTGAACAACTGGCCCATCTTCACATAAGGACCGAAGCGCCCAATGGCGGCGACGATTTCCTCCGCCGTCTCCGGATGCACGCCGACGATGCGCGGCAGCGACAGCAGCGCGAGGGCGCGTTCCAGCGTCAGCCCATCCGGGTCCATGCCCTTGGCCAGGCTGGCCCGGCGCGGTTTTACCTTTTTTCCCTTCTCATCAAGGGTCTCCTCGCCGAGCTGCACATACAGCCCGTACGGACCGCGCCGCAGACTGATGGCCTTGCCGGTGCCCGGATCGACGCCCAGCTCGCGCTGGCCCTCATTGAAGCCGGCGGCCCCCTCGGCCTCCGACCCCGGCGCAACCAGCGGGCGGGTATAGCGGCATTCGGGGTAGTTGGAGCAGCCGATGAAGGCGCCCGTCCGCCCCAGCCGCAGCCCGAGCCGGCCGCCGGAACAGGCCGGGCAGCCGCGCGGGTCCACGCCATCGGCGCGGGCCGGGAAGAAGTGCGGGCCGAGATCCTCGTCCAACGCATCGATGACGTCGCTGATGGTCAGCTCGCTGGTCGCCGCGATGGCCTTGGAGAACTCGTCCCAGAAGGCGCGCATCACCTCCCGCCAATCGGCGCGGCCGCCGGAGATATCGTCGAGCTTTTCCTCCAGGCCGGAGGTGAAGCCGGTATCCACGTAGCGCTCGAAGAAGGCCATCAGGAAGGCCGTCACCAGCCGCCCGCGGTCCTCCGGCACGAAGCGCCGCTTGTCCAGCTTCACGTAGTCCCGGTCCTGCAGAACCTGGAGGATCGATGCGTAGGTGGAGGGCCGGCCGATGCCGAGTTCCTCCAGCCGCTTCACCAATGTCGCCTCCGAGAAGCGCGGCGGCGGCTGGGTGAAGTGCTGGCTGGCGGTGACCGGGCCGGATTTCGCCGCATCGCCTTCGCGCATCGGCGGCAGCGTCTTGCTCTCGTCGTCGGGCTCCGGGCCCGCGGTCGCGATGCCGGCGCGGGCATCGGCCGCACGGTCATCCTCGTCCTCCCGGTAGAGGCGCAAAAAGCCATCGAAGGCGATGACGGAGCCGGTGGCGCGCAGCCTGGTGCGGCCCGTGGGCTCCACCAGTTCCACCGCCGTCTGGTCAATCTCGGCGGACTGCATCTGGCTGGCGACGGCGCGCTTCCAGATCAGCTCATAGAGCTTGCGCTGGCGGTCATCGAGGAAGCGGGCCACCTGTTCCGGGGTGCGGGAGACGTCCGTTGGACGAATGGCTTCGTGCGCCTCCTGTGCGTTCTTTGCCTTGGAGGAGTATTCGCGCGGCGCGCCCGGCACGTAGTTCTCGCCGAAGGCTTCCTTCACATGGTCGCGGATGGCGAACATCGCCTCGCGCGACATCTGCACGCCGTCCGTCCGCATATAGGTAATGAGGCCGACGCTCTCGCCGCCGATATCAGTGCCTTCGTAAAGCTGCTGCGCCACCCGCATCGCCGCCTGCGCGCCCATGCCAAGCTTGCGCGACGCCTCCATCTGGAGGGTCGAGGTGGTGAAGGGTGGCGGCGGGTTTCGCTTCGTCCGGCGCTTCTCGACGGACGCCACGCTGAACTTGCCGGCCTCGACCGCGGCCTTGGCGGCCATCGCGGCCACCTCATTCGGCAAGTCGAACTGGTCGAGCTTCTTGCCCTCGTGATGCGTCAGACGGGCGCCGAAGGGGGCGCCGGAGGGGGTCGCGAAGCGCGCCTCCACCGTCCAGTACTCACGCGCCCGGAACGCCTCGATCTCGGCTTCCCGCTCGCAGATCAGCCGCAGCGCCACGGACTGCACCCGGCCGGCGGACCGGCTGCCGGGCAGTTTCCGCCACAGCACCGGGGACAGGTTGAAGCCGACGAGATAATCCAGCGCGCGGCGCGCCAGGTAGGCGTCGATCAGCGGCACATCCAGGTCGCGCGGATGCGCCACCGCGTATTGCACGGCCCGCTTGGTGATCTCGTTGAAGGTGATGCGGTGCACCTCGACGCCCTTCAGGACGCCGCGGCGCGCCAGCATGTCCTTCACATGCCAGGAAATCGCCTCCCCTTCCCGATCCGGGTCGGTGGCGAGGTACAGGCGGCGGGCGCCCTTCAGCGACTTGGCGATGGCGGTGATCTGCCGGTCGCCCCGCTCATCCGCCTCCCAGTCCATGGCGAAATCCTCGTCCGGCCGGACGCTGCCATCCTTGGCCGGCAGGTCCCGGACATGGCCGAAGGAGGCGAGGACGGTGAAGTCGCCGCCGAGATACTTGTTGATGGTCTTGGCCTTTGCGGGGCTTTCGACCACGACGACGTCGGTCATTTCTCTCGGTTCGCCTTTACGCGCTCAAAGCATTTTCAAGCCCTGCGGCTTCGCAAGGCGGTTCGGAAAATGCATCACAACATCCCGCCCAACGCCCGGACGGTCAGGTCACTGACCGCACGACCCGGTTGCCAGGCAGGCATTCGACAAGCCCGGACAACTCCAGGTCGAGCAGGATCGCCTGGACGGATGGCGCAGATAGCTGGCAGCGGCGGACCAGATCGTCAACGGCGACGGGTACCGTGCCAATCAATTCAAGGATTTGAGCCTGCGATTCGAGGGGCGCGGGGGCCGAAACCGGGCTCGTGGCCTGGTTAACGGGCGCCGGCGCCAGGGAAAACAGCGGCAGTTGCAGGGGCTGGGCGGGCAGATTGGCCAGCACATCCTCCGCCGTCTCGGTCAAATGGGCGCCCTGACGGATCAGGTCGTTGCCACCCCTTGCCCGAGGATCCATCGGGCTGCCAGGCACCGCGAACAGCTCCCGCCCCGCCTCCAGCGCCAGGCGGGCGGTGATCAGGCTGCCGGAGCGCGGCGCCGCCTCCACCACCACCAGCCCCAGCACCAGCCCGGCGACGATCCGGTTACGGCGCGGAAAATGCCGCGCCATGGGGGCGGTGCCGAGCGGCGCCTCGCTGACCACCACCCCACCTTCTGCCGCGATGCGCGCCTGCAACGCGGTGTTCTCGGCCGGGTAGGGCTGGTCCAGCCCGCCGGCCACCACCGCCACCGTCCGGCCATGCGCGCCGAGCGCCCCCAGATGCGCCGCCGCATCGATGCCACGCGCCAGGCCGGAGGTGACGGCGACGCCGCCCATGCACAGCCCCGCGGCCAGTTCCTCCGCAATCCGGCGTCCGGCGGCGGAGGCAGACCGCGCGCCGACCACGCCCACCTGGCGGCGCTTCAGCACAGCGGCATCGCCCAGCACGGCCAGCACCGGCGGCGGATCTTCCAGCAGCGCCAGCAGCGGCGGGTAGCCGGCATCGTCCAGGAACAGGAAGCTGCCGCCCAGCCGCGCGACCGCGATCATCTCCCGCTCGATCTCGGCGATCGGCGGTGCGGTGAAGGCACGCCCGCTGCGGGCGGCATGGGCCGGCAGGGCGGCCAGCGCGGCGGCGGCGCTGCCATGCCGGGCGATCAGGCGACGGAAGGTGGCCGGGCCGATTCCATCGGTCCGGGACAGGCGCAGACGCGCCAGGGCCTCGGCCGTCGTCACTATGTCTTCTTGCCGATGCGCGGCTCGGTCTTCTTGCCGATGCGCGGCTCGGTGCCGGCCAGTAGGCGGCGGATATTCGCGTGATGGCGAATGGCGATCAGCAGGGCAACGCCCGCACAGAAGCCGGCCAGGCGCCAATCGCCCGAGAGCGCCGCCACCACCGGCGCCAGGGCACAGACCGTCAGCGCGCTGAGCGAGGAAATCCGCGTCAGCGCCGCCATGGCCAGCCAGACCGCCAGCAGCAGCAGCCCGAGGCCCGGCTGCGCCGCCAGGATCACCCCCGCCCCCGTCGCCACGCCCTTGCCGCCCTTGAAGCCGAGCCAGACCGGGAACGTATGCCCCAGCAGCGCCGCGAAGCCCGCCAGCAGCGCCGCATCCTCGCCCCAGATCCAGCGGGCCAGCAGCAGCGCCACGGCGCCCTTGGCCGCATCCAGCACCAGCGTTGCCGCGGCCAGCTTCTTGTTGCCGGTCCGCAGTACATTGGTGGCGCCGATGCTGCCCGAGCCGATGGCACGCACGTCGCCCAACCCCGCCGCCCTGGTCAGCAGCAGCCCGTAGGGCACGGAGCCGAGCAGGTAGCCGAGCAGCCCGGCGAGGATCAGCGCGGTACTCACCCGAACACCCTCATCCAAATACCCTCTGGCCGGCCTTCCACGTGCCAAGCACCCGGCCCTCCAGCGCCCGCCCGTCGAAGGGCGTGTTCTGCGCCTTGCCCGGCAGTTTCCCCGAGTTCACCTGCCAGCCGCGTTCCAGGCTGAATAGAACCAGGTCGGCCGGCGCACCCTTGGCCAGTCGCCCGGCCTCGATGCCGAGCAGTTTCGCCGGGCGGACCGTCATCAGGCCCAGCGCGGCGAGCAGCGGCAGCTTGCCGCCATGCACCTGCGCCAGCGTCACCGCCAGCAGCGTGGCAAGCCCCGTCCCGCCGGGTTCCGCCTGGGCGAAGGGCAGGCGCTTGTCATCGGCATCATGCGGCTGGTGGTCGGAGGCGATCGCATCGATCGTGCCATCTGCCAGCGCCGCCACCACCGCCAGCCGGTCCGCCTCCTCCCGCAAGGGCGGGGAAAGCTTGGCATAGGTGCGGTATTCGCCGATCGCGGTCTCGTTCAGGTCGAAATAGGGCGGCGCGGTGTCGCAGGTGACGCGCAGCCCCTCCGCCTTGGCGCGCCTGATCGCCTCCAGCGCCGCAGCGGTGCTGACATGGGCGAAATGGACGTGGCCGCCGGACAGGCGGGCGAGTGCGATGTCGCGCTCCACCATCATGGATTCGGCGGCGGGCGGGATGCCGGGCAGGCCCATGCGTGTGGCGCGCTCACCCTCCGTCGCCGCGCCGCCGGTGGCGAGGCTTGGCTCCTCCGGATGCTGCACGATGAAGCTGCCGAAGGCGCGGGCGTAGGACAGCGCGAGGCGCATCAGACGCGCCGGGCCGATCGCGCGCCGCCCATCGGTGAAGGCCACTGCGCCGGCCTCCCGCAGCAAGCCGAATTCCGACAGATCCTTGCCGGCGCAGCCCCGCGTCGCCGCGCCATAGGGCAGGATGGTCAGGCTGCCGCTCGCCTGGCGCGCCAGGAAGGACACCAGCGCCGGGTCATCGATGGCGGGCTGGGTATCCGGCAGGGCACAGAGCGTGGTGATGCCGCCCGCCGCCGCGGCCTGGGCGGCGGAGGTGATCGTCTCCCGATGCTCCCCGCCCGGCTCGCCGAGGGCGGCGCGCAGATCCACCAGGCCGGGGGCGAGGCAGACGCCCTGCAGATCCAGCGTCTCCGCGCCATCCGGCACGCCAAGACTGGTGCCGAAATCGGCGATGCGGCCATCGCGCACCAGCAGCGATCCGGGCGCATCCAGCCCCGTGGCGGGGTCGAGCAGGCGGGCATTGAGGAGGACAAGGTCGGGCATTGCTGCCGTTATAAACAACGCCGCTGATCCCGCCATGCATGGTCGTGCTGCTTCGTGCGTGCCTGTGCCGAATGGGCGCCGCGGCGAAGTGAAGGCTTGACCTCACCGTCCGGCGGGCTAGAACGCCCGTCTGAGCCGGGTGGGCCGCAAGGTCCGCCCGCAAAGCGTTTGAACCGTTTCCCGTTCTGGAACCTGTACGATGGCCAAGGCCAATACCATCCTGATCAAGCTGGTGAGCACGGCCGAGCCGTCCACGGGCTATTTCTACGTGACCAAGAAGAACACCCGGAACGCCACCGGCAAGCTCGAGATGAAGAAGTACGACCCGGTCGCCCGGAAGCACGTGCTGTTCCGCGAGTCGAAGATCAAGTGATCTGCCGGGGGGCGTAGTCCCCCCGTTGTCGTGCCAGGGCGATACCTGATTTGAAGGAAGCCGCGCCGGACCGTTGGTCTGGCGCGGCTTTTCGTGTGCCGCCGATCTGGCGCCGTTATCGCCTGCAGCTGGCTGGCGGCTTGCCAGGATCGGCGCTGGGCGGCCAATCCGCCGGCACCGCCGCCTCCACACGGTTCCGGCCGCTGTTCTTGCCGCGGTACAGCGCGGCGTCGGCCGCACTGACCACATCATCCGCCTGCGCGCCGATGCCGCCCGAAGCAACCCCGATGCTCATGGAGATGTTGAGCGCGACGCCCTCGGCCATGATCGGCACATTGGCGATCGCCGCCCGCAGGCGCTCCGCCACCAGCATCCCATCCTCGGTCGCGGCGCCGGACATCACCACGAGGAATTCCTCCCCGCCATAGCGCGCCACCACATCGGCCGCGCGCAGATGGCCGCGGACACGCTCCGCCACCTCCCGCAGCACCAGGTCGCCGGCGGCATGGCCATGGGTGTCGTTCACCAGCTTGAAGCGATCCACATCCATCAGCAGCACCGCGGCACCGGAATTCCGCAGCACGCCTTCCAGATGGCGGCGGGCATAGCGCCGGTTCCGCAAACCGGTCAGCGGATCCGTCACCGCCATCTCCAGGCTGCGGTCCAGGTCCGCACGCAGCCTTTCCTGATAGCGCTTGCGACGGATCTGGTTGCGGACCCGGGCGCGCAGCTCGTTCGGGTCGACCGGGCGGATCACATGGTCGTTGGCGCCCAGGTCGAAGCCACGCAGCACCAGGGTCTTCTGGCCCGGATCGGCCACCAGCAGCACCGGCAGGTCCCGCGTGGTGGCATGCGCGCGAAGCCGCGAGGCCAGGCGCAGCGCGTCACCGCCATCCAGCGACAGGCTCAGCAGCACCACGTCATGCAGCCCATCCTGGAGGATGTCCCAGGATTCGGCAGGGTCGGCACAGTGCGCCACCTCGATCCCGTCGGCGCCGAGCACCAGGCCCAGCGCTTCCGCCTCCGCCGCATCCTCGATCACGATCAGGGCGCGCGCGCCGGCGACGCTGGGCGATGGGCCTGGCGGTGGCTCGAAGCCCAGGTCCCGGGCGGTCTCGGCGCGCAGGCGCCAGGCGTCCAGCACCTGCTTCATGCGCAGCAGGGCGCGCAGCCGGGCGAATAGCGTGGCGTCGTCCACGGGCTTGGAGAGGAAGTCGTCCGCCCCCGCCTCCAGCCCCCGCACCCGCTCCGCCGGGTCGGTCAGGGCGGTAATCATGACGACGGGGATGTGGGCGGTGCCGGGCTGCGCCTTCATCCGGCGGCAGACCTCATAGCCATCCATGCCCGGCATCATGACATCGAGAAGAACGACATCGGGCATCCAGCGTTGCACGGTCGCCAGGGCTTCAGGGCCGGAGGCCGCGATCGCCACCTCGTAATACTCGTTCAGCAGCTTGATCTCGAGCAGCCGGAGATTAGCGGCGATGTCATCGACGACAAGGATGCGCGCGGTCATCGGGCGCCGAGCCTGCGAGGGGCAGCGGGGGCTCCGCATGTCTGGCGACGCGGCGGCAATCCGGCTACATGCTGTGTTGCTGACCTGATGCACATGGTCACAAATCTGTCAAGGAGAAATCAGTGTCAGACATAAGCCAAGGCGAATCCGCCGCGCCCCGCGCAGGCCATCGCCAGGTCGCCAATGCAGGCCTGTTCTTCAAGCGCTGGCTCGCCAATCCACTGCAGATGGGCTCCATCATCCCGTCCTCCGACACGCTGTGCCGGCGCATCGCGGCGCTGGTACGGCGGGCGGAAGACGAGGTCGTGGTGGAGCTCGGCGCCGGAACGGGCGTGATCTCCCGCGCCCTGCTCGCCGCCGGTGTGCCGCCGGAGAGGCTGGTGGTGGTCGAGATCGTGCGCGACATGGCCGACCACCTCCGGGCAGCGCTGCCCGGCGTGAACGTCATCTGCGGCGATGCCTTCGAGTTGCCCAAGGCGCTTCCCGAAACGATGCATGGAAAGGTCGGCACGGCGATCTGCGGTATCCCCCTGGTGCTGTTGCCGCGGGCGGACCAGCAGCGCTTCGTCGATGCGGTGGAGGCGGTGGCCCCTGGCAAAGGCTTCCTGCTGTACACCTACTGCATCACCTCGCCACTGCCCTATCGTGCCCTCGGCCTCACCGCGAAGCGCGAGGTCTGGACCCCGATGAACTTCCCGCCAGCCAGTGTCTGGCATTACCAGCCTGCCCGGTCGTGAACCACACCGCAATGTCTGGTCAAGAAAGTGGCGCGGGGCGGGACGCAATGCCACCCCGCCCGGACCTCATCAGCCGCTGCTGAGGGCCACTTCGGTACCATCCGGCCGCGCAATCCGTGCCACCAAGCGCGGATGCGGGCTGCGACGCACCTTCAGCGCTTCGTCCAGCCCGCGCTGGCGCAGCGCCTCGCGCAATTGTTCGGCATCGGGGTATTCGGCTTCGAGTGCCACCAGCTTGCAGCCGGATTTCTTCAGCCGCGGGGCCGCGCCCTTGCCATCATCCCACTGGATCAGCGGTGGGATCAGGTTGCGCATGTCCTGCCGCTGCGGCGGGAAGGCCATGCGCCAGGACAGGTCACCGCGCGACCAAGCCTTTACCTCCCCGGCCTGGCTGGCGCCGAGGCGCGTGACCACCGCATCCAGCGCGGGCGTGCGCGCGACCCAGGCCAGCAGATGGGGCCCGGCCTCCAGCATCATGGCCACCGCCGGGTCATCCAGGTCGAAGGGCCGGGCATGGTCGGGCTGTGGCTGGTCGGGGTCGGCGGCGATCACCTCCAGGTAGCATTGCGGCCCGAGGCTCAGCAGCATGTTGTGCGTGCCGATGCCAGGATGCGCGCCACCCTTGGTGGGACGTACCCCAAGTTGCGCCTCGATGTAGTCGGCGCCTTCCTCAAGGGTGCGGGCGCCGATGACGATGTGGTCGATCTCGGCCATCTCAGCGGGCCTGGAACTGGGTATTGCCGAACAGCACTTCGCGCTCCTTGTCGGACATGGCGCCGACTCGTTGGTTCTCGGCCAGCACCTGCACGCCGCGTTGCACGGCGGGGCGTGCCGCAATGGCATCATGCCAGCGCTGGACATTGGGGAATTGCGCCAGATCAATGTTCCGGCGGGACGGGTTGCGGACCCAGGGGAAGGTGGCGATGTCGGCGATGGAATACACCTCCCCCGCCAGCCATTCGGCCTCGCCGAGCCGCTTGTCCAGCACGCGGTGCAGCCGGGCGACTTCCTTGGCGTAGCGGGCCTTGGCGTAGGGCAGGTCTTCCGGCGCATAGGCGTGGAAGTGGCCGTATTGGCCGAACATCGGGCCGATTCCGCCCATCTGGAACATCAGCCATTCCAGCGCCCGGTAGCGCCCGGCCGGGTCCGTGGGCAGCAGCCGGCCGGTCTTCTCCGCCAGATAGATCAGGATCGCACCCGATTCGAACAGGGTGAACCGCTGTCCACCCGGCCCGTCCGGATCGACGATCGCGGGAATGCGGTGGTTCGGCGTGATCGCCAGGAAGTCCGGCTTGAACTGCTCGCCGGCCCCGATATTCACCGGCACCACGGTGTAGGGCAGGCCGAGTTCTTCCAGTGCGATGTGCACCTTGTGGCCATTCGGCGTCGGCCAGGTCCAGACCTCGATCGGCATGCGGCTGTTTCCCCACGATCCTGCCTCGCAGGGTGGGCCGGCCGCGGCGGGCTGGCAAGGCGCCGCCGCGGGCCATGAGCCTTTGGGAAGTCAGCAGAAATGCGCGCCGCGGGTCTCCACCGGAACCATGTAGAGCGATTGGCTGGCGCACATGAAAAGCCGGTTCCGCCGCGTGCCGCCGAAGCAGATATTGGCGCAGATCTCGGGCAGGCGGATCTGGCCGATGCGGGCGCCGTCGGGGGCGAAGACATGCACCCCGTCATAGCCCTCCCCCACCCAACCCATGGCGCCCCAGACATTGCCGGCCTCGTCGCAGCGAATGCCGTCCACCATGCCGGTGCGGCCATCCAGCGTCATCTCGGCGAAGCGGCGAGGGTTGGTCAGGCGCGGGCCGTCCACGTCGTAGGCCCAGATCTGGCTGGCGGCATCGGGGTAGTGGCTGCGGCCGGTGTCGGCGACGTACAGCGTGCGGTAGTCGGGCGAGAAGCACAGGCCGTTCGGTTTGAACACGTCATCCGCCACCTTCGCCACCTGGCCGGATTGCGCGTCGATCCGGTAGATCGCCTCCTTGATGAAGGGGCGCGGGGATTGCGCGGATTCGGGCACGCGGTTGCCCTCGTAGTCCATCAGGCCGCCATAGCCCGGGTCGGTGAACCACAGCGCGCCATCCTCGGGGTGCACCACGCCGTCATTCGGCGCGTTGAAGGGGCCGTCCGGGCCACGATCGGCCAGCACCGTGACGCGGCCATCCGGCTCGTAGCGCACCACGTCGCGGTGGAAATGCCGGAAGGCGATCTGGCGGCCCTCGCGGTCGAAGGTATTGCCGTTGGAGTAGCCGGAGGGGCTGCGGAAGCGGCGATGCGTGGTCATGTCCTCCTCGACCAGGCGCAGGCACTCGTCATTCGGGATGTCGGACCAGATCAGGAACCTGCCCGTCGCATGCCAGGCCGGGCCCTCCGCCCAGCCCATGCCGGTGTGCAGGCGCGTGATCGCGGAGTTGCCGAGCTTCGCGGTGAAGCGCTTCGGGTCGATGGCGATGATATCGGGGTCCGGGTAGCGCTGCGGCGGGGCGTTGGGGCCGTAGCTGCGCTGTGCCAGGGCGGGCGTGGCAAGCAGGGTCGCGGCGACGCCGAGCAACCCGCGGCGAAGCGGGTCCGGTGCAATTCCAGTCATGCGGTTTCCTCCATTGGCCCAACGGGCGGGCGGAGGATGACATGGGCGGCTGCGGCATCCACAACCCCGATACGACCTGTGACGCAGACATGATCTGCCCCGGGTTGCGCCGGTCCAGCTGTGGCTGGCAAGCGGCGGTGCGGTCAGACCAGCATGCCGGGCCAGCGCAAGCGGATTTCGGCCAGATGGGCCTCGTAGAGGGCATCAAGCTCGTTTCGCTCGACTATTGACCAGGGCATGTAGGCCGGGTCCTGCCTGCCGCGCGGGAAACGGTCGGCCACCTGGTCGATGACCTGGCGGGGCCTCCCCGCCCCTTCGGCGCGCGCGATGTCCTCAAGCGCCGCGATGGCTTCGGCAGACAGGCCCTGCCGAAACTCCGCACTCGCCGCCAGGTGGTCCGGGTTGACCGGGCCATCGGCGAGGACCGCGAGGAAATCGCCCAGCCTATCGCGCATCTGCTCGAAACGCATGACCCGCAGGCGATCCCGGCCGAAGACGCCAACCAGATTCTCAATGACCCGCAGCCACATGCCGTCCTTCAGGTCGAGCCGCTGCCTGAAGGTCTCGAAAGGCACGAAATCGACCCAGCGGATCGCCTCGCCATAGGCCGATGGCAGGAAGGTCGCGTAGTCGCGCACCGTCAGCACCACACGATCCGCCTGCCGCAGGCGCGTCCGGGCCAGCATGCCGAGGATCTGGTCGATCCAGGGATAGAGACGGCCGGTCTGGACGATGGATTGCGGGTTTCCGATCAGGTTCTCGTCGGAGGCGATGAAGCGCCGGGCCGGGCCCGAGGTGAAGGCCGCCAGCCGGGCATCCGCCAGCGCAAGCAGGGCCTCACGTTCCGCGGGCCGGTGCAGCGCGCCAAGCACGCAATCCGTGACGCCCTGCCGGAAGGACTCCAGGGGCTCATAGGCGATGCCCAGGGTCGCGAGATAATCCCGCGACCCGGCAAGACGGGTCTGCAGCCAGGTCGTCGCGGTCTTATGCGCGCCGAGGTGGAGCGTGATGGCGCAGCCGGAGCCTGGCTGTGCGGTCTCGATCATGTCAGGCGTTGCCGCCGAGACAGTCCATCGCCACCTGCACGCCGCCGGCCTGGTGCGGCACGCCCGCCGCGCGCAGCCCCATCTCCACCCCGCCCAGGGCGCCCACCATCTGCAGCGGCGAAATGTCGCCCAGATGGCCGATGCGGAAGACGCGGTCGTTCAACTGGCCCAGGCCATTGCCGAGGCTCATGTTGAACTTTTCCAGGATGGTGGCGCGCAGGGCATTGGCGCTGTGACCCTCCGGCAGGCGCACCGCGGTGAGCACGGAGGAATAGTGCCGCGGGTCCTCGCACTGCACCTCCAGCCCCCAATGCCGCACGGCGCGGCGGGTGGCTTCCGCCATGCGGTCGTGGCGGGCGAAGACGTTGTCGAGGCCTTCCTCCAGCAGCATGTCGATGGCGGTGTCCAGCGCGTAGAGCATGTTGGTCGCGGGCGTATAGGGGAAGTAGCCGGTGGCGTTCGACGCCAGCATCGGCTTCCAGTCCCAGAAGCTGCGCGTCAGCTTGGCGGAATCGCTGGCCTTGATGGCCTTGGCGCTGATCGCGTTGAAGGACAGGCCCGGCGGCAGCATCAGCCCCTTCTGGCTGCCGGAGACGGTGACATCGACGCCCCATTCGTCATGCCGGTAATCCATGGAACCCAGGCCGGAAATGGTGTCCACCAGCAGCAGCGCCGGGTGGCCGGCGGCATCGATGGCGGCGCGGACCTCCGCGATGCGCGATGTGGCGCCGGTGCTGGTCTCGTTGTGCACGACGCAGACGGCCTTGATGGCGTGGGATTTGTCGTCCCGCAGCTTGCGCTCGATCGCCTCCACATCGGCGCCGCGGCGCCAGTCGGTCTTGACGAAGTCGGCGACGATGCCGAGGCGCTCCGCCATCTCGTTCCAAAGATGCGCGAACCAGCCGGTCTCGCACATCACCACGCGGTCACCGGGCGAGAGGGTATTCACCAGCGCCGCCTCCCAGGCCCCGGTTCCGGAAGCGGGGTAGATCACCACATGCGACTTGGTCTTGAAGATAGCCTTCGTCTTCTCCAGCACCTGGGCGCCGAGCTTGCCGAAATCCGGCCCGCGATGGTCCATCGTCGGGTGGTCCATGGCGCGCAGGATGCGGTCCGGCACGTTGGAGGGGCCGGGGATCTGCAGGAAATGGCGGCCGGAATTGGGCTTGGACTGGAAATAGGCCATCGTGTCTTGGCTCCCTCGCTGCGCCGATAGCTAGCCGCAGACCATGCCGGAAGCCAATGAGTAAGCCTTGTCGGATTGATGAGATTTATAGATGACCGTCGACGCGGGCGCCGCGGTAGAGAACGGCCGGAGGAGAGCCCCAGCATGAATGCCAGCACCGGAATCGCAGATAGCCGCCTCGCCCAACGCCTGAAGCGGGAGACGGAGGGGGAGGTGCTGTTCTCCCCAGGCGACCGCGGCCGCTATGCGACGGATGCCTCGATCTACCAGCAGATGCCGGTGGGCGTGCTGGTGCCGCGGAGCGCCGCCGATGTGGCCGCCGCCATGGCGATCTGCCGGGAGGAAGGCGTGCCGGTGCTGCCGCGTGGCGGCGGCACCAGCCAATGCGGCCAGACCGTGAACCGCGCCCTGGTGCTGGATTGCAGCCCGCATCTGCGGCGGGTGCTGTCCGTGGAGGGCGACACCGCCACGGTGGAGCCCGGCATCACCCTCGGCGCTCTGAATGCCGCATTGAAGGAATCGGGGCAGTTTTACCCGGTCGATCCCTCCACCTGGCAGCGCTGCACCATCGGCGGCATGGCGGGCAACAATTCCTGCGGCAGCAAATCCATCCGCTACGGGCTGATGGCCGACAATGTCCGCGCCATCGATGCGATCCTGGCGGACGGCACCCGCTTCCGCTTCGGTGACATCCCCGAAAATCTCGGTCCGGACGTGCCCGGCAGCGTGGCCGATCTCGTGGCCAAGCTGCGCGCCATCGGGGCGCGGGAGGCGGAGGAGGTGGCGGCCCGCTTCCCCGACCAGCTCCGCCGCGTCGGCGGCTACAATCTGGATGCGCTGACCCCAGCCGGCCGCGCCGCCGGTCGCGGCAGCCTGGCGCGGTTGCTGGTGGGCAGCGAGGGGACGCTGGCCTTCTCCGCCGCGCTCGACCTGAAGCTCTGGCCGATCAAGCCGCGCAAGGTGCTGGGCATCTGCCAGTTCCCGAGCTTCCGCCAGGCGATGGCGGCGTCGCAGCATCTGGTGACGCTGAATCCGGAGGCGGTGGAGCTGGTGGATCGCACCATGATCGACCTCGGCCGGTCGATCCCGATCTACCGCGACACCATCGACCAGATCGTCATCGGCGAGCCGGACAGCCTGCTGATCGTGGAATTCCACGGCCATGACGACGCCACCCTGCTGCAAGGGCTGGACCGGCTGGAGGAGATGATGGGCGACCTCGGCCTGCCAGGCCAGGTGGTCCGCATCACCGATGCCGGCTTCCAGGCGCGCGTCGCGGAAGTGCGCGAGGCGGGCCTCAACATCATGATGAGCATGAAGGGCGACGGCAAACCCGTTTCCTTCATCGAGGATTGCGCCGTCCCGCTGGCCGACCTCGCCGACTACACCGAGCGCCTGAACGACGTTTTTGCGAAATACGGCACCAAGGGCACCTGGTACGCCCATGCCAGCGTCGGCTGCCTGCATGTCCGCCCCGTGCTGAACATGAAGTCCGGCGAAGACGTGACCAAGATGCGGGCAATCGCCGAGGAGTGCTTCGCCCTCGTCCGCGAATACAAAGGCAGCCATTCCGGCGAGCATGGCGACGGCATCGTGCGGTCCGAATTCCACGAACCCATGTTCGGCGCCCGCATCGTCAAGGCGTTCGAGGCGGTGAAGGACGCCTTCGACCCGGGCACCGCGGAGCTGCCGCACGGCCTGCTGAACCCGAACCGCGTGGTGCATCCGCCGCGCATGGATGACCGGACGCTGTTCCGCTACGGGCCGGACTACGCGGCCGATTCCGGCGTGCAGCCCGCGCTGGACTGGTCCGCCTGGCCCGGCCCGCAAGGCGGGCTGCTGTCTGCGGTCGAGATGTGCAACAACAACGGCACCTGCCGGAAATTCGATGCCGGCTCCATGTGCCCCTCCTACCGCGCCACGCGGCAGGAACAGCACCTGACGCGCGGTCGCGCCAATACGCTGCGGCTGGCGCTGACCGGGCAGTTGGGCGCCGAGGGGCTCGCTTCCGATGACGTCGCGGAAGCCATGGCGCTGTGCGTCGGCTGCAAGGCCTGCAAGCGCGAATGCCCGACCGGCGTGGACATGGCCAAGATGAAGATCGAGGCCGCCCATGCCCGCGGCCGCGCCCGCGGCGTGGCGCTGCGCGACCGGCTGATCGCCGAAATGCCGCGCTGGGCGCCGCTGGCCGCCATCGCGCCCATCCTGTTCAACGCGCGCGACCTGATCCCCGGCCTGGCGAAGCTGAGCGAGCGCCTGACAGGGCTTGCCGCCGGCCGCACCCTGCCCCGCTTCCGCGGCGATGCCTTTCACGATGCGGAGCTGCGCGCGCCGGATGGCCGCGCGAATGAGGTCATCCTGCTGCCCGACCTGTTCAACCGCTACTTCGAGCCGGAAAATTTACGAGCCGCCATCCGCGTTTTGCGCGCCGCCGGCGCCGATCCGGCCGTCGCCCGCCCGCCGCGCGGCAACCGCCCGCTGGATGATGGCCGCACCTACCTCGCCGCCGGCATGGTCGAGCAGGCGCGCGCCGAAGCCCGGCGCACGCTGGCGGCGCTGTCGGAATGGGACAGCCCCGTCCTCGGCCTGGAACCCTCCTGCCTGCTGACCTTGCGCGACGAATTCTTGTCGATGCTGCCCGGCGCCGAGGCGGAAAAACTTGCGGCGCGGGCGATGCTGGTTTCCGAATGGCTGGCGAAAACCAAGGCGCCGCTGAAGCTGAAGCCGATCGGGGCGGAGGCGCATATCCATGGGCATTGCCACCAGAAGGCGGTGGGCGATTTCCCCGCCGCGGTGGCGACGCTGACGCGCATCCCCGGGCTGAAGGTCACGCCCATCACCTCCTCCTGCTGCGGGATGGCGGGCGCCTTCGGCTATGATGCGGAAAAGCTGCCGACCTCGATCGCCATGGCGGAACTCACCCTGCTGCCGCATATCCGGCGCACCGCGCCCAGCGCGCTGATCGTGGCGGATGGCACATCCTGCCGCCACCAGATCGGCGACCTGGCGAAGCGGCCCGCGTTGCACTCCGTCCGATTGCTGGATATGGCCCTGGCATGACCCAACCCGCCGAAATCCTCGACTTCTGGTTCAGCGAGGGACCGGGCACCTTCCGCAAGGCCTGGTTCACCAAGGACGACGCCTTCGACGCCAGCATCCGCGACCGCTTCGGCAAGCTGGTGGTCCCGGCGCGGGAGGGTGCGCTGGATGGCTGGGCCGGGACGCCCGAAGGCGCGCTGGCGCTGCTGATCCTGCTGGACCAGTTCCCGCGCAACCTGCACCGCGGCAGCGCCGAGGCCTTCGCCTCGGACCCGCATGGTCAGGCCATCGCGCGGCGGGCGGTGCTGGAGCACAAGCTGGACCTGGCCCTGCACCCGGTGCAGCGCAGCTTCATGTACCTGCCCTTCGAGCATGGGGAGACGATGGCCGACCAGGACCTGGCCGTCGCCCTGTTCGAGGGCCTGCGCGATGTCCCCGGCATGGCGGCGCCGCAGGGCGTGATCGACTACGCCTGGCGCCATCGCGTGGTGATCCAGCGCTTTGGCCGCTTCCCGCATCGCAACGCGGCATTGGGGCGGGAGAACACACCGGCGGAGGAAAGCTGGCTCGCGGCGGGCGGAGGTTTCTGAAAAACTGTTTCGCTAGTCTCACGAATCGGCCATGTTGCGGGCGGTGAGAAGGCGGGAACAGCGATGACGCAGAATGGTCGGGCGATACTGCTAGGTCTGACGGCCTTGGCCCTGCCGGCTGCGGCCGATGCGCAGACCCGGCCCAGCCTCGCCCAGACCCCGCCCGGCTTCTACGCCGCTGCCGGAATCGGCGTGAACCAGCCGCAATCGGCTGATGTCACCACCAGCGGCGCCCTGCGGCCCGCCCTGCCCGGCAGCGGCACCGTGCGGTTCGAGCCGATGGCGATGGGCGTCGTGGCGCTCGGCTACGGCTTCGGCAACGGCATCCGGGTGGAGCTGGAGGGCAGCCTGCGCGCCAATGCGGTGGACAGCGCCAGCGCCGGGCCGGGCATTGCGCCCGTCACCGCCAGCCAGGGGCAGCTCTGGAACTGGGGGCTGATGGCCAATGCACTGGTCGATGTCGATCTCGGCGCCGAGTGGATCCAGCCCTATTTCGGCGTCGGCCTCGGCTATGTCTGGTCGGAGGTGAAGGATTTACGGGTCGCGGGTGCCAGCCAGCGGCTGACGGTGGATGGCACGGAGGGCAGCCTGGCCTACCAGGCCATCGCCGGCGCCGCCTTCCCGATCGGCGCCGTGCCGGGCCTGTCCGCCACAGCGGAATACCGGTTCCTGGGCACCATGGAGCAGGATCACGCGGCCAATCTGTTCAGCACCGGCCGCCGCCGCACCGCCTCCACCGCCGGGCGCGCGGAGAACAACCCCTATCACCACGCGGTGCTCTTCGGCCTCCGCTATTCGCTGGGCGGCGCCGCGGAGCCGCCGCCGGCCGCGCCGGCCGCCTTCGCCCCGCCCCCCATCGCCATGCCACCGCCCATCGCCGCGGCGCCGGCGCCCGTCACCCGCAGCTTCATCGTCTATTTCGGCCTGAACAGCGCCAGCCTGACCACCCGCGCCCGCCAGATCGTGGTGGAGGCCGCCCAGGCCGCGCGAACCGGCAGCGCGGTGATCGAGGTGGGTGGCCATACGGATACGGTGGGCAGCGCCGCGGCGAATGAACGCCTGTCCCGCCGGCGGGCGGAGGCGGTGGCCAGCGAATTGCGCCGCCAGGGCATCGCGCGCGAGAGCATCGCCATCACCGCCCATGGCCAGACCCAGCTTGCGGTCGCCACGCGCGACGGGGTGCGGGAGCCGCGCAACCGGCGGGTGGAGATCATCCTGCGGTAATCGGCGCCCGGCGAACCAAAGCCGTTCTGCCGCGTCTTCTGCCCGGACCCAGCCGGGCGCGACGCGCGCCGATCGATAGGATCGCCCCATGCCAGACCCCGTCCCGCCCGACCTGCGCCTGCGGGTCAACGGCACGCCGCACCAGCTTTCGCTCGACCCACGCACCACCCTGCTGGATGCGCTGCGCGACCATCTGCACCTGACCGGCAGCAAGAAGGGCTGCGACCACGGCCAATGCGGCGCCTGCACGGTGCTGGTGAACGGCCGCCGCATCAATGCCTGCCTGTCGCTGGCCGTGATGCATGAGGGTGACGCCATCACCACCATCGAGGGAATCGGCACACCGGATGCGCTGCACCCGATGCAGGCCGCCTTCATCCGGCATGATGGCTACCAATGCGGCTATTGCACGCCGGGCCAGATCTGTTCCTCCGTCGCCGTGCTGGAGGAAATCGCCGCCGGCATTCCGAGCCATGTCACCGCAGATCTGACGGCGGAAGCGTCCTTCAGCGCGGATGAGGTGCGGGAGAGGATGAGCGGCAACATCTGCCGCTGCGGCGCCTATTCCAACATCCTCGACGCGATCACCGAGGTGGCGGGCGCATGAGGGCCTTCACCTATGAACGCGCCGCCACGCCGCAGGCGGCCGCCGCGGCGCTGGCCGGGCATCCCCAGGCCCGCTTCATCGCCGGCGGTACCAACCTGCTGGACCTGATGAAGCTGCAGATCGAGGCGCCGACGCATCTGGTGGATGTGAACCATCTGGGCCTCGACCGCATCGAGCCGACGCCGGAGGGCGGGTTGCGGATCGGCGCGCTGGTACGGAACACGGATCTGGCGGCGGATGCGCGGGTGCGGCGGGACTATGCGCTGCTGTCGCGCGCCCTGCTGGCGGGTGCCTCCGGCCAGCTGCGCAACAAGGCGACGACGGCGGGCAACCTGCTGCAACGCACGCGCTGCCCCTATTTCTACGACACCGCCCAGCCCTGCAACAAGCGGCAGCCTGGCAGCGGCTGTGGCGCCATGCAGGGTTTCTCCCGCCAGCTTGCCGTGATCGGCGGCAGCGACTCCTGCATTGCCACCCACCCCTCCGACATGGCGGTGGCGATGCGGGCGCTGGATGCGGTGGTGGAGACGATCCGCGCCGATGGCACCACGCGCGCCATCCCGATCGCGGATTTCCACCTGCTGCCCGGCGACACGCCGGAGCGGGAGACGGTGCTGGAACAGGGCGAGCTGATCACCGCCGTGACCCTGCCGGCGCCGGTCGGCGGGCGGCAGGTGTATCGGAAGGTGCGCGACCGCGCTTCCTACGCCTTCGCCTTGGTCTCGGTCGCCGCGGTCCTGCAGCCGGATGGCAGTGGCCGCGTGGCGCTGGGCGGCGTCGCGCCGAAGCCCTGGCGGGTGGCGGCGGCCGATGCCGCCCTGCCGCAGGGCGCGCAGGCCGTGGCATCCGCCCTTCTGCAGGGCGCGGCGCCGCGGCCGGACAATGCCTTCAAGCTGCTTCTGGTGGAACGCGCCCTCGCTGCGGTGCTGGCGGAAGGAAGGGCCTGAGCCATGAAATTCGACACCCCCGCCACCACCAACCCGATCGACCGGCTGCGCGTGGTCGGCCAGCCCGCGGACCGCCTCGATGGCGCGCTGAAGACCACCGGCACCGCACCCTATGCCTATGAGCATCAGGACATCCCGGGCGACATGGCGCATGGCTATGTGGTCGCCGCCGGCATCGCCAAGGGTCGCATCGGCGCGATGAGCCTGGAGGATGCGCAGGCCGCGCCCGGCGTGCTCGCCATCGTCACCGCCGCCAATGCGGGGGAACTCGGCCAGGGCAAGATGAACACGGCCCGGCTGCTCGGCGGGCCGCATGTGGAGCACTACCACCAGGCCATCGCCGTGGTGGTGGCCGAGAGCTTCGAGCAGGCGCGCGCCGCCGCGCAGGCCATCCGCGTCACCTGGCTGCCGGAGGAAGGCGCCTATGACCTGGCCGCCGCCCGCGCCGCCATGGGCGATGCGGGGCAGGAGGATGACAAGCGCGTCGGCGATTTCGAGGCCGGCTTCGCCGCCGCCCCGGTGCAGCTGGATGCCACCTACACCACGCCGGACCAGACCCATACGATGATGGAGCCGCATGCCACCATCGCCGCCTGGGATGGCGGCAACCTGACGGTCTGGTGCTCCAACCAGATGGTCGCCTGGACCCGCGGCGACCTGGCCCGCACCTTCAAGCTGCCAAAGGACAAGGTGCGGCTGGTCTCGCCCTATATCGGCGGCGGCTTCGGCGGCAAGCTGTTCCTGCGCGCCGATACGGTGCTGGCAGCCCTGGCGGCGCGGGCTACCGGGCGCCCGGTGAAGCTCGCCCTGCCCCGTCCGCTGATCGCCAACAACACCACCCACCGCCCCGCCACCATCCAGCGCATCCGAATCGGCGCCGGCCGCGACGGGCGGATCGTGGCGATCGCGCATGAAAGCTGGTCCGGCAATCTTAAGGGCGGCGACCCGGAAACCGCGGTGAACCAGACGGAGCTGCTCTACGCCGGCGCCAACCGCCTGACCGGCCTGCGGTTGGCGGAGCTGGATTTGCCGGAGGGCAATTCGATGCGCGCCCCGGGCGAGGCGCCGGGCCTGATGGCGCTGGAGATCGCGATGGATGAGATGGCGGAGAGGCTGGGCATGGACCCGGTGGAATTCCGCATCCTGAACGACACCCAGGTCGATCCCGCCGATCCGTCCCGCCCCTTCTCCCAACGCCAGCTGGTCGAATGCCTGCGCCAGGGCGCCGAGCGCTTCGGCTGGTCCCGCCGCCAGGCGCGGCCCGGCCAGATGCGGCAGGGTGGCTGGCTGGTCGGCCTGGGCGTCGCGGCCGGCTTCCGCAACAACCTGTTGACCAAATCCGCCGCGCGCGTGCGGCTGGATGGCGAGGGCGGCGTGATCGTCGAGACCGACATGACCGATATCGGCACCGGCAGCTACACCATCCTGGCCCAGACCGCGGCGGAGATGATGGGCGTGGCGCTGGACCGGGTGGCGGTGCGGCTGGGCGATTCGGATTTCCCGGCCTCGGCCGGGTCGGGCGGCCAGTGGGGCGCCAACAACGCCACCTCCGGCGTTTATGCCGCCTGCGTGAAGCTGCGGGAGGCGGTGGCCCAGGCGCTGGGCTTCAATGCCCCGGACTTGAACGACACCGATGCGGTGTTCGAAGCGGGCGAGGTCCGCCTCGGCAATCGCGCCGTGCCGCTGGCGGAGGCCGGGGCGCTATCGGCGGAGGATCACATGGAATATGGCGACCTCGACAAGCGCGCCCAGCAATCCACCTTCGCCGGCCATTTCGTGGAGGTCGCGGTGGATGCGGCGACCGGGGAGGTGCGGGTGCGGCGCATGCTGGCAGTCTGTGCCGCCGGACGCATCCTCAACCCGAAGACCGCGCGCAGCCAGGTGATCGGCGCCATGACCATGGGCGTCGGCGCCGCGCTGATGGAGGAGCTGGCGGTGGATACGCGCCGCGGCTTCTTCGTGAACCACGACCTGGCCGGCTACGAGGTGCCGGTGCATGCCGATACCCCGCATCAGGAGGTGATCTTCCTGGATGAGACGGACCCGATGTCCTCCCCCATGAAGGCGAAGGGCGTGGGGGAGCTGGGGTTGTGCGGCGTCGGCGCGGCGGTGGCGAATGCGGTGTACAATGCGACCGGCGTGCGGGTGCGGGACTATCCCGTCACGCTGGACAAGCATCTGGCGCGACTGCCGGCGGTGGCCTGATCCTTCAAGCCAGCGCGGCCGCCACCACCGGCGCGAGCCCGGCGAATTCGGCCGCGCGCGGGCTGCGTGGCCGCCAGGCGAGCGCCAGCATCCGACCCGGCGCCGCGGCGCCATCCAGCCGGCGCACCTCCACCGGGCTGTCGCCCAGCACGCCGCCATCGATGGCCAGCTGCGGCAGCAGGGTGACACCAAGGTTGCCGGCGACCATCTGCACCAGCGTATGCAGGCTGGTGGCGGCGAAGCCCTCCTCCCCCGAGCTGGCCAGGCCCCGCGGCAGGCCGCAGGCGGCCTCCGCATGGGCGCGCAGGCAATGGCCATCCTCCAGCAGCAGCAGGCGTTCGCCGGCCAGCGCACCGACCGGCACCGAGTCGCGGCCAGCCAGGTGGTGGCCGCGCGGCAGGGCGACGCGGAACGGGTCCTCCGCCAGGGGCAACGTCTCCATCGTGCCCGCGGCCGGCAGGGCCAGCAGCAGCAGGTCGAGCCGCCCGGCCTCCAGCCCCGCCACCAGCCGATCCGTCAGATCCTCCCGCAGCCACAGCCGCAGGCGGGGATAGGCGGCACGCAGGGCGGGCATCAGACGGGGCAGCAGGAAGGGCCCGATGGTCGGGATCACGCCGAGGCGCAGCGGGCCGGAATGCGGGTCCCGCGCCATCGCCGCGGTTTCCGCCACCGCCTCCAGCGCCGCCAGCGCCGCCCGGGCGCGGGCCACCAGCTCCACGCCGAGCGGCGTGAAGACCGGGCGCTTCACCGCCGTGCCGCGTTCCAGCAGCCCCGCCGCCAATTGCCGTTCCAGCGCGATCAGCCCGGCCGAGAGGGTGGATTGCGTGACGGCGCAGGCCGCCGCCGCCTTGCCGAAATGCCCGTGATCGGCGAGCGCGACCAGGTAGCGAAGCTGTTGCGGACTGGGCAGATGGGGGTTGGGGAGCATGATCGATAGAACCGATTGAAACCTGGAAAACTATTCATTGGCACGCTTTGCTGCACTGCGCCATAGAAACGCCGTCGCGGCGCAAGCCGCGCAGGCGTCGCGGCGAAAGCCGTGGCGCCAGCCGCGAAAATCCTCCCCAGGAGTCCACACCATGCTGACCGTTGGCGACAAATTCCCGGCCTTCAAGCTCACCGCCGTCAAGGGCGGCAAGGAAGGCCTGCTCGGCCCGGGCAAGTCCTTCACCGAGGTCACGGAGACGACGGATGCCGGCAAGTGGAAGGTCGTGTTCTTCTGGCCGAAGGACTTCACCTTCATCTGTCCGACCGAAATCGCCGCCTTCGGCAAGCTGAACGGCGAGTTCGCCGACCGTGACACCGTGCTGTACGGCGCCTCCACGGACAGCGAGTTCGTGCACCTGAACTGGCGCGTCTACAACGAGGACATCCGCAACCTCGAAATCCCGATGCTGGCCGACACCAAGCGCGAGCTGTCCGAGGCACTCGGCATCCTCGACAAGAACGAGGGCGTGCCGCTGCGCGCGACCTTCATTGTGGATCCGGAGGGCACGATCCAGTGGGCCGCCGTGAACGGCCTGAACGTCGGCCGCAACCCGCAGGAAGTGCTGCGCGTGCTCGATGCGTTGCAGACGGATGAGCTGTGCCCCTGCAACTGGGAGAAGGGCAAGGACGTCCTGAAGCCGCAGGAGCTGTTCGAAAAGGCGGCTTGATTCTTTCGGCCGCAGCGATAGCCGCCACGCCAACCCTATCGCCACGGCCGAACGGGGGGCAGTCAGCCCCCCGTAGACCCCCCGCTTTCCCGCGCCTGTGGCACGGGAAAGAACGCGTGGCTCCCTTTGATGAGGTCCCTCCCCCATGTCCCTCGAAGCCATCCGCGCCCGCTTGCCCGACTACGCCAAAGACCTGAAGCTGAACCTCGGCTCGCTGGCCACGGAGCCGGTGCTGAACCAGCAGCAGCGCGCCGGCACCTTCGTCGCCTCCGCCATCGCCAGCCGCAATGCGGAACTGACCTCGGCCCTGGTCGCCGAATTCGGCGCGCAGTTGGCGCCGGAGGCGCTGACTGCCGCCAAGGCCGCGGCCGCCATCATGGGCATGAACAATGTCTACTACCGCTTCACCCACCTGGTGGGCGGCGACTATGCCAGCATGCCGGCCAAGCTGCGCATGAACGTCATGGCCAAGCCGGGCGTCGACAAGGTGGATTTCGAGCTCTGGTCGCTCGCGGTCTCCGCCATCAATGGCTGCGGCATGTGCATGGAAAGCCATGAGAAGATCGTGTTGCATGGCGGCCTGAGCAAGGAACAGGTGCAGGCCGCGGTTCGCATCGCCGCCGTGGTGCATGCCACTGCCGCGACGCTGGATGCCGAGGACGCGGTGGCGAACGAGGTCCGCGCCGCCGCCTGAAGCGCCGAATCGCGGCACGGTGCGATCCGCGCCGGGCCGCGATCCGGTAGCGGCGCGGCTCCCCGCATACGGTTTCGCAATACCCGCGCCGCTAGTCTGCGGCCATGTCTCAGCCCCGCCCCACGATTGACCTCGAGCGTTTCGTCGCCTTTGCCTTTGCCTCGGCGGATCTGCTGGTGGAAGTCGGCAGCGATGGGCGAATCGGCTTCGCCGCCGGCGCGTTTCGTGCGCGCTTCGGACAGACCCCGGAAAGTCTCATCGGCAGCGACCCGGTTCGCCTGATCGCCGCCGAGGACCGCGCCGCCTTCGCCACCGCGCTGGCGCTGCTGCCAGGCCGCGGTCGCCTCGCGCCAACCGCCTTCCGGCTGGCTGATGCCGAACGGACCCCCTTCTCCATCTCCGGCCTGCATATGCTGTCCGCGGACACGCAGGCGCGGCTCTGCCTGTGCTTCTCCCCCTTGCCCGCACCGCCCGATCTGCGCCCGGCCGATGGACCGGCCTTGCTGCGGGAAGCCGAGCAGCGCCAGCGCGCAGGCCTGGCGGACCAGTTGGCCCTGATCGACCTCGGCACCGCCTGCTCCGCCGCGACCGAAACGCTGGAACGCGCGCTGCGCGAGGAGGCGGGGACGGAGGTGCTGACCGCCGAACTGGCGCCCGGCCGCTACGGCGTGCTGCCCGGGGAGGGCCAGACCCTGCCCGAACTCGGCGCGCTGGCTCGGCGGCTCGAGGAGCTCATGGGAACCGAGGCCGGCAGCGTCGCCATCACCACCATCCCGCTGGCCGGCGACGGGCTGTCACCGGCACAGGCCGCCCGTGCCCTGCGTCACGGCCTGGCCACCTTCGTCCGGCTTGGCGCAACCGGTATCCGCAGCGCCGGCTTCGAGGATGGCCTGTCCGGCGTGGTGGCGAAGGTGACGGAACGGGCCGGCGTGCTGCGGCGGATCATCGCCGGGCGGAGGTTCCGCCTGGATTTCCAGCCCATCATCCACCTGGCCACCCGCCGCCTGCATCACCATGAGGCTCTGCTGCGGCTGGAGCCCGGGGTGCTGGCGCCCGGCGAGGGACCGCAGGAATTCGTCTCCCTGGCCGAGACGATCGGGCTGACGGAGGATCTGGACCTGGCGGTGGCCGCCATGGCGATGGCCGCATCGGCGGCGATCCCGGATGGCCGGCATATCGCCTTCAACATCTCCGGCCTCTCCGCCCAGTCCCCCGGCTTCCGCCGGCGCATCCACGCGCTGCTGAACCGCGACCCGCGCGGCGCCCGGCGCGTGATGGTGGAGCTGACCGAAAGCGTGGAGATCGAGGATGAGGCCGCCGCCTCCGTCACACTGCGCGGCCTGCGCGACCGCGGCGTGCCGATCTGCATCGATGATTTCGGCGCCGGCGCCGCGGCCTTCCGCTACCTGAAGTGTTTCCCGGCGGATTACGTGAAGGTGGATGGCAGCTACGTCCTGGCGGCACTCCGCAGCGAACGCGACCGCAGCTTCGTCGCGGCCATGGTGGACCTGTCGCTGGCCGTCGGCGCGCAGGTGGTGGCGGAGCGGATCGAGACGGAGGAAGCTGCCCAGGTGATGCAGGAACTCGGCGTGCATTACGGCCAGGGCTGGCTCTTCGGGAAGCCCGGGCCTTTGTGACGCCCGCGCGCTACCCGCCGTAGCCCGCCATGCGCGGCAGCCACAACGCGATGCCCGGGAAGGCGATCAGCATGGCCGTGCCGAAGGCCAGCATCAGCATGTAGGGCAGGATGGACCGGTTGATCTCGCCCAGCGGTGCGCCGGTGATGGCCTTGATGACCACCAGGTTCAGCGCCACGGGTGGCGATATCAGCGCCATCTCCAGGCTCAGCGTCAGCAGGATGCCGTACCAGACCTTGTCGATCTCCAGCACATCGAGCAGCGGCAGGATTGCCGGCATGGTCAACAGGATGATGGAGAAGCTCTCCAGCACCAGGCCGAGCAGGAACAGCAGCAGCATCATCGCGATCAGGAAGCCGGTGCGCGACAGGCCGAGATCCGCGACAAGCTGCGTCAGTTCCTGTGGCACGCGCAGCTTGGTCAGCATGTAGCCATAGATGGCCGCGCCCGCGATGATCAGCAGCAGCATGGCGGAGGTTCGCGTCGCCTCCTGCACCCCATGCACCAGGTCGCGCCAGGTCAGCGTGCGGTAGATCAGCGCCGCGATGAGCAGGGCGTAGATGGTGCCTGTGCCGGCGGCCTCCGTCGCCGTGAAGACGCCGAGATAGATGCCGCCCAGCACGAAGATGGGCAGCGACAGGGACCAGCCGGCGCGAGCCAATGCCAGGTGTACCGCCTCCGGCACCGGCTCATCCTCCGGCACGCGGGCCTTGCCCTCGGTGATGAAGCAGTAGGTGGCGAACATCAGCGCCATCAGCAGGCCCGGCACCAGCCCCGCCAGGAACAGCGCGGCGACGGAGGTTTCGGTCACATAGGCATAGAGCACCATGGGTGCCGAAGGCGGGATCAGGATGCCGAGCGTGCCGCCACCCGCCACCACGCCGAAGGCACCCTTGCGGGACATGCCGTAGCGCAGCATCTGGGGGATCGCGATCTTGCCGATGGTCAGCGCGGTGGCGACGGAGCTGCCGCTGATCGCGGCGAAGATGGTGCAGGCCGCGACGGTGGCGATGCCGACGCCGCCGCGCACCCCCCGCAGCAGGGCGAAGGCGGCGTTATAGAGGTCGACCACGACCTTCCCGCGCACCATGATATGCGCCATCAGCATGAACAGCGGGATGGCGACCAGCAGGTAGCCGTCCAGCTTGCCGATCACCATCTCGCCGATCGCGGGAATTCCCCCTTCCACGGCGTAGAGCACCGCCAGCGGCAGCAGGAACAGCGCCGCGAACATCGGCATGCCGAGCCAGAGAAGGGTGATCAGCGCGCCCAGCAGCAGGAAGAATGTCACGCCTGATCTACTCCGCCTGCGCCAAGGAATCGCGCGGCATCTCGTCACCATCCTGGGCCGGCAGGTGGGCCGGCTCCACGCCCAGCAACAGCAGCAGGGACTGGCAGGCGGCCACCAGCAGCAGCAGCGCGGCGCCCACCGGCATCAGCGCCTGGATCCACCAGACGGGAACGGCTTCAATTTCCGTCATGATCCCGACCATGCGGCTGAATGACACCATCTCGATCCCCGCATCCAGCAGCAGCGCCGCGACCAGCGTGACGGAGAGCGTGCCGACGAGGTGGATCACACGCACCATGCGCGGGCCGAGCCGGTTGCGGGCGATATCGACACCGATATGCTCGAAACGCCGCTGCGCCTCAGGCGCGGCGAGCATCACCACGCCTACCACCAGCCAGCCGGCCACCTTGTCCGTCCAGGGTTCCGGCTGGCCCAGCAGGTAGCGCATGCCGACGGCGTAGCCGACCAGCGCCACGCAGCACAGGGTCAGCACGCCGCCCAGCGCGCCGGCGGAGCGCGCCAGAAGGGCAACGGCACGCTCCAAGCCCCGCATGTCAGGTGGTCGGGATGGCGCGCAGAAGCTCGACCGCGCGCGGGCCGCCTTCCGGTGCCAGGCGGTTGAAGGCGGTGATGACGGGCGGCTGCATCGCCGCCTGCCAGGTCGCGGCCTCCGCCGCCGTCTGTTCATGGATGGTCATGCCGCGTTCGCGCAGCGTGACCAGCGCGGCCGTGGCGGTGTCTTCGGTGATCTGCATCTGGTCCTGCTCCGCCTTGCGGGCCGCGGCCTCGATCGCGGTGCGGTGAGCCGGGGACAGGCCGTTGAACCAGCGCGGGTTCACATAGACATGGCTGATGACCGAGAAGTACGGCGCGACGGTGCCGAATTTCTGGATCTCGTAATAGCGGCGCGACACGGCGGCGGAGATGTCGGTCAGCCCGGCATCCAGCACGCCCGATTGCAGCGCCTGGGACACTTCCGGCCCCGGCATGGCGGACGGCGCGGCGCCGACGGCGGACAGCGCGTTGTCCGTCAGCGCGTTCAGGCCGCGGATCTTCAGGCCCTGGAAATCCGCCAGGTTGATGATCGGCTTGCGGTTGGAGGTGAAGATGCTCTGCCGCGTGGTGTAGAGCCACATCAGGTTCACCACGGCGCGGCGGGCGAGCTGCGCTTCCAGGAACTTCGCCGCCTCGCTGCCAGGGAAGCGGCGGATGCGGGCGATGTCCGTGAACAGATAGGGCAGCGTCGGCGCGTTCATCTCCGGGATGGTCGTGCCCCACTGGAAATTCACCGCCGCCGCCGCCTCGAAGGCGCCGCGGGCGACGCCGGGGAAGTTCTCACCGGCGCGGGCGAGCTGTTCGGCCGGGAAGACCTGCACCTCGACCTGGCCATTGCTGCGGGCCTTCACATCCTCGGCGAAGGCCGCGATGACGCGGGCATTGTGGTGCGAGGGCGGGAACTGGTGCGACAGGCGCATCGTGACGGCCGCCTGCGCTGTGGCAAGGCGCGGCAGGGCCGGCGTGGCGAGTGCGGCGGCAAGCAGGTGGCGGCGGCGCATGATGACAAATCCCCCGAATGATTTGGCCGAATGGCAGAGCGGGGGCGGACCATGGCCGCAGAGCGTTACGCCGGTCAACCATCCGGCGCAGCGAAATGCCGATTCCACCGCTGGAAACGCCATGATCTGGCGCCGGCCGGAGGAACGCGGCGGGACCATCCGGCAGGGGAAGGAAAGGCTGGATGGTGGGCGCGACAGGGATTGAACCTGTGACCCCCGCCGTGTCAAGGCGATGCTCTACCGCTGAGCTACGCGCCCATCCAGGGATGCGTGAGATAGCCAAGCGCGGTGCGGGACGCAACCCCGTCTCCCTCGCGGACATGCAGATGATGTGGGATGACAATGCCGCCCCCGCTGTGGCTTGATCGCGCCGACGATGGACCTGCCTCTTCCCGCCACCACCCTGACGCCGGAGCTGCCACCTTTCGAGGTGGCGCGGCCGGAACGGCAGACCGTGCCCCTGGTCTTCGCCTCCCCCCACAGCGGCGCGCATTACAGCGCGGCTTTCCTGGCGGAGGCGCGGCTGGATGCCATCGCGTTGCGCCGCAGCGAGGACAGTTTCGTGGATGAGCTGTTCGCCGCCGCCCCCACCTGCGGCGCGCCGCTGCTAACGGCGACCTTCCCGCGCGTATTTTGCGATGCGAATCGGGAGCCGTGGGAGCTGGATCCCGGCATGTTCGATGGCCCCCTGCCCGCCTGGGTGAACAGCGCCAGCCCGCGCGTCGGCGCCGGGCTCGGCACCATCGCCCGCGTGGTCGCCAGCGGGGAGCCGGTGTATCGGCACAAGCTGGCCTTCGCCGAGGCGGAGGCGCGGGTGCGGCGCTACTGGCAACCCTATCACGCGGCACTCGCCATGCTGATCGCCGAGACGCGCGCGGCCTTCGGCTATTGCCTGCTGATCGATTGCCATTCCATGCCGGCGCATCCCGCGCATGGCGCCAACCCGGCGGATTTCATCCTGGGCGACGCGCATGGCACCGCCTGCGCGCCGCGCGCGACGCGGCTGGTGGAGCAGACGCTGGGCGAGATGGGCTACCGCACCCGCCGCAACGACCCCTATGCCGGCGGTTACATCACCCGCCACTACGGCCGGCCGCGGGAGGGTGTGCATGCGTTGCAGATCGAGATCGCGCGCAGCCTCTATATGAACGAGGCGCGGGTGGAGCGGGCGCCGGGGATGCAGGCGCTGACGCGCGACATCAGCCGGCTGATCGCGACGCTCGCCCGCGCGGACTGGAGCGCGCTGCGCCAGGATTAAGGGTGGTGCGTCCCGCCCGCCGCATGGCACGCACGGGCAAAAAAAAGGCGGTCCCTTGCGGGACCGCCGAGTTTAGGGAGGAAACGTCCAAGAAAGACAGACAACCCGGCAACGCCGTGTTGCTGCGATGCACAATCTAGAGCGGAGCGGCGGGTCCCGCAAGAGGTTTTTTGCAGTGCAGCATGATCGAAATGCTGCATTGCACCCATGTCGGTTCAGCATGGTTTGGCATGCCAGACGCACACCAACGGCAGGTCTCAGGCCGCGCGCACCGTGGCCAGGAATTGCGCCACCTCCGCCCGCAGTCGCACAGCCTGGCCGGACAGGCCGCTGGCCTCATCGAGCAGGCCGCTGGCCGAGCGCCCTGCTTCATCCGCCGCCTCCGCCACGCCGCCGATGTGACCCACCACCTCCGTCGTGCCCTGGGCGGCGCGCTGGATGTTGCGCGCGATGTCGCGGGTGGCGGTGCCCTGCTCCTCGACCGACGCGGCGATGCCGGTGGCGATCTCCGCCATCTCGCCGATCACCTGGCCGATGCCACGGATCGCGGAGACCGAGTCGGCGGTGGCGGACTGGATCTCGTTCACTTTCGCGCCAATCTCCTCCGTGGCGCGCGCCGTCTGCGCTGCCAGGTTCTTCACCTCCGCCGCCACCACCGCGAAGCCCTTCCCGGCCTCCCCGGCGCGGGCCGCCTCGATCGTCGCGTTCAGCGCCAGCAGGTTGGTGCGGGCGGCGATATCGGAGATCAGCCGCACCACGTCGCCGATCTGGTTGGCGGCGGCCGAAAGGCCCCGCACCCGCCCATCCGTCGCCTCCGCCTCCGCCACCGCGCGCGCGGCAATGGCGGAGGAACTGAGCACCTGGCGGGAAATCTCGTTCACGCTCGCGGCCAGTTCCTCCGTTGCCGCCGCGACCGTCTGCACATTGGCGCTGGCTTCCTGCGTCGCGCCATTGGCGGCGCCCGCCTTGACGCTGGAGCTTTCGGCGAAACGAGACAGGCCGTCCGCCGAATGCTCCATGCGCGCCGCCGCGGCGGCAACCTCCTCGATGATGCCGCCGATCTCGGCCTGGAAATCGCTGGCCAGCTTCTGGCGCGCGGCGTGGCGGGCCGCTTCGGCCGCTTCCTCCGCCTGGCGCTGCTCGGCCTCCAGCCGGCGGATGGCGATGGCGTTGTCCTTGAAGACCTGCACCGCGCGGGCCATCGCGCCGATCTCGCCGCCCTTGTCGCGGCCGGGGATCTCCGTATCCAGGCGCCCATCGGCAAGGCCCGACATGGCCTGCGTCATGCGGTTGATCGGCCCGGCAATCGCGCGGCCGAGCAGTGCGGCCAGCACCAGCACCAAGGCCAGCACGCCCAGCGTCAGGCCGGCCAGCCAGGCGCTTTCCCGCGCCGCCTCGGCTTCCGCCGCGCTGCGGTCCAGCAGGATTTCCGCCACCGCGACGGGGGCGCCCAGGGAGTTCCGTAGCGGCTTCAGCAGGACCATCACGGACCGCCCGTCCATCCGGGCCGCCTGCGGCGCGGGCGCTTCCGTCAGCGCGGCGCGGACCGCGTCATCGCCGGCCATGCGCCGGAAACCGTCCGTGGCGCCCAGCGTGGCAATGGCATCGGGCCGCACCGCATGCACGGCAATGCCGAGGCCGGTCGCCTCGCGGATGCGGTTGAGCTGGGTGGCGTTGAAGACCGTGGCGACGTTCAATACGCCGACGACCCGCCCCGCCTGCACCACCGGCACGATGGCGGCGACGGCGGCGCCGGTGGGAAGCTGCTCGATGCCGCCACTTTCCCGGTTGTTTTGCAGCGCGGCCATGATGTCGCGGCGGCGGGCCGACACGTCGTCGTTGAAGCTGGCGGGCGCATGGGCTCGCGCCAGCGCCAGCCCCGGCGGCACGATGACGGAAATATTGGTGACGTCGCTGTTGCGGCGCAGCGCCTCGAAGGCCGGAGCAAAGGCGGCGAGCATGGCCTCCCGGTCCTTGGCGGCTGCCGCCGCCTGAACCTGGGGCAGCGCCGCGAGGGCACGCGCCAGGATGAGCTGGCGCTGCTGTTCATCCGCCAGCGCCCGGTCCAGCGCCGCCTCGCCCGCCGGCAACGCCTGCGTCACCGCGGCGGCATGGCGGTCCTGCATGGTCCACCAGGACCAGCCTGACAGGGTGAGGCAGGCCAGGAGGGCCGCCGCGGCAAATGCGGCGCCCAGTTGCAGGCGGATGCTGGCGAGGCGGTTCATCAATGGGCGCTCCGGGACGGTCGCCCGGAACATGACGCGCAATGACTGAATTCTGGTGAACTGTGCGGCGATCTCAGTCCGGCGCGAACTCCGCCCGAATCGCCTCGGAATGGGCGCCGAGCGCCGGCACCGGCCCGTACTGCCGCGGCACACCCGCCAGACGCGCGGCCGGCGCCGCCACCGGCACCGGGCCGCCCGGCGTTTCCACCACCAGGCGCCGCAGCGCGGGGTGGCTTGCCAGCTCCGCGACGCCATTGACGAAGCCATAGGCGATGCCGGCCGCGTTCAGCCGCGCCGCGGCCGCGTCCCGCGCCAGCGTGGCGAAGGTCTTGGCGACATGGGCATCGACGGCGGGGCGGTTGGCCACGCGTTCATTGTTGCTGCGCCAGCCGAGCTCGGCGGGCAGGCCGGGCTGGGCCAGGAAGCCGGTGCAGAAGGCGGCCCATTCGCGTTCGTTCTGGATCGAGATCAGCACCAGCGCGCCGTCCGAAGTGGCGAAGGCGCCGTAGGGGCAGATGGAGGGATGTGCGAGACCGACACGCGCCGGCGCCTTTCCCGTGCCCTCGAAATACAGCAGCGGCACGTTCATCCAATCCGCCATGCCGTCGAACAGCGAGACGGCGATGCCGGTGCCCTGGCCGGTGATGCCGCGGGCGATCAATGCCTCCAGCACCGCCGCATGGGCGTTCATGCCGCAGGCGATATCCACCACGGAAACACCGACGCGCCCCGGCCCGGCGGGATGGCCGGTAATGGAGGCCAGCCCCGATTCCGCCTGCACCAGCAGGTCGTAAGCCTTCATCGCGGCGTAGTCGCCTTCCTCCCCATAGCCGGAGATATCGACGGTGATCAGCCGCTTGTGCCTGGCGCGCAGTTCCGCGCTGCCGAAGCCGGCACGGGCCATGGCGCCGGGGGCGAGGTTCTGGATGAAGACATCGGCCTTCGCCAGGATCGTCCCGAGAAGCGCCTTGTCATCCGGCTGCTTGATGTCCAGCACCAGGGATTCCTTGCCCCGGTTGAGCCAGACGAAATAGCTGGACTGCCCCGCCGCGGCGGTGTCGTAGCCACGGGCAAAGTCGCCCTCCGCACGCTCGATCTTGATGACGCGGGCGCCGGCATCAGCGAGCTTCACGGAACAGGTGGGTGCCGCCACCGCCTGTTCCATGGAGACGACGAGAAGGCCCTCGAGTGGTCTGGACTGCCGCATGCGCTTCCCTCGGAGAAGCGCGGATCATGCCACTGATGCGCCAGCGCGTTAAGCGAGGCGGCTCAGTGACCGTTTGAGAACACCGGACGGGTCGGCTCCGCGGGCCTTTTCCGCCGGCATTCTCATACGGTCACTCAAACCTCCACCTTGATGAAGACGCAGACGGTCCAGATCTTCTGGCTATCCGCCGCGGCGACCGTGTCGAAGACTTGGCCCCAGCTGAAGATCTTTCCGGAATGCTGGTACATCCAGTGCCGCAGCCCGTCATGCGGCAGCGGCAGCATGGCCCCGCCCGCATAGAGGCCGCGCGTCACGCCGATGAGGCCGTTGCCCGCCGGTGGCGAATTGGCCTTCATCTGCGTGATGGTGGCCTTCGCGCCCCACATGCGCTCGATGTAGTCCTTGACCGCGGGCGGCGGCATGGCGATGCCGAAGCCCTCATCCGCCATGATCACGCCCTCGCTCTGGCCGACCGAGCCGTTGATTTTGTTGATATAGGCGTCGATGTCGAAATTGGCGAAGGTGCCGCCGAAGCTCTGGGTGAAGCGGGTGATGTCGCCGAGAAGCGGGCTGTTCTCCGCCTTCAGCAGCATCAGGTAGGTCTTGATCTCGGCCAGGACGTTGAAGGCCTGGTTGGCATTCACCAGCTGCGGCCGCTTGCCCTTGTTCTGGGCGAACATGGCATAGAAGGTGCTGGTGAAGCCGCAGACCCCCCAGTCATTGTTGATCGTCCCCATCTTGTTCATGGGCCTGGACATGCGCCGCACCTCGCCCCCTGGTTGTGGGGCGAGATGCTATCTCGCGTGCGATACGGTTTTCAACGGTGATGGGCCGCGTCGCGCTCAGTAGGAACGCGGCATGCCCAGAACGTGTTCGCCGATATAGGACAGGATCAGGTTCGTGCTGATCGGCGCCACCTGATACAGCCGCGTCTCGCGGAACTTGCGCTCGATGTCGTATTCCTCGGCGAAGCCGAAGCCGCCATGGGTGTTGATGCAGGCCTCGCCGGCGGCCCAGGACGCCTCCGCCGCCAGCATCTTGCCCATATTGGCTTCCTCCCCGCAGTTCTCGCCGCGCTCGAACTTGGCGAGGCCCTTCTGCACGATGGCCTCCGCCGCGCGCATCTGGGCATAGGCCTTGGCGATCGGGAACTGCACGCCCTGGTTCTGGCCGATCGGGCGGCCGAACAGAACGCGTTCCTTGGCATAGGCGGCGGACCGTTCGGTGAACCACTTGGCGTCGCCGATGCACTCGGCCGCGATCAGCAGGCGCTCGGCATTCATGCCGTCCAGGATGTAGCGGAAGCCCTTGCCCTCGGTACCAAGAAGGTTCTCGGCCGGGACCTCCATGTTGTCGAAGAACACCTCGCAGGAATTGTGGTTCATCATGGTGCGGATCGGGCGGATGGTGAGGCCGTTGGCGGTCCGCATGTCGACGATGAAGGTGGACAGCCCCTCGGTCTTCTTCGCCACCTGGTCGCGCGGCGTGGTGCGGGCCAGCAGCAGCATCAGGTCGGAATGCTCGGCGCGGCTGGTCCAGATCTTCTGGCCGTTGATGACGTATTTGTCGCCCTCGCGGCGCGCCGTGGTGCGCAGCGCCGTGGTGTCCGTGCCGCTGGTGGGCTCCGTCACGCCGAAGGCCTGAAGCCGCAGCTTGCCCTCCGCGATGGCGGGCAGGTACTGCGCCTTCTGGGCCTGGCTGCCATGCCGCAGGATGGTGCCCATGATGTACATCTGGGCGTGGCAGGCGGCGCCATTGCAGCCGCTGGCCTGGATCTCCTCCAGGATCGCCGCGGCGCCCGACAAAGGCAGGCCGGCGCCCCCGAATTCCTCGGGGATCAGTGCGGCCAGGTAGCCGCTTTCGGTCAGCGCATCGACGAATTCCGTGGGGTAGCCGCGCCGGCTGTCCAGCTCCCGCCAGTATTCACCGGGGAAGCGCGCGCAGAGCTTCCGGACTTCCTCCCGGATCTCGGCATGCGGATCGGTGGCGGACTGGTGCATGTCCATTCGCTGATTCTCCCGGTGCTGCCGCCGGGATTAAGGCGCGGAGACGGGCAAGTCTACCTGAGCATGGGGATCAGGCTGGCCACCAGCAGCACCGCCATGGTCACGTTGAAGGCGCGCAGCCGGCCCGGGCTGTGCAGCAGGCGGCCGGCGGAAACGCCGATGCCGGCCCAGACCAGCAGGCAAGGCATGGTGATGGCCAGGAAGACCAGGGAGATGGCCAGCACCTGCGGCAGCATCGGTTCACCCGGCCGGGTGAAGGCGGGCACCACGGCGGCGGCGATCATCCAGGCCTTGGGGTTCACCCATTGGAACAGCGCGCCGCCGATGAAGCCGAGTGGCGGCCGGGCCGGTCCTGCCTCCGGCGGCGGCGCGGTGGCGATCTTCCAGGCGAGCCACAGCAGCCAGGCCGCGCCGGCCCAGCGCAGCACTTCATGCAGCGTATGGCTGGCCAGCAGCGGCCCGGCGAGGCCGAGGCCGACCAGCAGGATCATGCCGCCGAAACCCACGGTGACGCCCAGCATATGCGGCATCACCCGCCGCACCCCATGGCCGGCCGCGGCGGCGGCGACCATCAGCACATTCGGCCCAGGTGTGACCGATGAGGCGATGGCGAAACCGAGAAGGGGCAACCAGTCCATGGGCGGATCGTGACAGCAATGCTGACCTGCTGAAAGCTCAGTTGGCCGAGAGTGCCATGCGGATGGTGATGGCCTGCACCACAAGCCCGTCATGCCGGAGATCGGCGGTCGCGGTCAGCACCTGGTCATCGCTGCGGCGGGCGCGGAAGCGGCAGATCTCGGCCAGTGTCTCCTGCCGCACCGCCTCGCATTGGAAGCCGTATTGCCGCAGCTGCTCCGCCAGCGGCCCCAGATTGCTGCCGGGCGGGTGGGCGGCCAGCAGGTCCCGCTCCAGCCGCTCGGCCCCCACCCGCGGGCCGGCCTTCACATAGGGCTCCATGCCGGGCCGGGCTGTGAAGCCGCCGGCGAACATCTGCGCGCCGAGCGCCAGCGCGCCCAGCATCAACCCTGCCACGATCAGCGCGTTGCGCGCGGTCCGCGGCTTCGGATCGGCACCAGCCGATGCCGCCTGAGCCGTGTCATTGGCCGGCGCCGGCTGGTACCAGGCGCGCGGCCGCGGGGTAATCGGTTCAGGCGCGATGGCGCGTTACCAGCCGGCCCGGCTTTTCCCCGGTGGCCCCACCCTGTTCGCCGTAGCCGGCGCGGAAGGTCGGCACGCCATTGGCCCAGACTTCCTCGATGCCGATGGAGGGCAAGGTCGGCGTCTCGAAGGTCGCCGCATCGATCACCGTGGCGGGGTCGAACAGCACGAGGTCGGCATAGGCGCCCTCCGCCAGCACGCCGCGATCGACGATGCCATAGGCTTCCGCACAGCGGCCCGTCATCTTGTGCACGGCGGTCTCCAGCGAGAACAGGCCGACATCGCGCACGTAGTGCCCCAGCACGCGCGGGAAGGTGCCCCAGAGGCGCGGATGCGGGTGCGCGTCGTGCGGAATGCCGTCGCTGCCGATCATGGACAGCGGATGCGCCATGATCCGGCGCACATCCTCCTCGTCCATCTGGAAGCTGATCTGGCCGGCCGGCGTCAGGCGTTCCGCGGCCGCCTTGATGTCGCTGTTCCAGCCGCGGGCGATGTCGTGCAGGTACTTGCCGGCCATTTCCGGATGCGGGACGGACCAGGTGATCATCACCTTCACATCGTCACGGAGGCGATCCGGCATCAGCACCGTGGAGCCGGCCGGATAGGGATAGACGTCGTAGGCCACCTCCTGCGTCCGGGCATATTCGGCGATCAGCGGCAGGGTCTGGGTCGAGCGGCCGAAATTCTCCGGCAGCGAGCATTTGTGGTGGCTGATCTGCACCGCGACGCCGGCATTCTTGCCGATCTTCATCGTCTCCTCGATCG
>LNFM01002989.1_pt1 | contig 39518 bp, 40 predicted proteins | sample 596031 | NCBI WGS metagenome assembly LNFM01 (sample SAMN04254537, study PRJNA301005) | activated carbon metagenome | isolation source: dual media filters at the Ann Arbor, Michigan drinking water treatment plant | place: USA: Ann Arbor | reverse complement strand
CATTGGCTCAATCAACGGCGCTGAGCTGAAACTCAACGAATCGGCGGACGCGGATACGATTAAAGTTGGCGCTGTGAAACTCGAGGGATCCAAGGAGAATTTCGCGCAGTGTCTCGACGCCATACTCGGTAGTCGAAAGTGGTCGTTTGATCAGGCGCTCGAACAATCGGAAGCGAAGTATCGGCTGGGCCCTGATTTCGATGAACGGGTAAATGAGATGGCCTACGTGCTGTCCAAGAAGCCAATCGTTCTCGCGCAGGGAGTCGAAGCAGTTATCGGGGACCGCATCGCGCTAGACAATGATTGCGAGACCCCGTGCATCTATGCTGCGCCGCCCGTTGACTATATTTATGATCGCACAGGCGCGCGTAGTGCAAGGACAGCCTGGGATGGGCTTGTACAATATGGCCCATACGACCGAACGAGTTTTTCGACACGCAGTCCGAAGATTCTTGTCGTGTTTCCGAAGGCCTCTCAAGGCAAAGTAGAATCCTTTCTCGCGGCGCTGAGAGATGGCATGGGTGCGAGTAGCCCTGCTTATGAGACCGGGTTCACGAAAATCATGGAGCTGGTGAAAACCGACTACGTAATGTGCCCAGTCGATCTGGCCGGCGTCCCGCGCAACGCGATTGCGCAAAAGTATCGGGGAGCTATGGAGACCGGTCTTCAGCAAGATGTTTCACCACACGCGGCGATTGTCGTTCTTCAGAATGAGCATGCGACGTTACCGGGACTCGACAACCCATATATCCAAACCAAGTCGATGCTGATGACCCTCGGCATTGCGAGTCAGGAAGTGCGGATGTCTACGGTGACTCAGAAGGCCGAGGGGTTGCCGTATACTCTGCGCAACATTGCAGTATCGCTCTACGCGAAAATGAACGGCACACCGTGGACGGTAAGTCAGGATCAAAAAATCAGCGAAGAGTTGGTCATCGGAATCGGGTTTGCTGAACTCTCGGGCAGCCGCGTCGATGCGCGCCAGCGCCATGTCGGTATTACGACAGTGTTTAGCGGCGACGGCACTTATTTGCTCGGAAATGTCTCCAAAGAGTGCGCCTATGAAGATTATCCGCAAATTGTTCGCGACTCGATGCTTGCAGTCCTGAGGGACGTTAAGAAAAAGAACAACTGGCAATCGGGCGACACGGTGCGTATCGTTTTCCATGCCCATCGACCTTTAAAGCGCGTCGATGTTGCCAAGATCGTTTTTGACTGCGCGCGCGAGATTGGTGCTGAGCAGGACGTCCAGCTCGCGTTTGTGACGGTGACGCACGATCATCCTTTCTTTCTGATCGACAGAACGGCCAGAGGCGTTTCAGTAAAATATGGATCTGAACAAAAGAAGGGGGTTTTCGCGCCGGATCGCGGGACGATCACGCGGCTCGGCCGGCATACACGGTTATTGGCGACGAATTCCGGAACTCTGATCAAGCGACCACTGACGCCGTTACCGCAACCTTTGCTGATCAGCGTTCATCCGGACTCTACATTCAGCGATGTCGACTACCTGTCTGAGCAGGTCTTGAAGTTTACCAGTCTTTCTTGGAGATCCGTGCTGCCCTCTCGCACACCGGTGACAATTTCATACTCGGAGCGAATTGCAGAACTACTCGGGCGATTGCGCGAAGTTCCAGACTGGTCTTCGGTCGCTCTGTCCGTGAAGCTGAAGTATAGTCGGTGGTTTTTGTGACCACGGTGATTACGAGTCCCATGGCGGCTGTTCGGTCAGCGGCGCGTGCTTTGCTTGGCAGATCGGATGATGAGCGTGATGTGATGCGCGGACTTGCAGAGCGCGTGTTGGCATCCGGCCAATTGGAAGGGGTCACGATGCATGCACCTACGCTAGACGAGGTCGATGCGAAAGCGTTGCGTCGATCGCCGGTTCTGGCGGCGCTCGGGTTTGAAATCGGTCGGTGTGGTCCAGCCGAGCAATCTCTCTGGTTAGACGGCGTGGATCGGTTGAGGGGGCGTGAGGCGTTTCCAGGCGACGGACAATCTTTCGTGCATAATCCCGGCGAAGTGCTCGGTTTGATGTCAGGGCTGGAGGCACTCGGAGTTGACGACAATGGTCATCGTGACTGGTTTCAGCTTTTGATGCAACGTGGGCTTAACGAGGGCAAATTCCGCACGCCAATCACACGGTTAGCTGCGAATATTTGCGTCGGCGTTCTGAACCCCCTTCAATCGGATAAAAAAATCGCCGAAGAAGAATTGCGCCGACTTACGCAGTCTTCAGATCTGCTGCAAGCTGCTGCTATGATCATTGCTTACTGTCCGGCGTGGTCAGAAGAATTGTCCAAGATCGAAAAGGCCTTTACGGCGCGGGTGCTCTCTGAGCCGATTTCTTTGACCAATCGAGGCGAAGCAGCGGCCGCGCTGGTTCTTGCCCAGAGAGTGACGGATCGCATAGACTTAATCGCCGGCGCAGCGAGCTCGTCACGGGACGTAATTGTGGCGCTCTGCCGACGTTTTCCCTTGTTCGCCAAACAAATGACTGTTCGGCATGGAGGCCGGGCGCCTTTCGAGATTCAAGATGAGTACGACGTCCAGGATTTGTTCCACGCGATTTTACGCCTTCATTTTGATGATGTTCGCGCAGAGGATGTGAGCCCGGACTTTGGCGGCAATAGCGCGCGTGTCGACTTTTTCCTTCCCCGCGATCGCATCGTGGTCGAGGTAAAGATGATGCGCGCGAGCCTGACACAAAAGAAAGTTGTGAACGAACTGATCGAGGATATTGCGCGATATACGGCGAAGGACGGCGTCGATACCCTCATTTGTCTCGTCTATGATCCAGAGGGGCGCTGTCAGACGCCACAGGCCCTTGAAACAGATCTGTCAAAGAGCGCTACACGCCTCAACGTAAGCGTTGTGGTTTGCCCACAAGGCGTTTGATGCTGCCCAGCCCGACGTCATTCAGACTTTTGAGACTGGCGCCTATTTTCCCAAAGGAGTCTTAGACCTAGCTGAAATTTCGAATCTGTTTGAGTTGTGCTTGACGATACGCATCGTCCTGCTTTCGAGATTTTCCTGTCATGAGCGCCAGCCGCAATCTTGCACTGGTTGGCTCGATGATGCAGCAATCGATTTCGTGTTCGGTGGTGAACCATGAAGAAGACGGGGAAGAAGCGAGCGAATCGGAAAGCTGTTTCGGCAGACCTCGTCGTCGGTTCGAAAGTGCGCCAGCTTCGGGCAGATGCCGGATTGACGCTCTCGGAACTGGCTGAGGCACTCGGTATCAGTCACCAGCAGCTGCAGAAGTATGAAACCGGCGCGAACCGGATTTCGGCGGGCATGCTGTACGAGCTTGCACGGTTTTTCGTCATCCCCGTCGATCAGCTGTTCGAGGGGAGCGATGCCGAAATTAGCGAGGATGTCGAGCTAATCCGTGCCCGGCGCAAATGCCATGCTGTGGTCGATCGCACGGACTCGAAGTTGAAGCTCGAAGGAATGGCGAAGGTGCTTCGCGCGATGTCCGGCGACTAAGCCATGTTCGGATTTTGATTGGCATGTGTTGCGGTCTGCGCTGGCTTGCAGCTGCTTGTGCCGCGTCCAACTAGGCAATCCGGACGTGGCAGGTTGATCATGCTCCCTCGTAACGACGAGCGGAGCAGGGTGCATGAATCCCGGAAGAATCCTGATTGGCCAGGTCGGCATCGTGCTGATCGTGATCGTCCTGACGCAGTGGTTTGCAACGCAGTGGACAGCAGCGGCGCTCGGATACCAACCTGCGCTGGGCGCGCCGTGGTTTGCTGTTGGTGATCGGCCCGTCTATCTCCCCTGGCGTCTCTTCCAGTGGTGGTATGCCTATGAAGCCTACGCGCCTGAAGTATTCGGAACGGCCGGCCTGATCGCGGCAAGCGGCGGATTGTTCGGCATACTTGTAGCGGTTGTCGGCTCCGTCATCCGCAGCCGGGACGCAAGGTTCGTCACGACCTATGGCTCAGCACGCTGGGCAACCATGAAGGATATGCGCCAGCACAAGCTACTTCGGCCCGACGGGGTGTTCCTTGGCCGGTACCGCAGCAAATACCTACGACATGCCGGACCGGAACATGTAATGGCTTTTGCGCCCACCCGCTCGGGCAAGGGTGTCGGCCTCGTTGTGCCAACGCTCCTCTCCTGGACAGAAAGCGCTGTTATCCATGACATCAAGGGCGAGAACTGGACCCTGACATCAGGCTGGCGGTCGACATTTTCAGATTGCATCCGGTTCGATCCGACAGATGCCCGAAGCCCGCGCTACAATCCTCTCCTCGAAGTGCGGCGCGGCGCCTGTGAGGTACGTGACGCGCAGAACATTGCTGATATCCTTGTGGATCCTGAAGGCTCTCTGGAACGGCGCAGCCATTGGGAGAAGACCGGACATGCGCTGCTGGTCGGCGTGATTCTGCATGTTCTTTATGCTGAGGAAGACAAAACGCTCGCAGGCTGCGCAAAGTTCCTCTCCGATCCGGACCGGACATTCGCGGCAACGCTCCGCCTGATGATATCGACGCCTCATCTTGGGGACCGACCGCACCCTGTCGTCGCTCAGGCAGCAAGAGAGCTCCAGAACAAATCCGAGAATGAGCGTTCCGGTGTACTATCGACGGCGCTGAGCTTCCTCAGCCTCTACCGTGATCCGGTCGTGGCTGAAGTTACGTCCGTGAGTGACTGGACGGTGGAAGGGCTGGTGATGGGCGAGCAGCCGATGTCCCTCTACCTCGCCTGCCCGCCATCGGACGTCTCTCGCACCAAGCCGCTGATGCGGCTGGTTCTCAATCAGATTGCGCGGCGGCTGACGGAACAGGAGCCAGATCCGTCGCGGCGGAAGCTCCTGTTTATGCTGGATGAATTTCCCGCGCTCGGCCGGCTCGACTTCTTCGAGACTGCCCTTGCGTTCATGGCAGGCTACGGCGTGCGCGCCTTCCTCGTCGCCCAGTCCCTCAACCAGATCGAAAAAGCCTACGGGCCCAACAATGCCATCCTCGACAATTGCCATGTCCGGGTCGCGTTTGCGACCAATGATGAGCGCACAGCCAAGCGGATTTCTGAAGCGCTCGGCACCAAGACCGAACTGCGCTCTCAGAAGAACTATACCGGCCACCGGCTCTCACCCTGGCTCCCGCACATGATGGTCTCCCGTCAGGAAACGCAGCGCGCGCTGCTCACGCCGGGCGAAGTCATGCAGCTTCCATCGACCGATGAGATTGTGATGGTTGCGGGCGCGCCGCCGGTACGTGCCAGAAAGCTTCGATTTTTCGAGGACGGGAACTTCACAGCGCGCATCTTGCCGGCAGCTGCGAATGCGCGCCTGTTCGTCGCCTTAAGCCATGATTGGCAGGGGCGTGTTCTTTGTGCGCCCCTACCGACTTCAAGGACGCGCAATGAAGACCCGGAAGGTGACGGCGGCCTAGGCTTGAAGCCTGAGCTGGGCGAGCCCCCAGCCCGATTGCCTGACGACCTCGCGGCGGAGATCGCGCCGGACGAGCAAGAGGACATAGCGCCTGAGCAAGACGGCCGTCTGCAGACCGTGCGCCGCGCTGTCGCCATTGATCAGGGCGACAAAGATTTTCTTCCGGATTTCTGACATGGGCAAACCCCGGCTGAATCTTCGCTTGAGGGCCGAGCTGCTTCGAAAGCTCGAAGAAGCTACTCGCCGTCCTGGTGTGACCAAGAACGCATTGATCGAACAGGCGCTTGAGGAATATTTCGAACCAGAAATCCGGCATAAGCTTGAAGAAAGGCTGCTCGCTCGGCTCGATCTTTTCGAAGTCCGGCAGGGCGAGATCGAACGGGATGTCACGCTATTGTTGGAGACCCTTGGCCAGTTCGTTCTGTATTGGTTGACCCGCACGGATCCGATCCCGGAAGGCGAGCGCGAAACTGCGCACGCGCTCGGTCAGAGACGGTTTGATTTCTTCATTGATCAGGTGGTGCGGAAGGTTCGCCGGGGCGGGGGGATCGGGGGCCAGTTCGGTCTGGCGGCGGCTCCTGCGGAGAAGGACAGTCCTGTCGAGCAAAACGAGAATGAATAGCGTGCGTAAGTCAAAGTCTTTTCGGAGCCAAAGATCCGATGGATCGCCGCGCTTGGACGCCGGGCGACCAGAACGGTTTCTGCTTAGTTGGTCGGCGCTCTCAGTCTTCACCAGGCTCACCATTCTGAGTGAACCGGAATTGGGTATGAAACGATCGCACATTACCGGGGACGCCCGGGCGCAAAAAGCAAGGTCACCGCCGCGTGCAAAGCCAATCCTTTAACCATCGTAGTGTGTCTGATGGGCTAAGCCGCTGCCTCAGAGCCATTTCATGCGGCGCTGGACAATCCGTAAGGCGTCAGCGCCGCCTGCGAGGCTTGCGCCTTTGAATATTTCGCGTTTAGGTGATGTTTGCTACCTCGCAGGGGGCCTGTCGGCAACCAGCGGGGCGCTCGCGCGTTGAATGGGCTCATCTGCCTCTTGCGCGGAGGAGGGGATAGATATGCGAGTTTATCGCGCCACAACTGGCCACGCCGCGAAAAAGCCGTGGCCCCGCCTAGACCTTGCCCCGGCGATGCTCCGGATTGAGCGGATGTCCGGCGTTCTTCATTGCGTTCTCTCGGGCCCTGTCATTTGTGGTGGGTCGGCTGGGCCGCCTTCGGCGAATCGTGCAAGGGGAGAAACAGCACAAGTTGAAATCAACTCGGTGTTAAGCAGATTGAACCAGCGTCGGCATTGCCTATCTGAAGGCGCTCTCACATATCGTTTTTCAGTAAGTTCCGCCCCGTGTGCTGCATGAAGACCTGGATCACCCCTAAAAGCGAAAACCGCTTCGCCTCCATGCGCTTCGGCCGCCTTGTCGACACCCGTCTTGCGGGAGACTCCGCGATTCCGATCCGGCTAGGCTTCAATTCCTCGCGGCGCCTCATCGACGAACTCGTGCGCCGCGGCGACGAGCTTGCTGATGAGATCTACAGCGCCGGCGTCAAGGGAGTGGGCGGCGATTGCAATGTGTCGCTTGAGCTGGATACCAGCCTCAAGGATGTTCTGGTCTTTAGCGACGCTCGGCGCTCGCTCAGCGACGATTACGCAATCGACCTCGCTGATCGTTCCATCTGCGTCGACGGTACCGTGCTTCTGACGCGGGTGACGTTTACCTTCTGCCCGACAGAAGCTGGCGGACAAGTCTATAAGACAATGGATGAAGCCGGCGATCGTCTTTTCGCCAAGCTCTGGTTCCGCGCAATTCCGATCGGCCGCCTCACCGCTGGCAATGAGCTTTTGCAGCTCGGCGAGGACGAAGTGGTCGCGGCCATGTCCATGGTGCGGGGAAAAGCGCGTGACCTGCTCGACGTTGTCGCGGATCGTTATGCGGCACTCATTTCCGAATACATCGGTGCCGCTGTCGACCTGCAGGGCAGGGGAGACATATCGCTTTTCGTTCTCGACGCGGAGGAGCCGAGTTTTGATACGTTTGCCGCGATGATCGAGCGCGCCTCAAGTAAGTCTGAGGTCGAACTCTGCGAGCACGATCAAGTCGCCGGTGCCTTCAATCGCCTGCTGTCTGGTATTCTCTCGAAGCCCGTTCTCAATTCCAACCTCGCTGAGGCGTTCAAGACATTGTCCGCAGATGGCAAAGTGAATGTGGTCGACTTGGTAGAGTCTCGGGATCGAAGCGGCGAGCTGAGCCTGCACTTTGCCCTATATGGCGCGGACGCTGCCGAATTCTTCGGTGTCGCCCGAGCGCGGCCGATGGTTGAGATCAAATCTCCACGGCCGGGCGACTTCAACCAGAGCGAAAAACTGGCGCCAACGAGGTCTCCGGCAAACAAGGCGTCTGCGATCGTTTCTAACGATCTTGTCATGCACCTTTAAACGTCGCATTGAAGTGAGATGAACTCATCTCTTATCAATGACGTACGCACACGAACCGGGCATGCCCGGTTCGAAGATCTGCATGCTTCTCCGATCGGAAGCCTCAAGAATCTCGACGCGCAATATGTGACTGCTCTGCAGGGGTGTATGCACAATCTGCTGGCGCGCACGAGTCTCGCACTGGATCGGATCGAATGCGAAATCGAGCCACCCGGCGTGAGCGACCAGCCGGACAAGGAACTCCGGATTTCGCTGGTCTCCTCCGTCATCCGGGGCCCGCGTAAGCGGGACAAGACCGGCATAGATGCGATGATGGCCGATTACGGCCGATTGCATCAGGATGTCGAACTTCGGCGCGCCGGGGAGGATCTCAAGATCTTGCATTACACGGAGGGTTTCGTAGCCAGTGAGGAACGAAACAACGAATGGATTGAAGATCGAAAAGCCGAGTTGCGCGAGGCGCTGAAGTCGAAACCGCACGTCATCTGCTTCCCCGAATTTGCTGTGCCCATGCCTCTGCCGAGTTCTGACATGCTCGGATATACCGACCCATCCGACTATGGGCGACAGTTTAAGGAGTTCTGCGACATGTGCGCGGCTGCGATGAAGCCGCCTGCAAAGACGCGCAACCAGTCGCTGCATTATCCGTTCGTATTCATGGGGTCATTCCACTGTCCCCAGCAGCACTTCAATACAGGTGTAATCTTTCCAACTGGCGGACATGTCGAGGCCACCAATGTCCGGATCACGCGCCAAAAGATCGACGATGAACCGGTTCAGGAAATCAAGCCGATGCCGTTTCCGGTTCTGCACCGGAAATTCTTTCCCGCGCGCCGGGCGGGCGAGACGGCGCGGGTTCCAAGCGGGATGGAATTCCTCACCTACAAAGTTGGCGGCCTGCATATCGGTGTGCTGATCTGCTCGGATATTCTTGATCTCAACCAGTTCCTCAATATGGCTCGGCTGGGCTCACTTCGGGTAGACCGCTATCCGCTCGACCTTATTCTTGTACCCGCCTATAATTTGAGCCTCAAACTTTCGACCATGTGCCGGGAGTTGTCGCTGCTCGCATCGACAAGTGTTGCCTTCGTCAATGCCAACCCTTGCTTCGAAGAGTTCCCGTCCAGCAAGTTCTTCGTCTGCGGCTTTGATATCGATGAGCTTGGCAAAGAAATGATCGACGGCAGTCCGATCATTCTCGAAGCGCCATCCGCAGTGCCGATTGAGTGTGTGCGCAAGGGCTGCAGTAGTGAGCTGCTCACGCTCAGGCTCGACCGGGCGAATCTCAAGCAATTGCAGAACATGTTCCGAGGCAAGGCCTATGAGTTCTTTCAGGACAATCGAATTCAGACTGTCTTTTCGAGCGACGAGAACGGCAATCCCTGACCTACCATCGATCAGAACCAGGATACGAGTGGCAAGACCTGGTGGCTGGCGACGGAAACGAAAGTGGAGTGCATGTTCGTCACAATGCGCAGCATCAATACGGAAGTATCCTTCAAGCGCTTCCTCCAAGTCAGCGCTGCTCAATCGGACGCTTCAATGGGCCAGCTTGCCGAATTGGCTGAGTATACCAGCTGAAATGGATTGTGCTCCACGTGTTCCAGAATGCGGGCGCACGGGGCGTACAAGATGCCGAAGGCCTGCTTTTCGCCGTTGCCGAGATGCTGCGGCAGGGAGTCCAGGTTTTGCTTCGCGAGCATTTCTGAGTTCGTTTGAAGGGTGCCTCAGAGGACTAACTCGGTGAAAAGTCGGGCCCTGAATTTCGCGCATTGTAAGCAACTCGCAGGTCTCATTTTAGTCCGACTACTGACCACGTATGCCCTGCGATCAGGCTATGAAGGAGGAGCCGCTGGTTGTGAGATAAACGGGAGCTGGCTGCCTGGCGCGAGGGATGGTGTATGATTCAAATTCCGAAGGCGGCGACGATCTCGGCCTGCGAGGAGGCCTTAAGCTTGCTCGACCAGCCTTTGAAATGTTCCAGAGTGGAGATTCCGACGCGGTTAAAATACGCCTCTGGGGGCGGTGAAATCTCATGGCTGCAGTTCCTGATCAGTTGGGCTCAGAAATACCCTGGAAAGACCATTCGGACCTTCGCCACAGCCAGCGACGACGCACAAGTGGAAGACTTTAGCCGCCGGCTGCATGGACTGGTAGCGTCGTTGGTTGGGGCAAGAATTGAAGGGCGCGGCGGGGCGCCTGACCTGACTGAATCCTTCCGGTCACGTGCTCTCAGCAGGCTCGATGCGCTTCAGGCGAGCGACCCGTTCGGAGACGCAAGAGGACCAGTGCTTGAAATTGTGGCGGCTGACCATCTTAGCCGGAGGTATCCCGGCTACCTGTACAGGATGCAGCGCAACGGCGCGCCGTCATTGAAAAGCAAAAGTGATTTCATGGTGGGCGCTCGCGACCTCGCTCACAGAGTCGGATTTCGGGCTGACGCCTTGTCCGAACCGACACAAGCCTACGAGGCAATCGGTGCTTTCCTCGAAGAAGTCGTCAAGAATACGCAAGTGCACGCCCTCACCGATTTAGCTGGCGACCAGCTTTCCCTTTCTTTCAGGATCCTCCAGGTCTCAAGGATCGACCCCGATCCCGGGACAATGCGAGCGATTGCCGGAGATTTTGCACCACTCGGCAAACATTTTGAGCAGCGCGTTCCAGCAGGGCGGCGCTCATTGGTGCCGTTTCTATCGATTTCTGTTCTGGATTCAGGTCCGGGATTTGCTCAACGCTGGACCGGCAGACCACTGACGGATCTAAACGCGGACGCTGAGCTCAAGGCGACCATTGAGTGCTTCTCAGGTGGTTCAAGTGAAAAGAAAGACCGATTTGGCGAAGGTTTGCCGCTGGTTCGGAAAATGCTCAAGCGCCAAGATGGGTTCCTGCGGCTCAGGACCGGTCGCACATCGCTCTATTACGATGCGGCGGACGATAATGTTGATCTGACCGGAAGCATGCCTCTTAAGACTTGGAAAAGGCCAGATGGCGAAACGCTGGCCGGCGTATCCGGCACGCTTGTCACAATCTTGATTCCGATGCGGGTCCGCGGATGAAAACGCTATTTACCTACCGCCATCTTCACGAAAACGGGCACGAAACGCTTTTTGTCTTTCTTCCCAGACGGGGAACCGAAGCCGAATTGATTGTTGATGTCGTAATGGAAGATATCGAAACCAATCTTGGTCCGGACAATGTCTTGATAGCTGTACCCGCGCTTGATTTTGACCGTGTCGAAGATCTGTTCCGCAACCATCCCCAGGTCACGACACTGCTCAACCGAATGAAAGGGCGAACGAGTGTAACTCTCGTAGGCTACAATGAATGCGGACAGGAAACCACGCGAAAGACGGTTTCGGGTCAACAGCCAGGCGCACATGTGAGCCTTTCGGCCATCATTCGTCCGGCAGTAACCCAGATCTTTCGCAACAATGGCGGTTTCGTGCAGGCATCGAACACATACCATTTTGTAAATCCGTCGGGGCGGCACACCGCACGGTTCATAAGACTGTCGAACATCCTTATCCGGGGCCGCGAAATCCAGTTCCTCGCTTTTGCTTTGTTGCCTTCGATCCCGGCGCAAACGGAAGAAGTGTATATCGATACGCCTGCCCTCTATTCAATTCTGGCAGGGGTGAATGAGATACGCTCGATATTCGGAAAGCGACCTCTGGAGGTGGAGAATTTTCGATCATATGAAGGGCTGCATCTGATCGCGCCTACGGTCCCGGCAAATTCAGTCGCCGTCATATCCGCGTCATCAAGCGGCGGACTCGGCCTAAAAATCGAAACAGAATGCGCGATTCCGAGACCCAATATCGTTCAATTTTTGTACCTTGGACATAAACCTCCCCTGTTCAGCACGGTTTGTGATTTGTCTGCAGATGCTGCCGAAAATCCGGACGGGTTCCGGGAGGTGCCAAACGTCTTCCCTGCACATTCGTGTGAACTTTGCCGGCAAGGATCATTCCAGGTCCATCTGCATGGCGACCAATTCGACGTGAAGGGTCCTCAACCCGCTCCAATCGAGATCAAGCAAGACCACGGACCGAAAGGCTTTGGCAACGTCATCGATCGCCTATCAAAAGGAAAGGCGCTGAGCGTTCGTGCCGGTGCACCTGCTAGGGACCGAAACCGAGATTTTTTTGTGGACACAGCAGGCCTGTTTTCCAAGGGACCAGTTGCGGACCGTCTCGATTATATCATGCGCCGTTCGGTACCCTCTTCGACCACTCATATAATTGCCATCGACCAAAGTTCCGAGGAACTCGCAGGCAAGATCCTCGAGCATGTAAAAACCACTGGCGGCAAAGCCGTAGTGCTCAAGGCTTCCGAGATAGATTTGATCGACAAATCGAAACAGTCGTCGATTGTTGTAGCGGCTGCTGCGATCGAAAGTGGGCGGTGCCTGACGGACATGAGCCGGGATCTGCGGTCGGTGACTGAACATTCACCAATCTGCTATCTGGTCGGTATTGAAAAGACGACAGGCTTCGCTAGGCGGGAATCTCTCAAGCGGACACTTGTGCAATGTCCCCATCCCCTAAAGCATGAATTCGTGACGGTTGAATCGCTGATCCTGCCTCCATCGTCAAACCAGAATTCATGGAATGACGAACTTGACCTGTTGCAGAACCCCGATTTCGGTGACTTCATTGCTCCGGACGTCCGTAAGCTGATCGATAGCAGAATAGAGCGCCTCCGAAAAACGTCTCAACCGCTGAAGGACGATCTGTTTTTGCCTACCGCTTTCAATGAAAAACTAAGCTTGCAGCCAGGATTTGTGTTCTGGCCAGCCAGTCTCTCTGCCGGTCAGCACAGTCAGGCGGACGTGTATTTTACAATTGCGTCTGTGCTTCAACAGCTCAGAGTGAATTCCGAATCTTCGCAGTCCCAATCGGCCATCCGTAACATGTGGTTCCATCAGACCGTGATCGATCCGTCGAATTTCGCCCGCTTCAACGACGATATCATTCAGGCATCCCTGCTGCGAGCGGCACGTCCGTCGGAACTGAATTATCGTGATAATCCCGACGAAAGCCGCGAATTGGGAAGGATTATCAGCCGCATCATAAGAGCAGCGAACCTTCCTAGGGGCGGTGCGGCGCCAGAGTTCATGCTGTCTATTGCTACAAGCCGATTGTCGCTTCGCACAGACGATCTTAAGGCGGTCGTCTCCGAAGCGGCGGCGTGTGGTGGAGTCCTCCGGATGTTCGCAGAGATGGTGCGCAAAACTTCCCCAGAGATCGCCTGAGGGTCAGTTTCTGGAAATGATTAAGAGGTGCGAGCTTTCAGGTCAGTTTGCCGACACTCAGCGTTTCAAGGCCTGTGATTTCTTTCGGCGACTGTCCGTCAAACGTATCTGCCTCTAGGATTTCATCAGGAAAAGTAATCCCAGTACGCTCAGCGACAGTCTGAATGGAGATTTGGAAAGGCCGAAATTCGCCTGGCTCAAAATCAACATAGGCCCGTTCCAGACCAAACTCCTCAATCGACTTTTCCTGTTCAAGCAGGAACCCGAATGCCCTGAGCTTTGGTTTCTTCCGCCCGCGCTTGGACGATATGAGGACGATCTTCCAGAAGTCGAGCGGGATTGAATGAGATCCGTTGCCAAAATCGTGGAAGATGGCCCGGACGCGGTCGAGGACAGGACCGGCGAGGATAGTGAGGCGCGAACCTTCAGCGCCAGCCTCTGTTTCAATATGGTTCTCGAGATTGCCCCATACGCCATTCAGGTTGGACCGGTTGAACCTCTCATGCTGAGGGGTGCAATTAGTGTAATGGAACGTATCTGCATTGGCATACTTTACTTCTTCGAGCGTCGATCCCCACTCCGCATCGACGCGCCGTACCACATGGCCAAGGTCAAATTTCTTTGCTGGCCCATAGAGGTCATTTTTCTCGATTTGCAAACCGCCGGCAATACGTGGGTCGCGGCGCCAAGTGTCGTCACCATGATCCTTGCGCGAAAGGTCCCAGCGCATTTTCGGACTATAGTCCGCATTGACGGCAGTCCAAACCGGCAGCTTCCAGTCTTTGTCCATGGCGAGGGAGAAATGGTGATAGTCGAGAATGACCGGATTCCCGTGCCTGTCACAGACCGTGCTGGCAAGACGGCCTTCGCTAAGGCTCGGGACGGGCACTTCAAGGCCGGGCAAAAATGCGGGGTCATAACCGCGCCGATGGCCGTACTCCGGATCGAATGTCAGAGCGGCCTCGACGAAGATGCCTTCGGCCGCTGCTTGCGGCAGGCTTTGCTTGAGGAGCGGGGCATCATGCCCGGCGCTCGAGATTGAAATTGACGCGGAGCCATGTACATGGATGACAGTGGCGCCGCCTGTCTTGTGTTCGACGGCTTGCTCAGAATAAGATCCGTTTACAGACGAAAAAAGCACCGGAGGCGGAAGCGCCGCTTCTGCCAATCCACTTGTCATTTGCCCCAGGATCGAAAGTCTAAGCTCGTCCTTTTGTTTGTCCTTCAGCTTGGTGGCCGCAATCGATTTATAGATCTTGCTGATGCGTACGCCTTCATTGGCGATCCATTTGATTTGGTCCCACCCCTCTTCGCGCGACCAAGGCCTGTCATAGATGTTGAGTATTTGGCCTGCTTCGTTTTCGGCCCAGACGCCGGCGTGGTGAAGGACCACAACCTCCCAGTTTATGTTGAAGCCGGCCGAGCCGGATGCGCCAGGATCGGTGTCTGTGCGATAATGTAGGTGATTTTCCAGCCTGTTGACGATTTCGTTGTTCGTTCGAGCGTACTTCTTCGGCCCGCCATTCGGATGCTGAATAATCGAGATGGCCTGGCCAATCAGTACCTTGCCGGTTTCAGGAATGAGCGTGTGCCGCCCCCAACCGTCGAGGGTGGCTGCACCGTCTTCCTCCGTCGCCGCGAGGGCAACAATGGTAAAGTCCAGTTCTTCGTTAGTCAGAAAGAACTTTGACGGTTCGAGTCTGTAGGTCTTGCCGCGATTGATGCCCAATCCAGAGCGCTCGTATCCGAAATTCGCGCCCGATTCCGCTGCCGCATTTGCCGACGGTAAGACATGATTGTTGGTAATGAGCAGGCCGGGCGCGACAACGAAGCCCGTGCCGTATCCATTTAGTTCATGGCCAGGCCCAGTCAGCTCGACAATGCGCGCAATCGGCTGTCCGGCTACCTGTTCCGCCGTGGAACCGGGCAGGTCGGCAAAATCAGGTGTGCCAATTACGCGTTCTCGAGCGGGCAAAAAAAGGTCGGTGCCAGAGGGAGCATTGGGGATGATTGCGGCGGCCCGCATTGTGAAATTGCGCACCGCCTCGGCATTGTCCGCAGCCATCGGTCCGCCTTTGCGGAGCATCAGGGCTGCTTCGGCGCGCTCGATGCGTGTGTCCCTCCAACGCAACGCTGCCTTTCGGCAGACTTCGAAACGCCGCTCAGCCTGTTCTTCTCTTAGGGCCATAGGGCTGCCTCCATCACTACCGGAGGTAGAGTAGCAGAACTCTCATCTTAGACAAGGTAATTCGCCTTGCAGATGAGGCGGACTGCCAGGGTCGTCTCTGCCGGAGTAGATTTCTGACCAGTTTTCGATTCTGTCTGTGGCTTGCTGGCGCTCGCGCTCCGTACAGATGTGACAAGCCGTTCGAGCTGCTCTGCAAGCTTCTGACGCGGATTGCCTCTCGCGCGATGCTGCAATCTGCTCGGGACGGCTCGTTGAAAGCCTTCAGAAGAGTTCGTTTGAAACGCGCGGCTCTGGACGGCATTTTGCTTCGATGCTTTGGCAGTCAAAACCTGATCGGCTTCAAAGCGCGGGTTCTGCTCCAACACAATTATCTGTTCGAAAAGATCCGACCGAAAAACTGTCGCAGTATCGCTTACGGACGGTCAGCGAGGAACTTCAGAAAGGGCAAGGCCCATCGCGACTGACTGAGATGATCGTTTATCTGATCATTGCGCCAGCGCTCGGTCCAACTATTGATAGCTAACACTCAAAGTCTGGCATATCGTAGTGAGACAGCGGGTTCGCGCCCGCCGGTTGATTGGGATTGAGCGAGCAGTCTAAATTCGACGCTGTCGAATATTGAACGTTCGCCATGGAAGTGCAGCGTCCGGACGGCGCTGGGAAAACATTTGCTTCGGGGGGATATCATGAAAATCGTAACTGCATTTATGGCGCTGGCTTGCCTTGCCGGCTGCGCGCACACGACTTTCCATGAACTGCAGGACAACACAGCGGGAGACGGGACACGCTCGTACACGCTGACGAAAGAGGACTCCGGGCTCGTTTATTACGTCCCAGTTCCACATCTTCTGGTAACGCGCCCCCAGAATAAGGATGGGGCCACTACAAGCCAGATCATCATGTTACCCGACCTCGACCGTCCCATGTCGATGAAGTTCCATCCAGGGCTCGGCAGTGCGGAAATGGGCGTTACCCTGTCGAACGGAATGATTGCGAGTTTCAATCAGAAAACAGACTCCAAGATTCCGGAAACTCTCGCGAACCTTGCGGCGCCGTTCACCGGTCTTGCGACCGCAGATGCAACTCGAGCAACCGCCAGCCTGACCTCTGCTCAGGAAGCAGAAATCCGAGCAAGGATTGAGGGACTGGTTCCTGCGGTCGATCCGAATGAGATGATTGAGCCGGACCCCTGCAGAAGGCCATACCTCGTACCGGCCGATCTGAATAGCGGCGTCAGCGGCGATCAGGCGGCGATCCTGATCGATGCGGCCAGCAGGATCGCGTGCATTGCCAACAAGCTGGAGACGGCCGGCGGAGAGGCGCAGATGTACGACCGCATTCGCCGGGCCAGTGAGCAGATTCAGTTCATGGTGTCTGCGGAGTCAGAATCTCCGGTGAACCAGATTGCGCTGCTCGTCATACTTGGAAAGGACCCTGTCGCTGATCCGCTTCGTGCGATTGTGAAGCCATTTGAAGATCCGCCAATTCCGACTGAAGGAGAGTTTGGAGCTTTGCGACAGTTATTGGTTTTCGCGGTCAAGGACGTGCAAGCGGTCGCCGATACGATTGACCCACCGCAGCCGGTGGAAAAGCCAAAGGCGTTCGAATTGTACAGGATAGACACGAAGGGAGTCGAAACGAAACTTATCCCGGTCGCCATCCCCTAGCGAAGCTTAAAGTCGCTCCCTCATCCCTTAATCGATGAGTTGCTCCGTCGGCCCGATTTCGAAAGCGGACTTTGTTCTTGAGGTATCGAGTCCCCTGCAGCTGCCAGGCTGACGCGCAATACAGGCAAGGGGTGTGCGAAGATCGGCAGGGCTCGGCCCGTTGAGAAGCAACGCGATTACTCTCTAAGGAAGCGTCGAGCGTTTACTAACCCAAGCAGTAAAGGCCCATGCTGGTAAGGTCCTGCTTGCAGAGTTCTTCGAAAATGCCATGCACGCCTGAAGCGTCCGGCACGGATCGGTTCGGGCGATCCGGTTGATGGCTATCCGGAATGATGTCGGGTCGCCGCTGGTTCTGTCGTGTCGGTTCTCTGGACTTTCCATGCCTGTCTGGTTCGGGTCTGTCGGGCTGGAAGACTACCTGGGAAGTGCAAACCAGAATGGCAAAGGGCCGGTCTTCCCATCTTGAGCGGCTTCCGGAACTCGAGCGACAAGCAGAATGCCTCAGACAAAGCGAAAGTGCCTAGCGTGGGCCGGAATCGCCGGGGAAGTCGACTCAGGAAACGATTGACTCTCCGATGCTTCTTCAACCATAGGTAATGCGAGTTGCGGGAGGAAAACATGCGGCTCAGTGAAAAGGATATTGAGGTAATCGCCGAGCAGCTCCCGGATAACAGCGAGTTTCAGGAAGGGAAGCTGCCGCCATACTATTCTGGCGGTCCATCCCGACGTCTGGCGGCAGCCGCGACGTATGCACAGAGAGTGTTTTTGACGAGCGAGCAGTTCCGATTTCAGCGCTTGCCGTTCGAGGATTTTAGTGCGGGGTTCATTGCCCGCCACAGGAAGCTCGAACTGACGTCGAAAATGCCTGAATCAGGTGCGTTCACATTCGGTATCATGGTGCGTGCGCGCCAACTTGACCCTGAGAACCCTCAAAGACTATTGGGGCGCATCAGCTACCAGGGGGTTGAGCTTCCGATCATCCTGTCGTCCGGTGCTGAAGAACGGCATACCCCTTCTGTGAACCCCGTAGTACCGGGGCAGGGTTCGACCACGTGCTGGGTAAAGCCAGCTCCGGGAAACACCCTGAGATGGAGTCAGGGGGCGCTGACAGCCCGGCATATTGTTGAATCTCTCAACACGGGAGATCCGGTTCATTTCGGTGGTGGCCATCTGGCAAATCAGTATTTTGTCGGGTACCTGGCAGACAAAGGCGCGTGCCCGATTGATGCGGCTGTTGTAGAACTTGCTCCATCTGAGTTGCCTGGCAGCCTGTCGCAGCTCTTCATCGCTGGTCCGCACAAGCTTCTGCTTCCACCTGGCATAAACGTGAATGTGCAGGGGGCGGCGAGCGGTGCTTGGACAGCAAAAATACTACGCCATTTTGCCCTCCCTGATTTCTGGGGTGCGATGATCGGACAGCGCGTATTCCTGGATGTGCCAGGAATGGCCGGTGACAGCGGCGCATTGGTGCAGGCATCGAACACCGGTGAGGGACTCGGGATTTACATGGGGACCATTCCGGACGGGCTCGGAGGGCATGAAGCTGTCTGCCAGGACCTGTATCAGGCTAGCGTTTATCTCGATTTTGAAGCTTACTTGTGAGGAGATCCGGCATGAGCGAGAAGCCGATAGACTGGGAAGTTGTTCTCATCGTTCCTGCCGCAGTGCGTGAGCTGGAACGCAAAGCTGACGTTCCCGGTGAATACCATTCTGGAAAGGGACTTTTCGGTTACGGTGTCGCAAAGGCCGGGGGCAAGCGTATTCAGGAGAGCCTGACAGCAATCGTGGCGCAGGTCGGTACGATGATCGAAACGATCAGGAGCGGCCCGGTCGGTGATCTCGAACTGGAGGGTGTCGAAGTCGGATTGGCGCTCAGTGCTGAGGGCACGGTCGGGTTTGCAACAGGGGGCATCGAAGCGAACATCACGCTGAAGTTCAAAGCGAAACCAGGGGCTTCAACATGAAAGGCTATAGGGAGCGTTTCTCGCGAGCGAGACGGATCGAGCAAACATGAAGTGGCAGAATCGGGAGCTTTGGCAGCCACTGGTCATGAAGCGCCGGTTTGACCGGATCTCGCAAATCCGAAACTTCAAATCGTAGAGCCCTGCATTACTTGCGGCAAAGGCGTGTATCCGATGATCGACCTCGCAGGCGCGATATGGAACGATAGGCTGATCGCCCTGGGGCCAGTAAACCCGCAACACTGCGAGTGGGTCCGCGTTGGCGACCTGAGCAACTGTCTTCAATTCGAGTAGATCGTGCCGGTCTTCATCATCGCGTTCAGCCTTACAAGAAGTCGCCTCGCGACAGCTATCATGGCGACTTTGGCGGGTTTTCCTGCCTCGCGCATTGTCAGGTAAACGGCCTTCCAGTGTTTGTCCCAACGGATTGCGACCAAGGCTGCGATGTACATTGCTTTGCGAACTTGACTTCGGCCGCCCCAAATCTTTCGTTTGCCTGTCTGACGGCCAGATTCGTGGGCATGAGGCGCAAGTCCTGCCAGGTTTGCAATCGCTCGTCTGTCGGTTTTACCCAGCTCCGGTAGGTTTGCGATCAGCGTGCAGGCTATTTGCGGGCCAACACCGGGGGCCGATTGCAAACATTTTGTCTGCTCGGCCAAGTCTGCGTGTGATTGAATGTGAAGGTCGATTTCGGCCTGGATCCGTTCGCGCCGGCGTGTAAGTAGTTTGATTGATGACGCGATGTCTTTGCGCACCCATTGTTCGTGGGCAGAAGAAAGTCGACTTTGCTCCGCAACGATCATTGAGACTACATCACCTCGTCTGGCATGCAGAATCGATAGACGTTCGCGATGTGGCTCAGGTGGCCGCGAAGCATCGAGCTGCAACGCCTGTCCCATCGACGATAACATCCGCGCATCAACTCTGTCCGTCTTTGAAAGCACTCCGGCCGCGCGGGCGAATTGTCGAGCTTGCAAAGGGTTCACGCGGACGTAACCAACACCAGCCTTCGATAGGTTGGCAATGAGAGCGGCATCACACCCACTCGTTGCTTCGAAAACGACACGCTCATCTTTGAGCGTATTGATCCAATCAGCCAGAGCCATTGGGTCATTCTTGCACCGCGCGTGCTGGCGAGTGTCGGGATTAAATATATCGATCCACGCTTTTGCGACGTCGACACCGATGTATGTAGTAGAGAGCTGCATGTGGCCTGTCCTTGTCATGCGGGCTCGGCTATCTATCCGCCGTCCCAGGCAACTGTTCAGGTGTGAACATAAGAAGCGAACGAGCCCCAAGCTCAGGTGCGGTGTCGAAGCACCTAGACCCTACCGGGGTCTCGCTCGCAGCCTGCAGTGTGCCACAAGTTTGAGAGACAAGACCTTTTGTGTGACAGGTCGAATTCGCAACAGGATCTGACTGCTCAAGAGGGCCGGGTTCGCCCACAGGTCGTTGGCAAGCGAACCTGATGAAGAGGAAGCATCCGGTGAGCACCGCGTTGTGCGTATCACCGGCCTGGTCATGATTGGCGGCTAAGGGTGATCTTCAGAGATAGTCTGAGCCTGACCGCTGACACTCGGTGAAACTGGATCTGAATATGGTAGCGCCGCGCCGCCGCTGGACGCGCGATGAGATGCTGGCAGCGCTTGCGGAAAAGTTTTCGCCGGGGATGACGGTAACGGCGGTGGCCCGAGCACATGGTACCAGGCGCAGCAATCTTTTTGCAAACTCTTGTGACGCCCTGAGTGCTAGTTGGGCGGGGGCGACGCGGCCGTGCTTCACATGCTGTGAACAAGAACCGGCACTTCGATCATGCAGGTACGCGAAGCGGGAAAGATTTCCGCGCATGAGATCATTGTGGCGTTGCAGGCAAAAGCGAAATCGCCCGGTGCCCTAAGCGCTTTTTCCCGAACCGCAGTGATCGAAGTTTCATCACACTGTCTCACTTCTGACCAAAGCGCTCCGCGCCTTCAGTGGCAACTTCGCTTTGAATTAGATTTGCCTGTGGAAATCTCGCAAGAACTCTGGCGCAACTCGCTTTCAAGTAGTTAATTAATCGTTAAGCGCGCCGCGGGGGAGTTGGGAAGTTGAGAGACTTTATTGACGTTGCAGCCCGCGTTCTGACCGCTTCAGAGCAAAGGCTTGAAACCGTCGCGGCTAATGTGGCGAATGCCTCGACTCCTGGTTTCAAGCGGTCATCGACCTTCCAGATGGTGATGATGGAAAACGCAAAAGCGGGCGCTGTGTCTTCCGGACCGGCGACGGAAATGACGTTGCGCTTGATGGCTGATTTCTCATCGGGGGATCTGTCCAGCACCGGCGCCCCGCTTGATCTGGCGATCGAGGGCGCCGGATTTTTTGCCGTGCGCACCGAAGACGGGATCATGCTGACTCGGGCCGGCCAGTTCCAGCGGCGTGAAGACGGACGGATCGTCTCTGCCCAGGGTTACGCGCTGCAGGATGCCGCTGGCGGAGACCTGATTGTCGGCGTGCCGGACCCTCGGATCATGGCGGACGGAACGGTCCTCGAAGATAACCTGCCGACAGGGCGTATCGCACTCTCAGCCGTCGATGATCCGGCGGCACTTGTCACTTCGGGTGGGTCGCTTTTCTCACTGCCGCCAGAGATCGATACCTTTGAGGCCCCCGACGGAAAAGTCCGTCAGGGCATGCTGGAAAACGCCAACGTCGCGATGCCGGCCGAGATGCTGGAAACGATGGAGGCTGTCCGGCAAGCCGAATCCGGAGCGCGGCTCGTCCAGCTCTACGACACGCTGATGGGGCGCGCTATCTCAGCATTCGGCCAGAGGAGTTAGCATGAGCGGTGCATTTGAAATTGCCGGAATCGGCCTTTCCGCTCAGCAAAAAGCCCTGGATACGATCGCGAGCAACATTGCGAACGTGAACACAGCGGGTTTCAAGCGCTCGGACGTTTCATTCGCTGAGCTGATATCTCAGGCACATACATCCGCCGAACCGACCGGGCGCTCCGAGACAATATCATCCGTGAGCGGATTAACAGCGAGTGCGGTCCAGCAGCTTGATCTGCAGGGTCCGTTAGACACGACGGGACGAATGTTGGACCTCGCTGTCGACGGACGCGGCTTTGTCGAATTGCTCGGGCCGGCGGGCAAAAGCGTGCTTTGGCGGGGCGGCGCCCTCAAGATCAGCGAAGACGGTTTACTCACAGCCAGCAATGGAATGGCCCTACGCGCCATGATCGGTGTTCCGCGCGACGCTTCAGAAATGACGATTGCGGCTGACGGACGCGTCACGGCGCGGCTTGGCACTGAAGCGGCTGCGATTGAACTTGGCCAGATCATGCTGGTGCAGCCTGCTTCGACTGAGACGCTCGTTCGGCTTGATGGCGGATACTACGAGGCCGGCGCTTTGAGTGACATGATTGACGCTGCGCCGGGCGAAGACGGGGCCGGACGACTGGTGCAGGGCGCCGTGGAACGCTCGAACGTCGATCTCAATGAAGAAATGGTCAGAATACTGATCGTGCAGCGCGCCTATTCGGCCAATGCCAAGGTGATCCAGGCGGCCGATGAAGTTGCAACGATCGTCAACAGCTTGCGCCGGTAGGGTAGTGAAATGACCGGCGCTGTGCTCGCTCTCCAGATCGTCGCGTCTTGTCTTGTCACGCAGGAGTCGGCGGTAACACTCGAAAGCCGCGACGTTTTCGCAGTCGATATAGTAGATTCTACCGTCGGCGCCTGCGCGGCTCTGCAGGAACGCAGCGGCCCCGTCATTTTATCAATCGCAGGGCCAAGTTTGCGAGTAGCTCTGCCGCGTACCCAGCTTGTTGCGGCTCTCCGCAAACACTCACCGGGAACCGATGTATCCTGCGGTAGTCCTGACTCCTGTGACAAGCTTGTCACGTTCATCTCGCGAGACGAGGTGTGGCCTAGGGCCACATGCGCCCGGCTTATTAATAGCAAGAATGCCGGTGCGATCATTTCGCCTGGCGACGTGCTGCCAGCGGCATGTGAGCCAGGGCCTGTAACGGCCGCCCTTGTGTTTGACGAAGACATGGGCGTCCTTCGCGCGGCTGCACTGCTTGAGGCCGGAACCAATGTCGGGCGGGTACGACCAGCGGCCCCGCCCGAGCGCCTCTCCGGTGAGGCCGTGACCGTTACCAGCCTGGTGGGCGTCGTCAGGGTCGATCAGACTGCCACGCTGCTGCAACCTGCCCGTTCTGGCGCAGCAGTTTTCGTTCGTACATCTTCCGGAGCCGTGCTGTCGGTTGAAGTCCCGTCTTCTGGTGAGACGGCGCCATGACGCGGGCAAACCACATGATTCGTATCAGCAGAAAACGGCAGAAGGGCTGGCCCGCCATCTGCCTATTTCTCATGTGCACGGTCATTGCCTTGCCGGCTGCATCGCAAACGATCGTCCCTCAGCCTCGCTTCTATAGCCTTGGTTCCGACTTGCAGGCCCGGCGGGCCGGCGACATTCTGACGATCGCCGTCCACCAGACTGCCGAAGCGCGCAGCGCAGCAGAAAGCGGGGCCGGTCGCCGGTCGGAAGCTGACGTCAGCTACCGCGCTGGAAGCACCGCGGACTCGGCTGAACTCGCGTTTGGCGGTTCGTACGCCGGGCGCGGTGAGATCCGCCGAAGCGGCTCGGTGATTGCGCTGATCAGTGCCCGGATAACGGAAGTAACGCCGTCAGGTGACTTCCGGATCGAAGGTGAGCAGCTCGTGCTTGTAAACGGCGAAGAGACCCGGATCTCAGTGAGGGGGCTGGTTCGTCCCTATGACATAGGCGCAGACAACGTGGTTGCGTCCAGCCGGATTGCCGACGCGCAGATCAACTATGACGGGTCCGGCTTCGTAGCGCGGAGTGCACGCCCGGGCCTGATCGCCCGCCTCTTCAGTTTTCTGGGATTTGCCGGATGACACCTACAAAGACCCTCCCCTCCTTACGCCTGGTTGCAGTCACAGTTCTTTGTTCAATCATGGCAATGCTGACGGCCCGGGCAGACGAAGCGGCGCTCAGCGGGCTCGGCCGGTTTGAAGGTTGGCGCGAAAACGCGCTGGTGGGCTATGGCCTCGTTGTCGGTCTCTCGGGTACCGGCGACTCGCGGCGCAGCTATGTCACGCGCCAGACGCTGGGCAACATTTATGCCCGCCTTGGCCTTACTGTTACAGAAGAAGACATCAGCAGCCGGAACGTTGCGGTCGTTCTGGTTGCCGCAACTTTGCCGGCGTCTGCGAATGCCGGCGACCGGATCTCGGTAACCGTCTCGTCGGCTGGGGACGCCCGCAGTCTAGCGGGCGGCATACTACTGATGACGCCGCTTTTCGGCCCAGACAGTGCGCATTACGCGATTGCCCAGGGCCCGTTGCTGGCCGGCGGCTATAGTTTTGAAGCCGACCTCAATCAGGAACAGCGGAATTTTCCGACCACCGCCCGCCTCGAACAGGGCGCAACCATCGAACGCTCGGTTGATGCTACCCTGTCTCTGGAGGGCGGCGAACTGAGGTTCCTGCTGTTCGATCCGAGTTTTTCCACCGCGTCACGGATTGCGATGCGGATCAATCAAGCCTTCGGCAACGATCTTGCCTGGGCCAGCGGCGCGGACGAAGTGCGTATCCGCTACGACGGCGGAGACCGGGGGCTAACGAGCTTTGTCGCTGGCATCGAAAGCCTGCGGGTAGAGCCTGAGCGTGTGGCGCGCGTTGTGATCAACGAGCGGACCGGTACGATTGTTGCCGGCGCGGATGTGACCCTGTCGAGTGTGGTTATTTCACAAGGCGACCTGCGAGTCTCAGTCAGCACCGAAAACCTCGCGTCGCAGCCGGCGTTCATCGGCGGGAACAACGAAAACGTTTCAAGCCTGGTCATAACTAACACAAAGCTCACCGCGCAGCCCGGCGCGAGCCAGACCGCCACTGTCTTTCCGAACACCACGATTGCAAGCCTCGTCGAAGGGCTTTCAGCCCAGGGGCTCGATACGCGCCAGATTATCGCGGTGCTGCAGGCGATGAAGTCAGCCGGCGCGCTGCATGCTGAAATTCTGGTTCAATAGGGAGCCGCATGGACCGCATATCGACTGAACTGATTGTAAAGGCGCTGGACGGACTGGCGATGCGCCAGCTCTACACCGCCCAGAACATTGCGAACGCCAATTCGCCGGAATACCAGCCCGTGCAGGTTACCTTTGAAGCCGCGCTGACTTCGGCAGCGGCTGGCGAACGCAGCCTGGCCAGTGTGCGGCCTGAAGTGTCGGCAGCGCCCGCTCAGGGCTTCCGTCTCGATCTTGAAATGGCCACCGCTGCGCAGACCGCACTGCGATATGGCGGCCTGATCGACATACTAAGCCGTCAGATGGCGCTTGGCCGCGCTGCGCTCGCCTGGGGAGGGTAAGTCATGGAAGCGATGAAGATCAGTCTGTCAGGGCTCGATGTCGAATGGACCCGTATGCAGGTGATTGCGGAAAACATCGCCAACCTCAATTCGGCTGTCTCCGATCCAGGCCAGGGATTTGCGCCGCGCCGTCTCACGAGCGGTCCGACAATAGGCTACAGCGCGGTCCTGATGGGCGCCTCGGGCGCTCAGCCGCCGCGCGGCGTTCAGGTCATGAGTATTGATCCGGTGGCGGATGGTCTGCGGCAAGTCTTCGAGCCTGGCCATCCGGCCGCCAACACCGAGGGGTTCGTCACCTATCCAAAAATCGATTATGCCGCCGAAATGACGATGCTGCTGAAATCGTCGCGGGTCTATGAAGCCAATCTCACGTCGATCAGCATCGCCCAGCAGATGTATGCCCGGGCGCTTGAAATGGGGCGTCGGTCATGAGCGGCCTCGAAGCGATTGGGGCCGTCTCGGCCGCTGCGGGCAGCGCGCCAGCGCGAGAGGCGGTGACTGGTCCGGGCGTCGACCTCGCGTCGGCCGCGCGCAGCGACTTCGCGGCGTTCATGAGCGCTGGCCTCCGCGGGGTCGAGGCGAAGGTCGAGACCGCCAACAGTCTCGTCAAACAGTTCGCAGTCGATGACACTGTCCCTGTCCATCAGGTGACGATCGCGCTGGAAGAAGCGCGTGTCGCTGTCGAGCTCGCCGTCCAGGTGCGGGCAAGACTGGTGGAGAGCTACCGCGAAATCATGAACATGCAACTCTGAGACCCCGCCGATGACTGCAACGCACGCCAGGATCACGCCCGTATCTGCGCCGCAATGGCAGCGGTTCGCGCTGGTATTCGCGGTGATCGGCGGTCTCCTGGCCGGCGTTTATTTCTTTGTCTTTCGGCAAGACTATAGCATCCTGTTCGAAGATCTGAGCCCGGCCGAAGCCAGTCTCGTCGTCTCCGAACTGGAGGCAATGGAGACCGGCTACAGGATCCGCGAAGGCGGAGCGACGATCGAAGTGGCCGCTCAGAAGGCCGACGAGGTACGACTCAAGATCGCCGGTTCGACTTCAGCAGCAAGCGCCCTTGTGGGGTTCGAACTGTTCAACGAATCCGACATGGGCATGACGGAATTTGCCCAGAAGATAAAGTACCAGCGCGCGATCCAGGGCGAACTTGCCCGATCACTTCTCATGATTGAAGGAATCGAAAATGCGCGCGTGCACATCGCGGTGCCTGAGCGCGCAGCGTTTCGTGCCGAACAGGCGATCGTCACTGCGTCGGTGACGCTGGTGCTGGATCCGTCTGCAGGTCTAACGCCCGACCGGGTAGAAGCCATCCGGCACCTGATCGCCTCCTCGGTTCCGAGCCTGTCTCCAGATGCAGTGACAATCTTTGACCAGAACGGCTCGATGATCGCGTCGGCGTCACCCCTGACGCGCTCAGCTAATGGTGCGGCAGGCCCCGGCGCAGGCCGGACCATTGGTCCCGAAGGTGCTGTGGCCGAGCGCCTTGCAGGTATCGTTTCGCAAGTCCTGCCGGGCGCGAATCCCGAAGTAGTTGTCAATCTCGCCGTAGACGCACCGGTGACCAGCGCGGCCGGGCCGGATGACCCGAAGCCTGCCGGTGAGCCACTCACCAATTCGCGCAGCGCGCAGATCATTCTGATTACGGATTATCCGGTCACCGGCGATGCTGCTTCCGGGATCAGCGCAGCTGCGCGCTCCCTTATACCCACCGCGACGGCAGACGGTCCGGAGATCGTATTCCTTGTTCGCGAGGCTCCTCCGTTGAATGCGGCAGCAGTGGCTCTTGCGCCGTCGAGCAGCGCGGTCTCGGCCGTTCAGGCACAACAGTCCGCGCCGATGCTGGGCCTGCCGGCAGTGCCGGTCTGGGGCCTCGCGCTTGCAGCAGGCGGAACCGCTTTGCTGGCCGTTGCAGGAGCGGCGTTCGCCCTGCGCCGCCGTCGCCGCATGGGGCTCAATGCCGACGACCGACGCGCCTTCGCCGCCCTCCTCAAGTCACAGATATCCCTCCAGCCCGGCGAGCCAAGATGAAACCCGCTTCTCAGATCGACGCTCTTGTTAGGTCCATCACAACATTCGCAGCGCTTGCGGCGTCCGACCGCGCGGCAGTGCTTGGCCTGCTGGATGCGCCAGTACGCCAACGCATGAAGGCGCATGTTCGCAGATGGCGCAAAGCGAAGCGGGCCGGTCTAGGGGCAGGCTTCGAGCTGTCGGTCGGGTTGCTTGAGCGTGGCGTGTCTGATGCGCTGGCGGCGCATCTTGCGCGTAGCTTGCCGGATCAGCCAGGCCGAACGCCTCAGATCAGCGAGGCCGTTATAGAGTTTCTCGGCGATTGGAGCGGACCGCCGCAGGCGGAACAAGGTGCAATACCTGCGCCCGCGACGTCCCGAACGAAGGCGGCTGCCCGAAACGGCGATACGCCGCCGCTGATGCCGGTCCAGAATCCTGCCCGACAGGCCTTTGATATCAACCGGTCTGAAAGTCGCCTGTCGTGACGGGACTGCTCAAGGTTGGTCAGGTGGCACAAACGGCGGCAGGGCCCTTGTCGGTTCGCGCCCTGTTTGGCAGCGGGCATGCAGCGCGGCCCGGATACGGCACCCGGCAGGCCGCTGCGGCGCCTGGCGAAGATCCGACGATTTCGGCTCTGAAGGCGAAAGTGGCGGCGCTCACGGTCGATGTCCTGCGCCTCCAGAGCGAACTCGAGACGGTCGCAGACGCCGCCTATGAAGACGGCCGCACGGCTGCTGTGTCCGCATATGTGCGAGACGAGGAAAATGCGCGGGCAGCGCTTGCTGCGGGCATCGGTTCAGCCAGGTCGGCGTTTGAAACCGCGCTTGGCGATATGCACCGCCTAGCGATTGCGCTGGCTCAGACCGCTGTTGCTAAAATGCTCGGGGACATGCCGTCGGCGTCCGGCGCTGTTGAAGCAATCCTGCGCACGCAGCTCGCAAGGCTGCGGCCCGAGGCCGTTATTGCCGCCGTCGTCAGCGCCCACGACTTCAAAACCGAAGCTGCGTTGCAGGCACTTCGGAAATCGGTCGGCGGACCCGAACTTGCCGTGCAGGTTGACCCGCAGATGCCACGGGGCGGCTGCCGGATCGAACTCAGGCTCGGCCATCTGGATGCAGGGCTGGACGTCCAGTGGGCCAACCTCGCGACGTTCTGTGAGACGCTCGCAGCTGAACCGGGAGGCCGGCAATGACGCCGGTCTCTCTGATCGACAGGCTGAAGGGACATGAGCTTGTCGAACGTGCGGGGTATGTCCGGCGAGTAACCGCCGGTCATATCGAAGCCACCGGTCCAAGCTGCACGGTTGGTGACCTTTGCGAAGTCGATTGCGGCCCACCTGGTAACTCCGGCCCGGCACGAAAGATCTTTGCCGAAGTAGCCGCGGTCGAAGTCGACCGGGTTGTGCTTGTGCCGCTCGATACGGTCGAAGCCGTCCATCCCGATGCTCGCGTCCTTGTGCGTCCCCAGGGCGCGTTCGGCCTCACCGGACCAGCTTTCGCGGGGCGCGCAGTTGATGCGCTTGCACGCCCGATCGATGGCGGCGGCGTGATCGCCGGTGCGCTGCCGGCCCCGCTGATGGGCGAGGTCCTGGCGCCGATGCAGCGGGCAGAACCGAGCGCGATCCTCGCGACCGGCGTGCGGGTGATTGACGCGCTGATGCCCATCGGCCGGGGCCAGCGGATCGGCGTCTTTGCGGCGAGCGGTGTTGGAAAGACCAGTTTTATCCGCCAGATCGCGGCGCAGTCGGACTGCGACCGCATCATTCTGTGTCTCGTCGGCGAACGCGGCCGCGAAGTCGAATCCCTCTGGCGTGAAATTTCGGCACGCAGCGACGCGTACCGATTTAGCTGTGTCGCGGCCACTTCGGATGTCAGCGCAGCGCTGCGAGCGCGGGCTGTGTATCAGGCACTGTGCCTCGCCGAGATGTCACGCAACGACGGCGAACATGTCCTGCTGATCATCGATTCGGTTACGCGATATGCCATGGCGCTGCGTGAAATCGGCCTTGCCGCCGGCGCGCCGCCGACCCTCAGGGCCTATACCCCGAACGTGTTCGCGGCGCTGCCGCGCATTGTCGAGCGCTGCGGCGGGCGGCGGGCAGGCGGCTCGGTGACGGCGATCATGACCATCCTGGCCGAGACAGATGAAGTCGAAGATCCGATTGCTGAAGTGATGAAATCCCTGCTCGACGGGCATATCATCCTCTCTAGGACTCTCGCAGAGCAAGGGCATTTTCCGGCGGTCGATGCAGTGCGCAGCATCAGCAGGCAGGCTGATTCGCTGATGAGCGCCGAGCACGCGCGCTCCGCGCGCTCTGTCCTGAACAGTCTGGCCGTGTTCGAAGAGTCGCGCGTGATGATCGAGAGCGGGGTCTACCGTGCCGGCTCCAAGCCAGTTCTCGATGAAGCCATTGCCGCGCGCGCCTCGATCCTCGCCTTTCTGAAACAGCCGCGCGACGAGGCCTCGCCGCTGGAAGCCTCGCTTTGGCAGCTGGGCCAGCTGGCCCTCAAAGGACGGCGGCCATGACAAAGCGCGCACATCGATCGGATGCAGAACGTATTCGCGAGATCCTCGAGATCCGCGAACTCCAGACCGGTGAGGCGAAGCAGGTTCTTGGCTCGGCGACCGCGCGTGAGGCAGCCTGCCGCGAAAGGTTTGATGCCGCTGTGGAGGAATCCGAAGCAGTGCGGCGCGCCTGGCAGGGCTATTTCGGATCTGCGCATCCGGCGCCGGCGCTGCTGCAGGATTTTCGCACCGAACTCATCCGCATCAGCGAAACGCGCGCCGGTATTGCTAAGCAGTTGGACGACGCCCGGGCGGAACGTGAGCGCTGCGAGCGCGCCGTCCAGGCGGCAATCCTTCGCGAAGACCTGGCGCGGCGGATCTCACGAAAGCTGTATGCGCGCCTTGCTCAGCAGAATGAAGAACGCCGACTGCAGACCGCCGAAGAGCGGACCTCGTATCAATGGAGCCAGCGATGACGCCTGTTGAGCCCTCGCCTCAGCGCCAGCCAGCCCGCATGGATCCGCCGACTGCGGGCACCGAAGATCAGGGTCGTCATCAAGCCGGGTCCTTTGAAGACCTGTTGCAAGCCGGCGCAGCGCAGGTTCGCCCGGCTGCTTTCGTTCCAGCTGACGAAATCTTTGCGGCGCCCGGCCTGAGCGATAGGGCCCCATTGGAGGCAGAAGTACCGGCCGGCGCAGTATATCACGACGGACCTGCGGACGCGGTGCGTGTGCCCGGCCCGAGTCATGAAGCTGCGATCGTGACCGAAGGGGAGGGTGGCGTAGGTCATTCGAACAGTCCTAAGGCGGCTGTGCGCGCTCTGCGGACATTTCTGGATGTGCGATTTGCGGCGGAGGCGGTTTTGCCAGCTGCGGGGGAGGCGTCTTCGGGTGCACATGCGAGCCCTGACGGCGCTACCAGATCGGCGCTCCGCCCTGCCGAATCGGTCGAGATTTTCGCACGCCCGGTGACCGGCGCAGCTTCTGCGGCGGATATCAGGGCCGAGTCGCATGCTGGGCCTTGCTTTCTATCCGCCGCAGCAATCTCCGGAGATGCGCCGTCTCTCCTGGCAGCGGGACCGCCGCCCACCGTGTCTGCAAAGAGCCGGCCCGACGCAGGCGGACATTTACTCCCCGCTGCCCTGGCCGCCGGTTCCAGAAACGCCGGTGGGGCCGGACGCGATGCGGCGCCGGCTGCAGTAAGCCGCGCGCTGCCCTACCGGGGCGGCCAGATAGATCCGTATACGGTGCAGGTCTTTGTTCAGAGCGCAGCCGCTGGAGTTGATGTCAGTGTGCGTCTCGGCCCGGGGGGCGGCGATGAGCGCGCCCGCCTCCGGAACGAAATTGCGGCGCTGCTTGCCGCTCACGGCGTGCAGATCGGCGCACTCGACGTAGTCGCTCCAGTGTTTCTTTCCAGCCATAATGAGGATGCCTGATGGACCCGATTTCCCCCGTTGAGACGAGCGGCTCCGGTTCCGTTGGATCGACTGCAAACCAGGCCTTCGGGCTTGGCTTCGAAGACCTGCTCAGGATCGTGCTGACCCAGCTCACTTACCAGGATCCGCTGAAGCCGATCGAAAATTTCGAGTTCGTCTCGCAACTCGCCCAGTTCAGCCAGATCCAACAGACCCAAACCATGAGCGACCGGCTTCTCGGCCTGTTGCAGGCCGGCTCGACGACGCAGGCGACCAGCCTGCTTGGAAAGCGGGTCGAGATTCCGTCCGGCCCGGTCACCCTGACCGGCAAGGTGGTGTCGGTCTCGTTTCAGAATGGGGAGCCCCGCCTGACCCTAGAAACCGACGATGCCCGCACCATTGCCAACATCGCGCTCTCTTCCGTCAACCGTATCACTCAAGGAAACTAGACCATGTTCGGATCCATGTTCATCGGCCTCAGCGGCATGCGGGCCTACTCTGAAGGGCTGCGCCAGGTCAGCAACAACATCACAAACCTCAATTCTTCCGGCTTCAAGGCGTCCGACATTGCCTTCACTGACCTTTTCGGTTCGGGCGCACGAGGGGCTGGCCTGTCGGGATCAGGTGGCGGAACAAGCCAGGGCGTCGCCCTCACCGATCTTCGCCTTGACTTCAATCAGGGAGAACTACGCCAGTCCAATCGCAGTCTCGATCTCGCCATCGACGGCGCCGGATTTCTTGTGCTCGAAAAAGGCGGCGAGTTTTCCTATGCCCGCACAGGCAGCTTTGAAGTCGATGAGGACGGCTTCGTTGTCCTTTCCGGCACCGATTACCGCCTGACCGTGATAGGCGCGTCCGGTAATCCTGAGGCCGTGTCGATCGCGCCTTACCGGACCAATCCGCCTTCAGCGACGACCAGCATCAAGTTTGCCGATAACCTGTCATCTACCGCGACCGAGTTTTCGCTCGCCGACATATCAGTATTCGACGCGCTCGGAAAATCGGACAACTGGAAAGTGTCCTTCAGCCGGGCTGAAACCGATCCGGCCGGCGAATGGAAGGTGAGCGTCAAGAATGGCGGCGGAACCGAGATCGCTACGCACACTTTGAAATTTACCAATGGCGTGATCGACAGCGCGACCGCCAAAGTCAGCGTGAGCAATGACGGGCGAACGGCCGAACTCGATTTTTCCGAGAACGTCACTTCCTTCTCGTCAGGTTCGATCTCGACCCTGCGCACGGCAATACGGAACGGCAACGGAGTTGGCGATATCGTTAACATCGCGGTCAATGACACCGGGGTGCTGGAGATAAGCTATTCCAACGAACAGAAGAAATCGCTCGGCGCAGTGACGCTGGCGGATTTTCGCGATCCGCAGGCCCTCGAACAAAAGAGCGGCGGTCTCTTCGCCTATGCCGGGCTTGGAGGGCGCGACTTCTTTGCGAGCGAGAACGGCCGGGTCGGCCGCGTCCTGTCGAGCCGTAGCGAAGCCTCCAACGTCGACCTCTCGGCGCAGTTCGGTGACCTGATCCTTGTGCAGCGCGGCTATCAGGCTTCGTCCCAGATCGTCAGCGTCTCAAACGAAATGATCCAGCAATTGTTTGGCCTGCGGGGGCAAGGTTGAAACGTGCTGTCCGTTCCTGGCTGCCCGAAGCGGCTATTTTTGACGGCGCTCTGCAGCGCCGGCTGGAAGAGTTCACGGCAGACTGGAGCCGGAAATGGTGCCAGTCCGGTCGGCAGTCTGCAGAACAGTCAGGCTTACAGTCCCGCCTGCGCCTCGTACCGGCCGAGTTTGGCTTGCCGGGCGCGCCGGGCGCTGCGGCCTGGATGTCGCCAAAGTCTGGCGTGCATCTGATACCGGCGCCCAAGTCGCGGCTCGTGATCGCGCGCGCGATGCTCGGCCTGAAGCAACTGCCGAAGCGCAAGGCGGCGAGCGACCTAGCCCTCATCGACGCGCTCGAAGAACAGGCTGTCGGCGACTTCCTGTCGGCCCTGTCGGGTCTTGTGCCCGAGTGCCGGTCGCTGGCGCGCGCAAACCTCACTGCGGCGCTTGAACCGGAGGACGGTAAGGACGGCCGAGGTCTGGTTGCGTCGGTCGAACTGAAGCCACACGGCGCCCTGTTCGACATGTTCATCCGATCAGATCTGGCCTGCGCGGCGCGCCGCTCGCTGGTCACGGCGCGCCGCGCGCCGCGCCCGCTCGGCTCGCTCGGCGACGCGCTTGGCGCTCAGGACCTTGCCATCTCTGCCCGGGCAGGGCGCGGCACGCTCACGCTTACGGAGTTTTCCGGTCTCGGCGAAGGCGACATCCTGATCCTTGACCGGACGATCGCGTCGGGGCTCGAAGTCCTTGTCAATGGCCGCGCGATTTCCGGTGCGCGGTGTGAGATCGGCGACACGGTGGCCGGACCTTGCCTGCGGATTATTGGAGTTGAACATGCCGGATGACACTTCGCTGCCCAATGGCGCAGGCCATACTGCATCCCAAACGGTAAAATCTGCGGCCGGACCAGTTGTCCTGGCGGACGCTGTCTCGCTAACGCTTGAAGTGTACATCGGTGAAGCAAGGATGAGCCTCTCCCGGTTCAATGCATTGCGGTCTGGCGGCGTGATCGAACTCGATGCCGGGCTTAATGCTGCCGTCGAAGTGCGCCTGAACGGTGTTCGTGTCGCCGAAGGCGAACTCGTCGCTGTCGGTGATCAATTCGGTGTGCGCCTGACGCACCTGTCGCAATAGCGATCGCACGCGATGCTGCTCGCCTTGCTTCGCTTCGCCGCATCAGACGCGGTGCCTCAATCCGCCAGTCTCGGGGGCGGCGCCGCCTTGCCGATCGATCCGGTCCGGATCCTTGCCGGGCTCGCGGCGGGCATCCTTTTTGCGCTCATTGCCGCGCTGATGATCGCCCGGGCTAAGCACCGGACCGGCCAGGCACCAGCCTGGCTCAACCGCCTGCGCCCGCACGGCGCACCGGCGGCCCGCATCCGGATAGTTGAAACTCGGCGCGCCAGTGTCCATGCCGATATCTGCCTCGTCAGCTGGGACGGGAATGACTATCTGCTTCTGATCGACAAGCGCGGCGCCGCGACGGATACAGCTCCAGGCAACCCGGAGCCGGCGCCATGACCCGGATTCAGCGCGCAGCGCTTTTGGCGGCGTGCGCCGCCCTCCTTGCACAAGCCGCCTTTGCGGGTACGCCCACAGCGGCAAGTCCTGCGGCGCAAGGGCTCCTCTCTGGCGGTGTCGTCAATACCGCGCTGGCGCTGACACTGTTGGCGATTATTCCATCGATCCTCATCAGCATGACGAGTTTCATCCGTATCGTGATTGTCCTCAGCATGGTCCGCCATGCCTTTGGCATGCCGGAAACCCCGCCAAATCCGGTCCTCATCAGCCTCGCCATGTTCCTGACCGTGTTCACGATGGGGCCGGCGTTCGCCGAGATAAATCAGCGGGCAGTGGAACCGCTTCTCGCCGGAACAATCGATGCGCCGCAGGCGGTCGAGGCGGCGTTCGGTCCCCTGAAAACTTTCATGCTCTCGCAGGTACGCGACCAGGACCTGCAGATGATCTACGAAATCTCGCGCACGCCGCTGCCTGCAACGCCGGAAGAAGTCGATATCTGGAAGCTGACGCCCGCATTCATGCTCAACGAACTACGGATCGCGTTCTCGATCGGGTTCGTGATCATGCTGCCTTTCCTGCTGATCGATCTCGTGGTCGCCAGCATCCTTCTGGCACTTGGCATGATGATGGTCCCTCCGGCCACGATTTCACTCCCCATCAAGCTGCTGATGTTCGTCCTGATCGACGGGTGGACTTTGATCGTTCAGGGCGTGCTCGGAGGGTTTGGATGAGCCGGCGCGGCGCGGTCACAGGTCTTGCGCTCCTCGCCCGCCCGGCGCAGGTCGAGGCGGCCCTCTGGCGCCGCGTACGGCACGAGGCCGATTCCAGCGCCCGCGAAACGCTCTTCGAGCACCATGCGCCACTCGCGCGCCAGATCGCTGCCACAGAGTTTTTCCGTCGGCCTAGCTACGGTCTGGAGCGGGCAGATTTTGAACAACTCGCCTTCACCGGCCTGATCGAGGCGATCGACCGGTTCGATCCCCTGCGCGGAGTTCCGTTTGAGGCGTTCGCGCGCAGACGTGTTTCCGGGGCCATCAGCAGCGGTATTGGGCAGTCGAGCGAAGGCGCGGCCCAGTACACGTTCAAGCGCCGCACGGAGATCGAGCGGCTGCGCGCCTTGCAGGAGGCCGGCGGGACTATTCCGGACGATCCGCTCCGTGAACTGACAGATCTTGTGACCGGGCTCGCGCTGGGGTTCATGCTTGAAGAGACAGCACGACTTGAGGAAAGCCAGAACCAGGGCCCGGCGGGCGCCTGGCAGTCGGATGCCTGGCGCGACCTTCTGCTCAGCCTCAAACGCGCCCTCGAAAGCCTTCCGCTCCCGGAGCGGGCGATCATCCGCAAGCACTATTTCGAAGGCATCGCGTTTTCGGCTATCGCCGCAATCCTTGAGGTCAGCCCCGGCCGGGTGTCGCAGCTTCACCGCGCCGCGCTGGAGCGCCTGCGCCATTTTCTCGGGCCTTCCGGATAGCGGCTCACCCTCACCTGAATTGCCGGAGGCCGCTTGTCAGGCCTATAGAAACCCGAAGGAGCCCCCGATGCTGTGCAGCGACGACGACCTCAAATCCCTCCTTGGCACCCTGCAGAGCGATGAAGCTTCGGCGCTTGCGCGGGCGAGCGCGCTGATCGAGGGCCATCCCGATGATCCGAGACTGCACTTCCTCAGGGGCTCGATGCTGATCGGGGCAGGGCGCCACATCGAGGCACACGGCGCCTTGTCACGCGCGGTGCAGCTGGCGCCGGACTTTGCGATTGCGCGGTTCCAGCTTGGCTTTTTCGAGCTCACGTCCGGCGAGCCTGGCCGTGCGCTTCAGACCTGGGCGCCGCTCGAAGCGTTGCCGGACACGAACTATCTCAAGCTATTCGTCACTGGCCTTGGATTCCTGATCCGCGATGAGTTCGAACCCGCCATCTCCAATCTGCAGGAGGGGATGCGCGCCAATGACGAAAATCCGGCGCTGAACCGCGACATGCAGCTGCTGATCGACCGGTGCGCGCCGTTGATGACGCAAGGCGCACCGGCGCCTGAGCCCGAATTGGTACAAGCGACGGTCCCCGCAACGGAAGAGAAGGCAGACTCGGCCACCTCTTTCATCCTCCGTCAGTTCATGGGCAAGCGCCGCTAAACGAGGCAAGCTGACAGATGACGCGGATCAGCCAGACCGACCAGGCCCTGCTCCTCCTGCGCGCCCGCCTGCAGGAGATGGGCCGCACACGCCGCGCTGCCGGACCGGTGCGGAAAGGGACGGACAAGGCCGCGCCGATGACGGCCCGGGAGCGTCTCACCGCGCTCGGCGAACTGAACGGCCTCAGCGAGGAGGACCGCCACCGGTTGTTCGTGCGCAGCCTTATGACCGAGGTCTTTGGTGAACCCTTCGCGAACGACGCGAAGTTTCTGGCGGTTGCCGATGACGTATACGCGGTACTGTCGACCAATGACGAGGGAAAGGGGCTGCTCAGGCGCGCGATTGAGCAGATGCTGAGATAGCGGGGCCAGAGTGCCGAACATTCGCAATCAATGACCGCTAAGTTTCACGAATGAAATGCGGTTCGAAATGGGGCTCGGCTCGATCCGCCTCACCCCCAGAGGTTGACCGCGATGGAGCCGGGCGTCGCGCCGGCGCGGACTTGATAGCCGCCAGAGGCGGAGCCCGGATCGCAGGAGTTGATCCGGCCGGCGGCGGAGCGCTCGCGGCATGCTGGTGGTGGAGCGGTTCCAGAACGCGCCGTTCCGGGTGGCCACGGCAGGCCGGTTGGTGATTGAGGCCTGGTAGTCCGTATCGCGGGTGTCGCCTGATACGTCAGTGCTGGGTGTGTCGGATTTCGGCCTGCGGCCTCTATTCAACCAACGAGTCCCGAAGCGAATCTACCGCTCCTTGCACGGACGGATTTTATCAGACTTTGCTGGAAGATGAGAGGACAGGAGTTCATGAGTGGATCGACATTGCCTAGTAACAAGACAACTCAATCCATGTCGGCGAGATCGAAAAAAGTATCTTCTAGTTCTCCACGGCGGGAAAGCCTTATTACGATCTTGTCTCCTTGACGATAGGCAAGGCCATAGTCATCAAGTGCCAGAGCGCCAACCCAATCAAGTGCCGCAGCCTTATGATCACCTCCTTTTGGAATCCCCTCGAGCCCGCGAATAATCCGCTGATTGGGTTCAATCAGTACAGGGATAAAGTTTTCGACACCAACATCTTTTATGATGTTTCGTGTCAGGTCTAAAAATTCCGACATTGTCAGCATGACGATTGTGCAGCCTTTTTCGCCAGATAGTCTCTCACCCTCACGGGAAACAAGTGCCACGGCAGGCTCTGATTGGCGTAGGCGCGCGCGAGGACCTCCTCATTCGCGTTATGCTTCAAGCAAGCGGAAATTTCGGGAATCTGCGCCAAAGAAAATCGATAATTTTTCTCGAAACGCTCTTCGATCTCCAAGGTTCGGTCGGGATTTTCCGGCGTATCAAACCTCAGCCGGGCCCCACAAAGGTCGCTAACACTTCCATTAATCGAGGCCCCATACGGTGACAGTGTCGCCGGTCTCGGCTCGAAATGGTCCAGCCATATCCCGAAAAAAATGTTGAAGATATCTCGAAATCCAGAAGGCCTGACAACCACAATACCGTGAGGGAACTCGTGGAGGAGCGACGGGCCTCTCTTTCGGAACCCCTCAGCAACGAAGGCTGCATAGAGCTCCGCGAAATCATGCTTCATGAATTCATTTCCCGAACGGTCTGTAAAGATCCAAGGCTGTCTGCCACGTACCGCCGTGTTCAGCCTCCATGGCCAATTTGTACCTGTCGAGCTGCCACTTGCCAAGCGTTCGACCGGTCAGCGTGTCAGGCTTAAGTTCGCGGACAATTCGGTTTTCCAGGTCGATGGCATCGGGCCGAACGACGAGTCTCCTGTTGCCTATTGTCGTCACGACCGTTTGGTCCATAAGCAGACCCTCGCCCGCGCCCCGATTAAAATAGACTTTGTGCGCGCGAATTCCCTCATCGATGTACTTTCTCCAACCGGCGGAAACGCCGTTGAAGGAGGGGGCAAATCCTGACGGCGTGACAGAGCCAGCCTTGTTTCGTAAAAAGTCGTCGGTTACGCCGACGAGGCCGAGATGCAAGGTTTCCAGGGCGTCGGCAGCCCTGATAACTAGGCTACCTGAAAAGTCAGAAACGACCCGGCCCGCCCCGGTCGACATAAAGGCTGCACCGCCAAACTGTAGTGCTTTACCGAACACGACGCCGCCGGCTGCGCCTGTAGCGCCGCCAAACAGGACATCACTTCCAAACCGGCTGAGGCTGGCTTCATTGCTCGAGAACTGAGCATATGCTGACATTGGAGCGGCTATCGCTATTCCTCCTCCAGCTCCGCCAAGCGCGAGTGCGCCGACGGTCAGGCCTGTACCGGCCGCGGCGAGACCGACGACGCCGCCTGCGATGACGAGCGGTGTGGCGATCGCAATCAGCGCGGCGTCATAGAGATGTCCGTCCACGGCCAATGCCTGGCCCATCTTCAGCTGCGTCTGCGCATACTCGGTCCGAAGTGTCGGGATGTGGCCAGACGACGAGTTGCCATAGTAGACAAAACTACCTGGCGCGTAGGTTACGCTGCTTTGACCTTGAGCAGTTCCTGCCGCATAGGCGCTTGTGTCATACAGGAAGAAGTCGCTTCGCCAGTTGCGCTGCGCCATAATCTGATCAGCCCGTGCCGACCGGGTTGCGGACGCCGTAACGACAACCGTTTGCAGCCTGCGAAGACGTTCATTCGCGCCGTCCCATGCTGCTTGTCCGGCAGTCGCTTCCGCATCCATGCCCGCAAGATAGTGAGCTGTCCTTTGAGCCTGAAGCGACTCGAGTATTGCGGCGGTATTGCCAGAAAGCGCGGAGTCCAAATCACTGTAGTCCGCGCCGCTGGCGGAACCAACTGCGTTCAATGCGGGCCCGGCATGGTTCGCTACGGGGACGGTTTCAACGTCTGCACCTTCCGCCAGGCCTGCGCCAGATGATCCGGTCAGACTGCGGGCCACCACATTGCCCAGCGCCTGCCCAATTACGTTGGGGATTGCGGCGCGGATGTTGTCTCCGAAGTTTCCATCGCCGAGGGCGGTGCGGGTTGCGGCGTCGGCGAGGGCGGAGGCGGCGTAGCTAGCGGCGCCGCCGGGGCCAATTCCGCCGGG